>Ga0207930_1000668_pt1 | contig 10826 bp, 11 predicted proteins | sample NGESurshal092012_7_FD_184477 | JGI IMG/M metagenome (GOLD analysis project Ga0207930, IMG submission 184477) | Arctic peat soil microbial communities from Barrow, Alaska - NGEE Surface sample 210-3 shallow-092012 (SPAdes) | ecosystem: Environmental > Terrestrial > Soil > Wetlands > Peat ... | reverse complement strand
GAAGCGACGGCTGATCTTTCATCCGTTGCGACCTGAGACGCCTCTGGCGAAGCAGGCTGTACAAGGGTCTCAAGCGCCACGTTCAGAAACTTGTTTCGCAATTTCTCCATGGCAGCATCGAAGTACTCCGCCGATAGGGTCATAGCGTTGAACTTCCGAAGGGAGGCCAGTTTTCCGGTGAGCTGGTTGGCGATGGTGGGCGTGCCGAAATCGAAGCCTTCCAGCATCAAAGGAATGATATTGCGCTTGCTATCGAGGGCGGCTTCGATCTCTCGGCGCAGCCAGTCGCCCGGATCGCCACAGCGCTCCAACGCCGACGGGGTGAGAAGGACAAGGAAATGCGCCCGGGCATGGATGTTCTCCAGGATCGCAGTCTCGAAGTCACCGCTGGCAAGACCGGTGTAGTCGAAGAAGACGTCATAACCGTTGTGGGTCAAGTTCTGTGAAATCGCGAGCACCCAAGGAGCGTTGGTGCGGCGATAGCTGATGAAGACCGTCTTCTCGATGCGTGCCAAAGCTAAGCTGCTTTCAGAGTTGATGTATCCGAACATCTCTGGCAAAGGCGCAAGCGCCAGGGCTAAAGCCCAGGACGCTCAAAAGCAACCTTTTCACCGGGCTAAAGCCCGGTGCTTCCACCGGAATACTGCAACTGTGGAACCGCTCTAGCTGCGGGCGAAGGATGAAACGACACAATACCAGAAACGGGCTCAGGTCACTCAGGAAAGTGAACAGCAGATTCTTGCGACCCGGGTCGGTCAGCAGAATGCGAGTATTGCTGAGAAATGAATTGAAAATGTTTTTCTTGTTATAAACAATGAGAGTTTCACTCATATTCCGGGGTGTGTCATGGAACCGAAGAAGGTCACCGTCCAATTGCAATTGCGGTATGAGTGGAAGGAACCCAACGCTTCGCGACTGCGCAAGCCGCTCGAAGACTTGATTGCGGCGCTGCCTCCAGCCAACTGGGTGAACGCAAACGTGACGCAGGCGGCGAGCGCGGCAGGCGAATTCGAGCAGCAGACGGATTTCAGCAACGTTCCGGAATGGCTCGATGTACTGGGTGAGGCCGCGAAGTCGTACAACCTTTCCCTGTCCATGGGCCCGAATTCCCTGGCCGTGTCCATTGCCGCAAGCGGTTTGATTGTGGGGATTCGCGGGGAAGCCGAGCGCGCCAAGGAGATACGGGTCCAGGTGGATCGGTTCGCGGCGACGGTGGGGCTGAAGGCAATTCAAATGACTCCGCCGGACGTTGCGCTGCGGACATCGGGTTTCAGGAGAAGCGGCAGCTATCGGCTGCTGGAAGATGTTACGGCAAGTGACTGGCTTGGGGCGGTGGAGCTGTTCCGCACGTGGATAGGAGAAACGCAGATGTTCACCGGGACGATCGTGATGAAGGCCGACCCGGGCACCACCCAGGAGTTACGCTCGGTTGAGAAATGGAAGGAGATCGTGACGGCGCGCTGGGACGATCTGACAACGGTTGGAATGTTCCTCTTCCGGACCGGCCGCGCCGCCGATCTGCGGGTACAGTTTGCGGACCGAACGGTGAACCTGAACCTGACGGCGGAAGACTCGCAGGCGGTGCAAGAGGCGTTTACGGGGTTTGAGAGCAAGTTGAAGGTGGCGCCGCGCGTAGCGATTGCGTCGGATGCCGAGTTCAAAGGAGAGAGGAGGCGATACTATACCGCCGCACCGATCACGGCGGAGTGGGTGGAAAAAGCCTTGATGCCGTTACTGGCGCGAAATCCGGCAAAACGGACGGGATTCGGCGGGACCTTTCGGGTGGCGGACCAGGAATACACGGTGCAGGATTTCAACGCGTGGATGAAAGAGGTGGAGCTGCGGTGGAAGGACATGCAGGCGGCCGGATGCTGGCTAACGACTGCCGATTCCAGGCAATCGGTGGACGTTGATTTCGAGCGCGAACAGGTGACGGTGGAGCTTCGCAACCGGCCCGGCGGAAGCGGACCTGCCGTGACGACGTTCGTGGACTACGAATCGGAGCTGAAGCTGACTCCTGCGCCGGCGAGGCCCTACCAGTATTACCGTTTTGCGCGCACCTACCGGAAGCTCAATGACTGGGACAGCGGCAGCGACCAGGCACTGGCAGACGCGATCGACAAAGCGGTGGTGGCGACGTTTGGAGATCGCCGGTATGCGTTCATGAACGGGTCGATGACGGAGGGCGAGGGCGCAGAGATGCAAACCCCTTACTCCAGCAAGGACGAATTTTTGACACGGCTGCGCAACGGCGTGCCTTATGTTAATGGCCGGATCTATCTGCAAGGGCCGCACGGGTACGACCTGGGGGTCCAGTTGCAACGCAACAAGAAGAAGGTGGTGCTGCGGAGTTCGATTCCGGATGCCGAGCTCTTCAAGAAAGTAGCCCTGCCGTTCAACAAGATCCACGATCTGGAGGAGTTCGAGGCGGAGAACCGGAACGCAGCGGGCGAAGAGCAGAAGAGTCCTTCGCGCATCGGGACTTGGATGCCACTCATATCTGGTGTCCCAGGCTTCGTGCTGGCGGCGTTGGCTTTGTTGGCCAGTACTCTGCCGAAGCAAACGAGCACGCTGGAGATTGGGTTGCCGAGGGACGCGTCGGAAATTTCCGGGAGGTCATGCCGAGTCGAATGGACAGTAACGCGAAAGACGATCCTCCATGGCGAGACTTGGGAGACGCCGAGGGCCGAGGTGCTGGTGACGAAAGAAGGCGACCCGGATTACAGGGACGATAAGCGGGACGCCAGTTCGGGGGTGAAGATCGATTTCCCCAGCGACGGCGTGTATGACGTGACGGTGACCGCGCCCTCAGTGCCGCAGCGAAGCCTGCGGGTGACGGCGAAGACTCCCGCACCTGCACCTTCACCAACGCCAACGGCGAAGACGTCGAAGAAGAACTAAGGGCGGCAGCGGATCTGCGTTGGCTACCCAGCGCTATGACCAGTACACTGCAGGACGCCCAGATAAACGCTCCACGGACCGACGGCGTCGCGATACTGGTAGGCCATCACGCGCGAGAGCTGATGCAGATGAGTGAGGTCGTGCGCGGCCCATGTTGCCAGAAGCTCCGCCAGCGTGACCACTCCCAGCGAGGGGTGGCGTCCTCGGCGGGTCAAGTCTTCGGGCTGTAAGTTCAGTGACTGCAGCGCAGTCAGATTCTGCCTTCGCAGGCGGGCGAACTCGTCCAAGAGCTGCTCCAGCGACTTGTCTTGCGTCTCTTTCGCCTGCGCAAAGCGGTCAAAGGGATCAAATGTCCGGGACTCGCCGTTCTCCAGTATGGTTCGCAGCCGCGGCATCCAGTCGTTGCGCTCTCCGGCGATGAGATGGCCCACGATGTCGAACGGGCTCCAGGTATCGTTGCCTTCGTTGCTGCGCACCCAGAAGTTGGGGAGTCCGCGCAACAGCGCATCGAGGGTTGCGGGAGTGCGGCTGAGAACGGCGATGGTGTCGGCCAGGTTGAGTTCCGTCAAACTTGCCATGGCTGGTAGATGCGTGCCTGACGTTTTGGACTCAAGTCCCAGGCGTATTCAGTCGCGAAACGTCGGCGATACGTTTAGGGGCGGGCCGCGTCCAAATGGTTTCGGAAATCTGCAACGGCCATACTCAAAGCTTGGCGTTCTTGTGAATCTCCACCGTGCTCCAGGTTTTGTCAGCGGCGTGGCACAGGTCTTCCAGCGGACACTCGGCGCACTTGGGCTTGCGCGCGATGCAGATGGCGCGGCCGTGATGGATGATCTGGTGGGAGAAGTCGATCCACTTGTCGCGCGGGATGACCTTCATTAGGTCCTGCTCGATCTTGCGCGGGTCTTCATTCTTCGTCAGCTCCAGCCGCCGCGAGATGCGCTGAACGTGGGTGTCAACGACGACACCCGCGGCGATCCCGAACCATGATCCCAGCACTACGTTGGCCGTCTTGCGGGCGGCGCCCGGGATGGTCAGTAGCTCTTCCATGGTGCGGGGAACTTCTCCACCAAAGTCGCTGAGGATCTTGCGGGCCGCTCCGACGACCGACTTCGATTTGTTGCGGAAGAAGCCAGTGGAGCGAATGTCGGGCTCGAGTTCCTCCGGCTGCAATGCGGCAAAATGTTCGAGCGTGGGATATTTCTTGAAGAGGGTGGGCGTGACCATGTTCACGCGGACGTCGGTACACTGGGCCGACAGGATGGTCGCGACCAGCAACTCCCATGCGCTGTTGTGATGCAGCGCGCACTGCACGTCGGGATAGCGGGCGTCGAGGCGGCGCAGGATTTCACGTACGCGCGATGGGGCGATGGGGTTGTAGGCCTTGGGCGCGGACGCAGCGGATTTCGCGGCTGGCGGTTTGGGCGGAGCAAGGTTCGCCGGTTGCGGCTTCGCATTCTTCGGTGGAGTGATCTTCAGAGGTTTGGCCGCAATGCGCGAGGTCTTGGCTTTGTCGTGGCGTCCGGCTTTCGAGGGTTGGCGAGGAATGGTGCCGCGTGGCATGAGGTCGTCTCCAGGATGAGTATAACGGGCTGGAAGATTGAGTTTACTTGACTCGGGAAAGTAACGACCAAAGGCACAGTACCGCAATCAGTGAGCCTGCTACTCCCACGAGGCGCCAAAAAACTAATGATCTTCCTCGCCATCCAGAGTGCTTGTCGGAGTCGTTATGCGCCTTAACTCGTGCAGGGAATAGAAGGATGTACAGAAAACCGGCGAGTGCCAGTCCGACCAGGACGAAGCCTGCGGTTATGTTAGCCATGAAGAGCTTGCTTCCACTCCGACAGATTACAATCAAGTGAGCGTCGTCATCAATTTTGTTCGTTATGGAGTTTCTGAATGGCTTCGAAGGCCGATGTACAGGCGGTTGCGACTGAACTGCCGGCAATGCCGCTGACGCTGGAAGGCTACAGCGTGTTGCACCAGATGTTCCGCTTTCGCTGGATAGCGTGGCGCAAGCTCGACGAGGCGCGCCGGGCGGAAATTGCGCGCGAAGTGGCGGAAGCGTTTGCGGCCAGCGAAGAAGCCGGGCGGTTTGCCGCGTACTCGATGCTGGGGCACAAGGGCGATTTGATGCTGGTGCATTTTCGCGATTCATTCGACGACCTCAATCAGGCGGAGTTGCTGCTGAGTCGCACCGGGTTGCAGGAATTTCTGGAGCCGACACACTCGTACCTGTCGGTGATCGAGTTGGGGCTGTATGACTCCAGCGTGAAGTTGTTTCGGCAGCTTACGGAGCGCGGGCTGGTTCCGCTGACGGAAGAATGGAACAAGGAAATTGAGGAGACCATCGAGCGACAGAAGCAGGCGATGCGGCCGCGGCTGTTTCCGAAGATCCCCGTGAGCCGCTACCTGTGCTTCTATCCCATGGACCGGCGTCGCGGCGAGGACAAGAACTGGTACACGCTGCCCATCGAAGAGCGCGGACGCCAGATGGAAGAACACGGCATGGTGGGACGGCGCTACGCGGGCAAGGTGCAGCAGATTATTACCGGCTCCATCGGCTTCGACGATTGGGAGTGGGGCGTTGACCTGTTTGCTCCCGATCCTCTGGTGTTCAAGAAGTTGATTTACGAAATGCGCTTCGATCACGTCAGCGCCGTGTATGCGCTCTTTGGTCAGTTCTTCGTAGGCATGCGAGTGCCGGTGGCGAAGCTGGGAGAGTGGGCGGGCGGGGAATTGCCGAAATAGTAATAAGTAATAAGTAATAAGTAATAAGTAATAAGCGTTCGCCAACACTAGAACCGAAGACCTGTTGCGCGTCGCTCTACATTTTTAGATCCGGGGCTCTCTTCCTAAATCATGATCGCTCACATTATTGAGATTCTTGCCGGTTGGATTATTGGCGTCATCTCTGCACTCGGATACCCAGGCATTGTGCTTTTGATGGCGATCGAGTCAGCGTGTATTCCACTGCCATCGGAAGTTATCATGCCGTTCTCGGGCGCACTCATCGTTCCCGCGGTGGCGAGTCTGTATCACCGCGACCCATTCTCGTTGTTCTGGGTTGCAACCTTCGGAGCGATTGGATGCAACTTGGGCTCGGTGCTGGCGTACGAGATCGGATACTTCGGGGGACGCCCGCTGGTCGAGCGATTCGGCCGGTATGTGTTCCTGAATAAGCGGGAACTGGATATTGCCGATCGCTTCTTCGAACGCCGCGGTGCGATTGCGGTATTGATTGCGCGCCTGCTGCCCGTCATTCGGACGTTCATCGCCTTGCCGGCGGGAATTGCGCGCATGCCGCGGCTGAAGTTCCATGTCTATACGTTCCTTGGATCGTGGCCGTGGTGCTTCGCGCTGGCGTACGTCGGCATGCGGCTGGGCGAGCAGTGGGACAAGGACCCACGCATCAAGATGTGGTTTCACCGCATGGATGGCGTGATCCTCGCGGTGTTGATTGCCGGGATCGCGTATTTCGTGTGGTCGCACGTCAGAGACCGGGTGCGGGAAGCCGCCTAGTTTGTTTCTGTGCCGTCCCAACGGGACTCGAATCATACCCGGGCTAAAGCCCGTCGAAATTGAGATACCCGCTTCACCACGCTAAAGCGTGGTGCTTCCACCCAATAGCTCGAGGTTTGGCGATATTCATTTCACTGGTCGATTTTGACGGCTTTGGCGATCATGCGCTCGTAGCTCTTCCAGGGCAGAATACGTCTCAGCCAGACTTGGATCTTGGCGTCTGTGCCGATGAGGTAACGGAGCTTGGGATTGGGATCGTTGGCGATGCGCAAGATGAGTTGGGCGATCTCTCGCGCGTCGCGACGGTTTTTGGCGCTTTGCTTGACGAACTCGGTGAAGCGCTGACTGCGTTCTTTGTTGGGTGAGTTGGGATCGATCGCTCCCTGGCCGATCACGACATTGCGGGTCCAGATGTCGGTATCGAAGGCGCCGGGTTCGACCAGCACAACGCGGATGCCGAGCGAGTGTGTTTCAATGCGCAGTGATTCGCTGAACCCCTCGAGAGCGAACTTGGAACTGCTATAGGCGCCCAGCAGGGGCTGGCCCAGGCGTCCAGCTACGGACGCGACCTGAACGATGTGGCCCGAATTCTGTTGGCGCATCACCGGCAGCACAGCCTTGGTCATGGCGACATTGCCGAAGAAGTTGGTTTCAAACTGAAGACGTATTTCGCCGAGCGTCAGGTCTTCGCCAAATCCAGCGACGCTGAAGCCGGCATTGTTCACCAGCACATCGATGCGGCCGTGAGCGCGCACAATGTCGTCGATTGCTCCGGGAAGGGAATCGAACTCAGTAACATCGAGGCGGCGGAGATCGAGCCGGTCGCGGACTCCGGCCTTTTGCACAGCCTCCTCCAGCCGGCCGGCGCGGCCCAGATCGCGCATGGTGGCGACAACCTGGTAGCCGTTTCGGGCGAATTCAATCGTCGTCAGCAACCCGATGCCGCTGGAGCTTCCCGTAACCACTGCGATCTTCTGAATACTCATTTTTCTCCACCAAATCCTTCATATCGCCAACGAAGCGCAAAATGGGTCCATTCGCGTCGCTAAGTTTGCAAAGTACACTCTGGATACGAGAAGATAACAGGTTTGTAGATGCTTCAAGAAACGGACTGATACGTATGCCAACTGGAAAGACGCAGGACAAGAGCAAGACTGTTAAGGGCGCAGTTGCGCCAGCCAAGGGCAAACTCGGAATCATGATTCCCGGCATGGGCGCGGTTGCGACCACGTTTGTCGCGGGTGTGGAAGCCGTGCGCAAAGGGATTGCAAGCCCCATCGGGTCGCTGACCCAGATGGGCACCATTCGACTCGGCAAGCGTACCGACGGCCGCTCCCCCAAAGTAAAAGACTTCGTGCCGCTGGCTGGCCTGAACGACATGGTCTTCACCGGCTGGGACATCTTCGAGGACGACATGTACGCGGCGGCGGGTAAGGCGGGAGTACTGGAACGTTCGCTGCTGGAGCAGGTAAAACCGTTCCTGTCGTCGATCAAGCCGCGCAAGGCTGTGTTCGACAAGAACTACGTCAAGAAACTCGACGGCCCCAATGTCAAAAAGGGCAAGAACAAGAAGGAACTGTGCGAGCAGTTGCGCGAGGACATCCGCGACTTCAAACAGTCCTCGAAAACCGAACGGCAGGTGATGATCTGGTGCGGATCGACCGAGAGCTTTATTCAAGCTGGTCCGGTGCATCAGACGGTCAAGTCGTTCGAAAAGGGGCTGCTCGCCAACGACGAGAACATTCCGCCTTCGATGATTTACGCTTACGCCGCCATGCAGGAGGGCGTTCCTTTCGCCAACGGCGCGCCCAATCTCACGGTCGATGTGCCAGTGATCCAGCAACTGTCGAGACAGAACGAAGCGCCCATCTGCGGCAAGGATTACAAGACGGGACAGACGCTGCTTAAGACCATTCTCGCGCCCGGGTTCAAGGCGCGCATGCTGGGACTTAGCGGATGGTTTTCCACCAACATCCTGGGCAACCGGGATGGCGAAGTGCTGGAAGATCCGGGCTCCTTCAAGACTAAGGAAGAGTCAAAACTGTCAGTGCTGGAGCACATTCTGCAGCCCGAGTTATACCCCGAACTCTACGGCCATATTTATCACAAGGTGCGCATTAACTATTACCCTCCACGTGGTGATAACAAAGAAGGTTGGGACAACATAGATATCTTCGGATGGCTGGGCTATCCGATGCAGATCAAGGTTGATTTCCTGTGCCGCGACTCGATTCTCGCGGCTCCTCTCGTGCTTGACCTGGTGCTGCTGCTCGACCTGGCGAAACGTTCGTCCGAGTTGCGCGGCATCGGCATCCAGGAGTGGCTGAGCTTCTACTTCAAGTCTCCGATGACTGCGCCGGGACTTTACCCGGAGCATGATCTTTTCATCCAGTCGATGAAGCTGAAAAACACCATGCGCCACCTGATGGGCGAAGAGATGATCACGCACCTGGGGCTGGAGTATTACGACTAAGTCGACGTGGTCAGTTTAACCCGAGGAGAACGACAAAAGACCCACTCAAGCAAAACCGGCTTGCGTGGGGCACCCGGCACCCGGCATCCGATGTTCGGATGAGGGTAGAATAGGGCGATGAGTCCGGAAATATCTGAGTTGCTAAAACGGGCGCTTGCCCTTCCGGCGGACGAAAGAGCCGCATTGGCCAATAGCCTTTTGGACAGCCTTGAGATTACGAATGAATCCGTCCAAGAGGCATGGGACGACGAAGTTGCGCGCAGAATCGATGATCTGAAGGCTGGCAGAGCAGTGACCGTCCCTTGGGAAGAACTGCATCGTGAGCTACTGGCTATGGTGAATGGCCGCCAGACGCGTTGAGTACCACGAGGGCGCTGTCGCCGATGTGAAGAGCGCAGTTTTGTAGTACCAAGAGCGCAGTCCCAAGGCTGCGATGGACTTCATCGGCGAATTGCATCGAGCCGTTGACACCATCCGCGAGGCACCGAACCGCTGGCCAATCGGAAGGAACAATACCAGGCGATTCCTGCTCTTGCGGTTCCCCTTCTTGGTTATCTACTCAGAAGTTGAGTCCGTAATCACGATCTGGGCCGTTGCCCACGGCAACAGGCGACCGGAGTATTGGGCACGCCGCCTTTAGACGCTGAAGAACACCATGCGCCACCAAAACCGGCTTGAGTGGCGCACCCGCAAGATGTGGAATGCCCGGGTTCAGACCCCAGTTGGCTGCAACGCCGTGGTGGCAGATTTCGTCCTCGACTTTTCGAATAATTTGATGCAGTCCAGAATCGTCTCCACTGCCGTTTCCTCGCCCACCTTGGAGTTGATCATCAGGTCAAAGCGGTGCCGGCCCGGCCATTCGATGCCGAAATATTGCCTGATAAAATCGGCCCGGTCGCGGTCCACAGTTTCGGCAAGCTGAACGGCTTCACTCTCGCTCTTTCCGCCGGCCTTCAGCCGCCGGACCTTCTCACTCAAGGGCGCGTAAACAAATACGTGAAAGGCGTCGCGACGGTTTTGGAGATAGTGGGCCGACCCACGTCCCACAATGACGGACTGACCTTCTTCGGCGGCGCGTTTCACGACACGCTCGGCGACCTCCCGTACGCAATCGGTATCGGCCATTTTCAGCCGCGGCGCGTTCAAGCTTCCCTCGAAGCTGCCGCGCATGAAGGCCATCAGGAGCCGGTGGTACAACGGGTCCCGTTTCTCTTCGTGTTGCTCCACCACGCGGCACTCGCACTCCATCAGGCGGGCGATCTCGTTGGTTAAGAGCTGGTCCCACAACTTCCAGCCCAGACGATCGGCGATTCGTTTGGCGATCTCTGCGCCGCCGCTTCCGTATTCGCGTTCGATGGTAATGACTCGGATCATGGTTCGCTCTCTGGAAATTCGCCCAGGTGCTGCAAGAACCCCTGCAGTGGCTCTGGGATTCGGGCCCACGCTTAATGCTAATCCACCACCACCCTGCGAGCGCCAGGATCATTCTTCCGCAATGCGAAGGAAAGTACAAACATGGTCGCCGCCATCACCGCCAGGACGAGATAGGTATCGACGTAGGCCAGGGTGGTCGCCTGGACGATGACTGTCCGGTAAATAATGGCGTAGGCCTGCCTGGTGGCTCCGGCGGCATCGACGCCCGAGGCAAATATACGCGCCGTTAAGGTCTCGGCAGCCTGGGAAAAAGAAAGCTGTCCCGGTGCGACATTCGCCACCAGATGCACTTGATGAAATTGTGCGCGGCGGGCAATCACCGTGGTGACCATGGAGGTGCCCACGCTGCTGCCGATGTTGCGCATGAAGTTGACCAGGCCCGCGACGCTGCTGCTCTTCTCGGTCGGCATTCCAACGTAGGATGCGAGGTTGATGGGAACGAACAGGAAACCCAGGCCGAACACCTGCACCAGGCGAATCATGCTGGCGCTGCGGA
>Ga0207930_1000667_pt1 | contig 10827 bp, 12 predicted proteins | sample NGESurshal092012_7_FD_184477 | JGI IMG/M metagenome (GOLD analysis project Ga0207930, IMG submission 184477) | Arctic peat soil microbial communities from Barrow, Alaska - NGEE Surface sample 210-3 shallow-092012 (SPAdes) | ecosystem: Environmental > Terrestrial > Soil > Wetlands > Peat ... | reverse complement strand
CAGCGCCATCCGGCCTGGCTGGGATCCCACGTGGAGATCCCCGATGTCCGCGCCGTGGCGAGTGAGGCCGGGCTGGACCTTGACCGGGTGTGGGGCGAGGGCAGCCAGTATTGCCAGCTGCTGTTACGCCGCCCGGCGCCCGGGCGGGGGCGGGGCGCGGGCGATCCGCCGCCCGCGCAACCGATCTCTTAGGGCCCGAGTGGACGGGCCCGGACCCACGAGGAGGTCGCGCCCATCCGCCGCACCCAGGCCCAGAAGACGAGTTCGCGCCATCGGCGCGGCGGACGCTCGGGCCAGCGGGGCAGGGCGGATCCCAACGGCTGGCGCAACGGCCCACCCTGGGCCAGAACCTCAAATCCGGCCGCGTGCAACCAGCGCCGGTGGGCGGCCATGTTCGGCGTCCACCAGCGCGGCTGATCGTCGAGATCCCACAGTTGGGCGAGCGGCACGCGCGGTGCCATCACCGTCAGCGGAAGCGACGTGGCCTCGAGCGAGAGCAGCTCGCCGCCTGGGACCACGCTGCGCAGAGCCCGCAGGGCGCGGGCCGGATCGGCGAGGTGGATGAGCACGTTGCCGACGAAGACGAAGTCAAAGGTTCCCAGCCGCTCGGGATCGACGTCGTACACGTTGAGGTCCACGCGGCGGACGTTGGCGGCGCCGTAGGCGGAGCGGGCGATCTCGAAGTGCCGGTTGGCCAGGCCGCTGCCCACCCGGCGCGCGGCTTCGGGCACCAGGCCCTGCCAGTCCTGCTGGTCGGTCGCGGGAAGATCGAGGCTGACCACCTCGGCGGCCCCTCGGCGCGCGAGCTCGAAGGACCAGAAGCCCTCACAGGCGGCGGCGTCCAGGCAGCGCAAGCCTTGCAGCGAGGCGGGTAGAGGAAGCTTGGCGACGACCGGACGCAGATCGAAATAGCCGTCGGTGACCAATCCGCCGGGGAATTCGAACGTGTGATACCAGGGCGCCGCGGCGCGGATCTCGGCGGCCAGGTCAGCGATGGCCGGACTGTATCGAGGCGTGGTCATGTCGAGCTGGGGACGCGCCGATAGATAGGGGACAATGGCCGACGCCGTGAGAATGCCTGTGTCACCACCGACCTCCGGCCGCGGACGGGCGGCTCTGGCCGGCGTCGCCGTCGGCCTGGCCCTCGTTCCGATCGTGCTCGCGCTCGAATTGAGCCGCGGCGGCGGTGCGACCGCCCAGACGACGACGACGGTGTCGGAGGCCGCGATCTTCAATCCCGGCCAGATGCCCAAACTCTCCCCGCCGAACTACCTCATCCCCCCGGGGAGAGGCACGCTCGTGGCGATCGTCAACCGGTCAACCACGATGCGCTCACGCCCCGGAGGCCGCGCCTACGGCCGGCTCGGGCTACAGACGTCGTTCGGCTCTCCGCAGGCAGTGTGGGTCGTCAAGCTCCGCGGCGCGTGGCTCGGCGTGATCAGCGCGGTGGCCGGCAACGGCCACGTGGGCTGGATTCCGGCTGCGTCGGCCTCGCTGGCTCGGGTCAACTGGAAGCTCGAGGTCTCGCTCTCCGCCCGCCGGCTGACCGTCCTGCACGCTGGACGGATGGTCGAGCGCTACAAGGTGGCGGTCGGAAAACCGAGCGCTCCCACGCCGACCGGGCGCTTCGCGGTCACCGACCATCTCCTCACCGGCGATCCTGCCGGGCCCTACGGATGCTGCATCCTCGCCCTCTCAGCTGAGGCGCCGCATGCGATCCAGGACTGGAGCGGCGGCAACCGGATCGCGATCCACTCGACTCCGGAGACGTCGTCGATCGGGCTGCCGGTCAGCCACGGCTGCCTGCGCCTGACCCTTGCCGAGGGTCGCTGGCTGCTGGCCCACATCCCGCTCGGGACACCCACCCTGATCTCCAGTTAGCCGGTCGGGGGCCCTGGTAGGTCATCGGTCAGCCGGCAGGCTCGGTCTCGCCGCTGGCCCGGCGGAGCTTCTCGATCGCGGCGCGCAGGAGCCGGGAGACCTGCATCTGCGAGGTGCCCACCCGCCGGGCGATCTGCGATTGCGTCATGTCGCGGCCGAAGCGCAAGAAGAGGATCTGGCGGTCGGTGTCCGAGAGGGTCTCGACCCCGGCCGCGATCATGCTCAGATACTCGGCCTGCTCGAGGCGTTCATCCTCGGCTCCGAGCTGGGCAGCGATGCTGCGCGGACCGTTCTCATCATCAGCAGGTCCGGCGTCGAGCGGCGCCGCATGGCGGGCGTGGTAGGCCTCGATCGCCTCCAGGGTCTGCTCCTCGGTCGTCCCGAGGGCCTCAGCGAGCTCGCTCAGGGACGGCGAGCGGCCGAGGCGCGAGGAGAGCTCATCAGTGGTGCGGGCCAGCTCGACGGCGCGCTCCTTGACACCCCGGGGCACGTGGACGGCCCAGCCGCTGTCCCGGAAATAGCGCTTGAGCTCGCCGAGGATGGTCGGCATCGCGTAGCTGGAGAAGGCAAAGCCGCGCTCGGGGTCGAAGCGCTCGATCGCCTTGAGCAGCCCCACCATCGCCACCTGGGTCAGGTCATCGTTCGGCTCGCCGCGGGCGTGGTAGCGGCGGGCGATGCTTCGGGCCAGAGGCTCAAAACGCGCCACCAGCTCCTCGAGGACGGCGGGATCGGGAGCCGCGCGCTGGCGCGCCAGGAGCTCATCGTTGGAGAGTCCGCGCAGGTGACCACGGCCGTTGATCACGGCTGGGGAGGGCCGCTGGCGCGCGGACAGGGAAGCGGTAGGGGCATGCATCCTCCGTACAAAGATCCTTGTACGTTGGAGATCTCCAGTGAATTATCCGTAGAGCGAACCGAAGCGATCGGCGAAGCGATCGTTGATCACGTTGCGCTTGACCTTCAGGGTTGGGGTCAACTCGCCCTCTTCGATCGAGAGATCGCGTTCGAGGATGACGAACTTCTTGATCTGCTCGACCTGCGCGTAGTGGGCGTTGGCCCGGTCGAGCTCGTCCTGGACGAGATCGATGATCTCCTGGCGCTCGGCGAGCTCGGCCATATCCTCGGGCAGGCCCTGTTCCTTGGCCCACGGCACGATCTCCTCAGGGTCAAGCGTGATCAGGGCGACCGGGTAGGGCCGGCGGTCACCGTGCATGACCGCCTGGGAGATGAAGCGCGACTGCTTGAGGTCGTTCTCGATGTTGGCCGGGGTCAGGTTCTTGCCGCCCGCGGTGATGATGATGTCCTTCTTGCGCCCGGTGATCTTCAAGAAGCCCTCATCGTCGATCTCGCCGACGTCACCGGTGTGCAGCCAGCCGTCGACAAGCGTCTCGTCCGTCGCGTCCCGATTGCGCCAGTACTCGCGGAAGATGTTCGGACCCCGGAGCAGGATCTCCCCGTCGGTGTCGGCGATCCTCGCCTCCACGCCGGGCATCGGACGACCGACGGTCCCGAACTTGAAGTGATCGAGCGTCCCCACGGTCCCGACGGCTGTCGTCTCGGTCATGCCCCAGCCCTCCATGACCGGGACCCCGCAGGCGTAGAAGAACTCGAGGATCTCGGGCGCGATCGGCGCCGCGCCGCTGACCGCCTGGCGGATCTCGCCGCCGAACAGCGCCCGCACGCGGCTGTAAAGGCCCTTATCGGCCTGATCGAAGGCGGCCTGCATCTCGTCTGAGACGGTCTCACCGCGATGCTGACGCCGGCGGACCTCGACGCCGAGCTCGATCGCCTGGCGAAAGCGCGCACGATCCTCGTCGCCGGCCTGCTCCTGGAGCTTCATCGCGGCCGTATAGAGCTTCTCGAAGATCCGCGGGACCGAGGGGAGGTAGGTGGGGGAGGTCTCGACCAGCTCCTCGACGATCTTCTTGGAGTCGCCTCCGTAGTAGATGATCGTCGTCCCGAGCTCGAAGGAGGCCAGCTGCGCGGTGAGGGCAAAGGCGTGGGCGAGAGGGAGGAAGAGGTACGTGCGCTCGCCCGGCGAGATGAAGTCGAGCTCGACGACCATCTCACCTACCGACATCGCGTTGCCGTGCGTGAGGACCACGCCCTTGGGCGGCCCGGTCGTCCCCGACGTGTAGATGATCGTGTACGGATCCTCGCGGGTCACCGCGCTCTGCCGGGCCTCCAGCTCTGACCGCTCGCCGCCGCGGCCACGCTCCCGCAGCTGTTCCAGGGTGAGGTCACCGCCCCCCGCCTCGATGCCGATCGTCGCCGTCAGATCGGGCAGCTCGTCGCGGACCTGATCGATCTTGTCCCGCTGCGCGGCGGTCTCGCAGAACACGGCCCGGACGCCCGAGTTGCCGAGCACCCACGCGCACTCCCGGGGGGAGTTGGTCGGGTAGACCGGAACCACGACCGCTCCCGCGGCGGAGATCCCGTAGCTGGCCAGGGTCCACTCCACGCGCGTGTCGGCGAGGATCCCAACGCGGTCCCCGGGCGCGATGCCCAGATCGGCCAGACCGAGCGCGATCTCGTTGACCGCCTCGCTGGCCGCGGCGAAGGTGAGCTCGTGCCACTCGCCGTCGGCCTTGTAGCGCGCGGCCACGCCGTCACCGAATCGCTGCCCGGCGCTGCCGGCGAGCGTGGCGACGGTTCCCTGTGCCACCGCGGTCTCAGTCGTCTCACTCATGATGTGTCTCCTCGCCCGGGGTTTCCGCTCGATCTTCCCACGTCACGGCTGCCCAGGTTGCGCCCGGCTGCCGGGAGCGACAGAATGACCGGTGTTGAGGAGAGTTGGGCGCCGGGAGGCGCCCGGAAAGGCAGGTGGTGAGGGATGCCGATCCTGATCGGCGCATCGACCGGATGGACCATCGGGTTAATCCTCGGTGTGGTCGTCGTCATCGTGGCGGCCGCGATCGTGATCACGATCGTCACGCTCGCTCGTCGCATCGCGGGCCAGGCTCGCGCGGCCGTCCAGGGTGTCGAGAAGGTGCGCCAGCAGACCGATGCGCTCGATGGTGTCGGGCAGATCAACGACTCGGGAGTGCGGATCCTGCACTCGGCCCGGGCCCTGCGCAAGGTCGCGGTGGGCAGGTGATGCTCACCGTCGCCGCTCTCTCCAATCACGGGGCGTGGGAGATCGCCCTCGTCATCGGGCTCGTCGCTGCCCTGGCCGTGGCCGGCCTGCTCTGGGTCCTCATCCAGAGCGTCGATGACATCGAGCGCTCGGCCACCGGCCTGCTCGAGGTGGCCGGCAAGGTCGCCGGAAACACCGCCCATATCCCCGAACTGCAAGCGACCGCGCCGGTCCTCGGTCAGATCGTCGACGAGGCGATCGTCCAGGACGGCTACATGAATGCCCTCACCGACGGGTTCGGGAGCGCCGCATGAGCACGACGGCCCTGATCATCCTCAGTGTCCTGCTCGCCGTCGTCATCGTCGTCGTGCTGGCCGCGGCTCTGATCCGCATCCGGCTCAAGCTCGAGGCGACCGCGACGACGCTGGCCACGCTCGCTTCGGCGCTGAGCGGAGTCGAGTCCGATCACCTCAAGCCGCTCGAGCCGGCCGTGACCGCGATCAACGCCCAGTTCGACGTCATCGTTGGAGCGTTCCCCGGCATCGCCTCCAAGGCGGCCGTGGTGGCCGAGAGGAGGCCGCGATGATCCTCGAATGGATCGGCGACATCATCCTGCTCGTCGTCCTACTGCCCGTGGTCGTCTACCTGCTGCGGGGCGTGCTCAACGCCGCCCGCTCGATCGTCCCGAGCGCGCAGGGAATCGCCACGGCCGCCCAGGCCGGGTCCCGGGATCTCGACGCGACCGTACTGCTGCTCACGACCCAGGAGCAGGTCAAGCAGACGATCACCGCCGCCGCCGACTACGGCGGCTCTCTCGACATCATCCTCGACGACGCGTAGGAGAGAGACACGATGCCTGCAGCCGGAGTGGTCATGATCATCGCCGTCCTGTTGATCGTCGTGGCGCTCGTCTACTACCTCGTGTCGACGATCGTCGCTCTGCGTCAGATCACCGGGGCGCTGGACGAGGCGATCGCCGGAGTGGGGGGGATCATCGAGAAGAGCGCGCCCGTCGCCGAGGTGGTCGCCTCGATCAACGGCCAGCTCGACGCCGGAGTCGATCTGCTCGAGGGTCTGCTCGTCAAGAAAGCCGGACTCCCCGAGGCGATGGGCCTGATCGACGGGCTCTATCCGGGGGCGGCGGCCGCCGGCCTGCGCGACGTTCCCGAGAGCGGCGAGATCAAACCGCCCCGGATCGGCGAGGTCTACACGCGGGGCACGCTGACCCTCGCCCGCCTGGGGCGCGAGGCGCCGATCGCCGCTGCCTCGCCCAACGGCCCTGCGCTGCGCAACCCCAATTACGGCAGCCTGGCGGCACGAGCCCTGTATCCCGATGTCCGCCAGACGCACCCGGAGCTGATGCCGCGCTCGCCGGTGATCGGCGAGGACTCGCCAATCCAATACGACCCCGAGGTGGCGGTCGGCGGCCCGCGGACGCGGATGCCCGAACGAAAGGAGCACAACGGCAATGCAGACCCCAGCTCCGTTTGAGTACGAGCGCGCGACGAGCGTCGAGGGGGTGATCGCTTCTCTGCAGCGCCTCGGCTCAGAGGCCCGGGTGATCGCCGGCGGCCACAGCCTGCTGCCGATGATGAAGCTGCGCCTGGCCAACCCCGAGCACCTGATCGACATCAACGATCTCGAGCCCGAACTCGGCTACATCCGCGAGCTTGCCGACGAGATCCGGATCGGCGCCCTGACTCGTCACGCCGCGCTGATGGAGTCAGCGACCCTGGCCGAGCACTTCCCCGCCTTCCGGGACGCTGAGGCCGTGATCGCCGATCCCGTGGTCCGCAACCGGGGGACGATCGGCGGTTCGCTGTGCCAGGCCGACGCGGCCGAGGACCTCAGCGCGGTCTGCACGGCGCTCGGAGCCCAGGTCGTGATCCGCAACGCCGAGGGCGAGCGGGTGGTCGGCATGGATGACTTTCACATCGGCCCGTACATGACCGCCGTCGGCGACGGGGACCTGCTCACCGAGGTGCGGCTGTCGCTGCGCCCGGGCGGCGGGAGTGCCCATGAGAAGGTCGAGCGCCGGGCCGGCGATTGGGCGATCGCGGCGGCCACGGCTGCGGTCTGGATCGACGGGGGCACGATCACCGACGCCGGCATCGCGCTCAGCGCCGTGGGACCGACCACCGTCCATCTTCCCCGGGCCACGGAGCTGCTGCGCGGCGCCACGCCCTCCGACGAGCTCTTCGCGCAGGCGGGCGAGATCGCCGCCGCCGACTGCTCGCCGGTTTCCGATAGCCGCGGTCCGGCCGACTACAAGCGTCACCTGGCCGGCGTTCTCACCGAACGCGCCCTACGCCGGGCAAGCGCCCGGGCCCTCAAGCAGGAGGCATAGTCCGATGCACGTCACGATCACCATCAACGGCCAGCCCGTCTCACGGGAGATCGAGCCGCGCTTGCTGCTCGTCCACTTCATCCGTGACACGCCAGGACTGACCGGGACGCACTGGGGCTGTGACACCTCCAACTGCGGCGCCTGCGTCGTGCTCATGGACGGCAAGCCGCTGAAGTCCTGCACGATGCTCGCGGTGATGGCCGAGGGACACGAGATCCGGACTGTCGAGTCGCTCGAGCGCGACGGTGTGCTGGACCCGATCCAGGAGGGCTTTCACGAGCTGCACGCCCTGCACTGCGGCTTCTGCACACCCGGAATGCTGATGACCGGACGGGCGCTGCTGGACGAGAGGGCGGGTCAGACCCCATTATCCGAGGCGGAGATCCGCACCGCGATCTCGGGCGCGATCTGCCGCTGCACGGGCTACAAGAACATCGTCGCGGCCATCCAATGGGCCGCCGAACACGAAGCCGCCCAGCGGCAGGAGGTCTAGAACGTGGCCACCGTTGAGAACCTCCCCAGCCCGAGTACCGAGCGACCGATCGGCTTCGGCCGCCTCAAGCGCAAGGAGGACGCGCGCTTCATCCGCGGCCAGGGCAATTACCTCGATGACATCCGCCTGCCCGGCATGGTCCACGGCGTCATCCTGCGCAGCCCCTATGCCCACGCCAAGATCGTCTCGATCGACACATCAGCCGCACTGGCCCTGCCCGGCGTCGCGGCGGTCATCACCGCCAAGGACCTCGAGACCCTCGGCCTGGCCTGGATGCCCACCATCTCCTATGACACCCAGGCCGTGCTGGCTGGGGACAAGGTGCGCTTCCAGGGTCAGGAGGTGGCCTTTGTGATCGCGACCGACGAGTACATCGCGCGTGACGCGACGGCCCTGATCGACGTCGAGTACGAGCCCCTGCCCGCGGTCGTCAACGCCCGCAAGGCACTCGACGACGACGCACCGCTGATCCGCGACGACAAGGACGGCCAGGTCGACAACCTGGCCAGCCCGACCTGGGAGGCCGGCGATGCGGCCGCCACCGACACGGCCTTCGCCGAGGCCGACACGATCGTCACCCGCGACATCATCTACCCCCGCTGCCATCCGGCCCCGCTGGAGACGTGCGGGATGATCGCCGACTTCAACCCTGAGACCGGCCAGCTGGACATCTACAACGGCAACCAGGCGCCCAACGCGCACCGCACGGTCTACGCGCACGTGGCCGGCCTGGCCGAGCACATGATCCGAATCCGCTGTGGCGACATCGGCGGCGGCTTCGGCAACAAGGTCCCCGTCTACCCGGGCTACGTGTGCGCGATCGCCGCCTCGATCGTCGCCGGTGTGCCGGTCAAGTGGATCGAGGACCGCTCGGAGAACCTGATGTCGACCGGCTTCGCCCGCGACTACATCATGCACTCCGACATCTGCGCCAAGGACGGCAAGATCACGGGACTGCGCGTCGATGTGATCGCCGATCACGGCGCCTTTGACTCGACCGCCCAGCCGACCAAGTTCCCGGCCGGGTTCTTTCACATCTGCTGCGGTTCCTATGACCTCGAAGCCGCCCACGTGCGCGTCAAGGCCGTCTATACGAACAAGGCGCCCGGCGGGGTGGCCTACCGCTGCTCGTTCCGGATCACCGAGGCCGTGTATCTGGTGGAGCGCATGGTCTCCGCCCTGGCCACCGAGATGGGCGTGGACCCGATCGACCTGCGGATGAACAGCTTCATCGCCCCCGAGCAGTTCCCGTACGTGACCACGACCGGCTGGACGTATGACTCGGGCAACTACGCCGAGACGATGAAGGTGGCGATGGACATCGCCGGCTATGAGGACCTGCGCCGCGAGCAGGCCGAGAAGCGCGCCCGGGGTGAGCTGATGGGCATCGGCGTGTCGTTCTTCACCGAGGGCGTCGGCGCGGGACCGCGCAAGCACATGGACATCCTCGGGCTGTCGATGAACGACGGGGCCGATCTGCGCGTACACCCCTCCGGCAAGGCGGTCGTCTCGATCAGCGCCCAGACCCAGGGCCAGGGCCATGAGACGACGTTCGCCCAGATCGTCGCGGAGGAGCTCGGGATCCCGCCCGAGGACGTCGAGGTCCGCCACGGCGACACGGACAGGACCCCGTACGGCCTGGGTACCTACGGGAGCCGGTCGACGCCGGTCTCCGGCGCCGCTGTCGCCGTCGTGTCGCGCAAGGTCCGCGACCGCGCGCGGCTGATCGCCGCCCAGATGCTCGAGACCAGCCCCGAGGACCTGGCCTGGGAGAAGGGCCGCTGGTACGTCAAGGGCGACCCCGAGCAGGACGCGCTGATCGAGGACATCTCGGTCTACGCCTACAGCGGGCAGCCGATGCCCGAGGGGATGGAGGGCGGCCTCGACGCCCAGGTCATCTACGACCCGCCCAACCTGACCTACCCCTACGGCGCCTACATCGCTGTCGTCGACATCGATCCCGACACGGCGCACGTCAAGGTGAGGCGCTTCATCGCCGTCGACGACTGCGGCGTGCGGATCAACCCGATGATCGTCGACGGTCAGATCCACGGCGGCCTGGCCGAGGGGATCGGGATCGCGCTGATGGAGGTCATCACCTTCGACGAGGAGGGCAACTGCCTCAACGGGTCCTTCATGGACTATCTGATCCCGACCGCGCTCGAGTGTCCTGATTTCGAGCTCGGCGAGACCGTCACGCCCTGCCCGCACCATCCGCTCGGCGCCAAGGGTGTCGGCGAGTCGCCCAACGTCGGCTCACCGCCCGCGATCGTCAGCGCGATCATCGACGCCCTGCATGAGACCCACGGCGTGGACCACATCGACATGCCGTGCACCCCGGCCCGGGTGTGGGCGGCGATGCAGGGTCGCCCCGAGCCACCTCAATGAGGGAGGGCGGGGCCGATGCCGGCGAAGCCGCCGGTGAGGTCCGTCACCTCGCTCCTGACGTCGAGACCCTCGCGCAGCGGTTGGCTGGTGTTGACTACCTGACCGAGGAGGGTCTGGCGACCTCGATGTTCCTCGCCCTGCGCCTGCCCCAGCCGCTCCTGCTCGAGGGCGAGGCGGGCGTCGGCAAGACGCAGCTGGCGAAGACGCTCGCCGACACCCTCGGCACGCGGCTGATCCGGCTCCAGTGCTACGAGGGACTGGACGTCACGACCGCGGTCTACGAGTGGAACTACGCACGCCAGATGCTGGAGATCCGCCTCCGCGAGGCGCGCGGAGAGATCGGGACGGCAACCGCTCACGACATCTTCGGCCCCGAGTTCCTGCTCAAGCGCCCGCTCCTCCAGGCGCTCGAGGCGCCCGACGGCCTGGCCCCGGTCCTCCTCATCGACGAGATCGACCGCGCCGACGAGGAGTTCGAGGCGTACCTGCTCGAGATCCTGTCGGATTTCCAGGTCACGATCCCGGAGATCGGGACGGTGACCGCGGAGCAGCCGCCCCGCGTCATCCTCACCTCGAACCGGACCCGCGAGGTCCACGACGCCCTCAAGCGCCGCTGCCTCTATCACTGGATCGACTACCCGAGCG
>Ga0207930_1000666_pt1 | contig 10830 bp, 12 predicted proteins | sample NGESurshal092012_7_FD_184477 | JGI IMG/M metagenome (GOLD analysis project Ga0207930, IMG submission 184477) | Arctic peat soil microbial communities from Barrow, Alaska - NGEE Surface sample 210-3 shallow-092012 (SPAdes) | ecosystem: Environmental > Terrestrial > Soil > Wetlands > Peat ... | reverse complement strand
TGTTCCCGCCGGACGTCGCGCCGGAGATCGACCGGCAGTTCGGCGAGCTCGTCGCCGACGCACGAGCGCAGCTCTCGCCGGAGCTGCTCGCCGCGCAGGAGCGGGCGCTACGGGCGTGGCACGCCGAGCCGCAGCCGCTGCCCGGCGGCGACGCTCCGCCGGTGCTTGCGATCTGCGGCAGCGAGGACGTCGTGATCCCGCCGCAGAACGCCGACGCGCTCGCCGCGCGCTGGCCCGGCACCCACGTCGAGCGCATCGCCGGCGGCGGGCATGCGTTCATGGCCCAGCAGCCCAAGCGCGTCGCGCAGCTGATCGTCGACTTCGTCAATACCTGACCCGCCCACTCCGCCCACTCCGCCCGCGTCGCTCGAGCATCGCAGGCGCAACGCTATGTTGGCGTGCATGGCCGCTGGCGACATCGTCATCCGCTGGGCCGCCACAGCGGAGGACGTGGCTGGCGCGATGGCCGTGCGCGAGCACGTCTTCTGCGGCGAACAAGGCGTGCCGCGCAGCGAGGAGCTCGACCCGCTCGACGACGAGGCACTTCACCTCGTCGCGCTCGTGCCCGACGACGCCGCCGGCGGCGTCGTCGTCGCGACGCTGCGCCTGCTGCTCGGCGAGGCCGACGCGAGAATCGGGCGCGTCGCCGTGCTGGCCGACTGGCGTCATCGCGGCGTCGCCGCGCGCATGCTCGCGATCGCCTCGGCGCGTGCCCGCGAGGAGGGCCACGCGAAGGTTCGCCTCGCCGCACAGATACGCGCCATGGAGTTGTACGAGCGCGCCGGCTTCAGCGTCGAATCCAAGCCGTTCGACGACGCCGGCATCCCGCACGTGTGGATGGGCAGGCGACTGGCTGCCGGCGCGACCGCGTAGCTCGTGCTCGCCCGGCGGGGGTGGCGGGAGCGGATCGTGCGCAGGCCCGCGCCGCTGGCCGGTCGTCAGTCCTCGCGAGTCGGAAACTGGACACACGTTTGATCCCGCGGCGGCCGAAGTAATGCTCGAGCCAGGCGCCGGCCGAAGCTGCTGCTAAGCGTGGAATTCAGAGGAGCCCGATGCTGACTACTGCCGATACATCCAGCCCAGAGCCCTTCACCGGGGCGTTCGGGATCATCCAGAGCCAACCCGACGAGCGCACAAGCGTCGTCGCGCTGGAAGGAGAGCTCGATCTCGGCCGCGCGCCGAGCCTGAAGTGGGCGCTCGTCGACTCCGTGGACGCCGGCTACAAGCAGCTCGTGGTGGACCTCACGCGTGTCAGGTTCATGGACTCGACGGCGCTCAGCGTGCTCGTCGGCGTGAACAGGAGCCTCGACGTGGGCGCCCGCCTGGCGATCGTCTGCGTCAACACCAACGTGCTGAAGATCTTCGAGCTGTCGGGGATGGATGGCGCGTTCGCGATCTTCCCGACGCTCGATGAGGCGCTCGCCCACGTCCGAGGACACACCGCGCGGATCGGGTGAGAGGCGCAGGGCCGCCCATGGCCAGCCACGCAAACCGACCGGCGCGAGGCGCGCGAGCATCACGGCGCGTGGCTGTCGCAATCGCCGCCGGCTGCTGCTTGCTCGGCCTCGGCGCGCTGCCGACGGCGCAGGCCGCCAAACCCGCCAACTCGACATCCAGCTCGGCGGTCTCTGGCGAAGCGACCGTCGCGCCGCACGGCAAACACGCCGAACGTGCCGTGCAGGCCGAAAGCGTGCCCGCGGCGCCCGCCATCGCGCCGGCTCCCGCGCCACCGCCCGGCGAGCCGCCCGCCGCCGCCCACGGCCGCCACGGCCGAGCGATCCAGCCCGCCCCCGGACCGCCGCCTGGAGCTGGAGCTGGAGCTGGGACAGGGCCCGGACTGGGACTGCGCAGGCTCGACCGCGAACCGCCGCTCGCGCGCGGGCACCGACACCAGGAGGGCGCAGCGCGCGGCGAAACGTCGAGCGCGCCGGGCAGTCAGGCCGCGGCCGTGTCCGCCGGCGAATCAAGGCAGGGCGCCGAAGCGCTCGCGCGCAAACACAAAGGCAAAGGGAAAGAAAGAGGCGGCGGCAAAGAAAAAGGCGGCAAAGAAAAAAGCAAAGAATCCGTCAGTCCCACCCCTGTGCTGAAGATCGGCAAGGGCAAGGAAGCGTCGACCGTCGCGTTGTCGCAGGAAACGGCGGGCCCGAGCGCCACCGCGGCCTCGCTGTCCTCGTCCGCAGCGAGCCCCGTGGCCGGCACCGGACCGGCTTCGATCACCTCCGTCGCGCCCGTCGCCAAGGCGATCGCCGCCGCCGGCGTGCACACGCAACGCGCAACGCGCAACGCGCGGCACCGCGTCGCGGCGCACGCGCCGGGCAGCCCGACCACTGTCGCCACGGCGCCCGTCGCGCTGCTCGCGCCGTCTAGCGGGAGCGGCGCGAAGGCGAGCGCTGCGGCGCGAGCTGCGGTCAAGCACACGCAGACCAGCGCCGCGCAACCGGCGCTCGTGAAGACGATCACGCGGATCGTCGGCGTCGTGCCGGTTCCCGTGCGCATCCTGATTGCGGCGCTCGTCGCGCTCGCGCTCGCGCTGGCCGGGCGCTCGCGCCTGTCCGGCGTGCGCGCCCGGCGGCTGGCCCGCCAGCGCGGGCAGCTGCTCGAAGACGTGGGGCTGCTGCAGGCCGCGCTGCTCCCCGTCCCGCCTGCCCGCCTGGGTCCCGTTGCGACCTCCGTCGCCTACCGTCCCGCCGACGGACCTGGCGCGGGCGGCGACTTCTACGACGTGTTCGCCCTCGACGACGGGCGCCTGGCGGTGATCGTCGGCGACGTCTCCGGCCACGGGCGCGAGGCACTGCCGCACACGGCGCTCGTTCGCTTCACCGTGCGCGCCTACCTCGAGGCCGGCCTGGCCCCGCGCAACGCGTTGCAGACCGCCGGGAGCGTGCTCGAGCGCCAGCTCGCAGGCTCGTTTGCGACGGTCGTCGCCGCGATTTACCACCCGCGCGAGCGCACGCTCACCTACGCGAGCGCCGGTCACCCGCCGCCCGTCGTGCTCGGCGACGGCGACAGCGCCGACGGCGAGGGCTCGGCCGAGGCGATCGAGCTGACGACCGCGTGCTCGGCGCCGCCGATCGGCGCGGGGATGCGAACGGGGACGCGCGAGACGGTGATCTCCGTTCCGGGCCCGGCACGGCTGTGCTTCCACACCGACGGCGTCACCGAGGCGCGCATCGAAGGGGATCTCTTCGGGGCCGAGCGGCTGGTCGGCGCACTCGGCGATCTCGGGCGCGAGGCGACGGCCCGGGCGCTGCTCGACAGCGTCGCCGAGCGCACCGACGCCCGTCCCGACGACATGGCCGCGTGCCTGCTGCGCGTCGAGAACGGCGCGGGCTCGCCGGCGATCGTGCACGAGCTGCTCGAGCTCGACCGCGCCGCGGTTGCCAGCGGACGCGCCGAGCGCTTCCTGCGCAAGTCGGGCATGACGGCGGTTGCGGCCGCCGGCGTCATCGACTCGGCGCGCGCCGAGCTGGATCTCCGCGACAGCGCCCTGCTGGAGCTGAGCCTCGGCGACGGGCCACCGCACGTCGAGCTCGCACACGACAACGTCATCCACGCGGCGGCGCTGACCGCGGTGGGAGCGCGATGAGCCCAGCGCCGAAACTGGCCCCGGACGCGGCGATCGTCCTCGGCATCGCAGCTACGGCGATCCCGTTCGCGCGCACGCCCGAGGACGAGGCCGAGCGCTGGCTGCGCCTGCTGCGCCTGCACGGCGAGGTCGGCGCCGCGCTGCAGGCGCTCGGCGTCAGCGAGGACTCGCTGTGCGCGCACGCCGGAGAGTCCGTCGACGGCGAGCGCTTCGCCGACGCCGTCAACCCCGACCACCGCGACGTGATCGCGCTCGTCACCGAACACGCCGCGCGCGTGGCGATCGGTCGAGGCGCGGCGGGAATCGGCACGATCGACGTGCTGATGGCGGTGATGGAGGTGTACGGGACGGTCTTCGAGCGCGCCTTGCACGCACACGGCACCGACGCCGACGAGGTTCTGCAGCGCCTCGCGGCCTAGACGCTCGACTCAGGTTCATCGCGCACCACCCGCGGCCGCTTGTAGAGCCAGCGATAGCCATGGTAGTTACGCAGCATGGGCTTGGTGTGTACGAGTAGAGCCAGCGATAGCCATGGTAGTTACGCAGCATTGGGCTTGGTGTGTGCGAGTAGAGCCAGCGATAGCCATGGTAGTTACGCAGCATGGGCTTGGTGTGTACGAGTAGAGCCAGCGATAGCCATGGTATCTACATCGTATATACGATTGCTATCGCAGTTCGTAAACAGAACACCTCGCTGTGGCCTCTGCTCGTCTGGCTTGCGAACGGGTGAGAGAGGCAGAGGCTTCAACCGCGTCAAGCGGCGACGTCCTGCGCTACCTGTCGCTGCCGTCGGGCTCGCCGGCGCCGAGGACGAGCGCGAAGGTGAAGCCGTCGTAGCCCTTGGCGCCGACCGTCTGGATCGTCGTGGCGCTCACGCGTTGGCCGATCTCCGATCGGTCGCCGGCGAGCATCTCGTGCAGGCGCCGCGAGCCGAGCACGGCTGAGTCGGTGCTGTCGGGATCGGCGAGCGCCCCGTCGCGGATCACGTTGTCGGCGATGATCACGCTGCCGGGACGCGTGAGGCGCAGCGCCCACTGGAAGTAGTCGGGCGTGTGCGTCTTGTCGGCGTCGATGAAGACCAGGTCAAATGGCTCGGGCTGTTCGGCGGCGAGCAGCGGCAGCGTGTCTAGCGCCTTGCCGACACGCACGTCGACGAGCTCGCCGAGGCCGGCACGCTCGATGTTCGACTCGGCGAGCTCGGCGTAGCGCGCGTCGGCCTCGAGCGTCACCAGGCGACCGCCATCGGTGAGCGCGCGCGCCAGCCAGATCGAGCTGTAGCCGCCGAGCGTGCCGATCTCGAGGATCGAGCGCGCGCCGATCGAGCGCGCGAGGAGGTGCAGCAGCTTGCCCTGGCTGGGGGTGACGGCGATCGGCGGCAGACCCGCGGCGGCGTTGGCCGCGAGGGCGGCGTCGAGGTCGCGATCCTCGCCGATCAGCTGCCGCTCGACGATCCGGTCGACGTCGCTCCACGTCCGATCGCTCACAGCGTGTGGCTCCGCGCGCGCGACAGCAGCAGCGTGAACAGGTGCTGCTGGACGGACGCCGGGAAGGGCTGCAGCAGCCCGGAGCTGAGCAGCGTGACCTCGCTGGGCCCGTCGACGAAGCCGAGGAAGTCCAGGTAGATCGGCACCTTGATGCCGCGCACGTCGAAGGTCGCCGTGACGCGCCAACCGAAGCTCCCGTTCATTCCCGGTGCGGGCGGCGTGCCCGACTGGATCGTCACCGGGCCGGCGGTCGCGCCGTTGGCCTGCTGGCCCTTGAAGATCTGCTGCAGGTAGCGCGAGAAGCACCCGCGCACGTGTCCGCTGCGGATCGCCGAGAGGCCTTTCTGCGCCTGGGCGGCACTGGACTCGACGGCGACTTCCGAGCTGACGCCGAGATCGATGATCTGGTGTTTGAGCCGGAAGCTCTTGGAGCTTTCTTCGACGACCGCCTTGGCCGACCCGCTGAGTCCGGCGCAGCGCAGCATCTGACGTTCGAGCTGCTTTTCCTTGCTGGAGCTGCTGTCGTGTTTCTTGGTGGCTGTGAAGCCCGGCACGTCGGCGGAGGTCAGGTTGACGGCGTGCGCGAACGCGACCGCGCGCTGCTTGCTCGGCGTGTGGTCGCCGGGAGGGCTCGCGGGAGGGGTCGGGCTGGACGTCGGCCCGCCGGAGTGCGCGGCGGAGGCCTGTCGGCTGGTGGCGGTGAGCGAGCCCTTGCCGCAGGACGCGAGCAGAGCGCCGGCGAGGACGAGCACGGGCAGGATGAGCGTCCGGCGCATGGCGCGTGATTGTCGCAGAGCGCCGGCTCGCTCCCTGCCGCCGCGCCGGGCGGAGGGCTAGAGCTTGGTCGCGCGCACGGCGGTGCCGTAGGCGCAGATCTCAGTCCACGTGGTGCCGAGCTCGGAGGTGTCGAAGCGGAAGGCGACGACCGCATCGGCGCCCTTCGCCGTGGCCTCCTCTTCGAGGCGCTCCTGAGCGTGCACGCGGCCTTCGGCGAGCATCTTGGTCATGCCCTTGAGCTCGCCGCCGACAAGCGACTTGAACGAGGCGCCGATCTGCGCGCCGACGTTGCGCGCGCGCACGGTCAGGCCGAAGACCTCGCCGAGCACCTCGTTGATCTGATAGCCGGGCAGGTCGTTCATGGTGGTGATGAGCATGCGGGCCTCCTGATCTAGGTTCTCGTGCCGTCGCGGGGCACAGGCCGCCAGCCTACTCGTCCGCGCCGGCCGTCCATGCCGTCCAGCTCAGTCCGCGGGCGTGGAGCCGTTCTGGCGCGCCGCGATGTCGGGGCCGGTGGCCGTCGTCATGACCGTTGCGGCCCCTCCGCCGAGCACGCGGCGCACGAGCCACGGGGCGACGGCGCGCAGCGCCGCGGTGATGGCGTAGGGGCGGGGCACGTAGCGCTCGGGATGGCGCTGCACGCCGGCCTGGTAGATCGCCTCGGCAGCGCGATCGGGCGTGGAGACGATCCAGCGGGTCAGCGGTTTCTCGGTCAGCTCCGACTGCGGAAAGCCCTCGGTGGCGATGAAGCCGGGGAGCACGAGCCCGACGTGCACGCCGTACGGGCGCTCCTCGGCCCACAGCGCATCCGACCAGCCGGCGAGCGCGAACTTCGACGCGCTGTAGGCGCCGGACCCGGCGCGCGCCACTCGCCCGGCGGTCGAGGATATGTTGACGATCGCGCTCGGCGCCGATTCGCGCAGCAAGGGCAGCAGCGCCTCGGTCAGGCGCACCGGGGCGTCGAAGTTGATCGCCATCGTGCGCTTGACGTTGGCGTAGCCGCCGTCGGCGAAGCGCGCGCGCCAGGCGGCGCCGGCGTTGTTGACGAGCAGATCGAGCCGCCCGTGGTGTTGCAGCACGTGCTGGTGGATGCGCTCGGGCGCGTCCTCGTCGAGCAGGTCGACGGCCAGCACGCTCACACGCTGCTCGCCGAGCTCGGCGGCGAGGAGCGCCAGCCGCTCCTGGCGACGGGCGACGAGCGCGAGCGAACAGCCCGGGTCACGCGCCAGCCGCCGCGCGGTCGCCTCGCCGATTCCGCTCCCGGCGCCGGTGATCAGCGCGACGTATGGTCGGCCTGGGGTCGCTGAGGAGTTGATGATGAGTGCTCGTTTGGCGTGTTGGCCGGCCGGAGTGCGTGAGGCGGACGCCGGTTAGCCTTTCAGATTGCCAACAGCATGAGCCCCAACCCTATGAGCCCCAACCCTTCCAGCGGCGCAGACGACGCCGCCTCGAGCGGCCTCCGGTCCCCGCGCAAGCGCGAGGCGCTGGAGCTCTTCCGCGGGCTGCCGCGCCGCTACGACTTCCTCTCGGCCGCGCTGAGCTTCGGTCAGGACCCGCGCTGGCGGCGCGCGCTGGTGGACGCCGTCGCGCCGGCGCCGGGCGCGCGCGTGCTCGACGTGGCGACCGGCACGGGAATGGTCGCCGCGGAGCTGCTCGCGCGCGGCGACTGCACGGTCGTCGGCGTCGACCAGAGCGCGCAGATGCTTGCGGGCGCTCGCGCGCGCTTCGCCGGCGACGGTCGCGTGGAGCTCGTCGAAGGTCAGGCCGAGCGGCTGCCGTTTGACGACGAGAGCTTTGACGCGCTGACGTTCACGTACCTGCTGCGCTACGTCGACGACCCGCCGGCGACGCTGCGCGAGCTCGCGCGCGTGGTCAAGCCGGGCGGCCGCGTCGCGTCGCTGGAGTTCGGCGTCCCGCCGCTGCCGGCAGCGCGCGTCGCGTGGAGGTTCTACACGGCGGTGGGGCTACCCGTGCTCGGCCGCCTGGCCTCGCGCGAGTGGGCCGAGGTCGGGCGCTTTCTCGGGCCGAGCATTCGCGGCTATTACGCGCGCCATCCCGTGCAGCAGATCGCCGGCTACTGGCGCGAAGCCGGGTTGGCGGACGTGAGCGTGCGGCGGATGAGCCTTGGCGGTGGCATCGTCATGTCGGCCACGAAGGCCGCGGGGACCGGCGATGCGCGCGGCGCCTGAGCGTCCCGCCTTCTACGCGCTCGGACGCGGGCGAGTGGGCGAGCTTCTTACCCTGCTGCACCCGCCGTACACGGCGTGGCACCTGAGCTACTTCGCGCTCGGCGCGGCGGTCGCGCCGCATCTGCACGTCGACCGCCTGCTGTGGGGTCTGGCGGCGTTCGCGCTGGCGGTCGGCGTGGCGGCGCACGCGCTCGACGAGCTGCACGACCGCCCGCTCGCCACAGGCCTGGGCGACCGCACGCTGATCGCGCTGGCGGCGGCGAGCCTGCTCGGCGCGCTGGCGATCGGCGTGGCCGGAGCGATCACCGTCTCGCCGCTGCTCGTGCCGCTGGTCGTCGTCGGCGGCCTGTTCCTGCCGGCTTACAACCTCGAGTGGGCCGGCGGGCGGCTGCACGGCGACCTGTGGTTCGCGATCGGCTGGGGCGCTTTCCCGGCGTTCACCGGCTACTTCGTCAACTCGCTGCGCATCGCGCTGCCGGGCGTGCTGATCGCGCTTGCCTGCATGGTGCTGAGCATCGCCCAGCGCCGCCTCAGCTCACCGGCGCGCGAGCTGCGCCGGCGCACGAGCTCGGTCACCGGCGTGCGCACGCTGTCGGACGGGCGCACCGAAGAGCTGTCGCTGCCGCGCCTGCTGGCGCCACTGGACGGAGCGCTCGCGGCGCTGTCGCTGGCCGTCGTCGTGACCGCGTGCGCGCTCGTCGCCGCGCGCCTGTGAGCGCCGGCCCGCTGCGCCGAGCACGACGCCAGCGAGCGCTCAGGCGCCGTTCTTCAGCGACGTCGCCGCCGAGGTCTCGGGATCGTCGTCGAGCAGGTGCGCGCCGGGACCGGGCCGCACCTCGATCGCGTCGTGCGGCGGTTGCGCGCCGGGCGCGAACAGGCCGAGCACGCAGCCGCCGAAGCCGCCGCCCATGATGCGTGCGCCGGCTGCGCCGGCGTCGCGCAGCCGAGCGAGCGTCGCCTCGACGGCCGGCGTGGAGATCTCGTAGTCGTCGCGCAGGCTCGCGTGCGTGGCGTCGAGCAGGCGCCCGAGCGCCGGCATGTCGCCCTCGCGCAGCGCCTGCACGGCGGCGGTCACGCGCTCGTTCTCGCCGAGCACGTGACGCGCCCGACGGCGCAGCGGATCGGGCAGGCGCGCGATGTCGTCGTCGTCGCTCGCCTGGCTGAGCGTCGAGACGCCGAGCAGCGCGCACGCCTGCGCGCACTCGGCGCGACGCTCGTTGTAGTCGCCGGCGGAATGCGCGTGGCGCTGGCCGGAGTCGAGCACGACCAGCTGCCAGTCGCCCAGCGTCAGCGCCACCGGCTGGATGTCGAGCGTCTGAAAGTCGATGCGCAGCGCCGTGTCGCGCTGTCCGAACAGCGATGCGAGCTGGTCGAGCAGCCCGGTCTGCGCGCCGACCCACTCGTTCTCCACGCGAGCGCACAGCTGCGCGATCTCCAGCCGCCGCCCGGCGCTGTCCGTCGCGCCGAGCGGCTCCACGCGCTCGCCCGACAGGGCGAGGAGCGCCAGGCACAGCGCGACCTCCAGCGCGGCCGACGAGGACAGGCCGGCGCCGCGCGGCAGGTCGCCGCCGATCTGCAGGCGCGCGCCCGGCGACGGCGTGCCCGCGTCGTCGAGCTCGGCCACCGTGCCGCGCACGAACGCGCGCCAGCCGTCGCAACGCGCACGGTCTGTCAGCGCGAACGCATCCTCCTCATCCAAATCGACGGCGAGTGCACGAATCCACTCCTCGGCACTCGCCTGCGCGTGCACGACGATCCCCTGGGAGATCGCGAACGGCAGCGCCAGGCCGCCGTTGTAGTCGGTGTGCTCGCCGATCAGGTTGACGCGCCCGGGAGCGAACGCGCCGGCGCGCTCAGGCGGCACGGGCGATCGCCTCGCGCAGCGCGACGGCCGACTCCTCCGGCAGCGTGTCGGAGATGAACGTGCCGGCGCCCTGCTCCGATCCGGCGAGGAACTTGAGCTTCTCGGCGGTGCGCAGCGGTGGGTAGAACTCGACGTGCAGGTGCCCGCGCCGCGCCGGCGAGTCCGCCGGCTCGCAGGTCGGCGCCTGGTGGACGACCATCACGTACGGGAACGGGCGTTCGAACAGCTCGTCGTAGCCGCGCACGAGCGCCTGCAGGACCTGCGACAGCTCGCGCAGCTCGTCGGGCTCGCAGTCGAGCAGGCTGGCGCGGTGCTCGCGCATCACCACGTGCGCTTCGTAGGCCCAGCGCGCGGCGTGCGGGACGTAGGCGACGACGCCGTCGCGCTCGATCAGGATGCGCTGCGCGTCGCCGAGCTCGCGCGCGAGCAGCCCGCACGGGGCACAGCCGCCCACGCGCTCGTCGGCCGCCAGCTCCAGCGTGGCCACCGGCGGCACGAACGGATAGCCGTAGATCTGCCCGTGCGGGTGGTGCAGCGTGACGCCCACCTCCACGCCGCGGTTCTCGAAGATCATCACGTACTCGACGTCCGGCCTGGCGCCGAGCTCTTGGTAGCGATGGCGCCAGACCCACATCAGCGCCTGCGCGCGCTGCGGCGACAGCGTGGCGAACGAGCCGTCGTGCCGGTCGGTGTACACGACCACCTCCGCCGCCCCGCCCGGCGCCTGAAAGGCGGGAAAGCGGTTGTCGAACACGGCTATCTGAAACGCCGCGAAGGGGATCTCCGTCGGCGGCTCGCCCGGGCGTGTGGGGTCCAGCGGGCAGTGCTCGCGTGCGGGCAGGAACGTGCGGTCCTGGCGATCGATCGCGTACACGACCTGCTCGCCGCGCAGCTCGTTGAAGCGCAGTTCGCTCATGCCTGCTCGCCGCG
>Ga0207930_1000664_pt1 | contig 10842 bp, 8 predicted proteins | sample NGESurshal092012_7_FD_184477 | JGI IMG/M metagenome (GOLD analysis project Ga0207930, IMG submission 184477) | Arctic peat soil microbial communities from Barrow, Alaska - NGEE Surface sample 210-3 shallow-092012 (SPAdes) | ecosystem: Environmental > Terrestrial > Soil > Wetlands > Peat ... | reverse complement strand
CAGAATGCGCTCCTCCGGCTTGCCCGCAATTTTCTGCGTCAGCTTCTGATACATGCGCGGCGTGAGGTGCACCTCTTCCGGCAACTCGATCGTCCTCGCTGGGTGCCCCAGGTTCGCGCCCCGCCGTTGGGCGCTAACCTGGGTTCTGTAACCGTCGCGGCGCTCCGCCTTCAACTGCACCCGCTTCACCGGCAACGCTCCCACGCCCAGCGAATAGCCAAACGTCGCTGCGATGGTCTCGAAGTCGTACACCCGCTTGGGATCAGGCTTTTCGTGAATGCGATACAGCGAAGCAATCTGCCGCTTTTCCAAATAGCTGGCCACGCACTCGTTGGCCGACAGCATGAATTCCTCGATCAGTCGATGCGCGATGTTTCGTTCCGAACGCGTCACGCCCTTCATCAATCCGTTTTCGTCGAACTCAATGACCGGCTCCGGCAAATCGAAGTCAATCGACCCGCGCCGCACTCGTTTGCGATTCAGGATCAGCGCCAACTCGCGCATCATCTCGAATACATCCAAATACTTGTGGTAATGCTGCCGCAACCCCGCGTCGCCTTCCAGAATCAGGTTGACGTTGGTATACGTCATGCGCTCCGCCGACCGAATGATGCCTTCGTTGAGGGTGTATCCCACGATCTCTCCCTGCGAATCGATTTCCATCACGCAGGACAGCACCAGCCGATCGACCTGCGGGCGCAGGCTGCACAAGTCGGTCGACAGTTCCATCGGCAGCATGGGAATCGCGCGGTCGGGAAAATACACTGACGTGCCGCGCAGCCGAGCTTCCAGATCGATCGGCGAGCCTTCGCGAACGTAATACGCTACATCGGCGATGTGGACTTGCAGTTCGTAGTTGCCGTTCGCCAGGCGGCACACCGTCACCGCATCGTCGAAATCGCGTGCCGTTTCGCCATCGATGGTGACGATGGGCAACGTACGGTAATCGCGACGGTGCCCCAACTCACTCGATGAGATGGTCCGCTCAAACTGCTCCGCTTCCTGCAGCACTTCCACCGGAAAGTGATGCGGCAGATGATGTTTGCGGATGACAATCTCAACGTCCACGCCGAAGTCGTCTTCGTACCCGATAATCTCGACAACGCGACCTTTAGGATTGTCCGCCGGCGAGGGCCACGAAGTGATCTCCACATCGACCACCACGCCTTCGAGGTCCTCCCATTCCCGCCGATGCGCTTCCTTACCGTACACGCGATCGCGATCATGCTTGTCGGTAGGTTCCTGAACGGGTGCCCCACTCAAGCTGGTTTTGCTTGAGTGGGTCTTTTGATTCACCTGGGCTGCATGCCCCTTTCCTTTGCCAGCACTGTCCGCTACCGCATGATCTTCCCCCGCCGGCCACTCCATCCCTCGCGGAATGATGATTTCCTTCGTGACCTTCTCATCAATCGGCGTCACGAAGTTATTGCGCGTGCCGTAATGAAATGTCCCGACGACGGTGGGATTAGCGCGGGTCAACACCCGCAGAATTTTTCCCTCAACCCGCCCATCGTCTTTCTTACGCCCCAACTCCACCAGCACCTGGTCGCCGTGCATCGCCGAGCCAATCGACTGCGGGCTGATGTAAATATCTCCCGTGAACGAACTACGCTGCCCCGCGTTCGGAATCACGAATCCATATCCGTCACGATGCATGTTCAATCGCCCGGCGATGAGATTCAGATGCGCGGTGGCATGTTGCGCCAGGGTGTAGCGATCGCGGCCAGTCTCCACCAGGCGGCCGCTGTCCACCAAGGTCTGCAGGCGCTCGGCAAGTTGCTGGCGCTCGGCGCCCCGCAGGCTCATCTCGCGAATCAGTTGCTTGTATCCGGCGGAGCCATGGGGTTGGCGTTCGATGTGGCTCAGGATGGCCTGGTCGCTAATCATCTCGCTCCGTTTCTCCGATTTTGATGGGGCATATCGCGAGTCACCCTCTTGCGCGCGCAAATTGTCGACGCAGGAATCTAGTGACGCACTACATCGCCAGAATAATTCTCTGCGGCACTTTGCCTTCAACAGCAACTCGCTGTATGTTAGCAATAATCACTCACTCAAGCGGTTCGCAGGCCAAACGCGTACCATGAGTTGAGCACCAGAAACGCCGCATTAATTCAGTAGTGTCTGAAGAAGAGCTCTGGAGTTGCGGTTTGACCAGACATTTGCGCCTCCAAGCACATACACGCTTCAGAAAGGAATCTTGACCCATGTGGAAACCGACGAATCCTCCGAGCGCAACCCCGACCCCCAACCCTGAGCCGCAGCGCAGCTACACCCCTCCGGCTCCCGAGCCACCCATCGTGCCTCGTGCGGCCCCGAGCTCAGTGGCGACTCCGCAAGAGCAGGCAACACTTGGCAAGTCACTCGTCATCAAAGGCGAAGTGACCGGCTCCGAATCGCTTTATATCGACGGCCGGGTGGAAGGCTCCATTAATCTGCCCGGCAACCGCGTCACCGTCGGCCGCAACGGTGTGGTCTCAGCCAACATTTCCGCGCGCGAAATCGTCATCCTCGGCAAGGTCCGCGGCAACATGACGGCCAGCGATCGCTTCGACATCCGTAGCGAAGGCTCGCTCAACGGTGACGTCACCGCTCAGCGCGTCAGCATCGAAGAAGGCGCATTTTTCAAGGGCGGGATCGACATTCGCAAACCAGGCCAGAAGGTCAACGGCGAAGAAGCGAAGGACGCAACTCCGGCGCAACCCAGCCTGACGACCACCGCTGTCCGCGCCTGACGAAAGCGTCAAGCCGAATCGCAGGAATCGGGCCCTGAGGCTTGCGGGGCGGTATTTGAAGGAGCGCGGCTTTAGCCGGGCCGCATTACTTAACTGATCTTGTCATCCCTCGGGAGCGTCAGCTCCCGGGGGATCTGCTTTTCAGAACCACGCGGGTGCCCCATCCTTTCCCATCAATAGGGGAAAGGGTGGGATCATCGACCACAAAGAGCCGCAACTTTGCGCCCTACCGTCGCACGTTCTGACTCGAAACTCGAAACTCGTTTTACGGTTGCGCTCCGCCTTCCGTCCGCTCTGCCACCGCGCGCGGCTCGACCACTTGCGTAGGCTGTCTTCTTCTGCGCAACTCGTCCCACAAGCGCGATCGCGTTAGCCACAAACCAAGCACAACCGCCATGACCCACGTCAACCCAATCAGCGCCAGCGACCGCACGTCCGTTCGCCAATTCCCGTGCACAACCACTCGCCTCGCGACCACATAACACAGCACGCCGGCAAAGATCGCCGTCGCCAGCGCCTTCATCAACTCCCGCCACGGAAGTCCGCTGAGCGCGACCAGCTTCTTGCGGCTCAGCAACCAGGCCAGTACGGCGGTATGCATCAGAATCCCCAAGTCGGACGCCATAGCGAGTCCGGCAACATCGAAGTGCCGAAACATCGCGGCGTACATGGGCAACGATGCGATCACGATCAACGTGCTGGCGACCATTGGCGTCAGCGTGTCGCCTGCGGCATAGAAGGCGCGCGCGTAGAGCGCCTGGGCCGACCACAGCGCCAGTGAAAGCGAGAACCAAGCAAAATAGACTGACGTCGATAGCGAGTCAGCGAACGTGAAGTGTCCGCGGCGGAATGCCAGATCGACCAGCGGCAGCGCCGCCGGAACCATCAGCGCGGTCGAGAGCAACGACGCCGCCGAGATGCGATAGACGGACTGGTTCACCGTCCGCGTGAATTCAGTGCGTTTCCCTTCGCCGAACAAGCGTGCGAAAAACGGCATCGACGCTTGTCCCGCTGCCTGTCCCAGGATCGAAATCGGCAGCGCAAACAACCGCTTGGCATAGTTCAGCCGTGTGATCTCGCCCGATCCGCCGGAGGCAAAGTAGCGCAGAATCCAATCGTCCGCCGAGACCAGCGACACGCCCAGCATCAGCGGAATCGACAACCGCACCCACTCGCGAAACTGCGGATTCTTCCAATCGAAACTCCACTCATAGCGCAGTCCCGCCTTCGCAGCACCGAAAGCGTTAATGAGGAACGGCCCAACGAACGAGCCCGCCAGCGCTCCGTAAGCCAGAGCCGCGATGCCGTACTTGTGCGCCCCGAGCAGTCCGCCGAGGATGATGAACGAGCCGTAGAACACCGGGCTCAGTGCTGGGTACAGAAACATCCTGCGCGAATACAGCACCGCGGAGACGATTCCCCCGGCGTAGAAGAAAATCTGCCCCGGCAGCAGGATCCGCGTCAGGGAAACGCACAACTCCAGTTGCTCAGCCGTGAAATGTGGGAAGATCAGCCGCTCCAGTTGCGGCGTAAATATCTCAACCAGAATGGTCCCAAGCAGCGCCACCACCGTCATGATCGTGATGGTGGAGTTGAACGCCTGCCGCGCCTGCCGCTCTTCGCCCTTCGCCGTGTGCCGCGCATAAATCGAGATGAAGGTGATCGACGCGGTCCCGCCTGCGAGGATATAGAACAGGAAATCTGGGATGGTAAATGCCGCCACGTACGCGTCGGTCTTTGGTCCCGCGCCGAATGCCCACGCCACATACATCTCGCGCAAATAGCCGATCACGCGCGCTAGCATCACCGAGGTCATCAGCAGCAAGGTCGCCGAAAACGCGCTGTGCTGGTGCGAGGGCCGCAGGTTTCGCAACAGTTGCCTCGTCACACTGAGACGAACTCCGCCTGCGCCGGATGTCGAGGAAGACTGCATGAAATTGCGATTCTACACGCAACAACGTGGTCCCTTGCTCTCGCTGGCCGTGTGCAGTGAGGTACCGCGAACGTCGGCGCGCGCGCTCCGACCTGCTACTCTTTCTCTGGCGAAGGCCGTCTAACGCTTGCTGTTTCGCCGCCCTAATTTGATCGCATGAGCGTGCGCGCCAGTTCGCGATTGTTCCGGCTGTCAAGCGTTGTGCTGCTCGTCCTGCTCGCCGACGGATCAGGCTACTCGCAATCCGCGCCCGTCGAGTTGCGATACAAACTCGCGGCTGGCGACCGCATGGTATACCGCGAAGTCTTCGACCGCGAAGGCAAGTCCCCGGATTCGACCTTTCACGCCCAGATCGTCCTCACGAATCAATTGGTGGTGGTCGACGAAGCCGTAGGCCGGTTCTTGGTGGGCGCTCAGCGCAACCGCCAGTCGGCGGAGTTACTGGAATCTCACGAGCGCGGCAAAGACACTCTTGCCCAACAGAAGCCGGACTTTGAGCAGACGATGGCCAAGCGTCCCGTCCGCTTCTACGATACGAACCTCTTCGCCACCACCGGCCAAATGCTGTTGCCGCCGCAGGTCTTGCGCGAAGCCAACAGCAAGCTGCTCTATGGCATCAAAGAGATCATGCCTCTGCCGGTGACTGCAGTAAAGGTGGGCTCCGAATGGGACGTGGGAGTGTTTGGGCTGCGCATGAAGCTGGAGCGCTTCGAGCCGGTCGGCACGGAATCGTGCGCCGTGTTTGTTGACACCGGAACGCGCAAAGATACTCACCTGCAGTTCACTTTTTGCCCTGAATCAGGAAGTCTGGCGAAGCTCGCCTTCGAAGGCCAGTATCTCGAACTCGACGGCCCGATTCACGAAAAGGTCAGCCTCGAATTGCGCGAGGTCCATCACCATGAGACTCCGCCGGCGTGGATGACGGACCCGCAGATTCAACTGGCAGCATTGATCGCCTTCGTCGCCGCTAAAACTCCTCTGCCCGACGCTTCGGGCATGGACGCGATCCTCAAAGCCGGATCGCCCAAGGCCCAGGCTCTCGTGCTCGCCGCTTACTATCAAAGAGCAGTCGCGCCCACTCCGGCGATTCTTCAACCTCTCCTGCAGAGCAACGACGCCGAAGTTCGGCGTATCGCCGGTCGCTTCAATGAGTCGCCGCCGAAGCCTGCCAGCCAGCCCTGTGACCTACCAGCCGCGCACCACAGCCGCGAGAAGCCGGGTACCACTCTCCGTGGCATGAGCAGCCCTGGCTTTGCGGGTGCGCCCTACATGATTCACGTTCCGCTCGACTATCGCGGTGACCAGCCCTTCCCGCTGGTTGTCTATCTCAGCGGAGGCGGTGGTCTGGCCTTTGATGCCGCGCTAACCGCAGGAGAAGCAATCAAACATGCCGGTTATCTCGTGCTCTATCCTCACGCCGGAGGTGATCTGTGGTGGGAGCACAAGCGCACCGAGATGACGCACGCCCTGCTGCTGGAAGTACTGCGGAACTACAACGTCGACAGCAACCGCGTGTATCTCGCAGGATTCAGCAATGGTGGCACCGGCGCGCGAGAGTTTGGTGCCCGCTGGCCCGATCGCTTCGCGGCCATCGCTTCTCTGATGGGTGCGGGCCTGGACTCTCCCAGCGGGGTGAAGCTGCCCATGAGCAATCTGCTCGATGTCCCGGTGTTGTTTCTGCACGGCGATCAGGATCCGCGCATCCCGTCCTCTGCATCCGTCAAGACCTACGACGAGTTGCGCACCCTCAAGCCACGTGTCGAACCGGAATTGCACATCTTGAAAGGGCGGGCACACGAGGTCACTCTTGCGTCCGATGACGGATTTACCCTGCCGTTCTTCGAACGATTCACCCGCAACCCATTCCCGCAAAATATTTCCGCTAGAGTCTGGGACACCAGATTTCCCCGGCAATACTGGATCGAAGTAGTCGAGGGCGATACCGCGCCGTCAGAAGTCGAAGCCCACATCACCGCCGACAACCTGATCGACATCAAGACTCGCGACGTGAAGAAGCTGCGCTTGCTGTTGCGTCCTGAGCTTTTCCACTCCACCGGCCCAGTCCACATTCGGCTGAATGGCAATGATCACCCAGCACTCGAACTCAAGCAGGATTGCCAGCTTTTTCTTCGAAGTGCCGACGCCTACGCCGATCACTTTCTCGCCTACACCGACGAAGTCGTCCTCGATGTCCCCAAATAAGCAACAAAAAGCCCGCCACCCCGAAGGGCAGCGGGCACAATTCTCGACGGGGTATTCCGTTACTCTGTCGCGACAACTCCCTCGGGCTCCATCGCCGGGATGTTGCTGCTGGGAATGATGGTCAGCAGGTCGGTTTGCACCTTGTCCCACTGCTGGATCAGGAATCCCTTGGCTTCAAACACGCTGCGAATCGCCATGCTGTCCCATCCCGCCACGTCTTCTAGTATCGGAATCAGGATCGCCAGCGCGTTGTCGCTGATGATCGACCTTTTCGCGATCGGGGCCAGGTACTTGTTCTCCGACACCGCGATCGTGTAACCGTCACGCCGATTGACGTGCAGCATCACGTGAATGTCTGAGCTGCCGTCGCCGACATACACCAGGCGGTCGGGCCCGACCTTCAATTCTTCCAGCAGGTTATCGACCGCGGCCACCTTGCCATAGCCCGCCGTTACGTGCAGAATGCGCTCGATCTCGCCCTTGGCATTGAACTCAAACTCCGTCCCGTAAATATGGTCAGGAGGAATAATGCCCTCGAGCGCCGACCGAATGATTTCCACCGGCCCAGCCGAAATCACATAGAAGTCGAAATGAAAGCCCTCGACCTCGTTCGACAGGAATTCGTACAACGCATCGATATTCGGCTTGAGCCGCACCCGCTTGCCCGCTTCGTACAAATGCTCGCGCCGCACCTTGCGGAATTCCGGATCGTGTAGCAGCAGATAGGCCAACTCGCCTCCCTGTTGCACCAGGTTCAGCTTGGCCATCCCCGTAATCTTGCGCTCGTACTCGCTCGACGGAATTCCCAGCAGCTCGCTCAGGACAAATCCGGAGTCATTAAAACTCAGCGTCTGATCAAAATCGCTGGCCAGGATGAATCGCTTCTTTTGTGACTGAAATTCTGCCATTTCTGGGTCCCATTTTTCTTTCTGAGGCATAAAAAGCCCTCCTTAATAATTTGGTTAGGTTATGAAGACGTGAAACGATTATGTACCTATTGGATGGTTCCGAGGATTGAAAGATGATGAATTCGGATAGATTCTTTGGATACCGGCGATTGAAATCGTTTATTGAGCAAACGGCTTATTTACAGCGCTTTACAATGTTTTCGCTGATACACGAAAGCGAATGCAATACGAATATCGCTGCCCCTCAATACCTGTTTGTCGACACCCGCCGCAACGCCTCGCACGAAATGTCCTCACCCCCGTAGTTGCCTCCGATTCTGTTATCCTGCGACTGCGCCGCTCCACACCATACATCAGGATTGTCCTGCCATGAAGATCCTCTCGCTCAGTTCCGACCCCGAGCTCTCTGAGCTGCGCCGGGCCATCCTTGAAGCCGCCGGACATCAAGTCCACTCCCTAACCTCAGACAAGGAAGCGCTCCAAGCAGCCCAGGGTCCCGAGCCGTACGACGTCGTCCTCCTCTGCCATCGTTTGCCGACGTCCTTGGCGCGCCAGGTCTTTCGCCTGCTGCGCGAGAATCATCCCGATACCCGCATCATCTACATCGTCCACGTCTATGGCGAATGGCCTGAAGTTGAGGCCGACCGCTACGTCGTAGGCGCCGACGGACCCGACGCCCTGGTTCGCGTTCTGGAAGAGGTTCAGGTGTAAGCGCCTTCCGCCACGCTCACCATGCTGCCGCAGGATCAAGATGGGGCAGCCTCCGGGGCTCCGCATTTCAGCTTGTACTCAAGATCGCACCCCCATCGCTGTCGAAACTGTGCTACAAACAATCCACAACTTTCTTTTCCGCTTGGGGTAGGAAGTATTGAACAAAGGATCCGCGACTGACTCGGACTGATTGAACGATTCAGATTGCTGGCCTGGGGTGAGGTGCGCCATGGATGTCGTAACGGTAGCGGTATTGGTTGTAATCGTAATTGCTTATGCTGTCGGTTCGCTGACCAGTTCTGTGGAAACCGAAACTGAATTGCCCCACCAATACCGTTAGAACCGGTTTCACTAGTCGGTTTTGAAGGAGCATGGCTTCACAGGCTGCTCCCGGCGTCGCAAACACTGGGCCCAGCCCGTCCTCGCGAGGGACACCGTCCCCCGATCGGCCTCTAAACTTTCTCCCGCACCTCTCCGATACAATGTGTTGTGGCTTGCCTTACTCTCTGCGAAAGAGTTGAACGCTCATGACTCATGCCTGGCACGACATCTCTCCCGGCGAAGATCTGCCGCAGGAGTTTCTCACTGTAATCGAAATCCCTTTCGGATCGAGCGTTAAGTACGAACTCGACAAGAAGAGCGGGCTGATCAAGTTGGATCGCGTGCTCTACTCGGCGGTCTACTATCCCGCCAACTACGGATTCATCCCACAAACTCTCGCCGAAGACGATGACCCGCTCGACGTTTTGGTTTTGTGCCAGGAAGCCGTCGTACCGCTCACCATCATCCATGCCCGGGCTATTGGCCTTATGACCATGATCGACGCCGGCAAGAAGGACCACAAAATTATCGCCGTCGCCACCCAGGACCCGGAATTCAATTCGTATCGCGAGGCTGGCGAGATGCCCGAGCATCGCTTGAGCATGTTGCGGCGTTTCTTTCTCGACTACAAACAGCTCGAAGGCAAAGCCGTTGAGGTTGACGAAATTTCGCCCGCGCAACACACCTATCCCATCATCGAAGACGCGCTCGCCCGCTACAGTCAGCAACGCCGCAAGGGCTTCGGGACGTCGCATTAAATTCGTTTTAGAAGTACTGTGATTCGGTGCCCGGCCGGATAGTGCGACGCTCCAGCGCCGTACGCGGCCAATATACCCGTCACAGTCGCGAGCTTGATTGTGCGCGTGAAGTCTGGGTCGTTTGGGCTGCGATAGTGGTACGAATCGACCAGAAAAGCCATCCCCGTAGGGGAGGCATAGTCTAGCCCAGCACGCAGCCGCAGGCGGAGTGCTGGGTAAAGGTGGAAAGAGAATCGAGTCCCCCGGGGACGGCAGATATTCTCACCCACACGAGGAACCCGCTCTACTCCGCGACCGCCGTACCCGCCAGCTTGTCTTTGTAAACCACTCCGCCCTTCATCACGAATCCGACATTCTGCAGGATAGACACGTCCTGCAACGGATCGCCCGACACCGCAATGATGTCGGCATACTTCCCAACTTCGATCGTGCCCACATCCTTCGAGCGGCCAATCAAATCGGCGGAATTCTGCGTAGCCGTGCGGATCGCCTGTGGAGCAGTCATCCCAAACTTAACCATGGTCACGAACTGTTTAGCGTTCTCGCCGTGTGGATAGACTCCCGCATCCGTGCCAAACCCCATCTTCACGCCCGCTTGCACCGCCTTCTGAAAAGTCTCGCGTTGTGCGCGGCCAACCATCTTTTCTTTGTCGATATTTTCCTGCGGCAATCCGAACTCAATCGCTTTGCCCAGCAGGTAGCCGTCGTTGTAGATGTCCATGTCGAAGTACGTGCCATGTTGCTTGGCCAGTTGGATATCTTCGTCATCGGCCAGGCTGGCATGCTCGATGGAATCGATGCCCGCAAGAATCGCGTTCTTGATGCCTTGCGTTCCATGCGCGTGGGCGACGATCTTGCGTCCCGCCATGTGCGCTTCATCCGCGGCAACCTTCAGCTCTTCCAACGTGAACTGCGGAGCGCCCGGACTATCGCCCTTCGACAACACTCCACCGGTAGCCATGATCTTGATCACGTCCACGCCATACTTCACCTGTGCGCGCACCACATGCCGCACCTGGTCGGCGCCGTCGGCGAGTTGGTAATCACGCTCCGCCGGAAACAGGCTCACGCTGGTTTCAGGAGAATAATTATTCAGGTCGCCATGTCCGCCCGTGATCGAGATTCCCGGACCGCTGGCCACCACCCTCGGACCGATGATGTATCCCTCGTTGATGCTGTTGCGCAGATCGTATTTGTTTAGCGGGGAGCGGGCGGGGTCAAGTCCAAGGCTTGGGGTGTGCGCAGATGGAGCAATCGTTCCAAGAATCCGGTGGCTG
>Ga0207930_1000661_pt1 | contig 10868 bp, 8 predicted proteins | sample NGESurshal092012_7_FD_184477 | JGI IMG/M metagenome (GOLD analysis project Ga0207930, IMG submission 184477) | Arctic peat soil microbial communities from Barrow, Alaska - NGEE Surface sample 210-3 shallow-092012 (SPAdes) | ecosystem: Environmental > Terrestrial > Soil > Wetlands > Peat ... | reverse complement strand
GAAGTTCCTGCTCGGCGCCGACCGCGACTACTTCTTGTATCGCGACTTCCAATCGCGCAATGTGATGCTGGTGGACGGCAGCCCATTCTTTCTCGACTACCAGGGCGGGCGCAAGGGCGCGCTGCAATATGACATCGCTTCCCTGCTGTTCGACTCCAAAGCCGACCTGCCGACGCAGCTCCGCCAGCAACTGCTCGATCATTACCTCGACACGCTCGCCGCTTTCATCCCCCTGAAGCGCGACGTGTTCATGCATCACTACTATGCCTACGTTTACGTTCGCATGATGCAGGCGCTGGGCGCGTATGGCTTTCGCGGCTATTACGAGCGTAAGGCGCACTTCCTGCAGAGCGTGCCGTATGCGCTGAAAAACATCCGCTGGCTGCTGCATAACGTGACGCTGCCCATCGAGCTGCCTGCGTTGATGGCGGCCTTCACCAGCATGCTGGCCTCGGGGACGTTGCAGGACGTCGCCGCCGAATCCGACAACCTCACGGTGCGGATCACCAGTTTTTCTTTTCACCGCGGCATGCCGAAGGACGACAGCGGTCACGGCGGCGGATTCGTGTTCGATACACGCAGCCTGCCCAATCCCGGGCGCGAAGAGTACTTCAAGCCGCTCACAGGCAAAGACGCGCCAGTCGCCGAATACCTGAATCAGCACGACAGCGTGCGCCAGTACCTCGCCAGTGTCCTCTCGCTGGTCGATGCCAGCATCCACAATTATCAGGAGCGCGGCTTCAAACACCTGGCGGTGTCGTTCGGCTGCACCGGAGGCCAGCATCGCTCGGTGTATCTGGCCGAACAGTTGGCCAGTCACGTGCGCGGCCGCAAGGGCGTTGATGTCGTGTTGAGCCATCGCGAACTCGAGGGCCCCGGCCAATGAAGGCGATGGTCCTCGCGGCCGGCCTGGGCACGCGACTTCGTCAGCTCACTGATGACCGCCCCAAGGCGCTGGTCGAAATCGATGGCCGTACCCTGCTGGAGATCACGCTTGCGCGCATGCGCGCATTCGGCATTCGCGAGGTGATCGTCAACGTGCATCACTTCGCAGATATGGTGGTGGACTACCTCGCATCGAAGCAGAATTTCGGCATGCGGATTGAAGTCTCGCGCGAGGAAGTACTGCTCGACACCGGCGGCGGACTGAAGCGAGCAGCGCGGTTTTTCTTAGAGGATTCCGGTGACGAACCGTTCCTTTTGCACAACGTGGATGTGCTGAGCACGATTGATCTTGCGGCGATGGTACGTTATCACGTTGCAAACCAGGCGCTGGCCACACTCGCGGTACAGGAGCGGAAGAGTTCGCGCTACTTGCTGTTCGACGAGCAACTCCAGCTCTGCGGACGGCGGTTTGAGCGGGAAGACCGTACCGAGTTAGTTCGGCCAACACAGCCGCTACAGGCGCTGGCGTTTTCGGGCATTCACGTGATCTCCCCACGACTCCTTCCGCTGATGACGGAGGACGGAGTGTTCTCGATCATCGACGTATATCTGCGGCTCGCTGCCAGTGGACGAGGAGTGCTCGCGTTTCGCGCGGACGATTCCTACTGGCGGGACTTGGGCACGTGTGAAAGCCTGCAGCAGGCGGCGCACGATTTGAGGAGCGGCGTTGCGTCTCAGTAACCGCAGCGACTGTGAGTCCTGTTGTGCTGCTTGACACTCCTACCTCAAGCCGCATCTCCAGCGGTTTAGTATTTAGCCATGAAGAAACTCCGGGTAGGCGTGCTGTTTGGCGGGCGCAGTGGCGAGCATGAGGTATCGCTGCTTTCGGCGGCGTCGGTGTTGAACGCAATCGACAAGAAAAAATACGAAGTGGTTCCTATTGGCATCACCAAGGACGGCCGCTGGGTGACGGCCGCTCACGCCGAGCGCCTGCTGAAGGGCGATTCGGCCACCGATCCCGAGGCGCGTCATCTGCGCGCGGGCGATCCGCAAGCGACTTCTGCCGCGGCGGTACTGGCCAAGGGCGAAGGCGTGGTGGTACCGCCTATGCCGGGACATGATCACTCTTCGCTCGTTCCGTTTGAGACCGACGTAGCCCAAACTCACGCAGCGCATGCCATCGATGTGGATGTCATCTTTCCCGTGCTGCACGGCACCTTCGGCGAAGACGGAACCATCCAGGGACTGTTGGAACTGGCTGACATTCCCTACGTGGGCGCGGGCGTGCTGGGCTCGGCCGCCGGCATGGACAAGGACGTGATGAAGCGCCTGTTTCGCGATGCCGGATTGCCTATCGTGAAACACGTCACGGTACTGCGCAGCGCGTGGCGCGAGCAGCCTAAGAAGGCCAGAAGGCTGATCGAGGGCTCGCTGAAATATCCCGTGTTTGTGAAGCCGGCGAACCTGGGCTCGTCGGTCGGCATCAGCAAGGTGCACAACTCTTCTGAGTTGGCTGCGGCGATGGATGACGCCGCGCAGTACGATCGCAAGCTGGTCATCGAGCAGGGCGTGGGCGGCGACAAGGCCAAGGCGCGCGAGATCGAGTGTTCGGTGCTGGGCAACGACAATCCCATGGCCTCGGTGCCGGGCGAGATAGTGCCCATCAAGGAGTTTTACGACTACGACGCCAAGTACCTCGTCGAAGGCTCGCGGCCGATCATTCCGGCCAAGCTGCCCAAGGGCAAGCTGAAGGAAGTGCAGCGGCTGGCCATCGCGGCGTTCCAAGCGGTCGATTGCGCGGGCCTGGCGCGGGTGGACTTCCTGATGGATCCACGGTCAGAAAAGATCTACGTCAACGAGATCAACACCATGCCGGGATTCACCTCGATCAGCATGTATCCCAAGCTATGGGCGGCTAGCGGAGTTCCCTACGCTGAACTGATTGACAGGCTCATCCTGTTTGGCCTGGAGCGCCACGCGGAAAAGAAGCAGAACCACTACAGCCGGTAGGGGAAAGGCAGTTTCGAGTTTCAAGTTTCGAGTAAATGCAAGTCCTTCGAATCGATTGTCTGGTTCGCCGCGTTCAGGACGTCAGAAGTTCATCTCTTCGCTAACCGTTTCGAGTGTGTTTCGTCTATTGTCTTGCAGGGAGCGATGCTGTAAGGGGCATGGGCTGGCTTCCTCTCCGCTGGAACCGCATGCCCCAGGCACCGCGAGCTGTACTCTCCTTTCGCATGGAACCAAGCCAGGCTCCTTCACGTATCAAAACGTGGAGGATCTTGTGCGCAAATTCAGCCTGATCGTAACAATCTGTCTCCCCTTGCTGGCCCTGTCGGCCCTTGCCCAGGACTGGTCGAAGTCCTACACGGTTGGTGCGAAGCCCTCGCTTCGTGTCGATACCAATGACGCCGCCATCGAAATCACTCGCGGCGCAAGCAATACCATTGCCGCTCGCGTGGTCACCCAGGGATACAAGAATGGCGCGGCGGACCTGCACATCACCGAACATCAGGATGGCGACAAGGTCGAACTGTCAGTGCGCTTCCCCAACGAGGGTATGCACTTTGGCTGGAACAACCGGCGGGCCCGCATCGAAGTTCAGGTGCCACAGGAAACCGCTCTCGACCTGCACTCCAGCGACGGCCACATCAACGTAGATGGAACCGCTGGCCCGGCCAAGATCGACACCAGTGACGGAGCGGTGGAAGTGCACAATTTCAACGGCAACATCCGCGCCCGTACCAGTGACGGCCACATCACCGTCGATGGCGTGGTTAACGAAGTGTACTTGAGCAGCGGCGACGGCCACATTGAGTTCACCGCGCGACCGGGATCGAAGATGGCCCGCGGCTGGCTGCTGCACACCAGCGATGGCCGGGTCGAAGTCAAGCTACCTGACGACTTCGCGGCCGAGTTGTCGGCACATACCGGCGATGGCCACATTACGCTCGACTTCCCGGTGACGGTAAGCGGCGCGGTGGAGCGCTCGCGGGTACGCGGCAAGCTGAACGGCGGCGGCGAGTTGCTGGAGATCACTACCGGCGATGGCAGCATCCACGTGGGCAAGCTGTAAGGTGTCTATGGGAATGGCTGCAACGATGCGGCCACGGGTACCTTTTGAACACGGCGGGCGGGTAGTAGACTGTACTTGTCATGACCTTGTTCGACACCAAGCCGTACGACTTCGTGCAGGCGCGCAAGCGGCGCAACCGCATCATCGCGATCGTCGCCATCGTGTTGGTGTGCGCGATACTGGCATGGAACTTCCGCCACTACCCTCAAGAACACGCGGTTGACACGTTCTTCGCGGCCCTGCAGCAGCAGGACTACGAAAAGGCCTACGGCATCTGGAACCACGATCCCGACTGGAAGCAGCATCCGCAGCAGTACGCCAAGTACACCTTCCAAAATTTCGCGCAGGACTGGGGACCGGGCGGCGAATGGGGCCTGATCAAGACCTATCACGTGGACGGATCGGCGGTGCCAACGGGCGGCAACGGCACCAAGTTCGATGTCGCCAGCAGCGGTGTGGTGGTGGTGGTGACAGTCAACGAACGCGTCGCCCAGAAAGCCCACGTCTGGGTGGAGAAGTCAGACAAGACGCTGGGGTTTTCGCCGTTCTGAGGGACGCAGCTATTCCGGCCGTGCCGACGCCACGCTGAAGTGGTTGACCGCCTTTTGCAGCGAGTCCTCGTCCTGCACGTTCACGCAGGAGCGTGATTTGTCGATCTGTTTCATCAGGCCGCAGAGCACTTTTCCGGGGCCGACTTCCACGTAGTTCTCGACACCCAACTCAATCAGCGCGCGCATGGATTTGACCCACTGCACCGCGCCTGTCACTTGGCGGATCAGCGCGTCGCGGCTTTGATCGGCGGCAGATACCAACACCGCGTCAACGTTGCATATCACCGGGACTTCTGGGTTGTAGAAGCTGAGCGCATGCAAATCTTCGGCCAGCCGGTCTTGCGCAGGTTGCATGAGCGCGCAATGGAAGGGTGCGCTCACCGGCAAAATCAGGGCGCGCTTGGCCCCGCGCTGCTTGGCCAGGTCCGCTGCGCGTTGCACGGCGGCCTTGCTGCCTGAGATCACGATCTGTTCGGGAGAATTCAGGTTTGCCGCTTGGCAGACTTCTCCCTGCGCGGCTTCGGCGCAGATCTGCTCCACCTGTTCTGCCGCTAAATTAATGATGGCGGCCATCGATCCCACGCCCACAGGCACTGCTTCCTGCATGTACTTGCCGCGATTGCGCACGGTGCGGACAGCATCGGCAAACGACACCGTTCCGGCAGCGACGTTGGCGGAATACTCGCCCAGGCTATGTCCCACAACGTAGGATGGCGTGATTCCTTTCGATTGCAGCACCCGCCAGGTTGCGACCGAAACCGTCAGGATGGCCGGCTGCGTGATCTCGGTGAGCTTGAGCTGGTCTTCCGGACCTTCGAAGCAGAGTTGCGAGAGCTTGTAGCCCAGCGCCGCGTCGGCTTCGTCGAAGGTTTCCTGCGCCACCGGGTACATGGCCGCCAGTTCCCGGCCCATGCCGACGGACTGCGAACCTTGCCCGGGAAACAAGAATGCTCTGGGAGACAAGTGCAATCTCATGGGGTCAACCTGGAGTGTGGGCCGAAAGAAAAACAGTTGGGAACCGCGCCAGGGCCGCGCACCCGGCTAGTCCATGCCCCGGCCGATGGAGCCCGCGGTCGAAGCGATGGCGGATTTGCCGTTGTGGTTTTCAAGATGGATGCTGGCGTCGGCAATCTCTTTCTCGATAACCCGGTTCATCTCACTGGTGGCGAATTCACTGGCCACGCGGATGGCGTTCTTGATGGCGTTGGCGTTCGACGAGCCGTGGCTGATAATGCACACGCCCTTCACGCCCAGCAGCGGCGCACCACCGTATTCCGAATAGTCGAGACGCTTTTTGAAATCGACAAACGCCTGCCGCGAGAGCATGAATCCCACTTGGCGCGTAATCGTCGCCTGTAACGATTGTTTCAGCAGGAAGCGCACCGCCTCGGCCATGCCCTCGGAAATCTTCAGCGCAACGTTGCCCACGAATCCATCGCATACCAGCACGTCAGCCTGGCCGTTGAACAGGTCGCGGCCTTCCACGTTGCCCACGAAATTCAAAGGCAGCTGCTTGATCAGCTTGAAGGCTTCCTTGGTCAACTCATTGCCCTTGGACTCTTCTTCGCCGATCGAGAGCACGCCCACGCGGGGATGGTCGGAGGTGGGGAAGCGGTCGGCAAAAATCGTGCGGAAATAGACATCGCCCATGATGGCGAACTGTTGCAGATTTTGCGGCTTGGAATCGACGTTCGCGCCCACATCGATCAGGATGGTCGCGGTGCTTTGCGCGGTCGGGAAAACCGCGGCCAGCGCGGGACGATCCACGCCGGGCAGCGTGCCCAGCACCATCTTGGCGGTAGCCATGCACGCGCCAGTATTGCCGGCGCTGACGAACCCCGCGGCCTTGCCATCGCGCACCAGACGCAGTCCCACGCGCATCGAGGAGTCGCGCTTGGAGCGCACTGCCAGCGCGGCTTTCTCGTGCATGCCAATCACTTCCGAGGCATGAACAATCTCGATAGGCAGGCGCCGCCACAGCGGATGCAGGCGGAGCTCGTTACGAATGAGGGTTTCGTTACCCACCAGCAACACTTCCACGTCGTAGTGACGGGCAGCGAGTATCGCGCCATCGACTTCGGGTTTAGGCGCACGGTCGGCGCCCATCGCGTCAAGGGCAATTGTGGTGGACATGCTTACGTTTTAGTCCGTTGCTTCTTTGCCAGTCCCAGTGGACGCTAGCTCTTGGCTTCTTTCTGTTCGATCACTTCGCGGCCATTATAGAACCCGCACTTGGGGCATGCACGATGCGGCAGCTTACGCTCGTGACAATTGGGGCAATCGGACAGCGTCGGCGCCGTCAGGTGATCGTGGGAGCGGCGCTTGGACGTTCTGGCCTGGGAATGCCGCCGTTTCGGATTAGGCATGAAAAACCTCGCATCGGGATCGCACAAAAAAGGTGGCGATCGGAACTTTAGCTTTGCAGCTTATTTTTTAAGTCACTCAGCGCGGCCCAGCGCGGATCGCTGGGCTGCTGACAATTACATGGCTCGACATTCAGGTTGCTTCCGCAATGCGGACACAATCCCTTGCAGTCTTCGCGACAAACCAATTTTACGGGCGTCGCCAGCAGCACCTGCTCGCGCAAGACGTCTTCCAGTAGAAGACCTTCGCCCTCATAATAGCCGATTTCGGTGTCCGCCTCGGTAATAGCGACTCCTTCCGCGCGGCGATCGACACCAAGGGGCCTGTACAGCAAATCAAACGTCCAGTTTACCGTGTGCGTCAGCGGCTCGAGACAGCGCGCACAGGCAACCTCGAGAGTCACGTCGAGTCCGCCAACCACACGGATGTCGTCAACGTTTTCCTTATGCCCGCGATGCTCGACGATCAGCTCCGCCCGGCCCTTGGTGTGAAGCCGTCCCACCTGGCGGAAGTCAGCACCAAAATCCACCGCTCCGGGCGCGAAATCCTGGTTGAACTCCACCTTCTGGAGTTGCAAATCAGAGACCCGAAAGAGCATAGTGGCACCAACCTAACTCCCTAGCGCACAACTACTTCCCGCATAGCCCAAGGTCTCCGGCTGGAACCGGGTCTGGCAGGCCAAGCTCCTAACGGAAAACTCTGGCAGGTACAGACAGGCGGGAGTCGCACTAGGGCAAAGCATAAGGATAAAGTGCTGGTTCAGCAGTGTCAAGGTGGAGATTGGACGCTTACCAGCAGTCTGAGTGAGCGGCTCCGCGACGAACCGTGTGCAGCCGGCTAGGTGCATGCTCGACGGGCACTCATGATGGGTGTCCAGATTTGGTCACTGATTGGCCGAGATGAACGGCGCGTCGCTTCGACGATGCGTGGCAATCCCAATAGAACATGAGAGTTGAACTTCCCTGCCTGTGGCAGCGTAACTGCTTGTAACTACTCCCAGGGAGAGTCCCGCATGCACGATATTCGCGTTGCGTTTCGGCAATTCCGCAAGTCGCCCGGGTTTGCGCTGACCGTCATTCTTACGATCGCGCTCGGAATTGGCGCCAACACGGCCATCTTCACGCTGGTGCATGCGGTGCTGATGAAGTCGTTACCTGTGGTCGATCCCAAGACCCTTTATCGGGTGGGCGACAAGGATGACTGCTGCGTGAACGGCGGCTTTCTCGACGACGATGGGGACTTCGATCTGTTCTCGTATGAGTTGTACCGCCATCTCCGCGAAAGCACGCCCGAGTTCGAGCAACTGGCGGCTATGCAGTCCGGCGGAAACATTTCGACCGTTCGGCGAGGCTCGGAGCCCGCCAAGGCGCAACGCAGCGAGTACGTTTCAGGCAATTACTTTTCGACGTTTGGCATTGGGCCTTTTGCCGGGCGCGTGTTGACGCCTGCCGACGACACGACGGGCGCCGCTCCGGCCGTTGTGATGAGCTATCAGGCTTGGCGCTCGGACTACGGTGGCGATCCCTCGATCGTAGGGTCGGCATTTTACATTCAAGGACAGTCGGTGACCCTCGTCGGAATCGCTCCGCCCGGATTTTTCGGCGACCGCATCCGCGAAAATCCGCCGGCCTTCTGGATTCCGCTAGCCATCGAGCCGGTGATTGACGGGGAAAATTCGCTACTGCACGTGGCGGAGTCAAACTGGCTCTATGCGATTGGACGACTGAAGCCGGGCGTGAGCGTGGGACCGTTGCAAGCGAAAATGTCCACCACTCTCCGCAATTGGCTGAGTAGTCGTGAGGAATACACCCGCAACGGCGGCTCGACCGTGATCCCCAAGCAGCACGTGGTGATCACCCCCGGTGGAGCGGGCATTCAGAACCTGCAGCAAGAAACCAGCAAGGGACTTTACCTGCTGATGACGATTTCGGCCCTCGTTCTGCTAGTGGCGTGCGCGAACGTGGCGAACCTGCTGCTGGCGCGAGGTGCAACCCGCAAGGCTGAGACGTCGATACGCATGGCCCTGGGTGCGGCGCGCAGCCGGCTGATCCGGCAAATGCTGACCGAGAGCGTGCTGCTGGGCTGCATGGGCGGACTCGCCGGCCTGGCGGTGGCCTATGCAGGAACGCGAACGATCCTTTCGCTGGCGTTTCCCGACGCAACTAATTTGCCGATCGACACCAGCCCCTCGTTACCGGTGTTGGGATTCGCATTCGCGCTTTCCCTGGTGACCGGGATCGTGTTCGGAATGGTGCCAGCGTGGATCACGTCGCACTCCGATCCGGCGGAGGCGCTGCGTGGCGTCAACCGCTCGACCCGCGACCGTGGATCTCTGCCGCAGAAATCGCTGATCGTGTTTCAGGCTGCGTTGTCGCTCGTATTGCTAGTCAGTGCCGGACTGCTGACTAAGAGCCTGCGCAACCTGGAGCATCAGAATTTTGGCATCCAAACCGCGAACCGGTATGTCTTGCACCTCGATCCGGCCGGCGCAGGTTATACGCCGGCGAAGCTGCCCGCGCTTTATCAGGCGTTGGAGCAGCAATTCGGGGCGTTGCCCGGGGTGCAGAGTGTGGGATTGGCGCTCTACAGCACGTTGGAGGGGAACAATTGGGGTGAGGGCATCCAAGTCGAAGGACGGCCAGCACCGGGACCGAACGACAACAATAACTCGTCGTGGGACCGGGTCAGTCCGAAGTTTTTTGAAACCGTTGGACAGACGGTGATTCGCGGACGCGGCATCACCGACGCGGATACGGCGACCTCGCAGATGGTGGCCGTCGTGAACCAGACTTTTGTCAAGAAGTTCTTTCCCAAGGAAGATCCTCTGGGTCGCCACTTCGGCATTTTCGACCACAAGTACGCCGGGGCTTTCGAGATTGTGGGCATCGTGGCTGACGCAAAATACAACAACCCGAACCGCGATTTCCGGCCTATGTATTTTCGTCCCCTGACGCAGCAGCTGAAAGTAACCACACCGAACGAAGTTATGGCCGAGGGACGGTCACTCTATATCAACTCGGTCACCTTATATTTCAAGCAGCCACCGCCGAATGTGGATGCGATGGTGCGACGCACACTGGCCGACATCGATCCCAACTTGACCGTGATTGACTTGCATTCCCTCGACTACCAGGTGGCTGACAACTTCAATCAGGAGCGGCTCATCGCGCGGTTGACTATGCTGTTTGGACTGCTGGCACTGGTGCTGGCGTCGGTTGGGCTTTATGGCATCACTTCGTACGCGGTTGCGCGCCGCACCAGCGAGATTGGATTGCGCATGGCCTTGGGTGCGGACCGCAGCAAAGTGGTGCGCATGGTGCTGCGCGGTGCATTTCGGCAGGTGGGGATGGGACTGGCGCTCGGAATTCCGATCGCACTGATTGGCGGCCACTATATGGCGGACCAACTCTACGCCGTGCGCTCCTACGATCCGCTGAGCATCGCGATCGCGGTGGTTGTGCTGTCGATGGCGGCGGCCCTCGCAGGATTCATTCCGGCGCGAAGGGCAGCAAGCATCGAGCCCATGGAAGCGCTGCGCACAGAATAAGTAGCCCCAGGTTAACGCCGAAAGACTCGACGTAAACCTGGGAACGTCCTCCTTCGTGCTTCCCCACATTCGCGACTTCACGTCCTTCCGTTTACACTTCTGCAAGTACCCAGACATCATGGTTCTGAGACTTACAGCAGCGCAGCTTGAGCAAATCTGCCGTCACGGCGAGGCAACGTACCCGCACGAATGCTGCGGAGTGCTTACGGGTCAAGTCCTGGCGGACGGCGCCAAGCAGGTACGGGCCGTGGCGCAATGCGGCAACGCGCACAACGACCCGTCACGAAGCTGGTATCAAATCGATCCGCGAGAGTTGGTGCGCATTCAGCGCGAGGCCTACGAGCGCGGTGAAGACGTGATCGGCTTCTACCACTCGCATCCTGACGACGCCGCGAACTGGTCGGCCAGCGACCTGGAAGAAGCCCATTGGACGGGCTGCTCCTACCTG
>Ga0207930_1000660_pt1 | contig 10875 bp, 10 predicted proteins | sample NGESurshal092012_7_FD_184477 | JGI IMG/M metagenome (GOLD analysis project Ga0207930, IMG submission 184477) | Arctic peat soil microbial communities from Barrow, Alaska - NGEE Surface sample 210-3 shallow-092012 (SPAdes) | ecosystem: Environmental > Terrestrial > Soil > Wetlands > Peat ... | reverse complement strand
TGGGGTCGGCGACACCAAGGGCCTGCTCGAAAGCGAGATGCGCGAGAAGCATGTCAAATGGATCACCAACGCCCGCGTCAAGAATGTCGAGCCGGGAAAGATGTCGGTCGAGGAGATAGCGGATGACGGATCGGTCAGGAAAACTCACGAACTGCCGTTCTCCTATTCGATGATGCTGCCCGCATTCCGCGGCGTCGGCGCCGTCAGGGGCATCGAGAAGCTCACCAACCCACGCGGCTTCGTCATTGTTGACAAGCATCAGCGCAATCCGGCGTTTCCGAACGTCTTTGCGATCGGGGTTTGCGTGGCGATCGCGCCGGTCGGAGCGACCCCGGTTCCGGTCGGCGTGCCGAAGACCGGATTCATGATCGAATCGATGGTCACCGCGACGGCTATGAACATCGGCTCGCTGCTGCGGGGCAAGACGCCGTCAGCACAGCCGACCTGGAACGCGATCTGCCTCGCCGATTTCGGTGATACCGGCATCGCCTTCCTGGCGCAGCCGCAGATCCCACCCCGCAACGTCAATTGGTCTTCCAAGGGCGAGTGGGTTCATCTCGCCAAGGTCGCCTTCGAGAAATACTTCCTGCGCAAAATTCGCCGCGGCGAAAGCGAGCCGTTCTACGAGCGTTTTCTGCTCGACAAGCTCAACATCGCGAAGATCAAGGAGGTCAAGACAGGCACATGAGTGCAAGACAACAGGTGGTCTGTGGACATTGCGGGCAGATCAACCGGCTGCCCGCCGAACGGACCCTGACCGCCGCGCGATGCGGATCCTGCCACCAGCCCATCTTCGGCGGCCATCCGATCGAGGTCGACGAAGCAGGTTTCGGCCGCCACGTGGCACACAGCGACATCCCGGTTCTCGTCGACGTCTGGGCGCCGTGGTGCGGTCCCTGCCGCGCGATGGCGCCGATGTTCGAGCACGCCGCCCGGGAGCTTGAACCCAGAGTTCGCTCGCTGAAATTGAACGCCGATACCGCGCCCTCGGTCTCCTCACGCCTGGCGATCAGCGGCATCCCGACACTTCTATTGATGCAGGGCGGCCGCGAGATCGCGCGAACGTCCGGAGCAATGGACGCCAAGACTATCGTCGCATGGACGATGACCGGGCTCGCCCGGGCCCAATGATTTTTGAACCAAGACAAAGGAACACGTCATGAATATCGATAAAGCCGTTCTCACCTTCGCCGGATGTGTGGTGTTGCTCGGCCTCGCACTCGGCTGGCTGGTTAGCCCCTACTGGTATCTGCTGACGGCGTTTGCCGGATTGAACATGATCCAGTCGGCGTTCACCGGATTTTGTCCGGCGGCGATCGTGTTCAGGAAGCTCGGCCTGCGAGGCGGCAACGCGTTTTCATGATCGGCGCCCTCCCCTCAAGGAGACAGCGGCGTTATTCATGCATCCGCACGAGGAAATCCCATGACCTATCACTTCTCGAAGACCGTCAACCTGTCGTTTGAAGCCGCGGTTGCTGCGACCACCGCCGCATTGAAGAAGCACGGCTTTGGGGTCCTCACCCAGATCGACGTGAAGGATACCCTGCACAAAAAGATCGGCGTTGATTTCCGGCCGTACCTAATTCTTGGAGCATGCAATCCGAAGCTCGCCTTCCAGGCCCTCACGCTCGAGGACAAGATCGGGACAATGCTGCCGTGCAACGTGATCGTGCAGCAGCACGACGGAGGTGCGGTGGAAATTTCCGCAATCGATCCCGTGGCGTCAATGAGTGCGATCGAGAACCCGAATCTCGGCAAGGTCGCCGGCGAAGTGCGAGAGCTGCTCAAGCAAGTGGTTTCAGATATTGCTTGAGCAATTCGGCGTGCCTTTGGTGCGGTCGTAGTGCGGCCCGCGTCCGTTGCTTAGTCTGATCGGCATGAACTGGAGCCGCCTCGACTGCCCTTCATCGATCAAGGCGTCGAGAGCGGAGGCGCGCTGCCGTCATCCCTTTCACGAACCGTACGAAGTTCGAACCAGAGTGCATTGAGGACGCCGACGGTGGCGGCGAGTCCGAGGCCCAGGATCCAGGCGAAGTACCACATCGTTTGTCTCCACTTTTGTGTGCTCAGTAAACGGACGATCCGGCATTCTGGATCGTCGTTGCGCTCACCTTGCCCCACAGCACCTTGTAGACCCAGGCGGTATAGGCGAGCACGATCGGCAGGAAGATGACAGTCGCGATCAGCATGTTGCGAAGCGTCGCATGGCTTGACGAGGCGTCGAACACGGCGAGCGAATCGTTCGGGTGGGTGCTCGATGGTAGAATGACGGGAAACATCGATAACCCCACGGTTGCAATGATGCAGGCCACCCCCAGCTTGGAAGCGAGAAAGGTCAGCCCTGCCCGGCGCGCGCTGAAGCCGACCGCGGCCAGCAATGGGGCGACAATGCCGATCAAGGGCACGATGGCGAGCCATGGAGTGGCGCGAAAATTTTTCACCCAGGCGGCCGAATCGAGCGCGACGGTTTTAGCCAAGGGATTGGACGGACCGTCCCACACGATCGGACTCGTCACCTGATAGCCGCCGAACGCACCCAGCCAAATCAAAATACCGCCGCCGGCAAACAGGAGTGCGGTGACCAGCGCCGCCTTCGATCCGAACGCCGCGGCGCGATCAGCCACCGGGCCTTCCGCCTTGAAGCTGAGCCATGCCGCGCCGTGCATAACCAGCATGGCGAGCGACACCAACCCGCAAAACAGCGCCAGCGGATTGAGCAGGCCGAACAATGTGCCTTCGTAGATGGGTCGCAGATCGTCGGTAAAATGGAAGGGCACACCTTCAAGCGCGTTGCCAACCGCGACCCCGAAGATCAGCGCCGGAACCGCGCCGCCAACGAACAACGCCCAGTCCCAGTTACGGCGCCAGGCAACGCCCTCGCGCTTCGACCGGTACTTGAAGCCAACCGGGCGGAGGATCAGCGCGAATAGCACCAAGAACATCGCGAGGTAAAAACCGGAAAAGCTCAGCGCGTATAGCGCGGGCCAAGCTGCAAAGATCGCACCGCCGCCCAGAACGAACCAGACCTGATTGCCTTCCCATACCGGGCCGATGGTGTTGATCGCGACGCGTCTTTCGGTGTCGGTCTTCGCTACAAAGGGCAGCAGCGCACCGACGCCCATGTCGAAACCGTCGGTGACGGCGAAGCCGATCAGCAGGACGCCGAGCAGCACCCACCAGATCAGGCGCAGCGTGGTGTAGTCGAACAGAGTTTGCATCATGATAGCGTTCCTTGGACCAGCGTGTGGGATCACTCGGCCGGCGCGATAGCGCCAGCGCCGGTGATCGTGGGGAAGTCCGCAAAAGAGATTGTTTCGCCTGTCGCCGCGTCGGGTCCCCTCTCGATCGCGTGCAGCATCAGGCTACATTCGACGACTGCGAGCACGCCGTAGACCGCCGTGAAGCCAACGATGGTCAGGACCAGGTTGAAAACGCCGAGTTCCGAAGTTGCCAGAAAGGTCGGCAGCACGCCGTCGATGATCCAGGGCTGCCGTCCGAACTCGGCGACGAACCAACCCAGTTCGGCGGCGAGCCAGGGCAACGGGAAAGCGAAAAGCGCGAGCTTGAACAGCCAGCGAGGCGCCTCCGCCTCCCGCATCGTGTACCAAAGCGAGGTCAGGAATACGGCGAGCAGCGCGAAGCCGCACACCACCATGAAGCGGAAGGTGAAGAAAATCGAGGGCACGCTGGGTACCGTCGACCAGGCCGCGTCTTGGATCTGCTGCGGTGTCGCCTGCAGCGGGTTTTCGATGTAGCGCTTCAGCAGCAGGGCATAGCCGAGATCGCCACGGGTCTTCTCGAAGTCGGCGCGGGCCGCTGCGTCGGCGTGGTTCTTCTTCAGCTTCTGCAGAGCGTCATAGGCGACCAGACCATTGCGGATATTTCCTTCGGCCTTCTGCACGAGATCGAAGATGCCGGGGATCCTCTGGTCGATGGAACGCGTTCCGATCAGTCCCATTACCCAGGGAATCTCAATGGCGTCGCGCGTCTCGTGCGCCTGCATGTCCGGAATGCCGAAGACGGTAAACGACGCCGGCGCCGGTTCGGTCTTCCACATCGCCTCCATGGCCGCCAGTTTCATTTTCTGGTTGTCGGTGATGGTGTATCCGCTCTCGTCGCCGAGTACGATGACCGAAAGTGCGGAGGCGACGCCGAACGCCGCCGCGATCACAAATGACCGCTTCGCGAGTTCGATATAGCGGCCGCGCAGAAGATAGAACGCCGAAATACCAAGGACGAAGGCTGCGCCGCAGACGTACCCCGCTGACACGGTGTGGACGAACTTCGCCTGCGCGGTCGGATTGAACAGGACCGCTGCGAAATCGGTCACCTCCATGCGCATGGTGTCGGGATTGAAGGCGGCGCCGACCGGATTTTGCATCCAGCCGTTGGCGATCAGAATCCATAGCGCCGACAGGTTGCTGCCAAGCGCGACCATCCAGGTGACAGCAAGATGAGCGCGCGAGGACAATTTGTCCCAGCCGAAGAAGAACAGACCGACGAAGGTCGCCTCCAGGAAAAAGGCCATCAGCCCTTCAATCGCGAGCGGGGCGCCAAAAATATCGCCGACATAGTGCGAGTAGAAGGCCCAGTTCATCCCGAACTCGAATTCCATGGTGATGCCGGTGGCAACCCCGAGCGCGAAATTGATACCGAACAGCAGACCCCAGAACTTGGTCATGTCGCGCCAGATCGTTCGCCCCGTCATGACGTAGACGGTTTCCATCATCGCCACGAGGACAGACAGGCCGAGCGTCAGCGGCACGAACAGAAAGTGATACATCGCGGTCAACGCGAACTGCAGCCGCGAAAGCTCGACGAGCAGGGGATTGGTCATGAAGAGAGGCCTTTCGGATGTTTGGCTCAGCTAGCGCGCGTGGGCAGCATCTTCGTTGACCTGGATCAAGGGATCGCGGCCAAGATCGAGGCACCAGAGAGCAATGCGAATATCGAACGATAAAAATTGGTCGCAGCGGCCCGGGAAACCGGCAAGCGCGGAACCGCTGCCGGAAACCTCGACCGACCGCAACAATGCGCTCGATCTTGCCCGCAAACTCGGTTCCGTGGGCCTGCGCGCGGCGCTCGGCGGGCAGACCGCACGGACGCTGTTCCGGATCGGTTTTTCAGGGGCGCTTGCGGTGTTCGCAGGGCGCCTGATTGAAGACGCTCGTTTCGACATGGTAGCGCTGGCCGGCGCACTTGGCGGCCTCGCCCTGTCGAGCGGCGCCGGCGTGTTCGCCGATCTTCAAGCGGCGAGCGCCGAGGATTTTGTTGTCAACGGGCTGCGAACTGCGCTGCAAGACGCGCTGCTGCAGAGGTCGCCGGCGCGCTTGCGGACAAAACCCGCCGGTGCCCTGGTGGCGGGCTTGCAGCGCTATCCCAACGCGCTTGCCAGCCTCGTGATCAGCCACAGCGCGGCGAAGTCCATGCTCTGTATCGGTCCCTTGCTTGCAGCGTTAGCTGTTGCGGTTGTGTCCTGGCAAGCGGCGCTCATGCTCTTTCTCTCGGTTCCGATCATGATCGTCTTCTTCGTCACGCTCGGCGGCGTCATCCGCGGCAAGGCTGAACTGCAAGAAAAGGCCTTCGGCCGGCTCGCGGCGCAGTTCTCGGATCGCATCCGCACGCTACCAACCATCCTGGCCAACCACGCCTTGCAACGCGAGCACGGCAAGATCGAGCAGCGGATGACGCTCTATGCCAACAGCACCATGGGCGTGCTCAAGGTGGCGTTCCTCAATACTGGCATCATTGATTTTTTCTCCGCGCTCGCCATCGCGGTGCTCGCCATATTCCTTGGCCTCGGCCATCTCGGGCTGGTGCACGTTCCCGGATTTTCAAATCTGGCGCTTTGGCAAAGCCTGTTCATTCTGATGATCGCCGCGGAATTCTTCGTACCGTTCCGCCGTTATGCCGAGCAATATCACGTCAAGGCCGAGGGGGAGGCCGCAGCCAAGGAACTCGATTGGTATTTCGACTATTCCGACGCGACCTCATCCGATCCTGGAAACGTCACGATCAGGCCATGCACTGTCGCTGGCGCTTTCGACGCGACCGATCTGCCCGCGGCAGGCTTGATTGCGATTTCGGGGCCGAGCGGCTCCGGGAAGTCGACGCTGCTGCGCAGACTTGTCGGGATCGAAACATCGTCGCGCGGCTTCCATTCACTGCCTCAGGTGATGGCCGAGGGATGCGATTGGATATCGACGGATATCTACGTGCCTGCGGGGACGCTGGCTGAAGCGATCGGGTGGAATCGTAACCTTTGTACCGGCGTTGAACTGCAGGAGGCGGCCAGGCACGTCGGTTTGCTCAACGAACGGCTACTGCCCGGCGGTCTCAATGCCCGCATTGCGGAAGGTGGCGACAATCTCTCCGGCGGCCAGCGCATGCGCATCGGCATCGCCCGCATCATGCTTTCCAGTGGCGTCGTTGTCGCCGACGAACCGACCGCCAAACTCGACCCCGAGACGGCAAAACTGGTCCGGCGGATCCTGACCGACGTAGCAAAGCGGCGTCTGGTCATTGTCGCCACCCACGACCAGCAGCTGATTGAAGCAGCCTGCCGGCATCACGTCCTGCAGCCCCAATCCGAAGCCGCCCGGGCTGCAGCATGAGCATACGATCCATCGGTCCCTCGATCGTCGCAACGACACCTGCATCGGCCTCCCTGCGCGCCAAGCCACCGTGGCGGATGGCGATTATGCTTGCCATCGCGGCCTCAGCCTCCGGAATCCTGCTCACAGGCATATCCGCCTGGTTCCTCGGCGCGGTTGCGCTGGCCGGTCTGGGACCGGCCGCGCTCGCTTTCAATTTTCATATTCCGGCGGCTTTCGTACGACTGTTCGCCTTGAGCAAGACGCTCGGCAAATACGGCGAACGTGTCGTGGGACACCGGGCCGCGCTGCTCGACCAGGTAAAACGTCGTGCCTGGCTGTTCCTTGCGATGGCGCAAGCCCCAGCCACCCGCGCCGCGGGCTGGCAACTCGGCAATCAGGACCGGCTGTCCGACTATATGGAGGATGTCGAAGACGTCGACTACGCACGCTTACGGGTCGGTATGCCGGCGGCAATTCTGTTCGCCGGAACCGCCCTGCTCACTGGAGCGACGGCATGGCTGGCACCGCTTGCTCTGATTCCGATCGTATTATTTTCGGTCGCGGTGATGGCGACGCTGCTCCGCCTGATGCCGGCTGTGGGCAGGCAATGGACAACCGTGAGGTCCTCGCAGCGAGCCGCTGGTCGCTTGCTGGGGCGCGCGCTGGCCTCCATTGTACCGCTACAGGCCGAGCGAGCCTTCGCCGATATCCTGGTCCTTGCCTTCGGTCATTTCAACAATGCGGAAGCCGGACGGCTTGCTCAACGCCGCTTGCTTACTGCGCTGGACCTGCTCGCCGGGCTAGCCGGCCCTGTGATATCGCTCAGCGTCATGGTTGCAGCTTGGCAGGCCGGAAATCGCGGCACTGCTCTTCTCATTCCCGCCTTCGTCGGGTTTGGCTGGCTCGGCCTTGGCGAGACCGCACATAATGCCTCGCGCATCGCACTTGGAAGAGTGCGGGAGCACGCCGCCCGCGAGGGGCTGGAGGATTGGTCTACCGTAACCTCCGCAAAGGCGAGGCCGACATTATTCCCCGCCCTCCTGCAAGACTTGACGCTCAGGAATGTCCCGCGCCAGACGCCTACCGGAATCCGTCTCGGCGAAGCGATCAACCTGAGCTTCCGCGTCGGCCACCCTACTGCACTTGTTGGCGCTAGCGGCACGGGCAAGACGACTTTGCTCAAACAGATTGCCGGCTGGATCGGCGCCGACAATAGTGGCACGTTCGTTGGCGATGGAGTGGTGATGCTCAGCGCCTACCGCCGAGCCATATCGCATCTCTGTCTGCACGATGCCGCCATTCTTTCAGACACCATTCGTGAGAACCTCTTCGCGCCCGGCGCATCCGAAACGGAATGCTGGCTGGCGCTTGCCGCCGTAGAACTCGACGGTCGTCTCGCGGGCGCAGGCGGGCTCGACGCCTGGATCAGTCAGGATATGTTGTCTCTCGGAGAGGCACAGCGGTTGAACCTCGCTCGCGCGCTGCTCTGCGATGCTCCAGTTGTTCTCCTCGACGAGCCCGTTGAACATCTTGACCATGACCAGGCTTCGCGGATCCTCAAGCGGGTTCTCTCGCAACTGGTGAATCGCATCGTCGTCTATTCCAGCCATACCGATTACGCCGCGCCCGAAACCATTAATATCTCATTTGGCGCCGACCGGTAAATCATCTGACGATGACGGAACCGGCGCTTAATAACATTCGCCACCAAACATCCGTCTGGCGGATGATTGCGTGGTGAACCGGTGGCGCCAGGGTTCTGCAACTTCGCGCAAGGCCGTCGATTTATTGAGCTATCGCAAAGCCAGGGCTCTGCACAAGGGTTATTCAGGATTGCCCCTTGCCCCGAACCCTTGCACCATTTGCGTGAAAATCTGGATTGCCGGCCGCCATGAACGAAACCATCATAGAAGGCCCCCTCTATGCGGCTCGTAAAAAGGTGTACCCGCAGGCCGTCCGGGGCAGGTTTCGTCGCATCAAATGGGCGATCCTTGGCGTCACCTTGGCGATCTACTACCTTCTGCCCTTCGTCCGCTGGCATCGCGGACCCGACCTGCCCAGCCAGGCCGTGCTGATCGATTTCCCGCATCGACGGTTCTATTTCTTCTTCATCGAGCTGTGGCCGCAGGAGGTCTATTATTTCACTGGCCTGCTGATCATCGCCGCGATGACCTTGTTTCTGATGAACGCCGTGGCCGGACGGGTGTGGTGCGGGTACATGTGCCCGCAGACGATCTGGACGGATCTTTTTTATGCGGTCGAGCGCCTTGTCGAAGGCGACCGCCGCGAACGGATCATGAGCGACAAGCACGGATGGACGTTCACGCACATCCGCCAGACTGTAACCAAACACGCGCTTTGGCTGATGATCGCGTGGTGGACCGGCGGGGCCTGGGTTCTGTACTTTGCGGATGCCCCGACGCTGGTCAAGGATCTGGCGACGCTTCAGGCGCCGTTCGTCGCCTATCTGTGGATCGCCATTCTGACCGCCACCACCTACATTTTCGCGGGCCATGCGCGCGAGCAGGTCTGCATTTACATGTGTCCGTGGCCGCGGATTCAGGCCGCGCTGACCGACGAGTGGGCGCTCAATGTCACCTATCGCCGTGACCGCGGCGAACCGCGAGTGTCCGTCAAGAAAGCGCAACAATTGCGCCAGCATGGCGAGCCGGCCGGCGACTGCATCGATTGCCACCAATGCATCAACGTCTGCCCCACAGGGGTGGATATTCGCGATGGAATCCAGCTCGGCTGCATCCAGTGCGGCCTTTGCATCGACGCCTGCGACGTCATCATGAGCGAGATCGGCCGGCCGTCAGGCCTGATCGCCTACGATACCGATATCAACAGCCAGCGTCGGCTGGCGGGTAAACCGCCGATCTATCGCACTATCCGGGCGCGGACGATTCTCTATTCCTGCATCATCGCGCTGGTCGGCGGCATCATGCTGTATGCGCTGGCGACCCGAAGCTCGGTCGGCGTCAACGTGCTTCACGAACGCAATCCGCTCTACGTGCTGCTGGCGGATGGCAGCATTCGAAACGACTACACCGTGCGTATTCTGAACAAGGGCGCCGATCGGAAATTCAGGCTGGAGGTCTCCGGCTTGCCGGGCGCGGTCTTGCACGTTGCAGGCGTCGAACGTGCAGCCGATGGTACGGAGATCGTCGAAGTGGGAACGGATCAGACGCGCGAAATCCGCCTGTCGGTGCAGGTGGTAGGCGCAACGGATCGTCCGATCTCCACCGACATCGAGATCAAGGTGACCGACACGGCCACTGGAAACCTGGCAAGTGTCCACGACCATTTCATATCGGCTAAACAATAGGGTGGTTGAACTTCGTGTGGGTTATTCGCGGCCGGGCCGAATTCTGCAACGATCCGCCGGCGACGCTGGCTTGACCTGATCGGTCAATAACAACGCGACGCGGCGATCGCGTGCAGCCTGACGTCGCCGAGCACATGCGCCATGAAGCCTGGCATCCGGAATATTTTCGCGAACGCCGCGTCGCGGATGCTCAGGCCGCCGGTATAGGCGCCGAACGCCGGCATTACCGCGCGCTCGCCGTCGCAGGCAAAACATCGCCGCTCCATCGAGCGGCCGCGGGTCGAGACCCGCGCCTTCGGATGCAGGTGACCGGCGATCTCACCAGCCGCCCCGGTCGGTTCGTGACGAAACACGATCGGCCCGATCGCAACTTCGCTGGCGACCACGCCGCCCAGATCGGGCGGCAGTGCCGGATCGTGATTGCCTGATATCCAGATCCAGTCGCGCCGCACTTGGAGCGCCGCGATGGCGTCACGGTCCGGCGTGGACAGCCGGTCATGGGCGGCGCGATCGTGAAAGCTGTCGCCAAGCGCGATCACCATGCGCGGGTCATGCCGTGCGATCACCGCTGCGAGCCGGCCGAGTGTCGCCACCGTGTCAAAGGGCGGCAGCAGCACACCGCGCGCGGCGAAGCTGGAGCCTTTTTCCAGATGCAGATCCGAGACCACCAGCAGGCTCTGCTCTTCCCAGAACAGCGCGCCGGAGAGATCGGCGATCAGGCCGACGCCCGCGATGTCAACGATGGTGACGCGCGCCGCAGGTGGTTCGTGGTCTAGGAATTGTGCGCGCGCCGTCACGATCTATCCTGTCGCCTCTTTGACCAGTTCCTCGGCGGCTTCCGCCAGCAACTCGTCCGATGCCTCGCCATAAACCTGCTCGCGGCCGATTTCCAGCATCACCGGCACGGCCAGCGGCGAAATGCGATCGAGTTCCTTGTGGGTGATTCGCCCC
>Ga0207930_1000656_pt1 | contig 10887 bp, 8 predicted proteins | sample NGESurshal092012_7_FD_184477 | JGI IMG/M metagenome (GOLD analysis project Ga0207930, IMG submission 184477) | Arctic peat soil microbial communities from Barrow, Alaska - NGEE Surface sample 210-3 shallow-092012 (SPAdes) | ecosystem: Environmental > Terrestrial > Soil > Wetlands > Peat ... | reverse complement strand
GCAAGGCCGCCATCTATGCCGGGAACATCATTGGACTGGCGATGAATCTGCTGATGGTGAATGGCATCCTGATGCATGCGGGATGGACTTACTAAAACTTCACCCTACGTAACTGATACCAATCTCTTCTCCCTTCTCACTTCTCATGGCCGTGCGTCTCTTTCACCCCCACGTACCATCTTCTCTAGCAGTATGTACCGCTTCACTCCGCCGCGAGAGAGAAGGCATGCGGTGGGCTGTTGTATCTCTTGTTACGATTTCTGCGTCAGCATACCGTTGAACTCTGGCTGCGACGTCGAGTTAGTCAGATCAGTCGCCCATACCTAGGAGAGTTCAACGAATGATCAAGAAATTGACCCTCACACTGGGAGGCCTTGTGCTTCTCGCGTCGTTTACCGGCATTGCGCGGGCGGATGCAATCACCTTTTCTTTCGTGTCTTCGGCTACCGCGGTGCACGCTGATGCCACGGGGCTAACGGCTGGGCCTGCGAGGGTCCTGCTGGTCAGTGATACAAAAATACCAACCGACTATAGCCTCCTCGGGAATGCTTCGATATCGACGGGACCCGCCTCCAGTTACTCCGCCACGAGCAACTTCGTGAGCGCCCAGTACCTGCCGGGGCCAGGCATCGAGGTCAAAGTGAATTCCGCGTCCTGCGTTGGAGGCACTCTGCCGGGAGTCTGCCTGGAGGGCATTCAGAACAGCAACGGTGAATACGTGGGTACAAAGAATGGCACGGGTTCGTTTCAGGGCCTGTTCACCGTGACCTACGTGAGCCCGTACATCACTTCGCTGTTCGGTGAGCCCAATAGCTGGCTGCCTGCGGGCTCCGACTCCTTGAACACCAGCGCCAACAAGTTCAAGAACCTGGGCAAGACAGACACTGCCAGCCTTTCGGGTGGCGCGATTACGTTCGAGACAGTACCCGAGCCCGGCACACTTGGGATGCTTGGCACCGGCCTCCTCGGACTAGCGGGAGTTCTTCGCCGCAAGCTCCAATAAAATCTAGACCGAGGTAACGCAAAAACGCCGGAGCGAAACTGCTCTGGCGTTTTCTATTGTGCTGCAGAATACGAAATGATGGAGGCGGCCCGCATAGAGCTCGCATGGCGCACTTCCTGGCCATAGGTAAGTACAGGTAAGTACACAATCGTTTGCATCTACAGGTTTGACCCGATAGTAGGAAGAAAGCGGGAACGCTAAGCTGTCTTTCATCGTGCAGCGACGCTGCACCGGCTTCGATGCGATCAGGCATTGGAGCAAAACGAAAGGAGCCGGCGATGCCTTGGACCGTTTTTGTGATTCTCCTGGTTCTGTGGTTATTGGGAGTGGTTACCTCCTATACCTTGGGAGGTTTTATTCACATCCTGCTGCTTCTGGCGCTTATCACGCTGATTTTCAACCTGGTGAGCGGCCGTCGGACCGTAGTGTGAACACCGCAGTAAGACCCAGAGTCTCAAATCAACCAATTGGAGGTTAACCAGTGAAGAAATTTATGAAGTTGTTACTGGGTACCAGTCTTTTCCTTATCGACCAATCCGATCGCGCTAAGAAGCAAGCGCGAGGACGGCTGGGCGACCAGCTCGACGATCTACGCGACTTGGCTCAACAGAAATATGAAGCCGCAGCGGATCGGGTGGCGCGCGCCACCAAGGCTTTGCGCAAAAACAACCAGAACCACGCTATTCAAAAAACCCTTCGCTTCGCTGCCGGCGTGGGAGTTGGGGTTGGAGTGGCCCTGTTGACTGCTCCGGCTACGGGTCAAGATACGCGAGCTGCGCTCGCCGAGCGCGCCCAGAAAATCGGCGGTAACGTCCGTAAGCGCTTGGCGTCATGCGATCTCGCTGCGGGTGATTAGTCCTGAACTTGCGTTACTTCGAACGACAGCACTGGCCTCAATTTCGCGTTGCACAGCATTTGTGTGGCCTGACCTTCGTCTCGTTCGCTGATCGCATTCAACGTCATCGGCAAGCGAGCGCGGAGCGGGCCGAGAGAGTAGCCTGAGACGTTAAGGCCTGAGTGCGGGACGAGTCAGTGAGCAACCACCACGGCTCGCCCCGCGAACTGTTTGCAGGGCCGGTTATATTGCGTGCCGCGGAAGAATGGTGACGCCATCACCCGGTTTGCGTGCAAGTTCGCATCGCAATCTGCCTGGGCCTTTTTCTGCAATCCGAGGTTGCGGCGATCGGATAGGGACAGCCGGGTCCTCGCACGGCGACCAGCACTTCCAACTCGTGCCGCGTGATGGTATGGGTTGCATCGCATTCCGAGCAAAGCCAATAGCAGTAATCGGACAGTCTCTCGACTTTGCCCATCGCCACAGCATAGGCATGACGATCCGGAGGAAGCAGGAAAAGCCGGCCCTTACTCAGCTCGCGGAATTCGCGATTGCATGCGGGGTTGGCACACTGGGCCACCATGGGGAACCTCCTCGGCCGCTGGATCGCACTCATCACCATGCGAAACAGGCATAGAGATCGACGCTGACGTGCGATTGAGAGCGCCATCCTTGTTGCGGAATGCGGCTTATCACTATTGTTAGGTCCGGCGCGAAGCAGAGTCCATCACAAAGCGCCGATTCGAGTTACGAAGGTAACCACGAGAACGGTTTTGCGACGGGTACGGTGCGAAGTACTGCTTCCCAGGCTGCGGAAATACTCGGAAAGCAGATTCCACAGGGGCTGAGGGCCACAAGGAATAGCAAGAATACAGAGCTCGTACGGCACGGAACGACGAGGTTATTTCCCGCTGAGCAGCGCGTTCACCTTTGTCATCACCTCGAAGGCGTCGGCGACATAGAGCACATCCGCTTTGCCGCGTGCCCATCCGCAATTCGGGTCGAGATTGATGGCGCGCCGTTCGCTAATAAAGCGCCAACCAACCGTGTGCGGCTCCTCCCCATGACAGCATGCGGCCAGTCCCTTGGGATGTCGCGGCGACGAGCCGGTTTGCCCGACTTGGTTGAGATGCGTCATGAAATGCAACGTCGATTGATTTTCGCCGCTGATATCGACCAGCGATTTGCTGCCACCCAGCGACGCCTTGGAGCTCCGCAGAAAATCCACGATGATGATTTCTGCTTCGGGAACGTGCGTCTGCCCATCTTTCTGTTTCTTCGTCCATCCCGCGCCTGCGACAAACAGCAGATCCGCATCGGGACGAATAGTCTGCTGGTCCGCAGGCGGCGTGACCACGCCCTGGACCGTGGTTCGACGCAGACTGTCGGAGAGTGGGACGTCGATCAGTTCCGGCGTAACGGAACCAGCCTCACCTTTCCACGCGGGACGCGAGCCGGGATCGAGCAGCAGAATCCAGGGACGCTGGCTGCGGGTCAGCGATCCTTCGATGCGCTGGCGATAGAACCAGCGAGTCACAGTCGTAGCGCCAGATGCGGCGGCGACAGCGTTGACATGAGTGTCGGCGCATCCACCTACGCGGTGCGCGACGGCGGCCATGACGCGCGAACTGCGCGAGGTGGCAGCGGCAATCACAATGGTCGCGCCTGAGGCGCGGAGCAAGGCTTCGCTGGCAGCGGCATCGGTTGCAAAGCGGGCTTCTGCGAAGGGCTCTCCGCAGACCGCGAGGAAGCGCGTTGCACCACAGGCAGCAATGGAATCGGCGGCGGGCTGAATCTGCGCCCCGTAGAGTGCGACGTCGAGAGTCCCGCCCAGCGACTGCTTTAACTCCACTGCGGAACTGAGCGCCTCCAACGCGGCTTTGTTCAGACTCCCATCTGCTTCGGTGTGCGCGAGAAAGAGAATGTTGTCCATGATTTCCGTTACTCCTGCCCGATCCACTGCACGATTTCTTTCGCGATGTCGTCGGCGGGCACATCTTTGACGATGCGAGTTTCGCGTTGCTGTTTCGGGGTGGCGACGTTGGAGTACTGCAGTCCGTCGGAGGTAATCTTCGCTGCGACGGCTTTCTGGAGCGCCGGCATGATCGTCCGCATGTTCGCCATGCCAACCTGGGGATTGTTCTGGGGTTCGCCCAGGCTGCCGGTGGCCCATCCGAGTACGGCGGGAGCGCCCGCGCAAAGCGATACCTGGTGACGCGCCCCTTCGACGCGCTCCAGCACCTCGAACGAACCGTCGTCCTTAGGAGTGATGGCGTCCACGCCCTGGAACTGATCAACGATGCCGAGTTCTTCACCCACGAGTTGCAACGTGACTCCGGCGCTGCGGCTGGCGGATTCCCATCCGCCGAACAACAATACTTTGGTCAGGTCGATGCCAGGGATGTTGCGGATCGCGGTCGCCAGCGCGGAGCCGGTCTGCTGTGCGTCAGCAAAGCCGCTGGAGGGACCATCGACAGCGACCAGCTGCAACGAAACTTTCTGCGCCACCGTCATCATGACCTGTTGGAGTTTGGCTTTGGGCGCCATGCTCACCAGCCAGAGCGCGCTGCCAGCGACTTTCTTCACCAGGTTCGCACCCTCGTACAGCGCATGCGCCGCCCACGGATCGAGGATGGCAGGCAGCATCATTTCATTCTTCAGCGCCGGGCCGGTTGGTCCGGTGATGGGTTCCAGAGTCTGCAACGGGTCGGGCACGACACTAGCGCAAACCACAACTTGAAAAGGAGTGCTCATCTTTGATTTGGTTCCTTGTCTTCAGTTCCTTGTTTTGGTTCGTTGCGAAAGTTCCAGATTAGTTCTCGGCTGAGTGCAGTCCACCAACGCCTGCGCGGAACTGTAGATTGGCCTCACCACTTACGGTCTCCGGGCAGTTCCATACACATGCGCCGCAGAAAACGCACTTCTCGCGATCGAAAATGGGCACGCCTTCCAGGCTTCGAGTAATGGCTTGCCCCGAACACATCTCCACACATAGCTTGTTACCGCAGTCGCGGCAGACCTCGAGGTCACGGAAGACGACATGATCGGCGTATCCCGCAGCGGCTTGGACTTTGCCGCCCATCAACAGCACGTCCTGATGCGAGACGAGCAACGTGCCGTCGAACGGGATCGTTGGCCATCCGCAGAGGTCCATCAGGGGATCGTGAGCTGAAATGCCGCGAACCGCGCAGTCCTGCTCCACCGCGGTGATTTCCTGCTGCGTGAAATTGCCGCGATAGAACCCGGCCAGTGACTTCAGATGCTCGGCGGGTTTCGCAGGAGGACCGCCCAGCGAGAGGCGGCCCTTGCTGAATGCTGCAACCGCCATGCCGATCAGTCCGGTCACCACGCCGCGCTGAAATCCATCGCGTGATTTTTCGGCAACACGTGCTTCCTTTTCCAGCCAACTGTTGCGGCGGCGCTGCTCGTAAGCCTGCGCCAGGTTCTCGCGCGTAAACGGCTTGCCTGCCTGTAGAAGTTCGAGGATACCTTCGGCCAGCAACGCACCCGTGGTCCATGCTTCGTCGACGCCGGATCCGGTCAGCACATTTGTACTGCCGGAGGATTCCCCGATTCGCGCATACCCATCACCAGCCAGAAAGGGCTCTCCGCGCTTGCCTGACTCCTGCAGTGACTTCGCTCCCCAAGACCGCAGCTTGCCGCCCTCGAGATAGCGCCACAGATACGGATGCTGAATGTAGTGCTGCAAATACCGGTAGGCAGTGCGCGTGGGACAGTCAAACCACGAGGGAACGAAGATACCGACCGAGGCCACGTTGCCGGGATGCACGTAGAAGAAGCCAAACATCTCCGGCTCGGGAAATCCAAAGGTGTGAAGCACCGTACCGGGTTGGAGATCGACATCAGGGCGAAGCTCGATGACGAACTTCATGCCCACGGCCCACTCGCGGACGTCGTTGCCTTCGGGCAATCCCACGCGACGATCGATATCGCGACTCACCGCTCCGACTGGCCCGTCGCCGACGACGGTCAGCGCGGCGTGAATGTCCAAGCCCGGAGTAAATCCCGCTTCCGGATGGCCGCTCTTATCCACGCCTTGGTCGAGCAGGCGCACGCCGAGAATTTTCTTGCCCTCGATCAACGCTTCGCTCACTGGCATTCCCGGCCAGATCTGCACCGCACCGCTGGACATCAACTGAGAGCCGACCCACTGATTGAACTGTCCGATGGAGAGTACCAGTCCATCTTTCTTATGCAGGAAGCTGGGAGTGAATGGAAGTTCGATCGCATCGTGTCTGACGGGCAGGAAGCGGCGGAATGTTTTCAGGAAGCAATCAGCGCTTCGCAGGGCGAGTGAGCGGCGGCTCGCGCCGGTGGGATCGAGCAGATACACCAGCTTCTCGCTGGAAACGGGCGCGGCCATGGGAATCTGCGCAGGGTCGAGATCGGGGAACGTAGCGCGAATGCCGCGTGCGCGTGTCACCACTCCCGAAACCCCGAAGCCAATGTCATCCGCGCGTTCATAGCAGATGACCTGCAGCGGCATTCCGGGCATCGTCGCACTCTCAATCGCCGGCGTCCCGTCGCCATTCAACAGCTTGCGCGAAAGCGTCGTGAGGAATCCGCCCATCGCCGGGCCGAAGCCAACGCACGCGATGTCGACCTCCATGGCGGTGCGCTCGATAGTGTCTTGTTCAGCGTTGCTCAATAGTTTTCCTTAACGCGGATAGTCGAGCGCTTCGGGGATCATCACTTTCGCGATCGCTTCTGCCGCACGGTCTTTGGACAACTGCGCACCGGTCAGACAACCATCCAGTTTGGTGCGCAGGCGCTGAAATCCTTCCAGCCCATTGCACGACGCGCACGGCCCAGCTTTTATCGGATGCGAACCATCGCTTCCCACAACGTCCGTTGCCAGAGAAACTATGCCAGGTATCAAACCTTCGAGCGATTCCAGTTCGTCGCTGCGATAGCAACCCTTGTAACCTTCCTCGTCCCAGGCAGGATGCCGGTTGTATCCGAACACCAACTCGGCGCAGATGCGACCAACTTCGCCTGCGGCGCGGGCCGCCTGGATGTGGCACAGGTCGGTGAAGAAACTCAGCGTTCCTTCCAGACCTTCCGCCAACACGGGATTGGCTGGACCATGAGTTTCCAATTCGATGAGGTCAAGCGTCTGCTGACGGGCTGAGAGCAGCCAGCACAGCGCATCCGCCAGCGGGAAGGTCACGCCCTGGCGCGCGCTCTGATACAGCGCGCCACCATCCGCGTCGGTCGCAACCTGCAGATGGTTAAACGTCCACAGCCACAACTGCATTGCGGTAGCGAGTGAACATGCGCCCGTTCCTGGGCGATGTTCCGCAACTCGCCGCATCTCTAGGATCCACTGCTGGAACTGCGCCAGGAACAATTCGTTGGTCATGGTGACGCTGAGGTTGCGGCGCTGCACCGCTTCCGGCCCTTCGTAGGTAGCTTCCAGTTGCGTGTCCATCCACTTGTAAGTAAGGAAGCCGGGACAATCCTCGGTGATGCCGTAGCCGCCCATCAAGCTCAGCGCCTCGCGCATCGCGTTGGAGCCGATGCCGGTGTTCCACAATTTGCAGGCCGGACAAAATACGTTCGTGACTGCATCTTTCAGTGCGAACTGAACCAGTGGATCAGCCTTCAAGTCTTCGTAACAGCCACCATTGCGTTTTTCAGGCGGCTTGCTTTCCTGCCGAAGCAGTTCGATCGCCGACTTGTTCACGTCGCGGAAGAACTTCAACTCCGACCGACCGCGGCTGACGCCCTTGGAAGAGAGAATCTCATTCTTCTCCTTCTCCAGGACGTCCATTTCGTCGCACAAGCGCGCGGCAGCGAAGCCCAGCGAAGCGCCTGCTTCGCCAACTGCCCACAAGCCGGCCAACCGATGCAGTGCATCCTGGCGCTGTTGCAATCCGAGTTCGTAACGCAACATTCCGGCCTTGGCCTGTTCGGAGCCACGGAAGCGTCCACGCTGATAACGGATGATCGGCTCAACCGCGGACAGCAGCTTGGCCGAAGTCATGAGAGCCACGGTCACGCGCGTGCGCTTGAAGACCGCCTCGATCACTTCGCTGTGACTGTAGTTGGGGATGATCGTGCCATCTTTAACGGTGTATCCGCCGACGATGCGGCTGGCCGGCACCGTCACGTTGAAGATGGGATCGCAGGTGGACGAGAGCTGGTGAACCAGTTTGCGCGTCGGCGTACCGCGGTCGAACAATCCTGGATCCGTTTCCTCAATGATGACGATGCACGAACCCTTGATGCGATCGTCACCGGAATCCACAGCGGCGGTCACGAAGTTGGCGAATCCCATGTTGGTGATGAAGCGACCGCGCTTTTCAACGCGCAGCACGGGCTCTTCCCCGTCCGCCCATCTCTCGACCCGCAGCTTGCCATTCAGGATGCCCGTGTCCACGCCAACATAAGGGATGGGCTCGGTGAGACAGAACGCTCCACGCAACGGTTTATAGTCCGTACCGGGTTGCGGAACCGCGAGCGACATGTAGTGGGCTATTTGTTCCGCAGTGCCGCGCTCGTGGATGGGGGCCAACGCCAGGCATCCGGCGAGGCTGCAGGTGGCTGCTCCCGCGTCAACCCACGCCAGCTCAAACGCGGTCAGCGCGAGCGCGAGGTTCTTCGGGCCCGCCAGGTAGCCGCCTTGTTCCGGATCCATGAATACCGCAGTGATGCCGGACTGGTCGAAGGCATCGAGCAATGTGGCTTTTTCCGCGGTCCACTCGTGAGTTCCGCGGAGACCCTGGGCCACGAGTCGCGCCACGGGGCCGCGCGCTACTTCGCGGGCGGACTGCACCAGCATCTGCAGGTCGTAGCGGTCGGCAAAACGCCAAAGTATCTGGCGAACGTTGTCGTCGGGCAAGGTGCGCAAAGTTTCGGATCGCACTCTCGAAACAGTGGTGGCCATGCGATCACCTCCGAGTGAAGTCAACCCTCTATTTTCAGTGGTGAATGGCCAAGCTTCCTGTGACGCAGGTCATAGGAGCGGGTGACGGGCGGCCACGACGGGGAAGTTGACTGGACACTGCGGAAAAGCAGTGGCGTGGACGGATGCAGCTTGTGCACGAATCCGCCCGTCTTCCGAAAGCCTTAGCGACCGATGTGTGGTGGTTGCGAACGCTGCCTACCCGCTGCCGGGACTACGATGATCGCTTCAGCTCGCCCTTCAAGTCGAGGTTCTTGATGAGGCGATGCAGGTATTTGGGATGAATTCCCAACAGCCGCGCCGCCTCGACGTGGCTCCCTTTCGCCTCGTCCATGGCATTGACAACCAGTTGCTTCTTCGTCTGGTCGAGGGTGCTGTGGTAGAGCGCCGCCACTTCTCCTGACGACTGCCCCTCAAGCAGGGCCTCCGGGAGGTCCTCGGGCAGAATCTCTTCCGTCAGTCCCAACACGATGGCATGTTCAATGGCATTCTCCAGTTCGCGAACGTTGCCGGGCCAACTGTATTGCATCAGCAAGTTGCGCGCTTCCGGGACAATGCCCTTGAAACCGCGCTTGCACTTGGCAGCAAATTTATTCGCGAAATACATCGCCAGCAGGGGAATGTCTTCGCGATGGTCGCGCAGCGGCGGCAGCGCTACGGAAACAACATTGAGGCGGTAGTAGAGGTCCTGGCGAAATTCCCCCGCCTTGATCGCCTGGTCAAGGTTCTTGTTGGTTGCGGCGATGACACGGGCATTAAACGGCAGCAAGCGGGTGCCGCCGAGCCGTTCGAATTCACGTTGCTGCAAGGCCCGCAGAAGCTTGGCCTGCAAGAGCGGAGACATCTCCCCAATTTCGTCGAGGAACAGCGTCCCATCCTCGGCGACTTCGAGTTTGCCCTTCTTGGTTGCGGCTGCTCCAGTGAAGGCGCCCTTCTCATGACCAAATAGTTCGCTCTCCAGCAAAGTTTCTGGAATGGCGGCGCAGTTGATGGCGACGAACGGCTTGCTGGGGCGCAGGCTGTTGGCGTGAAGAGCACGCGCCACGAGCTCCTTGCCGGTTCCGCTCTCGCCGCGGATGAGAACCGTGGAATCGCCCTTTGCGACCCGCCCGATGAACTCGGTGACTCGCAGCATCGACTTGCTCTCGCCAATCAGGGTGTCTGTGCCGACGTCGGCCCGCAGGCGCTGGTTCTCGGCCCGCAGGGAGTCGAGTTGCATCAAGTTCTCCAGCGTGACCGCGGCGATACGGGAAACTGCGCTTAGAAAAAACACGTGGTCCTCGCCGAAGGGCGGCGAAGATGCCGGCGAGGTCAGGTAAATAACTCCCAGGATATTCTCCACCGCGATCAGGGGCACGCACAACACGTGCTCATCTGTTGGAGACCCGACGGATCCCACGGAGAACACGGCACAGCGTTCCCACATGGCCCGCTGCGCCCACTCTTCGTGGATCACCAGGTCCTGTTTTGCGCCGCTGCCCCGGCTCCAGGTACAGACTGGATAGGGTTCGTCACTGGCATTGGCCTGAAGCACGATTGCGCTCTGTGCCGCTGGTATCACTTCGGAAATCAGCAACAGTAACTCGCGCTGCAAATCTTCAAGGTTGTGAGTGGAATTGATGACGTTGGTGATTTTGAAAAATGCGGACAGGTCGCGCGCCATCCGGCCCACGCCCGAGGCATTCGATGGCAGGCCGGAACGCTGATCCAGGACAACCGTCTGCATCCCGACGCTGGTGGTGTCTTTGCCGATCTGCGATGCCACGTAAGGTGCATCGTCATCAGGGCCAGTGAGGAACACAAATTCGCTGATCCCGATGCGAATCCGGTCGCCATGCTTGATTGACGTGCGGCTTACCTGAACACCGTTCACGAACGTCCCGTTATGGCTGTCGAGGTCGGCGATTTCGTAAATTCCGGTGGAGACCTCGCTGATGGTGCAGTGCTTTCGCGAAACTGCGGGTTCGCCCACCATGACCTGATTGGACGGGTCCCGGCCCACAAACAGCGGGCCGTCTTTCGCGGCTCGGACCGTGCCCTCAAGGGGACCGGAAATAGCCACCAACCTGGGGTTCTGCAAGTCTGCCTCCGGCTGATCAGTGTAGCCGAGATTGGCTGGGA
>Ga0207930_1000654_pt1 | contig 10895 bp, 10 predicted proteins | sample NGESurshal092012_7_FD_184477 | JGI IMG/M metagenome (GOLD analysis project Ga0207930, IMG submission 184477) | Arctic peat soil microbial communities from Barrow, Alaska - NGEE Surface sample 210-3 shallow-092012 (SPAdes) | ecosystem: Environmental > Terrestrial > Soil > Wetlands > Peat ... | reverse complement strand
CTGGCGTTTCACGGCGTCGCGCCGCTGGCGGACGGCGAGCATGCCTTGCTGGGCCGCCAACGCATCAATCTGACCTTCAGAAAGGCGTCGTGAGTAGAGCGTTTTCTTTCGCTCCCACGGTCGCACCCGGCGCTGCCCGCCGGCGCCCGCGCCCCGCTTTAGCTAACCCGTGCGTCTCTCAAAACATGGGCGACGAAGCGCGCGGCGGGTGCCGCATCGGGCACACCTATTGGCGAGATAATCTTCAATTCCTTTACGAGTTCGATACCCTTCAGGCGCAACGAGACGAGTTGTCCCGCTTTGACCTCGTCGGCCACTGCCGCCGCAATAACCAGTGAGACGCCACGTCCTGCGCGAACAGCCCGCTTGACCGCTTCCGTACTTCCGAAGCCTCCGATGGCCGTCAATCCCTCCGACAAATGTCCCAGCCTTTTTCTCAAGAGCGTAATTGTTCCCGTTCCCGCTTCGCCCCCCAACAGCGTTTGGCTCGCGAGTTCGCTTGCTTCGATCGCGCACCGCTCAGCCCACGGGTGATCGGGAGCCACGATGATGACGAGCGATTCATTTCGCCAGGTATATCCGCAGAAGCCGGGCCGATCATTCCACCACTCCATCAATGCGACGTCGGCGATACCGTTCGCCAGCCGTTCGGCGACGTTGGGATTGGGACCAATCCACAGATCGACGGAACACGGATCGGTTGCCTGAAAGGAAGCAAGCATGGACTGCAAAAGATAAGTGCCGACGTTGCTTGACGACGCAACGCGCAAACGAGATTGCGCGAGCATGGTTCGGCTGCGCTCCGCGGTATCGAGCATCGCGCGGGCAAGCGGCGCGAAGGCTGCACCTTGAGATGTGGGCTCAACAATCCCGCGCCGGCGCACGACCAAGGACGCCGCCAGATCTTCCTCAAGTTGCTTGATATGCTCGATAACGGTTGAGGGCGACAGTTTCAGGTCGCGTGCCGCGGCACGAAATCCGCGCTCGCTGAGAACCGCGAGGAAGGTCTTAGCGTGAACGAGATTGAGCATGAGCGAACTGCTTGCCCGGGTCGTTGACCGCGCCAAACGGAATACGACCGGCGAGAACGTCGAGGATGCTGCGGGCGGCGGAAAGTTCTATCTCGCGCCGAACGTTGGTGACCCCTGATCCGATATGCGGGGTAAAAACCGTTGGCGCCAACGGTGCTGTAAGGCGCGGATCGATGCGGGTCGGCCGATCCTTCAAAGCCCAATCCTCGCACTCAAACACATCCGCCGCATAACCCGAAAGGTGCCCGCGAGCGATGGCGTCCGCCACGGCGGCCTCGTCAACCAGCGATCCGCGGGCAGGATTCACGAGTCTTGCACCCGGCTTCATGGCTGCGATGGCTTCGGCATTGACAATGTGCCTGGTGCCCGCGGTCAGCGGCAGCGCAAGCACGACATAGTCGGAATTGGCGATCACATCCCCGAAACTTGCCATCGTAACATACGGCCAGGATCTCGTTAGCGCCTCCGACGCCGACTGATCATAGGCCAGCAGCTGGCATTGGAACCCGACAAGGCGTTCGGCGATAGCGCGGCCGACGAGTCCAAATCCGACGATACCCACCGTTGCGCCGGCCAGGCCCGTACCATAGAGCTGGGCGCGCCAACCGTGAAAGCCATGCTTCTTGATGCCAAGATCGCCTGCGACGATGTTTCGGCCCAATGAGAGTATGAGTCCGATCGCCAACTCCGCGGTCGGCACCGTCAGCAGGTCCGGGACAATGGTCAACCACACGCCGGCATTTGTGGCGGCCTCAACGTCGATATTGTCACAGCCCTTCAGCGCTGCTCCGATGACGCGAAGCTTGGGGCATGCCGCCAGGAAGGCGGCGTCAATCCTGTCGGTCATGAACGCAAGCAGTCCAACAGCGTCCCGGCATCTCTGTCGCACTTCTTCGTAGGGCCACGGTTCAAGCACCTCATTGGCCACAACAGTTGCGCTTTGCTCGAGGAGGGCTCTGGTCTCGGGGAAAACGGGGTTAGTCACGACAATTCTGGGTATTTCGGCCATGGCCTCGCTATCCCCCGCTATTTCAAATAGTTTCGCAGAGCGGCACCAATGCCATCGACGATCGTCACGCAAATGAGAATACAAATCAGGATGGCCGATACTTGTGCGTATTCGAGCACGCGCAATGCCGCGATGAGCTCGAAACCGATGCCGCCGGCGCCGACGGCACCGAGCACCGTCGAGGCGCGAAAATTATATTCCCAGCGGTAGATCGTCGTGTCCGCAAGCTGCGGCATGACCTGTGGCAACACCGCATGCCAGATCACCTGGAACGATGAAGCGCCCGCGGCTCGCGCGGCCTCGACGGGCCTTGGATCGACGTGCTCGATGCTCTCAGCGAAGAATTTTCCGATCATGCCGACGGAATGCAGGCCTACGGCGAGTACTCCCGGCAGGGCTCCGAAGCCAACCATGGCAACGAAGATAATGCCCATGATCAGTTCGGGCACCGATCGCAGCAGATTCAACGTCGCTCTCGTTATCCGGTAAGCGATCCGGTTCGGCGCGGTTTTGTGGGCGGCGAGCAGGGCAAGCGGCAACGACAGCGCAACGGCAAGCGCGGTTCCCGCGACCGACATCGCGAGGGTATCGGCCAGCGGCCTCAGCCAGTTGTTGAACCGTTTGAAATCCGGTGGAAACATTTCACTGGAGAGCTGCTTGACCGCCGGCCAGGCATCCACGAACCGCCGCGGATCAAGCAGACCGGTGAGCGACATCGCGGCGATAATCAGAAGGACAACAAGGAGAATGGCAGCACCACGCTTGATCCGGGTGGCGTCTTCCCGGACCAAGATGGCATCGTAGTCTGTGGGAGTAGCGCGGCTCATCCCCCGAGTTTCGCAAGGTCGAGATCGAGGACTTTCGCAGTCTCCCGCAAGATGTCGTAGGCGTGATCGTCGGTCGCCGTGAATGCTTCGGCGCGGAAGGTTTTCAATATCTCGTTATCCTTGAGTTCGAGGAACGCCGTCCTGATCGCGGCCTTGAGCTCGGGCGCGAGATATCCCTGCATGACTATCGGATAGTTCGGGATCGGGTCGCTTTCGGCCAGCACAATCACCTTGTTGCCGTCGATCGAACCCTTGGCGACAAGCGACTTGAATATCTCCTGGCTGAGGCCGCCAGCCTGCACCTGGCCGGATTGAACAGCACGCGCGACAGCATCATGCGCGCCGAGGAGAACGTATTTGTAGTCGGTGTCGCCGAACAGGCCATTGCGCGCCAGCAACGCGCGCGGGATCAGATGACTGGAAGTCGAGGCAAAGTCGCCATATCCCATCATCTTGCCCTTGATGTCGGCCAGCGACTTTACCGGTCCATCCACGCGCGTGATGATGACGCTTTTATACGTCGGCGATCCCTTCGAAACGCCGACGGCGAAGGGCTCGATGCCCGGTGCCTTCGACTTGGCCAATACATAGGAGAGTGGCCCGAAATACGCGACCTCAATTCGGCCGAACCGCATCGCCTCGATCATCGACGAGTAGTCGGTCGTGACGATGATCTCGATGTCCTTCCCAAGCGCCTGCTCAAGGTATTTTTTCAGCGGTTGTGCGTTTTGAATGATGGTCGAAGCGTTCTCGTCGGGGAGCAGCGCAACGCGTATGGTGGCAGGATTCTGCGCTTGTTGGGCGGTAGCCGGACCGATGGCAAGACCCAGCCCCCCGATGGCGCAGCCGAGCAGAAAGTTTCTACGTTCCATGAGCCTGATCCCTTCGATGATCTGAATGCCGACTATGCCGCTGCCATCTGGGGCGGCACGGTGGTGTAGATTTGGTCCAGAATTGTCTGACCCAGCTGCGATGCGGTGCCTTCAAAAACGATCCGTCCTCCGGCCAGACCGATCACCCGATCGGCGAATCGGCGAGCCAGTTCGACCTGATGGAGACTGACGATCGCGGTAATGCCGTCTTCGCGGCAAATGCGATGAAGGTCCGTCAGCACTTTCTCGCCGGACGCCGGATCGAGACTCGCCACCGGCTCGTCGGCGAGGACAATCTGTGGCCGCTGCGCCATCGCCCTGGCGATGCCGATGCGCTGCTGTTGCCCCCCGGAAAGTTCGTCCACCCGATCAAGCGCGCGCTCGAGCAGGCCAACGCGTTCGAGCGATTGCAACGCGATTCGCCGATCCAACCGAGGCAACGGAAATATGGACCGCAACGAACCGTGCGCACCGACGCGGCCGAGCAGAACGTTTTGTAGCGCCGAAAGACGCCCGATCAGATGATGTTGCTGGAAGATCATTCCCGTTCGCCGGCGATGTTCCCGCAGCGCGCGGCGACTCCGGAAAATCGAACCCCGGCCTTCGACGATGACGTCACCGTGAGTTGGCGTAACCAGCCCATTCAGGCATCGAAGCAGGGTCGACTTGCCCGCCCCTGAGGGCCCAAGCAGCACGAGGAACTGGCCCTTTGGAACTGAGATACTGGTGGGCATGACAGCCGCAACGCCATTCGGATAGGTCATTGCAACATTCTGCAATCGCAGCATCGGTCGCTTCCTTGGACCCGATCAGGCTGCCGCTTGCTGGCGCTGTGATCGGTTTTGTCGAACGATTGACGCTATTGTTCGGTAACGCTGATCTATCAATCGCAAATGACACACGGATGACAGCGCCGACGTCAGCGAAAGCAGAATTGGCCAATCTAAAGTATTCTGCAGCGGAGTCTGCGGGTCGCATCAGCATGGGATCGCGGGTTGTTCGCGTCGCGGCCGGTAAAGTACCCAGAAAAGTGCGAGGTGCTTGGTGGACCTAGGGTCTAGCCGGATGAATAAAGGTCCACGGACTGACTTCTGAATCCCTGGGCACTTCGACCGCGATCAGGTAGGGACCGCCGTCCGCCAGCGCTTTTTCCAGCGCCGGACGAAATGTTTCGGGCGATGTGACGCGCGCAGCACCAACGCCGAAGGATTCCGCCAGCTTGACGAAATCCGGATTGACCAGATCGGATGCCACCACGCGACCCTCGAACCGCTCGCGTTGATCGCGCCGCACATTGCCATAGGCGTTGTTGTTGAAAACCAATGTGACGACGCCGATGTTGAATTGCACCGCGGTCGCCAGTTCCTGCACGGCGAACATGAAGCCGCCATCGCCGGTGATCGCGACCACGGGCCGGTCGGGATGCGCGACCTTGGCGCCGAGTGCGGTGGGAAAGCCCGCGCCGAGCGTGCCCTGATAACCCGAAGTAATGAAGGTGCGCGGCTGATACACCGGAAAGCCGTACCAGGAGGCAAAGCCGACTTGCGACAACTCGTCGGTGACGATCGCCTCCGGCGGCAGCACCTCGCGCAGAATGTTGAGATAGGCCATCTGCGGCTGAATCGACTGGATTTGCTTCAGCGCTGCGGCCGAGGCTTCACGGATCGCGGCGCGGCGGCCGGAGGTCTTGCTGTAGCCGCGCTTGCGCACCGCCGCGAGCAATTCGCGGGTGCCGGCCTGCGCATCGGCGATAATGGCGGCATCGGGCGTGAAGCGGCGCATTTCCGACGGATCGATATCGATGCGAACCGATTTCAGCCCGTCCGGCTTAAATGGCCAACGCGACATCGTCGGCAGTTCCAGCCGCGTGCCGATGCCGATCATCAGGTCGATGTGCGGCCACAGCCGATAGGCCGCCGCCATCGTCAACCCGAGCTCATGGGCGTTGCTGACGATGCCGCGGCCGCTGCGGAACGCCACCACCGGCGCGTCGAGCAGTTCGGCGAGCTCAAGGATTTCATCGCGGGCGTGAATGGCGCCGCTGCCGACGAAGATCATCGGCGCTTTGCTGCCGGCGATCAGCGCGGCGGCGGCCTTGACGCGCTCCGTATCGGGCTGCGGTGCCGGGAACAGATCGAAAGGTTGCGCTGCGGCTACGTCGGCGCGCTGCGTGAACACGTCCCACGGCATTTCGAGCGCCGCGGGCCCGCGCCGGCCCGACAGCATTTCCTGGAACGCGCGCGAAACCAGGCTCGGCGCCGCGTCGGGATATTCGATGCGATCGGCCCATTTCACGATGCTTCGCAGCGTCGCGAGTTGATCCGGCATCTCATGCAGATGGCCGCGGCCCTTGCCGAGAAATTCCGTCGGCACCTGACCGGTGAGACAAAGTACCGGCTCGTTCGATCCGAACGCCGTCAGCAGCGCCGCACCTGCGTTGAGCACGCCAGGGCCGGGCACTACGCTGAATACGCCGGGCCGCCCGGTGGATCGCGCGTAGCCATAGGCCATGTAGCCGCAAGCCTGCTCGTGGCGCGCGCCGATCACCTTGAGCTGCGCCTGCTGGAACGCATCGAACAGCCCGTAAATCTGCGCGCCGGGCAGACCGAACACGGTGTCGATGCCGTGCGCGACAAGGCCGCTGACGATGGCTTCGCCGCCCGAAGTGGAAGTCATTGCGTTGTCCAATCGCTCATGAGCGCACTCATTCGGTCTCGTCGATCACGCCGTTGCGCAGCAGGCCGATATTGTCGGCCTCGACCTCGACGACGTCGCCGGGCTTGAGGTAGCGCGGCGGATCGAACCGCGCGCCGGCCCCGGTCGGCGTTCCCGTGATGATAATGTCGCCGGGAACCAGCGTCGTGAATGTCGAGATATAGTTGATCAGGTAGCGAAAACCAAAGATCAACCGGCCGGTGCGATCGTCCTGCCGGGTCTCGCCGTTGACCCGGGTGGTCAGCCGGATGTCGGCAATCTGCGATTCATCGGTATAGGGAACCAGCCATGGCCCGAGGCTGCCGGTGGCGTCGAAATTCTTGCCTTGCGTTACATTGAATTTCGCGTGACGGACCCAGTCGCGAATGGTGCCTTCATTGCACAGCGTGATCGCCGCGATGTGATCCAGCGCCGCGCTCTCCGCGATATGCCGTCCGGCCTTGCCGATGATCAAGACTACTTCGCCCTCGTAATCGAGCTGCGCCGATGCGCGCGGACGAACCAGCGGTGTGCCGTGGCCGACGAACGAGCGCGGCGTGCGCATGAACATGCTGGGATATTTCGGCGCGTCCTGACCGTCCTTGTATTCGGCGTTGCGGTCCGGATAATTGACGCCGATGCAGATGATTTTTTCCGGCGCCGGCATCGGCGGCAGCCAGGTGATCGCGTCGAGGGCGTGGTCAGGCGAACGCCGTGCGGCAGCCTCGGCCAGCTTCATTAACGCGCCAGCGGCGACCGCCTCGCGCAATGTCGGATATTGCCTCCCGAATTGCGCGGAAAGATCGACGACCCCGCCATCGGCGACCGCGCCGTATTTCGGCGATCCGTCAACCGAGTAAGTAGCAAGGCGGGGAGGGGCCATCAGGTGTCCAATACGGTCAACATATCAGTCGGCAATAGTAACATCGGCGACGAATTGCGGTTCGCGGACCAGCTGTCCGGCAAACGGCGATCCCTGCTCGAACCAGGAACGCGGTGCCGGCGCGCCCCACAGCGTCTGCCGCCGCGGATCGCGCAGCGACCAGCGCATCGGCTCGTGGTCGTGGTCCATGGTGAAGTAGTCGCTGGTGTAGAGCTCCAGGCGATGGCCATCGGGATCCCGGACATAGAGAAAGAACGCATTGGAAATTCCGTGGCGGCCGGGGCCGCGCTCGATATTCTTGAGATAACCGCTGGAAGCCATCACGTCGCACAGATGCAGGATGTTCATCGCGGTCGGCACCCAATAGGCGAAGTGGTGCAGGCGAGGGCCCTTGCCATTGGTGATGGCGAAGTCATGCACATTGCCCTTGCGGTGCATCCAGGCCGCGGCGATGCGGCCGTTCGGCCCGTCTTCCTCGGCATATTCGGTGAGCCGGAAGCCGAGCCGGGCGTAGAAGTCGACGGTGTCCTGCACTTCGGCGGCGAACACATTGAAGTGGTCCAAGCGTTGCGGATGGCAGCCCTTGTAGAGATCGTAGCGGCGCAACAGATGCGGCCGCTTCTCCATCGATGCATAGAGCTCGATTTGAAAACCGCAGGGATCGGTGAACTGCAAAGTGCGGCCCTGAAACGGCTGCTCGGCGAATGCGTAAGCGATCCCGTTCTCCGAGAAGAAGGCCGCGGCCTTGTCGAGATCCTGCTCGTTGCCGACCTTGAACCCCAAGCGGTTGCATGCCGCCGCCGCCGATTTGCGCAGCACCAGCGAATGATGCTGGTGCTCCTCGCTGCCGCGCAGATAAACCGCCTTGTCGTCGCGATCCTCGACATGCAGCCCGACGGTGTTTTCGTAAAATTCGCGGCTGGCATTCAGATCGACCACGTCGAGCACGACGTGACTGCATCGGATGATGTTGAAGGGCGGATCGAAAATATGCTGCGGCACGGGCATGTGTGTTGTCCTGATGTCGTCTAGACGGGGTTTGCCTAAGATCAATTTTCGTCATTCCCCGATGTGCAATTGCACATCTGAGGATGCGCCTTTTTGGCGCAGGCCCGGAATCCATAATCCCTGTCGTGGTTATGGATTCCGGGCTCGCTCGCTCGGCACAAAATCGACGCGTAAGGCGTCAATTTTGTCCCGAGCTCGCGCCCCGGAATGACGAACTTACGATCTAAATCCCCAGCCGTTGAATCTTGTGCGTCCCTTTGGCAAGCGAGACATGCTTGGTTTCCATGTAGAAGTCGAACGAATAGTCGCCGCCGTCGCGGCCGATGCCGGACGATTTCATGCCGCCGAACGGGGTCGGCAAGTGGCGGACGTTTTCGGAATTCAGCCAGATCATGCCGGCTTCGAGCGCGTCGGCGACCCGCAGCGCGCGGCCCATCTCCGAGGTCCAGACGTAGCCGGTCAATCCATACTGCACCGAGTTGGCGATTTCGACGGCGTCATTTTCGTCGCGGAACGGAATCACGGTCAGGAAGGGACCGAACACTTCTTCCTGCGCGACGCGCATCCCGGCATGGGCGCCGGTGACCAGCGTCGGCTGCACATAATGTCCACCGCCGGGGCCGTCATGCGGCTTGCCGCCGACGGCGATCACCGCGCCGTCTTTGCGCGCGATATCGAAATAGGAACAGACTTTTTCCAGATGGCGCTCGTGGATCAGGGGACCGATTTCGGTCGCGGGATCCAAGGGATGCCCGACCTTCAGCGCTTTGACGCGCGCGGTGAGCTTCTCGATAAATTTCTCCGCGATGCTTTGCTGGATCAACAACCGGCTCGACGAGGTGCAGCGCTCGCCATTCAGCGAATAGATCATGAACACCACCGCATCGAGCGCGCGGTCGAGATCGGCGTCGTCGAACACGATCACCGGGTTCTTGCCGCCGAGCTCGAAATGCACGCGCTTCAGGCTTGGTGCGCCCTGCGCCATGATCGCAGCACCGGTTGAGGTTTCACCGACGAAGGCGATCGCCTTGATTGCGGGGTGCTCGGTCAAGGCCTTGCCGGCTTCCTCGCCGATGCCGTGTACAGTATTGAGAACGCCGTCGGGCACGCCGGCCCGTTTCACCAGCCGCGACAGCAGGTCGGCGGTGACCGGCGACCACTCCGCCGGCTTGTGGACCACCGTGCAGCCGGCGGCCAGCGCCGGCGCGATCTTCCAGGTCGACAGCATGAACGGCGTGTTCCACGGCGTGATCACGCCGACCGGGCCGATCGGCACGCGGGTTGAAATGTTCCAGTGCTCGTCGCTCGGCAGGTTCAGCCCGTCGCGCGCATCGGTGCATCTATCGGCGTAGAAGCGAAAGTTTTCCGCGCCGCGGATCGCAGCCTTGGCCATGAAGCGCTGGGCCTGACCGGTGTCGATACATTCGAGTACCGCGATATCGTCGGCGTGGTCCTCGATCGCATCGGCGACACGATGCAGCAGTTTCTTGCGCATGGTGGCGGGCATATCACGCCAGGCCTTGAAGGCCTGCCGGGCAATGGTCGCGGCGCGGTCGATGTCCTCAGGCCCGCCGCGCGCAACGGTCGCGAGCACGGCGCCATCGACCGGCGACCTGGTCTCGAAAGTCTGCCCCGATATCGACGGCACCACCTTGCCGTCGATGATGTGCCCGATGCCGTCTGCCTTTAGTTTTGCGAGCAGCGGTGCCGCCCGGTCGAGATTGGCCTGAAACACATCCGATGATTTCGGAACGATCTTATCCATGTGCAGCCTCCGCCTTCAGGGCGTCGTGGATATTGTTGCGCTTCCAGGTGGTTTCCCTGTCGTTGATCTGCATGTCGAACGACAGGGCGAATTTGCTGCCGGCGAAAACCGGATCGAGATAGCTGGAGAGCGCCTTGAAGATATGTTCGCCAGCCTTCTTGCGGGTGGCGAGATCGCGGCCTTCGCCGAGGCGCAGCACCATGTCGAGAAATCCGAAATCGGGCTGGCCGTCGGCGATGGCGAAGTGCTCGCAGCGGATGGCGCGAACGCGAATGCCGCCGAGCGGGAAAATTCCGGTCTCGACCGCGGCCTTGCGCACGACTTCCACGACCTTGCCCATGTCAACCCGCGCATCGAGGTTGGCTGAATATTCTAGCGTGAAATGCGGCATGTCCGGATCACTCCTGCGACTGTTCGGGATCCATCAGGCGAAATAACAACTGACGGTGCCATACGGTCCATAGTCGGCTTGAATCGTGTCGCCTTTGCGGGTCTCGATCGGGCGGATGAACGATCCGGCCAGCACCACCTGGCCTGCTTCGAGCGCAAGCCCGTTCGGCGCGATCTTGTTGGCGAGCCAGGCCACGGCGGTGGCGGGATGATTGAGCACGCCGGCGGCGAGCCCGGTTTCTTCCAACTGGCCGTTGCGATAGCACAGCGCCCCGATCCAGCGCAGATCCGCTTCGTGCGGGCGTAAGGGGCGGCCTCCGAGCACAATGCCGGCGTTGGCCGCATTGTCGGCGATGGTATCGAAGATCTTTCGCGTCGATTTGGTTTCGCGGTCGACCCGCTCGATTCTGGTATCG
>Ga0207930_1000652_pt1 | contig 10923 bp, 12 predicted proteins | sample NGESurshal092012_7_FD_184477 | JGI IMG/M metagenome (GOLD analysis project Ga0207930, IMG submission 184477) | Arctic peat soil microbial communities from Barrow, Alaska - NGEE Surface sample 210-3 shallow-092012 (SPAdes) | ecosystem: Environmental > Terrestrial > Soil > Wetlands > Peat ... | reverse complement strand
TCGGCGATCAGCTCCGGCAGGCCGTGTTTCGCCGGCTCGCCCGGGCCGGCGTCCTGCGGGGTTCCGCTCATGGCGGCGAGCCTACTTGAGGCCGACGTCGATCTTGGTGATCTTGAGCTTGCGCGCGGGGCCGCGAGGAACCTTCACCGCGATCGTCTCGTTGCGCTTGCGACCGATCAGCGCGCGGCCGACGGGCGACTCGTTGGAGAGCTTGTGCTCTTCCGGCTTGGCCTCGGCGGAGCCGACGATCGTGTACTTGACCGACTTGCCCGTCTTTTCGTCTTTGACGTGCACGACCGAGCCGATCTGCACGACGTCCGTCGACAGGTCCTTGGTCTCGATCACCGTCGCCATGCGCAGCTTCTCCTGCAGCTGTGCGATGCGGCTCTCGACCATCGCCTGCTCGTTCTTCGCGTCGTCGTACTCGGAATTCTCCGAGATGTCCCCGAACTCCCTCGCCTCCTTGATCCGCTCAGCGACCTCTCTGCGCTTCTCTGTGGAGAGCAGCTCCAGTTCGCTCTTGAGCTTCTTCAACCCTTCAGGGGTGAGGATTACGTCCTTCGGCATGTGACCCTCGATCGCGGCTTCGTGGTTGGGCAGTCGGCATTCAAATCCACCGCTGTGCAGCGGGAAATTCGCGGCGGACGGCCCCCAGGGAGCGCAGCAGTATAGCGGGGGCGCAAAGATGGTCGAGCGGCGCTTAAACGGCCAGCGCGAGCGCTGCCGGGCGCGCCTGCAGCAGCTGTCGCACCTCGCCTAGCGTCTCTGACTGCTGCAGCTGAGCCTGCAGGTGCTTGGCGCTCGGAGCGTCCATCTGCAAGCGCGCGAGATACCACGGATAGAACTTGCGCAGGTAGCGCGTGGCGCGCGGCTCGCCGAGGTGCTCGACCGCGCGCTCGATCGTCCAATGCAGCTCCTCGACCACCTCGGCGGGCGTCGGTGCCCGCTCGCGTCCGGCCACCAGCTCGGCGAACAGCCACGGATTGCCGAGCGCCCCGCGCGCGAGCATCACCGCCGAGGCCCCCGTGACGGCGAACGCCTCGCGCACGCGTGCGGCGTCGCCGAGGCCGCCCGTCAAGATCACCGGCGCACCGAGCGACTCGACAAGGCGCGCCGCAAGCGTGTAGTCCGGCACGCCCTTGTGCTGCACGGCGGCCGAGCGCGGGTGAAAGGCGATTGCCGCGACGCCCGCCTCCTCGACCAGACGGCGGGCGAGATCGAAGCCGCTCGTCTCGCCCGCGCGCAGGCCCGAGCGCAGCTTCACCGTCACCGGCAGCGCACCCTGCCCTCCCACGGCGCCCTCGACGGCCGCCCGGGCCACGGCGACCGCACGGTCGGGATCGGCGAGCAGCGCCGCGCCGGCGCCCGTCTTGCACACCTTCGCCACCGGACAGCCCATGTTGATGTCGATCGCGTCGGCCCCCACCTCGGCCACGCGTGCGGCTGCCGATCGCATCATCGCCGGGTCCGCGCCGAACAGCTGAATCGACACCGGCCCGCCCGCTCGCTCGCGCGGATCGATCCGCAGCATCTCCACGCACGTCTTCTCGTTGCCGTAGTGGATCGCGTGCGTCGAGACCATCTCCGACACCGCCATCCCCGCGCCGTAGCGCTTGGCCTGCAGGCGCACGAACCAGTTGCCGATCCCCGCCAGCGGCGCGAGCAGGACGCGGTTGGGTACGCGCAGCGGCCCAAGCTCCCAGGCTTCGGTCAGCCGATCGGCCGATGTCGCGACAGAGGCCATCGCTCAATTATGGCGACGCGAAATACCGGGCTTCCAACCTCGGTCTCTGAATAGCCGGCCCGGATGGCCGGCCTTGTAGCTGCCGTGGCGGCCGGAGCGCTCACAAGTTGTATCCAGAAGTGCAGGCCGGCTCGGCCAAGAGGCCGGATGCCGGTCACAGGCCTGGACGCGTGCGTGGGCAAGACCGAGCGCCACCCCCAAAACCGAAGTCCCGCCACCGCCGCCGGTCCATCTCCCCACGGCCCAACGCCCCACACTCCGCGAACCATGCGGCCCCCGGCCGCCATCAAACAGATCTAGGAGTTGCGCTCGTGCAGCAGCCGCAGCCCGGTCAGCGTCAGCAGGTCGTCGACCTCCTCCAACTCCTCCGCATAGGGCACGACCAGTCCGGCCAGCCCGCCCGTGGCAATCGCGTGAGCGCGTTCGCCGAGCTCCGCGTACAGGCGCCGCAGGATCGCGTCGATCGCGCCGGCGTAGCCGTAGACGACGCCCGAGCGGATCGCGTCGATCGTGTTCTTGCCGATCACGCTCTTCGGCGGCGCGAGCTCGATCTTCGGCAGGCGCGCGCCACGCTCGGACAAGGCCTCCAGCGAGATCTCGATGCCGGTCATCAGCGAGCCCCCCATGTACTCGCCCTCACGCGAGACGACGTCGAACGTGGTCGCCGTGCCGAAGTCCACGCACACGGCCGAGCCGTCGAAGCGCTCGCGGATCGCCACCGCGTTGACCAGGCGATCGGCGCCGATCTCGCGCGGGTTGTCGTAGCGGATCGCCATGCCCGTCTTGGTCCCCGGCCCGACGGCGAGCATCTCGTGGCGCAGATAGCGGCTGGCCATCGCCGTCCACTCGGGCTCCAGCTGGGGCACGGTCGAGGAGATGATCGACGCCTGCAGATCGCCAAAGCCGTAGCCGCGCAGCTCCATCAGGTTGCGCAGAGCGGCGCCGAGCTGATCGGCGGTGGACTGACGCACGGTCGCAAAGCGCCAATGCTCGACGAGTTCCTCTCCGCGAAACATCCCGAAATGAGTCTGTGTGTTCCCGACGTCGACGACCAGCAGCATTGGCGATCATTATGCTCGGCGTGCCGATGTCGATGACCCGACCCAAGCTGTATGTCCTGCCCGGCTCGCATCCGTGCGCCGCCGTGGAGGCCGCGCTCAAGCTCAAGTCGATCGCCTACGACCGCGTCGACCTGCTGCCGTCGGTCGAGCAGCTGATCGGCCCGCTTCGCTACGGCGGCAGGACCGTTCCCGGCATGCGGCTCGACGGCGAGCGCCTCGTCGGGTCGCGCTCGATCATGCGCCGGCTCGATCAGCTCGTGCCCGAGCCGGCGCTGCTGCCGCCCGCCGGCAGTCCGTCCTACGCGCAGGTGCTCGAGGCCGAGCGCTGGGGCGATGAGTCCTTCCAGGACGTCCCACGGCAGATCCTCGACGTCGCATTCCTACGCCGTCCAGCGTCCATCGAGAGCTACGCCGGGGACGCGAAGCTGCCGCTGCCGGCAAAGCTGCTGCGTCCGGCACTGCCGCTGACAGCGCGCCTGCTGGCGACCAAGAGCAAGGCGAAGGACGAGTCCGCCCGCGCATACATCGGCGCGCTCCCCGCACAGCTCGATCGCATCGACGGCTGGATCGCCGACGGCCTGCTCGGCGGCGAGCAGCCCAACGCGGCGGACCTGCAGATCGGCAGCACGATCCGCTTGCTGCTCACGATCGCCGACGTGCGCCCGCTGATCGAAGGGCGAGCGTCGGCCGGGCTGACGCGCTACTTCCCGCCGAGCTCTGGCGAAATCCCCGCGGGGGTCCTGCCCGCCGAGTGGATCGCAGCCGCCGCCTAGCCTCTCGCAGCCGCGGCGCGGCGCCTCACGCGCGACGCGCCCGGTCGACGCTGCGACCGCACAGCGCCGCGACTGCGCCCAGCGACGCCGTTCGCCAGCGGCGCTACAGTCGCCGTTACGCCAGGGCTGTGCAAGCCCGACCGACGCCATGCGCATTCTCGATCCACAGTCACTCAGCCAGCACGTCGATCGCCTGTATCGCGCCGCTTGGGGGCTGTGCGGCTCACGCGAGGACGCCGAGGACCTCGTGCAGGAGACGTTCGCCCGGGTGCTGTCGCGACCGCGTGTGATCCAGGGCGACGACGACCTCTTCTATCTCATGCGCGTGCTGCGCAACACCTTCCTGACGAGCCGGCGCACGGCCGGGCGCCGGCCCGTCACCGTGGCGACGCTCGACGATGTCCTCGCCGCCGATCCAAAGCCGATGGGACGTCCCGAGCAGGCCCTGGAAGTGCAGGAGCTCTACTCAACGATCGCCGAGCTGCCCGAGGACTTCCGCATGGCGCTCGTCGCCGTCGACGTGGTCGGCCTGTCCTACCGTGAAGCCGCCCGCGCGCTGCGCGTGCGCGAGGCGACGCTGACAACGCGGCTGTTTCGCGCGCGCAAGCGGGTCGCCGGACGTCTCGCCGACGCCGACGAGCCTGGTGGCGGGGAGAACGCGGCAAGGGCGTTGGGTCCCGCGGATGCGCGAAGCGAGAAACCTCAGCCACGCCAGGAACAAATGCGCTCTGGCGGAGTCGTAGAGAGCAGGGACATCCCATGACCGACCCACGCCCGAGAACCGAAGCAGAGCTGATCGAGCGGATCCGCGCGATCGACGTGCCCGCGCCCGAGTCGCTTCACCGTCAGATCGAGGCGATGATCGCCGGCAAGGCGCCGGCGACCGGCCCGCCCCACGCCGGCGCGAGTCGCAAAGACCGCGCAGTCCGCCCGTTCGGCCTGGGCCGCAGGCTCGCCGCCGGCGGGGCGATCGCCGCAGTCGTGGTCGCACTGGCGATCGTCGTCGGCCTGAGCGGCGGGTCCTCGACGCTGAGCGTGCGCGACGCATCCGCGCTGACGCTGCGACAGGCCACGAGCGCGCCGCCGGCCGAGAGCTCCTCCGACCGCCGGGAGCTGACAGCCGCCGTCGACGGCGTCTCGTTCCCCTACTGGGGCGGGCACTTCGGCTGGCGCTCAACCGGCTCGCGCACCGACCACCTCGACGGCCGCACGGTCACGACGATCTTCTACGCCAATCCTCGCGGGCGGCGCGTCGGCTACGCGATCGTCGCCGGCACCTCCCCCGCGCAGATGAGCGGAGGCGTCGTGTCGATGCGCGACGGCACGCCCTACCGGCTGCTCACCGTCAACGGCACGGCCGTCGTCAGCTGGCTGCGCGCCGGGCACCTGTGCGTGGTCTCCGGGCGCGGCGTCGACGGCGCCACGCTGTTGGCACTCGCCAGCTGGGACGAGCACCGCACCGTCGCCTCCTAGGCTGCGGGCAGGTCGAGCGGCGGCCCGGCCCAGCGCACGCCCTCCGCCAGTCCCAACACCGCCAGCGCGTCGGCCAGGCGCCTGCCGTCGGGCACCGCGCAGGCGAAGTCCAGCTCGAGCGCCGGGATCAGCACGAAGCGGCGACTGAGCAGCTGCTCGTGCGGGAGCGTCATGCGCTCGTCGTGCAGCTGCACGTCGCCGAGCAGCAGCACGTCGATGTCGATCGCCCGCGGCCCGTGGCGCACGCCCGACTCGCGCCGGCCGAGCTCGCGCTCCAGCGCCTTGACCGCATCGAGCAGATCGAGCGCCTCCAGCTCGGTCTGCACGCGCACGCAGGCGTTGAGGAAGCTCGGCTGGTCGAGCACCTCGCCAACCGGGTCGGTGTCATAGGTCGACGAGCATGCCAGCGGCCGGACTCCCGCGCCCGCCAGAGCCTCGACGGCCGCCTGGAGGTGGGCGCGCCGGTCGCCGACGTTGCTGCCGAGCCCGAGCAGTCCGATGCGCGTGGACACGCCAGGCACGCTACATCGCCGGCGCTCAGGCGCGCGTCGTCTGCAGCCCAGCGGCCTGCGCGCGCTCGCCCATCGCCTGGGCGAACGGCACGAGCGCGGAGAGTGGGCGCAGCATCACGGTGAAGTCGGCGATCAGTCCCTCGCCGTCGAAGCGCAGCAGGTCGATGCCCTCGATCTCGCGGTCTGAGCCCGCGACGCCCGCGCGGAAGATCAACGCGTGCGCCCCGTCCATCTCCAGCTCGTCGGTGAAGCGAAAGTCCTCGAACACCTGCACGACCTCCGCGAGCAGGTTCGTGACCGTCTCGCGGCCGATGAACGGGTGGAAGGTCACGGGACTGTGAAAGACGATCTCCGGCGCGAGCAGCCCGCCGACCGCCTGCAGATCCTTGCGCTCGACCGCCGCGCGATAGCGCTCGGCGGTGCTCATGCCCGCGCTCCGGCGGGCGCGAGGCTCTGACATTTCAGGAGCATCGCCGCGAAGCCTACGCCTCGGCCTCGCGCCACACCTCGACGGACACCTCGTCGACGGTCAGCGCAATCGGCGGCTCGGGCTTGGTCGCCTTGACCCACACGCCTTCCAGGTCGTAGTCGGCCAGCAGGCGATTGGCGATCGTGCTGCACAGGCGCTCGAGCGTCTTGTGCGAGCGCTGCTGGGCGATCAGCGCGACCAGCTGGCAGACCTCGCCGTAGTCGACCGTGTCCTCGATCGCGTCGGTGACCGTCGCGTCGCTCTCGCCGATGTCCAGGCGCAGGTCGAGCACCAGGCGCTGGCCGATCTCCCGCTCGGCCTCGCTCACCCCGTGGTGGGTGTACAGCGACAGGCCCGTGATCTCGACCGTGACCGCCTCGGCGGCGTCCGCGCGATCCTCCTCGCCTTCGCGGTCGTCGTCTAGGTCGTCCGCGTCGTCGCCGTCGGGCTCGTCGTCCATCTTCCGCCCAAAGTAGCAGCAGCCACAGCGAGCCCCTCGCGCACGGGTGCCACCTCGTGCACGCGGAAGACGCTCACGCCGCGCTCCAGCGCGAGCACGTTGGAGGCGACCGTTCCCGCCAGCCGCCGCTGGCCGATCTCTGATCGGTCGGACGCGTCCCCGCCGATGCGCCCGAGAAAGGCCTTGCGCGAAGTGCCGATCACAACCGGGCGGCCGAGGGCCACGATCTCATCCACGCGCGCCAGCAATTGCAGGTTGTGATCGATCGTCTTGCCAAAGCCGATGCCCGGATCGAGCAGCAGGCGATCCTCGTCGATGCCCTCAGCCACTGCGAGCTCCAGGCGCGCCAGCAGGAACGACTTGACGTCGTCGACCACATCGTCGTAGCGCGGGTCGCGCTGCATCGTGCGCGGCTCGCCGAGCATGTGCATCAGGCAGCAGTCGGCGCCGCTCTCGGCGACCACCCCGGCCATCTGCGGATCGCCGCGCAGGGCGCTGACATCGTTGACCAGGCTCGCCCCGGCGTCCAACGCGGCTCGCGCGACGACCGCCTTGGACGTGTCGATCGAGATCTGCGCGCCCGTCCCAGCCGCCGCAAGGCCCTCGACCACCGGCTGCACGCGCCGAAGCTCCTCGTCGACCGGCACCGGCTCGGCGCTCGGGCGCGTCGACTCGCCACCGACGTCCACGATCCCCGCCCCCTCGGCGATCAGCGACAGCCCGTGCTCGATCGCCGCTCCCGGCGCCAAAAAGCGCCCACCGTCAGAGAACGAGTCCGGCGTCACGTTCACGATCCCCATCAGGCGAAAGCCGACGGTCATAGGGCGCACCTCCTGACGAGGCGATCGGGGTGCCTGGCAAGGACGCAGTGAGCGAAGTGTGCTCCGCACACGAGCGATCGAGGACGCCGCCAGGCGCGCCGATCGACCGTCAGGCGAGCTCGGGACGCTCCGGGTCGGTACCACGGATCTCCGCCGTACCGCCGGCGAGTCCGGGACGAGGAATCGTGCGCGGGGTTTCGCGCTCGGCGCGATCGGCCGAGACGGGCGGCGCCGGCAGCTCGGGCTTGGTCTCCTCTTCGATGCCGAACACCTCCTCCTCGCTCTTGCCGGCGAGCAGCGCCAGGAACTCTTCCTTCTCGATCGTCTCGTGTTTGACGAGGATCTCGGAGATCTTCGTCAACTCGCTCTGGTGTTCGGTGAGGATCTCGCGCGCGCGCTGGTGGGCCATCTCGATGATCCGCCGCACCTCGTCGTCGATCTCGCGCGCGATTTCGTCGGAGTAGTCGGGCTCGGTGGAGAACTCGCGGCCGAGGAACGGCTGGCCGTGGTCGTGACCGAACACGCGCGGGCCAAGCTTCTCGCTCATGCCGAAGCGCATGACCATCTGCTTGGCCGTCGCCGTGACCTTCTCGATGTCGTTGGAGGCGCCCGTGGTGATCTCGCTGAAGACGAGTTCCTCCGCCGCGCGTCCGCCGAGCGTCATCGCCATCGCGTCCTTGAGCTCGGCGCGCGTCGTCAGGAAGCGGTCTTCCTGAGGCATCGAGATCGTGTAGCCGAGCGCCTGGCCGCGCGAGATCACCGAGATCTTGTGTACGGGGTCGGAGTGCTCGAGGAAGTGTGCGACGAGCGCGTGGCCCATCTCGTGGTAGGCCGTGATCAGTCGCTCCCTCTCGCTCATCACGCGCGTCTTCTTCTCGGGGCCGGCGATCACGCGCATGATCCCCTCCTCGAGCTCGTCCTGGCCGATCTCGCGCTTGCCCGTGCGCGCCGACAGCAGCGCGGCCTCGTTGATCAGGTTGGACAGGTCCGCGCCGGTGAAGCCCGGGGTCTGTCCCGCCAGCGCGTCGATGTCGATCACCTTCGCCAGCGGCTTGCCGCGCGTGTGCACCTCGAGGATCTTCGCGCGGCCCTTGCGGTCGGGGCGGTCGACCGCGATCTGGCGGTCGAAGCGGCCCGGGCGCAGCAGCGCCGGGTCAAGGATGTCCGGCCGGTTGGTGGCGGCGATCATGATGATGTTGTCCTTCGCCTCGAAGCCGTCCATCTCGACGAGCAGCTGGTTGAGCGTCTGCTCGCGCTCGTCGTGCCCGCCGCCGAGACCGGCTCCGCGGTGGCGCCCGACGGCGTCGATCTCGTCCATGAAGATGATGCACGGGCTGTTCTGCTTGGCCTGCTCGAACAGGTCGCGAACGCGCGATGCGCCGACGCCGACGAACATCTCGACGAAGTCAGATCCGGAGATCGAGAAGAACGGGACGCCGGCCTCGCCCGCGACAGCGCGCGCCAGCAGCGTCTTGCCCGTGCCCGGTGGCCCGTACAGCAGCACGCCTGTCGGGATCCTCGCCCCGAGCGCCTGGAACTTCTTCGGATTCTCGAGGAATTCCTTGATCTCGTGCAGCTCCTCGACGGCCTCGTCGACCCCCGCGACGTCGCGGAAGGTGATCTTTGGCGAGTCCGCAGACAGCCGCTTGGCGCGCGACTTGCCGAAGGACATCACTTTGGAGCCGCCGCCCTGGACCTGGTTCATCAAGAAGATCCAGAAGCCGAAGAACAGGACGAACGGGATGATGTACGTGAGCAGGCTCAGCAGCGCGCTGCTCTTTTCCGATTCGACGTTGTACTGGACGCCGGCCGTGCGCAGTTCTTTGATCAGTTCCGGCGCGGCCTGGTCGATGAAGCCGACTTCGTAGTCTTCCTTGTTCTTCAGTTTGACTTCGAGCGACTTGCCCTTGTTCTTGAACTTGACTTCGCGGACTTCGCCGCCGGGGAGCTCTTTGGAGACGAGCGTCTGGTAGCTGTGCGTGCGATGCACGCTCGAACCAGGGTTGACCAGTTTGACCGCGAGGAACGCCAGCACCACGACGATGAGGATCGGGAATGCGGCGCTCTTGAAGAAACGGCTCATTGGTTAATCCGCAGTGCTCTGGCGCCGGCTGAAATGGTGGTCACCAGGCCCCTAGCCTACCATGGGGGGGCGAGTTTTCCCGCGGTTGGCGGCTCTCGCCCGCCAGTGTCAGAACGCGGTATCTAACGCTCCAGCACCGCCACGAACGGCAGGTTGCGATGCCGCTCGGCGTAGTCCAGGCCATAGCCGACGACGAAGCGGTTGGGGATCTCGAAACCGACGTAGCGCGTGGGCAAGTCGACCTTGCGCCGCTCGGGCTTGGTCAACAGGGCGCAGACCTCCAGCGTGCGCGGGTTGCGCGAGCCGAGGTTGCGCATCAGGTACTGCAAGGTCAGGCCCGAGTCGACGATGTCCTCGACGATCAGCACGTCGCGGTCTTCGATCGCCGCGTCGAGGTCCTTGAGGATCCGCACGACGCCCGAGGAATCGGTCGCCGAGCCGTATGACGCCACCGCCATGAAGTCGACCTCGACGGGGATGTCGATGAAGCGCATCAGATCGCTCAGGAAGAAGACCGCGCCCTTGAGCACCCCGATCAGCAGCAGCGAGCGCCCGGCGTAGTCGCGCGAGATCTGCTCGCCGAGCTCGGCCACACGGCGCTGCACTTCCTCGGCGCTGACGAGCACCTCGCCGATCGCCGACTCCCCTGGGGCTCGCACAGGACTGGCCACCGGGAGGAGTCTAGTCCTCACCCGGCGGCGCCCCGAGACGCTCGGAGGTCTCGCGTGGCGCCAGGCGGCGCATCCTCAGCACGCCGCCGTCGATCACCGCGCCGGCGAATCCGCCGAGGTGCAGCTCGGCGCGCCCGCCGCGTGCGCCGAGCGCCAGCAGCTCCTCGACGCGCTCGCCGGCCTGCGGCACGTACGTCCCCGCAGCGTCCTCGGCGAGGCGCACGACGACCATCCGCGCGAGCGCCGCCGCAAGCTCGCCGAGGCGCGCGATCGCGATCTGCCGACCGCCGCCCAGCTCGGCGTCGACGAGCCCCGCCAGCAGCTCTGTCTCCTCGCGCAGCAGCCGCGCGGTGCGCAGTACGTTGGCCTCCGCCGCCGGATGCACCGCCCGCAGCGCCGGCACCAGCCCGCGGCGCACGCGCACCCGCGCGTAGCGCTCGTCGTCATTGCTCTCGTCCTCGCACCAGCGCAGGCCGCGTTCGGCGCAGTAGGCGGCGGTCTGCTCGCGCGTCACTCCCAGCAGCGGGCGGATCAGTCGGCCCTCCACGGCTGGCATGCCCAGCAGCGCGCGGCGCCCCGGCGACGCGGCGAGGCGGTAGAGAATCGTCTCGACCTGGTCGCTTGCCGTGTGCCCGGTGGCGATCGACGCGTCGCGCGCGCCGATCTTCGAGCGGTCGGCCAGCCGCCGCGCCGCGTCATAGCGAAGCTCGCGCGCCCATGCCTGCAGGTTGCCCGGCTCGTCCTGGGGCCCCTTCCCCTGCATCTGCGCGGACCCGGCGTCGGCAGGGCGACCCGGCGCCGGTCCCGCGCACAGCACCGAAAGCCGCACCCCGAGCTGCTCGCACAGCTCGCTGCA
>Ga0207930_1000651_pt1 | contig 10927 bp, 6 predicted proteins | sample NGESurshal092012_7_FD_184477 | JGI IMG/M metagenome (GOLD analysis project Ga0207930, IMG submission 184477) | Arctic peat soil microbial communities from Barrow, Alaska - NGEE Surface sample 210-3 shallow-092012 (SPAdes) | ecosystem: Environmental > Terrestrial > Soil > Wetlands > Peat ... | reverse complement strand
GACGCCATTGCCGGCGATTGAGGGTGAGATAGTTCTCGGCCTTCCTGAAATACGCCCAAAGGGTAGCGACGCCGATCGCGACCGCCAGCGAGCTGGCCAGACCGGCGCCCTTCACCCCCAGCGCGTAACCCGTCCCCCAGCCCGCGATCAGCACCGGGGCAAGAATGATATTTATCATCACCGTGAGGGCCTGGACGTACATCGTGGGCTTTACGATGCCGATGCCACGCAGCGCAGACGACATCGCCAGCATCGCGAACTGCAACGCGAGCGCCGGCATAAACCAGACGAGGTATGTCGCCCCCGCCTCGACGGTCGCAGCGTCCGCCGCAACCGAGCGCATGTAAGGGCGTGCAACGGCAAACCCCACGGCCAGAGTGCAGACCCCGCACCCGGCCGACAGCCCCAGCGACTGATTGAATATCAAGTTCGCATCAGCCCGATCCTTGCGGCCAACCGCCTGTGCGACCGCCGCCAGGGTGCCGACGCTCATAATCTGCGTCAGGGCACTGATCAGAAAACCGGCATTGCCCGCCGCACCCACGCCGGCGATGGCCGCCTCGCCCAAGCCAGCAACGAAGTAAAGGTCGATCAATCCGCAGAGCAGCACCAGCACAAGTCCCGCAAAAATGGGGACGGCCATGGTCAAGGCATGGCTCAAAACCGAGCCCTGAGTAAGGTCTTTCATGATGAGGAAGTCCGGTGAAAAGGTGGAAGGAATCAGGGATGCAGACAGGCGACCGCAAACTGTGGGAGTTCACGAAAGTTCGCGTGGCCAGGTCCTGCGCTTCTCAGCTTCCTTGATTCACCGGTGCCGTTCCTTCGTCGGTTCAATAAATCGCCCTAGCGATTTCGAATCCAGGCTAGCCGATATCGTCAAGGACCGCCACGGGCAAGCCGACAACCGGGCTGGTCCGCCGACGCCATGGAAAAATGTTCCGCCGCCTAGGCGTCTCCTTGCTAAATTTTATATTAGTTGCAGCCGTGCAGCGGCAGCGCGACGCTCGCAGCGTTCCGCCAAGCGGCTCCGTTCATCGGTCGAGATGAAGATGCGAATGTTGCTGATTTGCTCGGTGCGGTGCCGGACCCGATCAGCGTCGGCGGTTAATGACAGGCCCCAAACAGTCATTCGTCGACGTTGAACCAGTGCCGGAAAATGCAAAACGTGACGTTTTCCGCTGCGCTTAAAGCCCACTTTTGACCTCCGGTGAGCCCCGCCGGAGGTCATTTTTCGGATCGATTCGGAAGCTCTTGCGAGCGTGGCTCCGCCGATGGGACCGGGAAAGGCCGGACGTCGCGAAACTGCCGTGCCGCTAAAAATTATATTAGTTGCCGCGAGCAGAGGTCGCCGCCATGTTCCAGACGTTGCGCTGGCCTCGCGGCGATCGAAGTCGTTGCGGGGACGGTATTTTGCTTGTCCCATCCGACGAGCGCCGTCGCCTCACCCCTGCTCGGAAAGCGTCCGAAGGTACACCCATGCCAGTATCCGACCGAGCGCGTTCACGGGGGGCGAGCTCCTCGCCGCGGTCGATGAACTCTGCCAGGATTTCATATGGTCTTCGCCGAACCGGTTGTACCCTGTCCAGGCGCCCGACGGCCTGCTCAACCGAACCGGACCAGCCGTATCATGCAAGCTGATCAGCTTCGCCGGCGAAGGTCGGGCTAGCGGTCCGAACACCGCCGCCGCTACCCTTCGTTCCGGCGAGTCTTCACCGCAATCTTGCCGGACGGATGAACTGAAGATGGATCATTTCATGAAGCCTCTTGCCGTGCATCGAACCGAGCGGTCGGGAGTTATCGAGCAGGGTTGCGTCGCCAACAGGATGGCGACATGCTTGCGGCCTAGCAGCTACACCATACCGGCAGCCGGGCGTCTTTAGGAGGTTATCGACGTGTGGTTGGTCCAAATCGCGCTCCGGCGTCCTTATACTTTCGTCGTTCTCTCGCTGCTGATCGCGCTTTTCGGCATACGCGCGGCGCTGTTAACTCCGACGGATATCTTTCCGAACATCGATATTCCGGTCGTCAGCGTGGTCTGGACCTACAATGGGTTGCAGCCGAGCGACATGTCGAGCCGCGTTATTTACTATTATGAACGGACCCTGACCTCGCAGGTGAGCGACATCGAGCATATCGAATCGCAGTCGCTCAACGGCTATGGCGTGGTCAAGATCTTCTTCCAGAAGGGAGTCAATATTGCATCCGTCATGGCGCAGGTGACGGCGGCGTCGCAGACCGTGCTGAAGCTATTGCCGCCCGGTATCACGCCGCCCTATGTCCTGAGCTACAATGCGTCGAGCGTGCCGATCCTGCAGCTTGCCCTGTCGAGCCAGGCGCTGCCCCAGATGAAGCTGTTCGATCTTGGTCAGAATTTCATCCGGCCACAACTCGCCACGGTCCGAGGGGCGGCGGTGCCTTCGCCCTATGGCGGCAAGGTCCTGCAGGTGCAGGTCGATCTCGACCAGCAGGCGATGCAGTCGCACAACGTTTCGGCCGAGGATATCGTCAACGCCGTTTCGGTGCAGAACCTGGTCTTGCCGGCCGGTGACCAGAAGATCGGCAAGTTCGACTGGAACGTGGCTCTCAACGCCAGCCCTACCTTGCTCGACGAGATCAACGATCTCCCGGTCAAGAAAATCAACGGCACCATCATCTACGTGCATGACGTCGCCTTTGTGCACCAGGGCTCTCCGCCGCAGACCAACGTGGTCCGGGTCAATGGCGCGCGCGCGGTGCTGATGACCATCCTGAAGGCGGGATCGGCGTCGACCCTCGACATCATCGACGGGGTCAAATCGCTGCTGCCGCGCGTCCAGCAGAGCCTGCCCTCGAGCCTCAATCTCCGTGCCGTGGGCGATCAATCCGTCTTCGTCAAAGCCGCGGTGTTCGGCGTCATTCGCGAGGCGGTGCTGGCCGCAGCACTGGTCGGCGTCATGATCCTGCTGTTTCTGGGCAGCTGGCGCTCGACGATCATCATCCTCACGGAAATCCCGCTTGCTGTCCTGTTCGCGCTGATAGCACTAGCCACCCTCGGCGAGACCATCAACGTCATGACGCTGGGCGGTCTGGCACTTGCCGTCGGCATCCTGGTCGACGACGGAACGGTAACGATCGAAAACGTCAACTACCACCTGGAGCAGGGCAAGCACATCGAACCGGCGATCCTGGACGGGGCGCAGCAGATCGTCGTGCCTGCCTTTGTGACCCTGCTCTGCCTCTGCATCGTGTTCGTGCCGATGTTCCAGCTTGGCGGCGTCGCAGGATATCTGTTCAGGCCGCTGGCCGAAGCCGTCGTTTTCGCGCTGATCGGCTCGTTCATTCTGTCGCGGACTCTGGTGCCGACCATGGCCAACTATCTCATGCACGGCCATCACAGCGTAGAAAGCCATGTCGGGCAGATGCCGCCGCCGCCGACCCGCAATCCGCTGTTGCGCTTTCAACAGGGCTTCGAGGCGCGGTTCGAGCGGTTCCGCGGCCGCTACCGCTCGCTCCTGACCGATGCATTGCGCCACCCGAAGACCTTCATGGCAGCGTTTCTGGCCTGCGTCGTGCTGTCCTTCGGGCTAGTGCCGTTCCTGGGCGAAAATTTCTTCCCGTCGGTTGATTCCGGCCAGATCCTGATGCATGTGCGCGCCCAGCCGGGCACGCGGATCGAAGAGACCGCCCGCCTGCTGGAACAGATCGAGCAGACGGTCCGCGCGACCATTCCGCCCGACCAGCTCGACAACATCGTCGACAATATCGGCTTGCCCTTCAGCGGCATCAACATGGCCTATCAGAACACCGGGACGATCGGACCCGGAGACGGCGACGCCCTGATCAGCCTGAAGGAAGATCACGGTCCGACCGCCGGTTTCGTCAAGGCGCTGCGCACCATCCTGCCGCAGAAATTCCCGGGAACGACCTTTTCCTTCCTGCCTGCCGACATCGTCTCGCAGATCCTGAATTTCGGCCTGCCGGCACCGATCGACGTGCAGGTCATCGGCAACAACCAGAAGGCCAACTACGCCTATGCCACCGATCTGCTGAAGCGCATCCGCAAGGTACCTGGGATCGCCGATCTGCGCATCCAGCAAGTGTTCAACTATCCGCAGATCAATGTCGACGTCGACCGCACCCTTGCCGCCGAGGTCGGGCTGACCCAGCGCGACGTGGCCAACAGCCTGCTCGTCACCCTCTCCGGCAGCAGCCAGGTGAAACCCAATTTCTGGCTGAACACCGAAAACGGCGTTTCCTATCCGATCGTCGCCCAGATGCCGCAATACCGGGCCAACAGCATGTCCGACTTGTCCAATATCCCGGTTACGGCCCAGGATGCCACGTCGCCGCGATATCTGGGCGGGCTCGCGCACATCACCCAGGGACCAAGCCCAGGCGTCGTCTCGCACTACAACGTGCAGCCGGTGATCGACATCTACGGCGACACCCAGGGGCGCGATCTCGGCGCCATCTCCGGCGATATTTCGAAGATCCTGAGCGACACCAAGAAGGATCTGCCGCGCGGCTCCTATGTCGCCGTGCGCGGCCAGGTCCAGACCATGGACAACGCCTACAGCCAGCTCTATTTCGGTCTGGCCGGCGCCATCGTGCTGATCTACCTCGTGATCGTCGTCAACTTCCAGTCCTGGACCGACCCGTTCATCATCATCACGGGGCTGCCCGCAGCGCTCGCCGGCATCGTATGGATTCTGTTCGCGACCGGCACGACCCTGTCGGTCCCCGCCCTCACCGGCGCCATCATGTGCATGGGCATCGCCACGGCAAACAGCATCCTTTTGGTCAGCTTCGCCCGCGAGGGCCTGCAGAACGGTCTCGACGCCACGGCCGCCGCCCTGGAAGCCGGCTTCACCCGCTTCCGTCCCGTCCTCATGACAGCGCTTGCGATGATCATCGGCATGATTCCGATGGCGCTGGCCATGGGCGAAGGCGGCGAGCAGAATGCGCCGCTCGGTCGTGCCGTGATCGGCGGTCTTGCCGTCGCTACCATCGCTACGCTCTTTTTCGTTCCAACCGTGTTCAGCGTCCTGCACCGCAACCGGCACAGCCAGACACCGGAGACTGCTGGCGCACCGTTGGTCGGGGAAAGCCTGTGATCCCGGAGAAATACCTTGCTTGACACCCATCCGCACGACGCCGGGCACGAAATGGAAACGCCCGGCAGGCAACCCGAACCGCCGCCGCCGGCCAGCAGAACCCGTTGGGTCGCCGCTATCGCCTTGCTGGTCGCGGTCGGCATTGCCCTTGCCGGAATCCTGCAGCGCCGGCATCAGGAAAACGAGGTGACCAAATGGACCGTGGAGCAGGCCGTACCGGCCGTGGCCACGATTACACCGAAGCAAGGCGTTTCAGGTCAGCAACTCGTCCTGCCCGGCGATATCGAGGCCTGGTATGAGGCGCCGATCTACGCGCGCGTCAACGGCTATCTCAAGGATTGGTATGTCGACTTTGGAGCCCACGTCCAGAAAGGGCAACTGCTGGCGGATATCGATGCACCCGATCTCGACGCCCAGCTTGCCGCCGCCCAGGCGAAGCTCGTGTCCGCCCAGGCGCAAGTCAAGGTCCGGGAAGCGGAACGCGATTTTGCCGATACCACCTTTGCGCGTTGGCGCGATTCACCGAAGGGCGTCGTGTCCGTGCAGGAGACAGAGTCCAAGAAGGCGGAATTCGGCAGCGCCGTCGCCCGCTACAATGCGGCATTGGCCGATGCCAATGTCAACCAGAGCCAGGTCGATCAGCTGACCGCGCTCGAAGCCTTCAAGCATATAGTCGCGCCGTTCGATGGCATCGTGACCGCGCGCAATACCGATGTCGGAGCGCTGATCAACGCCGGCAGCGGCGTCGGCGGCGGCACCGGACCGCAGCTTTTTCGCGTTGCCGACGTGCACGAGATGCGGGTCTTCGTCCAGGTGCCTCAGGAGATGTCGGCCAAGGTGCATAACGGGCTGACGGCCGATCTGGCCTTGCCGCAGTATCCCGACAAGACGTTCAAGGCGGTGGTGGCCACCAACTCCGAAGCGATCAACAAGACCTCACGGACCCTTCTGGTCGAACTCCATGCTGACAATACCGAAAAGCTTCTGCAGCCGGGCACTTTTGCCGAAGTGCATTTCAACCTGGCGAGCAATCCCAGCACCATCCGCATCCCGACGAGCGCACTGGTGTTTCGCGAGGATGGCGTGCAGGTGGCGGTGCTGGGCGCCGGCAACAAGGTTGAACTGAAGCCGGTGAAGCTCGGCCGAAATCTCGGAACCGAGTTCGAGGTCTTGAAGGGACTGACGGTGTCTGACACCGTGATCAACAGTCCGCCGGATTCGCTGTCGTCAGGAGACGTCGTCAAGGTCGCGAAGGATGCGCAAACTTCCCAAGAGCAGGAGCGCGACGCGAAATAGCGTAGGTGTTGGCTTCGAAAAATCGGCGTCGGAACTGCGACCTGCATGCAGGCCCGGCGCGGCGGCGCTTTCTCGTAGATGCCACGCTCATCGTCCGCGGGAGCGCAAACTCCCCGGAACCCGCTGATTGGCCGCTAAAATTTTTATTAGTTGCCGCCCCTCGGAGGTATCAGCATCATCTCACACCAGAATGGCCTGCCCCATGTCGGTGGAGGTCCCGGGGCGGTGTTTTCGGTACCTGTTCGCCGCGCGAATGTGCGCGCCGGACCACCGGAAACAATCAAGAGACATCTGCGGACATGAACATATCTGGCGTCTTGTTACCGGCGCTGCAGGCGAACGGCGCGCCCCTCTATCGGAGGGTCGCGCCGTGACACGGCCTCCAGCCGATGGGCGATGCCCGACAAAATCCAGCGGCGACGCATTGTTTTTCTCCGCGTCGCGGGCGCCCGCGCTCGCCGGCCTGCGCTGCGGGAAAACCATTGCATCGCAGCCGGAAATCCCTCTCCACCAACAACGAAATCTGCTAGTGCTTTGGGCGCTTGCTGGATGGGTGTGGCGTGTATGAGAGTACGAAACCCTGGGTGCGCGGTTGTACTTGCCGGTCTCCTCACGGGATGTGCCGTCGGTCCGGACTATCAAACGCCAGATACCGCACTGCCCGTTGCCTTTCTGACACAGCCCGCGATCAAGGAACCGGCGTCCGGCGGCGCCAGCCCCGATCGGTGGCAATGGTGGCGGACGTTGCGCGACCCGCAACTGAACAGCCTCATCGAGCGCGCGCTGCAGAACAATCTCGATCTCAAGATTGCACTGGACCGTTTGCAGCAGGCGAGATTGCAGCTCGTCGTCATCGGCAGTCAGGCGCTGCCGGAGCTGAATGGTTCAGCGGGAGGCGGCGTCGGCACGGGAACGGACGAAACCAAGGGCCGGGCGTCGCAACCATTGAGGGCCGGAGACAACAGCACAGGTCTCAGGAGCATCAACCAGATCGGCGGTCTCGACGCCGAATGGGAGATCGATGTGTTCGGCAAGATCGCGCGCCGCGTCGAAGCGCAGACCTATACCGCTGAAGCACTCAAGGAGGCGCGCGACTGGGTCTATGTTGTGATCGCCGCCGACGTCTCCCGATTGTACTTTGATCTGCGGGCCCGGCAGGATCGCCTTCGGATCCTTAATCGCGATATCGAGGCCGCGCGCAACGTTCTCAATCTGGCCCAGACCCGCCTCGATCGCGGGCTGACCAACGAACTGGACGTGACGCTGGCCAAGCGTCAGGTCGCGACGCTGGAGGCCGACGTTGCGCCCCTCAAGGCCCTGATCGCGTCCAACGGCTACGCGATCGCCGTGCTGGTGGGAGAGTACCCGGAGGCGCTGGCTCACGACCTGCAGCGGACTGCTGCGGTTCCACGGCTGCCGGACCGCGCGCCGGTCGGGCTTCCGGTCGATCTCCTGCGCCGGCGTCCCGATATCCGCGAAGCCGAGCGATTCCTGGCCGCTGCGGTCGCCGATGTCGGAGCCAGGACCGCGGACCTGTTTCCGAGTCTGGTGCTCACCGCCGCCGGCGGTGCGCAAGGCGGTCGGCGATCGGGCTCCGGCATTCCGATCACCTGGATCGGGTCGGTGGGACCATCGATCGATGCGCCGATCCTTGATTTCGGTGCTCTCGATGCCCTGATCGAGATTGCCGATTATAGGGCGCATGAGCTTGCCACGGCGTACAAGCAGACCATTCTTGTGGCCGTGCAGCAGGTCGACGAAGCCAACGTCACCTATCGTGGCTACCGACAGAGCCTGCGCAGCCTCGACACCGCCATCGATGCGGCGCGCCAGGCGACGAAGGTGGCGACCGAGCGCTACGACCGCGGCCTGACCGATTTCCTCAACGTTCTCGACGCCGAACGGCAGCAATTCGCTCTGGAGCAACAGCGTGCCGAGGTCATCCGGCTTGCAGGCGACAGCTTCGTGACTCTCTACAAGGCGCTCGGCGGCGGCTGGCCGCCGGACGAAATCATTCCACCGATCAGGCATCCGGACCCTGCGGTGATTGCCGCTGTCAAACGTCTCAATCAGGATCCGCTGCATCAGCGGCCCCCTCCGCCACCGCCCGGGCTTACGCCCTGACGCGATGAAGGAAGCACGTCGTTGACGAAAGCGACCCCGCCCCACCCCCAGACCATCCTCCTCGTCGAAGACGAGAAGGAACTGGCGGACGAGATCAAAACCGAGCTCGAACGGCTCGGCTACCATGTGCAGATGGCGTCCATCGCCGAAGCGGCGGATGCGGCCCGGGTCGGAGATGCGGCGATCCTTGTCATGGATCGCATGGTATTTGGCGAGGATAGCCTGAACATGCTGGAAATCCTGCGCAAGGAAGCCGTCAAGGTGCCGGTTCTGGTCATCTCGGCGCTGTCGTCGATCGACGAGCGGGTTCGCGGGCTGAAAGCGGGCGGAGACGATTATCTCACCAAGCCGTTCGCGATGATCGAGCTTACCGCGCGGGTCGAGGCCTTGCTGCGCCGGCTCGACGATGTGCGCACCACGAAGCTGCACGTCGGCGACCTGGAAATGGACCTGATCGAGCACACGGTGTATCGCGGCGACGGCAAGATCGACCTGCTGCCGCGCGAATTCAAGCTGCTGGAATATTTCCTGCGTCACCCCGGCCAGGTCATCACGCGCGCCATGCTGCTGCGGGATGTCTGGCAATATCACTTTTCGCTGGAGACCAATGTGGTCGATGTTCACATCAGCAACCTGCGAAAAAAGATCGACGCCCGCGGCGCGGCCTCGCTGATCGTCAATATCCGCGGCGCCGGCTTCATGCTGAGCGCCGATGCTTGAGCTCCTGCGATCGTCGGCGCTGCGGGTCGCCCTCACCTTCGCATTCGCGACGATCGTGGCGACCACGGCGATCTTCGGGCTGGTCTATCTGCAGATCAGGGCCGCCGACGAGAAGAGCAACCGCCTGATCCTGGAGGACGAAGCCGCCAAGAGCATCGATCATTCGGTCGAGGAGCTCAGGCGCGCCTTTGAGTTGCGCTTGACGCATGATCTGCGGCGGCTGGACTTCGCCGCGCTGTTTGCGTCCGACCGCAAGGCGATGTTCGGCAATATCGAGGAATTGCCGGCGATCCCGCTGGACGGCAAGTCTCACTACGCCGCCTCCCGTGCGCCGGGCACCGCTCGCACCGAGCCTGCGATCTTCGTCGCCCGCGTGCGCCCCGACGGCAGTATTCTGGTGCTGGGCCGAAGCCTGCTCGAAACCTATGCGTTTCGCCGGATCGTGCTGACGGCACTGGCGACGGGGCTTGCCCCCATGCTGCTGCTCGCGCTGGCGATCGGCGCCTTCATGGCGCGGCGCGCGTCCCGCCGCCTGACCGGCATTCACGAGACCATCGCCGGGATCATGAAAGGCGACATGCAGCTCCGGCTGCCGGTGCGATCCCGGCGCGACGCGATCGACATGCTGTCCCGCGACGTGAACCTGATGCTCGACGAGATCAACCGGTTGCTGGCGCAGATCAAGGGGGTGAGCGACAACATCGCCCATGATCTGCGCAGCCCGCTCGCGGTCGTGCATGCCCAACTCGAACGCGGCGTAGAGAGCTCGGACGATGTGGTGTTGCGGCGTGTGGCGCATCAGGCCTTGGCGCATATCGACAAGGCGATGCTCACGGTCGCAGCGCTGCTGCGTCTTGCGGACGTCGAATACGGGCCGAAATCGAGCAAGTTCCAGCCGATCGACCTGTCCGCGATTTGCGCCGACCTGTTCGAGTTCTTCGAACCGCTGGCAACGTCGAAATCGATCAACATGGCCCTGGAGATCCAGTCGCCGGTGCAAATCCTCGGCGACGGCGACCTGATGCGCGAGGCGGTTTCCAACCTGATCGGCAACGCGATCAAATTCACGCCCGAGCATGGCACGGTGCGCGTGTCGGTGACGCTGGAGGACGGCCGTCCGGTCATTCGGGTGCGCGACAACGGCATCGGCGTCGAGCCGGCCGAACGCGACAAGATCTTCCAGCGGTTCTACCGAACCGCCAGCGGCCACCGGGTGCCCGGCAGCGGTCTGGGGCTGAGCATTGCCGCGGCCATCGCCAATCTTCACGATCTCGAGCTGCGCTTCGAGGATAATCATCCGGGCGCGCTGTTCGAAATGGCCGGACGCAGGGACTATCCGCAGGGCACGAGGACCTGAGGCCCGGTGTTGGGTGCCCAAAACGAGCAGGGTCTGATTCAACTCCCCCGTTGAATCAGACCCTGCTCGCACGACATCAGGTGCCCCCCTCCGCCGTGGAAGTACAATCCACCACGACGTCGTGCGAGGCAACGACAGATCGTCGCACTCAATACAAATCGCGACATATTTCAAGTGGATGTTGCAGGAATGCAACGACACGCCTCGCCAATCTCAAACCGGTCAAATGGACCGATGCGCTCGCGGCGAGCGTAGGAACGAGAGCGTCCGGGGAACGAGGGCGTCGGCGAACACGTCAGGACCAGATTTCACGGAAGGCCTTGCGGCCGGTGAAACT
>Ga0207930_1000650_pt1 | contig 10930 bp, 9 predicted proteins | sample NGESurshal092012_7_FD_184477 | JGI IMG/M metagenome (GOLD analysis project Ga0207930, IMG submission 184477) | Arctic peat soil microbial communities from Barrow, Alaska - NGEE Surface sample 210-3 shallow-092012 (SPAdes) | ecosystem: Environmental > Terrestrial > Soil > Wetlands > Peat ... | reverse complement strand
CGCGGCTGCTATGTCGCATCGAGGATGTCCGGCAGGGCATCGTTGCGGGTTGCCTATGTTCGCCGGCAGACAGATACCGCCACGGACCGGCACGCAGGATTCGCCGCATCGATCGGTGTTACTCCTGCGGCAAGTCGTCGAGTGGCAGCGCAAGGCCTTCAACGCCCGTGTGCGCTAGCGAACCGACAGCAGCTGCGCCCGGGTTCACTCTTCAATGGGTTGATGCCTTCGTACCCGCCATTCAAGATTGTCCACCAATGAGAACTTCGCTTGCTCGCTTGACTCTGGCCACCACCCCAGGGCCTTCGGCCTTTGCCGGGTCCAGGGTCGAACATGCCCGAAAGCGGTCTGCGACGCTGGCGCGGGCAGTCCAGGGGCAGGCTGCGCCGCGGCCCGTTCAGCATGATGCTCAGTCGGTGTCTGAGAAACCGGCAGCGGTGTACGCGAAGCCTCAGACCCGTCCCGATTCGCCGGCGGGCGCGCGAGCTCGCCAGTGGCGTGCGCCACGGCCGACTGGGGCCGATTGCCAAGCGCTCGGCGGCGGTAGTGCATGCCCCAGGCAGTGAGTGTCCGCGCGCGAGCCGCCAAAGCGTCCGGCCAGACTTGCCGCCTGGCGCACCAGACGGGCCCCCGACGCCCGAGGCAGCGTCCTTCTGGCCCACGCGGCGCCACATGACGATCGGTCCGCACTCCTGCTCGTCCACTTCAGCGCGCATCGCCGTGGCAGGTCGGATCCATGGCTCGCAGATCGCCGCCGCTGTGCTGCTGGTCCTGGCCGGTTGCGCGTCCAGCCCGCTGACCGCCGTGCCGCCGTCGGGCGATGGCGTCGAACTGCCTGCCACCTGGTCCGCGACGAAGCTGCACACCGCGGGCCTGCCTGATACCGCGGCCGCGCCACTGACCGACTGGTGGCTGCGCTTCGACGATCCGCTGCTCGACACCCTGGTCAGGCGGGCCCTGCAGGCCAACACGAGCGTCAAGACCGCGCAAGCCGCGTTGCTGCAGGCGCAGGCGCTGCGTGACGAGGCCGCTGCCGCGCTGTGGCCGACTCTCGGCGCCACCGCGTCGGCGCAGCAAGGCACGGCCGACGGGCACCGCACCGGCAACGTCGTCCAGGCTGGCGTCTCCGCGAGCTGGGTTCCCGATGTCTTCGGCGCGCACCGAAGCGCCCTGGCCGCCAGCCGGGCGACGGTCCAGGCCAGCGCGGCCAGCGCGGGCGACGTGCAGGGAACGATCGCCGCCGAGGTGGCGCTGAGCTACGTCGTACTTCGAAGCGGACAGGCCCGGCTGGCAATCGCCGGCGACAACCTGGCCAGCCAGGAGGAGACCCTGCAGATCACGCAATGGCGCCAGCAGGCCGGGCTGGCCACGCTGCTGGACGTCGAGCAGCAGCGCGCGGCAGTCGAGCAGACCCGCGCGCTCGTGCCGGCGCAGCAGGCCGGCATTGCCCAGGCGCAGCACGCGCTGGCGGTGCTCTGCGGCCGGCCGCCAGGGGGGTTGGCGGACCTGCTGACGCCGCCCCGGGCGGTACCGCAGGACACCGCCGACTTCACGCCCGACATCCCTGCGCAGACCTTGCGCCAGCGTGCCGACGTGCGCGCTGCCGAGTACCAGGTCAGCGCCGCATGGGCGCGGGTGGCGCAGGCTGATGCCGCGCGCTTTCCCGGCTTCGCCCTCGGCGGCTCGCTCGGATCCAGCGCCGCGACGCTGGGCGCGCTGACCCAGGGTGCCTCGATCGTCGGCTCCTTGCTGGCCAGCGTCAGCCTGCCATTGTTCGACGCCGGTGCGGCGCGGGCCGAGGTGCGCGCGCAGCAGGCGGCATTCGAGCAAGCGCGGCTCGCCTACCAGGCCACCGTGCTCGCCGCGCTGCAGGATGTGGAGGACGCGCTCGCCGCGCTGCGCGGCGACCGGGCACGCCTGCTCAGCCTGCGCACCGCGGCCGCTTCGGCCGCGGAAGCCGCGAAGCTCGCGCGCCAGCAATACGCCAGCGGCCTGGTGGACTTCCAGACCGTGCTGCTGACGCAGCGCACGCAACTCGGCACGCAGGACAGCGTGGCGAGCGCCAACGCCGATGTGAGCTCCGACCAGATCCGGCTGTTCAAGGCCCTGGGCGGCGGCTGGCGCGAAGACGGCGACCTCGGCGCGCCCACGGCGGCCGCGCCCGCCGCCCGGACATCACCTCCATGAACACAAGCATTCCGCCGACCCTGCCGACCCCTGGCACCACACGCGATGCCAAGGGAGGCAGCGCAGGCGGTACCGCTTCCGACGCCGCACCCGGCGTCGCAGCTGGCGCCGCACCCGGCGAAGCACCTGCCGTCGCCTCCAGCGCAGCGCCCGACGCCGAGCAGCCGACCGACCTAGCCACGCTGCTGGCCGAGCCCGCTTCGCAACCCTGGTACCGCCGCCGCACGTGGTGGGCGGCGCTGGCGCTGGCGCTGCTGGTCGTCGCCGGTCTGTGGTGGTGGCTGGCCAGCCGCGCGGCCCATGCGGCGCCGAGCTACGTCACCCAGATCGTGGGACGCGGCAACCTCACGCTGACCGTCACCGCCAATGGCACGATCCAGCCCACGCGCACGATCAACATCGGCAGCGAGCTCTCGGGCACGGTGCTCAACGTCGCCGTCGACGTCAACGACATGATCACGAAGGGCGAAGTGCTGGTCGAGCTGGACCCGGCCAAGCTGCGCGACCAGGTCAACGGCTCGCAGGCGGCGGTGACCGCGGCCCGGGCCAAAGTCGCGGAAACCGCGGCCACCGTCGCCGAGGCGCAGGCCAGCCTGTCGCGGCTCGAGGCGGTGGCCAAGCTCTCTGGCGGCAAGGTGCCGGCACTGACCGAACTCGACGTCGCGCGCGCCACGCTGGCCCGCGCGGTGGCCGACGATGCCAACGCCCGTGCCGCCGTGGACAACGCGCTGTCCCAGCTGTCCACCGACCAGATCAACCTGTCGAAGTCGTCGATCCGCGCCCCGGCCGCCGGCGTCGTGCTCACGCGCAACGTCGACCCCGGAAACGCCGTGGCCGCGTCACTGCAGGCCGTGACCCTGTTCACCGTGGCCGAAGACCTGGCCAAGCTGCGGCTGTGGGTCTACGTCGACGAGGCCGACGTGGGTTCCGTGAAGAACGGCCAGGACGCCACTTTCACGGTCGCCGCCTACCCGGCGCGCAAGTTCCCGGCGCGCATCACCCGCGTCGGCTTCGGCTCGACGATCACCGACAACGTCGTCACCTACCTCACCTACCTAGACGTCGACAACGCCGACCTCAGCCTGCGCCCCGGCATGACCGCCACCGCGATCATCACCGCGACGCAGCGCAACGACGTCCTGCTGGTACCCAACTCGGCATTGCGCTTCACGCCGTCCACGGGGCCGGTCAGCGCGGCGCCGAACAAGGGCATCGCCTCCAGCCTGGTGCCGAGCATCCGCCGTCCCTCGACGCGCGCGCCGGCCGCCGCAGGGGCCAGCACCGCCGCGGCCAAGCAGGTCTGGGTGCTGCGCAACGGCGCAGCGGTGTCGGTGGCGGTCGTCCCGGGCATCAGCGACGGCCACATGACCGAGATCACCGGCGGAGACCTGCAGGCCGGCATGCTCGTGATCATCGACCAGAAGGCAGGGAACGCGCCTTGAGCGCACCGCTCATCGAGCTGCGCGGCGTGACCAAGGTCTACGGCCGCGGAACGATCGCGCTCGCGGCGCTCAAGGGGATCGACCTGACGATCGCGCCGGGCGAGTTCGTCGCCATCATGGGCCCCAGCGGTTCGGGCAAGTCGACCGCCATGAACATCCTGGGCTGCCTAGACACGCCCAGTGCAGGCCAGTACCTGTTCAAGGGGGCGCATGTCGAGGCGCTGTCGCGCGACCAGCGGGCGCGGCTGCGGCGGCGCTTTCTCGGGTTCGTGTTCCAGGGCTTCAACCTGCTGGCGCGGACCTCGGCGCAGGAAAACGTCGAGTTGCCGCTGCTGTATCGCGGCGACAGCGCTGCCGTGCGACGCGAGGCCGCGGCCAAGGCCCTGCAGTCGGTGGGCCTGGGCGGCTGGGAGACGCATACGCCGGCCGAACTGTCCGGCGGGCAGCAGCAGCGGGTGGCCATCGCACGGGCCATCGTCACCGCGCCGGCCGTCGTGCTGGCCGACGAGCCCACGGGCAACCTCGACACGCAACGCAGCCACGAGATCATGGCCTTGCTGGTGGCGCTTAACCGCGACCACGGCATTACCGTGCTGATGGTCACGCACGAGCTTGACATGGCGGCCTATGCCCGGCGGCAGGTGCACTTCGTCGACGGCCGCATCGCCAGCGACCGGCCGAACGAGCACCCGGTGACCGCGGCGCCGACGCTGGCGGAGACCGTCTGATGCTGTTCAGCGTGTTCATGCTGGCGTTGCGCTCGATCGTGCGCAACCTGCTGCGATCGTTCCTGACCATCCTGGGCATCGTGATCGGTGTGGCCGCGGTGATCACGATGGTCACGCTGGGCAACGGGGCGACGCAGGCGGTGCACACGCAGATCGCCAGCCTGGGCAGCAACCTGTTGATGGTGCGCCTGGGCCAGCGCCAAGGGCCGGGCGGTGGCGGCGGCCCGGGCATCCAGCAGTTCAAGGACGCGGATGCGCAGGCGATCGCCGACGAGATCGGCGGTGTCGCTGCCGCCGCGCCGGAAGGCCGCGCCGCCGTCACGGTGGTCGGCAACGGTCGCAACTGGGCCACCAGCGTGATCGGCAGCACCAACGCCTGGTTCGGCATCGGCAACTGGACGCTGGCCTCGGGACGCCTGTTCGCCGACGACGAACAGGCCGCGGGCAGTGCGGTGTGCATCATCGGCGAGACCGTGCGGCGTGAGATCTATGGTGGCACCGTCGGCCAGTCCGGTCTCGGACAGGCCTTGCGCATCAAGCAGTTCAGTTGCGACGTGGTCGGCGTCCTGGCCGCCAAGGGGCAAGGCGGCATGGGCAACGACCAGGACGACACGGTGGTCGTGCCGCTGCACACGCTGCAGCGCCGCGTCACCGGTTCACTCAACGTCCCGACCCTGCTGGTGTCGATGGAAGAAGGCAGCGACAGCACGCGCCTGAAGGCCAGCCTGCGCCAGCTGCTCCGCGAGCGGCGAAAGCTCACCGACAGCGACGACGACAACTTCAACATCCTCGACACCCAGCAGATCGCCGATGCGCTGTCGGGCACGACCAAGGTCATGACCACGTTGCTCGGCGCGGTGGCCGCCGTGAGCCTGCTGGTCGGCGGCATCGGCATCATGAACATCATGCTCGTCAGCGTCACCGAGCGCACGCGCGAGATCGGGCTGCGCCTGGCGATCGGTGCCCTCGAGCGCGAGGTGCTGCTGCAGTTCCTGATCGAGGCCGTGGTGCTGTCGGCGCTGGGCGGGCTGGTGGGCGTCGTCATTGCCACCGCCGCATCCTGGGGCCTGGCCGCGGTGATGGGAGTGCCGTTTCTGTTCAACCCGGCGATCAACCTGTTGTCGCTGCTGTTCTCGGCCGCCATCGGCGTCGTGTTCGGCTACTTCCCGGCCCGGCGCGCGGCGCAGATGGATCCGATCGAGGCGCTTCGGCACGAATGACTGCGGCCGGCGCGCGCAGCCGGCGCATCGGCCCACGTCGGAGCGCAGTCCGATGACGCGTTCGCCGACGCACGGCCGGCCCCTGGGCCCGGCAGGCACGCTGCACGCAGCGTGCAGCGCATCGGCCGCGCCGCGTTGTTGCCCATGGCCCAGAGTGCGAGCACCCTGAAGCGCATAGGCGGTTCAAACGCCATCTCCCGCGCCGAAGGAGTGGCCGCGCCGGTCACTAGTACATTGACACGTAAATAACGGAACATGCGTACACTCCGTACATCGTCGCTCGATGTGAACAAGAGGTGTCGTCATGCGCCAGACGGAACTGCATTTGACCGAGGAGGATCGCTCGGTGATCGATGGCATTCGTAGCAAGGGAGTGCATCACGCCCGCGAGGTGAACCGAGCTCATGTGCTGTCGTGCCTGGACCGAGGCATCCCCGAGGCGCAAATCATGACCGTGCTCGGGATGGGGCGCACCGCCGTGTGGCGCGCTCGGGCGTCGTATCTGCAGGGCGGGGTCGACTTGGCGGTGTTCGACGTGGCGCGATCGGGCCGGCCACGCCAGTACGACACCGACGCCGAAGCTCGTGTGACGGCGCTGGCTTGCACGACGCCGCCCAAGGGAAGACAGCGTTGGACGATCACGGAACTCGAGCGTGCCGCCCGCCAGGAGCATGGCCTGAGCACCGTGAGCCGAGAGACCGTGCGGCGTATGCTAAAAAAAACGACCTCAAGCCCTGGCGCCGGCTGATGTGGTGCATCGCAGTGTTGACCCAGGAGTACCGGCAGCGCATATACGCGTTGCTCGAACTGTATGCAAGCCCGCTGTCCCAGACTGAGCCGGTGGTCTGCATCGACGAAAAGAGTCTGCAGCTCATCGCCCACAGCCGCGCTGCGCTGCCAATGACTGCGCGCGGCGCGACCAAGCAGGACTACGAGTACGTCCGCAACGGTACGACCAACCTGTTCGTGGCCGTCGAGATCGAGCCCAAGGGCGGTCAACGGATCGTCGAAGTCACCGCGCAACGAGGCAAGATCGACTTCGTCGCCTTCGTCGGTGATCTCTTGACCCATGCGTATGCCAAGGCGCGTCGCGTCCACTTGGTCCTGGACAATTTGAACACCCACTTCAGGAAGTCCTTCGAGGACGTGCTGGGCAAGCGCGCGGCGGCAAAGCTCTTGCGCCGAGTGCATTTCCACTACACACCCAAGCATGCGAGTTGGCTGAACATGGCGGAAATCGAAATCGGCATCCTCAGCCGGCAGTGTTTGGATCGACGCATCCCCAGTCGAGAGTTGCTGCAGTCCGAGGTAAACGCCTGGCAAGAAGCTCGAAACGCCCAGAAGCGAAGGATCGAATGGAAGTTCACTCGTCAGGATGTAGATCGAAAGCTTGGTCGGCATTATGTTCCGTAACTTGCGTGTTGACGTACTAAGGCCGATGTTGGGGCTCGCGACTCGACGACGGTCAGCGACGTGCCTTTGAACGTGATGCGCATGGGCCGTCACCGGACGTCGCCCAGGGGTTTGCCCGCACGATCACGCTGCCGAGCGCGGCCCTGGAAGCCCCGGGCACAGACCAACCCCGCAGCCCATGGAGTCCGGATGCTCGGACGACGAAAACCAGGGCCGCACCCGAGGTCGGTCAGGCCGCCTGCGACATCGAGGCACGGGCCGGTGCCCGTGGTGGCGCCCGCGCCGGCAGCCCGAGGTGCTCGAGGATGCGCTCGATGAGCGCCATCTCCAAGATCGCGGCAATGATCTTCAGCTCGCCGCCGCAGTTCGGGCAGTGCTTGAGGTCAAGTTCGAACACGCGCGTGAGCAGTCGCGCCGAGCTGATGCTTGCGGGCTCGCCGAACCGCCTTGACCGGTTGGCTGGCTAGGACCGACAGCCGGTCATGGCCGTCAGCGCAAGTTCCACGGACCCGACTTGACGGTTCCCTTGCGCTGCGTACGGAACGCTGGCAGCGCCAGCTCCAAGCGTCGCTTAGGGTTCATCCTCGCATTGGTCGCTATGCTCATCCTTGTTCTGTCGTGATCCATTGGCACCGGGAGCGGGGGTGCGACGCTAATTGCGTAGGCCAAATACTCAATGAATGGAGCCTCGGTCGGGCTCGAGAGCGTTGCCGTCACAGGACGTGGCGGCGTGGCGGCATCCGCGAAGTAGACCTTGGCGCCCACCCTGACTCTCGAAGTCCTTGTGCCTCCGGTGGCGCGCGCGGACTCCATTCTGCAGTTGGGGTCGTGCTCGCTTCCCAAACCCGTGTACTGTCGCAACGTGTTGGCAAGGGACGTATCGCCACCTTGACCCGAGTCCGCTCCTTCGCGGAGTCGCGTCAGCCGCGGAGCAGCCTGCCGAGCGAGACGACGAACGTTGCGCCGAGCATGGCGACGAGAGCCGAGCCCGGACTAAACGCGCTCGGGCCCCACAGCCGGGCTTCGACCGGAAAGGCGAACCACGCTGCAGCGACGGCTCCGAAGGATCCCGTCAAGACGTCGAAGAGGATGCTCGACAGCTTCGTTGTCTTGGTCATCAGACTGGCCATGCCACCAACAGCCAGCCCTGCAACAACCCAAACGGCCTCGTTCATTCTCGGTTCACCGAATGCTGCATGCCACTGGGTTGCGCGGCTCAATGATTCCCCATCGGACCACACACCGGTGGCGGCCTCCCTGGCCTGCACCTGTGCCACGGCCCAGGGAAGGTTCCAGGTCCCTGTGACTGTCGCTCGCGCCATCAGCAGATCCAGCGCTGGACTGTTGGCAGGTAGCCCGTTGGGGCCGCCCGTCTGATCGTCGAGCACCAGCGCGCCGCAGTCCGCTACCGCGTCCTCGTCGACCCAGGGCGACTTGAACCTGTGGCCGTCGATCAACACGGCGATCTGACTCAGACTCACAGCAGCACTTGTACGAAGAACAGTGCCAACAGGATCAGCCGTTCACGCCGGCTAGGCGGTGCGCGCGAGGTCGCGGGATGACAGCTCGTGGGCGAGATGGCCGGATTCAGATGCGAGATCCGAGGTGACGAGAGCAAGGAGGGGGCACATTGTGCACGGTGATGCTGCCCTTGACCCTTTTCGACGAATCGCCTGAGACTCCCCATGGCGGTCTGCGCCGGCGCTCACGTTGCGTATTCAAGCCTCCCCATGCACCTTCTGCAAATTCTGATCCTTGCCGTTGTCCAGGGCACCGCGGAGCTCCTGCCCGTCTCGAGCTCGGCCCACGTCATCGTGGCCGAGAAGTTGATGGGGCTGGACCCGACTGCGCCCGAGATGACGCTGCTGCTGGTGATGTTGCACACCGGCACGATGCTTTCCGTGATCGTCTACTTCTGGCGATCCTGGCAGGAGAGCTATTTCTCCTCTGCGGAGACACTGCGGCGCCGGAGCTTGCAGCTCGTGGCCGGTACGGCGGCCACGAGCGTCGTCGGGCTGATTCTGCTGCAGGCCATCAAGCAGTTCTTCGCCCGGAACGGTCCTGCCTTCGAGATCGAGCAAATGTTCGGCGATGCCAGATTGATGGCAGCATCGCTGGCGGCGGTCAGCGTGCTGATCATCGTCGCGTCGCGCGTGGACCGCGCGACAGGCAACGACATCTCCATCCGAAGCGCCGCCTGGATCGGCGCCGTGCAGGGCTTGTGCCTGCCGTTCCGCGGTTTCTCCCGATCTGGCGCGACGATCTCGGCGGGTCTCGTCCTCGGTGTCGTGCGACGGCGGGCGGAGGAATTCAGCTTCGCCCTGGCGGTGGTTCTCACGCCGGCCGTGATCGCAAGAGAAGTCTGGCGTCTTCACAAGGCTCACGACGCGGCGTCGATCGCCGGCGCTGGCGGGCTGGGCGCAATGGCGGGTTCGTATCTGCTGGCCACGCTGATGAGCTTCGCGACGGGACTCGTCGCACTCCGCTGGCTGTCCAACTGGCTCGAGCAGGGTCGCTGGTACCTGTTCGGCGTCTACTGCCTCATAGCATCCGGTGTGGTCCTTGCTGTGGGCTGACCTCGTCCTGGTCGATAGTCCATCCGCGGCCAAGGCCCGCTGAACAAATCGGCCCCTGATCCGGTCGCACGTTCTGAGCCTCGATGTACCCGCAATCACACCTTGAGTGTCGTATCTCCTCGTTCGGTGAACGATCCTTTCGGCCCGCGGGCACCCAGCCACACAGGTGACACTCGAAGATAGTTCCCGGCGCAACGCGCCTGGACGCACGCCGCAAGCTATCGCTTCGAATCTTGCGCGAGCAAATCTCTTGTGTTGCGAATATAGAGGTCGAAGCGTTCGTTGGCGTCGGCCGGCCGACTTCCGTGCCAGACCGGCCTCCAGGTAACAAGGTCCAACGGCGCAGGAGGCGAGCCTCGATTCGAAAGGACCAACATTGAGTCGCATCCGAACGCCGCAGGGTTTGGTCGGCTGGGGTCACCGGCGCCTGACCGGCCTTGATATTCACGGACTGCGTCGATGTCAGTGACGTACTCAAGCATCGAAAGCTCGGATTCGCCCAGATTCGAAGTGACCAAGCAGTTCGGTGCGCCGAGTTGCACTCGTAAATCAGCAAACACCCTTTGATAGCTACGGGCAGCATCCACCCACGGAAGGAGCAGAGAAAGGCTCACGACCCACAGCATTGCAATGCCCAGCGACCAAGACGCGGTCCATCCGTCAAACCACCGTCGGCGCCCAACGTATGCCCACAACAGCACTGCCGACACCGCGACGACGATCGAGTACACGCTTACCGGCAAATCGAACGGCAGCGGCAAGACTTTCGCGATCACGGCGCCGGCGGCGGACGGCCATACGGTTCCGGTAGTGACAAGCTGGAGCCAGAGGAGCACGGACACGACGACGGCGAGTGAGAAGCCGACGGTTGTGTATCGTCTAAACGAGGACGCTAGCCGCCCGCTCGGAAGTGACGCTGTCGGAAGACCAAGCAATACGAAACCGGGCAGCAAAGGCAGCAGGTAGTTGTCCCGGAACGACCTTGACGCCAACAGAACGCCGAGCGAAATGAGGACATAGAGGGCGACACAAACGTGTCCGGGCGCGTCTCTTCGTGCTACCCATCGGACACAGCCCTTGGCCTGTTCGCGCCACGTGCGCACCACAACAAAAAGGGCCAGCGGCAGCGCCGGGAACGCCGCCAACATCAGCGCGGGCACTTTGCTGGTCAGCGGCACACCGGTCCCACCCAAATCACCGTGACCGAGGAACCGGCCGACGTTGTTCGTCCAGAGCCATTCGTCGAACAGATCGGGCGAGGAAGCGTACAGCAATGACGGCCAGATCAGAAACCATGGGAGCGCTGCCACCATAGCAGCGAGCGCAGCGATCCGCGAGGCCGGCCCACGATAGGCAGGCAGACT
>Ga0207930_1000647_pt1 | contig 10951 bp, 3 predicted proteins | sample NGESurshal092012_7_FD_184477 | JGI IMG/M metagenome (GOLD analysis project Ga0207930, IMG submission 184477) | Arctic peat soil microbial communities from Barrow, Alaska - NGEE Surface sample 210-3 shallow-092012 (SPAdes) | ecosystem: Environmental > Terrestrial > Soil > Wetlands > Peat ... | reverse complement strand
AGCCGAGGTAGTCGGCCACGGTCCTCGCCTCCGCTTCGGTCGGGGCTTCTTCGACCGTCGTGCCTTTCGTGAAGGCGGAGTATTTGGTCAGAGCGAGGTCATACGTGATGTAGCAGATGTCGTAGTTTTTCTGCTTCTTCGACGTCGTGACTTCGTTCCAGAGTTCCGTGGTCGTCGGCGGCGGGAACTTCTTCTTTCCGTTTGTGTAGAGCGTTTCCGCACAGTTGGAGTCGGCCACGGTCGCAACCTCACCGTTGGTCGACGGGTCCACGTAGAGTTCCTTGTTGCTTTCCACCACGGCCCAGAACACCGCCTTTTCCGACCCACCTGCCGGTGGGACGAAGGCTGCGTTCGCACGCGCGTCGGCGACGTTCGCGTAGCCGACGCTGCCTGGGGTTTCAGCGACTTTTTTCACGACGCCGCCACCACCGTTGCCTCGCAGCACGGGGTGTTCGGCTTCGTTGGGCCACGTCGTGTTGTTGGCCACTTCGCCCAGCTGGCTCCAGGTTTTGCCCGGCGCCACTTCCTTCTTGGAGACCACGCCGAGGTATTTCATGTACGCATCGGTCGTCCCCGATCCGTCTTCGCGCACAACACGGCTGATGGGGGCTTTTGACAGAAGCGACTTCGTGCATTCTGAGTTGCCCACGAGCTTCGCCTTGTTGAGGACCTTGCTCCACGTCGTAGCCGTGCCCTGGAAGATCTTCTCCACGGTCGAGTCCTTCAGCGCAAGACGGCCCGGGGCCGGCCCACCGGTCGCCTTTTCACAGCCTTTCGGCAGGTGAATGAGGATCGCGATCGCGGGCTGCGCGACCGGAATCGTCAGCAGCGCTCCCGCCGCGCCATGCGACGTGATTTCTTCGGACTGTTTTTTGTTCGGCGCTATCTCGGTGCCGACGAAGGCGTTTTCCTTGCCGAAGCGGATTTCACCGCCGGCTTTGGTTTCGACGCCCCACGATTCCATGCCTGCGCCGCTGCCGGTCGAGGTGTATGTCACCGCCGGTTTGCCGCCAGAGCCCTGAGTTCCGTTACAGGCCTTGCCGTTCGCCGACGTGTTGAACTGCGGGTTCCAGATGTTGATCTGGAGCAGCTTCTGAGCGGAGGAGCCTTTGCCGTGAATCGCTCCCCCTTCGCACTGTACGAGCGTAAATGCGCTCGCGGCACCCGGCGCCGCGAGGGCGGCCGCAACGGCCGCTGAAAGTACGCACGCCGACAAGATGCGACGCGCAGATCGAGACATCATTACTAGACTACCTCCTGGTAGCAGGTTCCACTCCTGATGAGCTGAGAGCCATCCGCTCCCGGACCTCACATTTCCAGGCACGCGCCAGCCCGGCGTTACGATTCTGGTTCTTCACAAACCATCTCGTAACGATCCGTTTACGAGTCGGCAACAAGCGGTAAACGTTGCATTGACCAGCGCTTTACACTGCCGGTCTCGGCTCTTGGCGCACGCGGACAACTGGCGTGCTCGAAACACCTCGGGCCGCCGAGCCAAGACCTCCGGCCGCCGAGCCGCGGCCCGAGGTCTTGACTCGTTCGCGCGCCGCCGTTGCGGCGCGCGAGTCGGTCAATGATGCTTCTTTGCGGCGTGCAACGTAACGACGATCGGCGTCGTGTGCGTCGCGCCCTGCGAGTCGCGCGCGACGATCGTCGCCTGCGCCTTGAGCACGTGCAAGCGCGTAAGCAGCGCACGGGCCTTGGCCGAGAGGTGAAGCGCGACAACCTTGACGCTTCCGCCGGGTGCGGAGAAGGAGCCGCCGGCCAGCGTGAGGATCGCCTTCTTCTTCGTGCTCGCGCTCACCGCGCTGAGCGTCCGCAGCGTCACCGTCCCCGTGCAGCTGCTGGGTCCGGCGCAGCTCACCTTCAGGGCGACCGCTCCCGCTGCGCTCGCCGTCAGCGAGGTGCTCGCGACGCCAACTTTGTAGCCGAGCACGCCGCCGGCACCGCCAGAGCCGCCGGCACCGCCCGTGCCGCCGCTCTGACCCGTGTTGCCGCCGGTGCCTCCGCCCGTTTCACCACCACCGCCGCCGCCGCCGCCACCGCCGCCGCCACCACCACCGGGCGCTTCGACGTGGACCGTCAGCGTCGCCGGCGCACTTGTCAGTTCGAGCGCGTCGGTCACGGTCAGCGTCACGGTGTACGTGCCTGCTGCTGCGAAGGTGTGGCCAACGGAGGGCGTCGTGGTTGGTTGGGTCGTACCGTCACCGAAGTTCCACGAGTATTTCGTGATCGCCGAGTGGTTCGGATCGCTCGACGTGCTTGCGTCGAACGTCGCGCCCTGGCCCAGCGTCACCACCGATGGCCCCGTGAGTCGCGCGGTCGGAACCGGTGTGTTGATGTTGATCGTCTGCGTCTTGGTGACCGTCGGGCTTTTGAAGCCGCCTTCCCAAACGAGGCTTTCCGGAGCCGCGAAGTCGTCGAGGTGGACGGTCTCGGTGACGGTTCGTTTACCCGTCGTTTCGTATTTGTGCTTGACGAGCGTAGTCTGGTACTGGTCTTCTTTGACCGTCTGCGTCGCGCCGTCGCCGAAGTTCCATTCGACTTCAAGGGCGTCGGCCTGTTTGACGTGCGAGGAGAACGTCACTTCCGTCCCCGGGCGCACCGGTTCTTCGCCTTTGACTTCAATTCCGTTGACGTGCGCCACGGGCGCGGTCACGCTGGCCTGCGGGCAACCGGTGCCGCCCGGACCGAACTCGACCACCGCCCCGAAGAATGGTCCTTCCAGTGGGACGAACGTGATTTCTTCTTCTTCTTCTTCGGTTTCTTCGTTGAACACGATTGTGACGACTTCTTCCTGTCGCAGCAGGAATTCCGGCGCCAGCACGAACACCTTCCCCCCGGAGCCCGCAGCGACCGTGGTCGACAGCGACGGCGGGACCGATTCGATGTGGGCCGGTTCTTCGATCACGCAGGAGTCCGTCGATCCCGGCTGTTGGCCACCGGTCCAGCCGATCTCAGCGCCGGTCGCGCCCGAGAACGCGACGACGCCCCCGAAGCTTTCGGCGCCGGCCGATTCGTTGTGGATCGTGCTGAGCCCGAAGAGCGTGCCTTCCGGCCCTGCCGCGAGCCTGCCGCCGGATCCGGCGGTCGCTCCAAAGACACCTGGCACGACGCCGCCGGCAGGCGCCGGCGAAAGCAGATGCGGCGCTCCGGCGGCTTTGAAGTCGTAGGGAACTTCGGCGATGTTTTCGACGCCTTCGACGACGTGCCCGACATCGAGGTGCTGTTCGATTTCCCCTTTGCCGTTCTTGGCGCTCAGCACGATCGGCGAGTGCGGCTTGTTGAAGCCGTTCTTGAAGAAGTTCGTCGTGTCGACGTAGCGTTCGCCGAGTTTGCCGTCGGATTCGATCCGCTGAAGCACATAGTGGTCGCCGGCGCCCGAGATGTTGTCTTCTTTTGCGCCGTTTTCGTCGACGTGCGCCAGGACGATCACTTCGTGTTTGGCGGTGTCGACGGTGATGCCGCGCGGTTCCAGCAGGGCCTTGCCCGCCGTCGCAGACTGGGCTTCGAGTTCTTTTTCGTTGGCCAGCACTTCTTTGTGTTCGCCTTCCTTGCCGGCGCCGATCAGGTTCGCCCCTTCTTCTTTGGTCGAGAACGCGTACAGCGTCGAGGCGACCGGAAGGTACTGCTGTTTGTGGGGCTGCGAGCGGTCGATCGCCAGCGTTTCTTCGCGCAGGTCGACGGCGAGCAGGTAGACGCGGCCTTCGGCCGGGTCGATCGCCAGGCCCTCGGCCTGCGGTTCCCACTGCCCGTAGGCGGGCGAGGTGTTCGTGAACTGCACAGACGCGCTCATCGAGTATTTGTGCGTCACGGGCGAAGCCACGAACTTCTGCAAGCGGAACACGCGTTTGCTGTTCGTCGCCGGTTTGGCTTCATCGAGCAGGTAGACGCTGTTATCGGTCGGATCGACGCCTATCGCGCGCGCTGAGAGTTCGCCGAGCTTGCCGGCTTCGCCGTTTTTGGAGGCCGTTTCGCCGAAGCGCGTCAGTTCGCCGTAGCCGTTCGGTTCCGCCGCGCGGACCGTCCCGGGCAGGATGCTCAGGAGCGCGCTCGCAAGTGCGAGGCTGGCGAGAATTGCGATCGCGCGGGGACGGTGGGCGTGGGTCATCTTGCTCCGATCTCTATTGGCGTGCGCTTGCGGGCGTTGGCTGGCTGGCTCTCGGTGCCTGCACCGCCGAGCAATACGCGGCGGGGCAATCTCGCCGCTCTGCTCCATCCTCTTACCTTCCCCCGGCGGCGGTGAGCGGGCTGTCCTACGCAACGCTGGCGTATGGAGTCGTGCACACTGTTGCCAATTCGTGAAGAGCCGCTCACGGCAACCGCCGCCCGTCGCGGCTGAACCGTCGCTGCGTGCGCATCGTCGAGATCGTGGCGGGCGCGACGCGCGCGGGCTGGCGGCCCCCGCGCGGGCGGCGGCGAATCGACGCGCCGGCGAATGCCGCGAGCAGCACGATGCCCAGCAGATAGACGGGCGAGGGCTCGTGCTCGGAGGCGCGGTAGGCGACCGCGTTGTTGCCGACCGACTCGGTCGCCTCCTCCTCCTCTTCTTCGCGCTCGGGAGCCTCGACCGGGGAGGTCACCGCCGAAGTGCCGCTTGGCGGCGTCGGGCGAGCGGGCGTCGGCACGGGCAGCGGCACGAACGGCAGCAACGGCACGGCCACGACCGCCGGCACGAAGAACGGCGACGCAGGAGTCGCCGGATGCGCGGCCGCAGCGGGCGCGGGCGCCGGCGGCGGCGGCGGCGGCGGCGGGGCCGGCACCGGCACGGGAGGCGGCGCCGAGGAGGCGGGCCCGGCGCCGGCTGGAGCGGGCGCCGGTGCGGGTGCGGGCGGCGAGACCGAGGCTTCCTGCGCCGCCGCCGGGATTTCTTTCAGCGGCGTCGTCCCGCACGGACGCCGCACGCTTCCCGGCTGCACCGTGACGGTCAGCGAGGAGGAGAGGCCGCCCGCGCTGATCGTGACGACCGTCTTGCCGGCGTTGAACGCGCAGAACAGATCTGATTTGGAGTCGGGCACCGGTTCTTCGTGTTCGAGCAGCACGGCCTTCGGATCCGACACCGCGAGGTTCGGCTTGACGAAGTTGCCGATGTCCGGGCGCGAGGAGCTGAAGCCGTATTCGGGGACGATGCCGTTGCTGCACCCGCTGCCGACGCAGTTGGCGGGAAGCGGCACGTACAGCGTCGATTCGTTGATCGTCGAGCCGCGGTTCGCTCGCCCGCCCGCGCGCGGGCGGCGGGCGAGACCGGCGAACAGCGTGGCCTGGCTACGGTGCAGCAGTAGCCCTTCCTTCGCTTCCATCGCCAGCTCGCTGATGTTCGGGATCAGCGCGGCCGAGACCGGGGCGACGTTTTCCGCGTTTCGCTTGCTGACTTCGACCTGCGCGAGCAGAAAGCCCATCTGCCCGATGAAGTTCTGTTTCTGCGCGTTGCTCGAGGTCACGTACCCGAGCGTCCCCGAGCCGAACGTCGGGATCGAGCGGGTGCCGACGCGCAGCGGCAGTTCGATGTTCTGTTCCGGCGCATCGTAGAAGTACGCCGAAGCGCCCCCGTTGACCAGGGTCTGCGCCACTTCGGCCGCCGAGCCCTCGCCGGCCGCGAGCTCCGCGTTGAGGTCGGCGCTGCCGAGAACGATCGCCGGCACGCCAAGCCCTTTGGCTTCGCTCAGCTCCTGCGCGAGCCAGGCTCGCTGGACGCCGTCCACTTCGCCCGACTCGTCGAGCACGATCACGCGCACGGTGCCGGCCGTCCCTGGTGAGTCGAGCGCGTAGTAGCTGGGGCAGGGTTCGCTCTGCGCGCCGGCCCACGGGAAGCCCGGAAAGGCCTGCTGGAAATCGCACTCGCTGCCCGGACCGCGGTCGCTCGGAGACGCGGCGGCGTAGGCGGGAAGCGCTCCACCGAGCACCGCGGCGTACCGTGCGAACTCGCGCTGGTAGGGAACCGAAACGGGGCCGTGCCCCACGCCCGTCGTCACTCGTGGTCCCGTATATAGGAACGCCCGCAGCCCGGCGATCTGCGCGGCCTGGCCAAGCGCCGAGGTCAGCCACACATCGGGCCCCAGCCGCGCGTTCTGGCGGTCGGCGCACGGCGCCAGGCATTCCGCGCCGCCGGCGACCGCAAACGTCGCGTTGGCCGCACTGGCCTGCACCGGCGCTGAGCCAGCGCCTGGCGGGGCGACCCCGTCATCCGGATACCGCGAGACATCGGCCGTATCGAGCGCCGGCGTCGTTTCGTTCACAGCGCCGCCCACGGCCCAGCCCTGCGCCCCCGTTGGATCGATCAGCACCGCCGAGCTCGGGTCGGCCTGGAAGGGCTGGTCATAGAATTTGTATTCCCCGAGTGGATCTTGGGCATGGTTGCGTTCGTGCTCCTCGTCGTTCCAGCCGCCGGCGGTCTGGCGCACGATGTAGCCGGTCGCCAGCGGGTACGGTTTGATCCGCGGAGGCGGAAAGCCGGTCGGCGGCGCGCGTTCGTTGTCGATTCTCAGCGTCGCGGGCAAGCCGCCCGAGCCGACCGCGCGCAGCGCGCCGGCATCGCGGAACAGCGCGAGCGAGCCCGGCGCTTCGACGCCCGGATACGGGGGCGTTGGCTGCCAGGACGCGCCGGGGACGTTGCGCTCGAGCACCAGCGGCGCCTCGTCGATCCCGCCGGGCGTGGCCGACACAGCGGCGCCACCGTCTGGCAGCCCGGCGACCGCCCACGGCACGTCGCCGCCCAGCGCCTGCGCCGCCCCGGCATCGACCTGCCAGCCGCTTCCGCTGTTGACCAGCAGCCCACCCGTGTAGTGCGCGGCTTCGCCGTCGCTCTGCTGGTGGAACAGGCGAAAGGCGATGATCGCTTCCGAGCCGGCGAAGGCGATCGAGGTGAAGCTCGCGCCAGCGACTTCGCTCGGCAGCGCTTCCTGGCTCCACGTCTTGCCGTAACGCAGAAGCGTCCCCTGCTGGCCGACCGCATAGCCGCGGCTCGGGTTCTGCGGGTCAAAGGCGATGCCGAGCAGGTCGCCGGTGAAGTTGATCGGTGTGGCGGGGTCGGGTTCCCACAGCCCGGTTTCTCCTCGCCACAGCCACATTTCGCCTTCTTCGCCGACCGCGAAGGCGCGTGCGGCGGTCGGCCAGGCGACCGCATGCAGGCGCCGCGTGGAAACGCCGCCACTGGGACTGAGCAGACTTTCCGGCTCCCAGCCCTGACCGGGCTCGTAGCGGGCCACCTCGCCGTCGTCGCCGACTGCGAGCGCCTGGCTCGAAAGCGCGCCGACGGGCACGCCCGGCTGTGGCGCGATCGCCACGAGCGCGTGGCGAAACGGCACCGGGTAGGTGCGCAAGCGGTCGGGCGCGGGTTTGACCGTCAGGTGGACCGGAAGCGCCTCGTTGCCGAGCCATCCCTCGCGCGGACTCGAGAAGGCAGCACCCAGCGAGCCGCCGACGTCGTTCGGCGGTTCTGAGCCTCCGAGTGAGAGAACGCGGGCGAACGTTTCGCCTTGCAGGCGCAGGCTGACGCCTTCGCCGAGGCCGGCGATCACCCGTTCCCCAAATGGCGTCCCCGGACTCGACCACGCAAAGCTGCGCAAGCGCCCAAGGGGAAGCGACTCGGGCAGCGAGTGGCCGCACGCGGCGAACGACGCCGCAGCGTTGCACCAGCTCCCGGTCACTTCGCCGTGGTCGGGACTTTCGCTGGTCAGCTTGAAGAACATCGTCACCGGCGTGGCTGCGTCGGAGCGTTCGCCGTCCAGCCAGAGGCCCTGATCGGTCACAGTGAGGATCTGCGTGGATGACGTCGGCGGCTCATGCCCGGCGCCCAACACGGTGAATGGCTGCGACGGCTGCCCGTCCACGGTCAGCGGCGCCGGGCCGACCTCGCTCCATGTCGTTCCGTGACGCCGAAACAGCGCCAGGTCGGACGATCCCGACGAGAGCTGCGCGAGCAGCCATGCGTTGCCCGGCGAGCTCGCGGCGATCGCGAGCACGCGGAAACCACCGACTTCTTCGCTCGCGGTCGGCAGTTCGATCGTCTCGCGCGTCCATTCTTTGCCGTCCCAGTGCAGCACGCCGGTCTCGGCGCCGCCCGCGCTGCGGTTGACCGGCACGACGAACGCGCCCGCGTGGCCTCCTTCGTGCAGCGCCGCCAGCAATGGCGTGCGGCTGGCGCTAAAGAGCTCTTCTTCGGGCGCCAGCGCGGCTTCGCCGGTGCTCGGCAGCGGCTGCGCCTGGAAGGCTCCGCTCGGGTTGCGCACCAAGACGACCTGTTTCGTCGCCCCGACGGTTCCGATCAGCACGCCGTCGCCGCTCGCCGTCACGCCGCCGGTCAGCGACGTGCTATCCGGTCGGAAATCCGCCAGGGGCTGGCCGGAAGCGTCGAGGAGCGGTTCGCCGCGCGTCCAGCCCCCGCTGCTCGTGTAGCGCACGATCGCCCATGATTCGGAGGAGATCGAGCCGACTTCGCCGATCCCCCATGTCTCGCCTTCGGCCTCGCTCGGCGATGAGCCGATCATCAGAACGTCTCGCGCCGGCACCGAGTCGTCGGTCTGCGCTGTTGGTTCGCCTTCCTGTGCCGCGGCGCGGGAGATCGGGTCGATCCAGTGCACGACGCCGCTCAGCACGAAGGCAAGCGCAGCCACGGCGAGCACTCCCGCCACGGGCAGGATCCCCGCTCGGCGAAGCCAAGCGCCGATCGGCGGGAGCAGTCTCACCCGATCGGCCCCAGCCCGGCGAAAGTGCGCGCACGCGGAAGGACCACGAAGCCCGTGCTCACCGAGTCGTTGCCGGCCCCTTTCGTCGAGGTCGTCGGCAGAGGCGCGAGCGCGTGGCTCTGGAGGTCGAGCTTGGTCGGCCAGCGGTTGCGGCGCAGGCGCAGCAACAGCTTGCGATTGCCGGACGCGAACGTCCGTGTCGGGGTGCTCGCCACGACCTGCTTGCGCCGCTTGGCGATCAAGCGCACATTTGCGCGCACGGCGAGGCGGAAGCTGAGCTCGAGCGTCGTGCCGTGCACGAGCCGCGTGTGGATGCGTGACACCAGGGGCACGGTGACGCGCGATTCCGTTGGTCCGGATGAGGTTTCGACGAGGGTGCCGGGCTGCTGCGGGATTTCGCCCGGCAGCCCCGAGTTGTCGACCGGCGGGGCGTCGGGTACGACCGGCGGGATGCCGGCATCCGGCGGGCGGAACGTGATCGGCTGCGCCCTGTTGAAATACGGGTCGGTGTCCGGCGATTCGATTTCAGCCTGACGTCCTTGCGGCGTCGTCAGGTGAAACAGCCAACCCTGGCTCGTCGTCAGCCAGCAGTCGTGCGGCGCCGGACAGGCGATCTTGTCTGCCGTGCCCTTCGGACCGACGCCTTCCGCCGCTTCCTGAGCGTTCGGCAGCGAGCTCCGTTCGGAAACCGTCCCTTCGGCGGTGAGCCGCGCGACGAGCGCTGGCGCGACGGGTTCCTTGCTGGCGTTTTCACCGGAGCTGAGGGCGAGCCACGCATTTTCGGCGCCGGAGCCGCTTTCGCCGGCGTCGGGCGGCTCGGCGGCGATCGAGCCAATCGTCTCGTTCTTGGACGTGGCGCCGCGTTCTTCGCCGGGCTGTTTGGTGAACGGGTTTTCCCCTTCCGGGTGCGTGCCGGGCCCGAGCAGCTGGCTCCACAGCCCCCCGGCGAAGCGCAAGACGGTCGCCTCCCCCGGGGCCGAGCCTTGCGGCGTGGGGACGGTCGGGTTCGCCGCTCCCCACAGCGCGCCATCGTCGGCGCTGAGGTGCAGGAAGTCGAGCCCCTCGGGGAACTCTTCCGAGTTGTACGTGGGCACGCCGGGAAACAGCGAGACGAACGTCGGCTGGACACCGTTGGGCTCGATCACGTGCAGGTCCGACGGTTCGGACGCGGATTCTTCTTCGCCGAGCAGATCGTCGCTCTTGATGCGGAGTCCCTCGTAGAGCAGCCCGCCGAAGCGCCGCATGTCCTCGACGGCGTGGCCCTGCGGCGCCGGTTCGGCGTTCAGCGAATGGCCGTCCCAGTGCAGGTGAAACGCGCCGACCTGCCCTTCCGGCAGTTTCTCGCCGCCGAACCAGCAGTCTTCACCGCCGACGCACGCGGCGCCGTGCATCGCCTGGTAGGAGCTCGGCCGGAACGCGAGCGAGCCGTAGGAGCCGACGATTTCGCCGTTGGCGAAATGACAGAGCGTGTTGTCAGCCAGCGGCGGCGTGCCTTCGATGTTGGCCTGTCCCGGCCGACCGTCGGAGACTGTCCAGAACTCATCCGGCCCTGCCCAGGCGATCCGCCCGTCGGTGGCCCCGCATTTGTCCGACAGCTCGTGCCAGGTCACGCCGTTGTACGCCCAGATCCCCGGAGGGATCGTCGGCGGGTTGCCAGCAGCGATCAGCAGGCCGCGGTTCGGCGCCCAGAACTCGATGTCGCCGATCTTGCCCAGCCCGATCGGCGTGGGCGCTTTCTGGCCGGTCGGGAGTTCAGGCGCCGACGGCTGTTCCAGGCGCCAGGAGGCGCCTTCGTCGGCGCTCGCTGCGCTCGCGGCGGGGCCGGCTCCAAGCGCCAGCGCGAGGAAGGCCCCGAGCATCGCGAGCAGGGGTCGAGAGTCGCAGCGCCCGATCGATCGAGATCGTCTCATTTTCGCTTGCCCCTCCGCGAGTCGGACTTCGCTGTGCGCGGTTGCGCCCGCTTATGCGCCTTGGCGTGAACGGTGCGCGCGAACGTGACGGGGACGCTCTGGCGCAGGGTCTTGTGCCCGGACGCGGAGAAGGTCACGGTGACCGTTGCCGACAGCCCGCCGCGCGCGCCGGCAAGCGAGCCATAAGGGCGTGCGAGCTTCAAGGTCAGCGTCGCAACGCCGTATGCGCTCGGCCGGGTTGAGCGCGTCGCGACCGTGCGGGTCTGCACCGTCGCGCGCGCGCGCGCGCGTCGCGCCGTACCGTGGGCCTTGCGCGGCTTTCCCGCCAAGCGCACCCGCACCGCACTCTGCGCGCCG
>Ga0207930_1000646_pt1 | contig 10956 bp, 9 predicted proteins | sample NGESurshal092012_7_FD_184477 | JGI IMG/M metagenome (GOLD analysis project Ga0207930, IMG submission 184477) | Arctic peat soil microbial communities from Barrow, Alaska - NGEE Surface sample 210-3 shallow-092012 (SPAdes) | ecosystem: Environmental > Terrestrial > Soil > Wetlands > Peat ... | reverse complement strand
ATGAAGCCCGAGCGCAAGACCGCCGCGGTTGACACCATCCTGGAAGAGCTGAAGTGGTGGGAAGCGGAGCTTGAAAAGCAGGGACGGATGACCGAGTCGCAGCGCATTCATCAGCGCACCCGCTTCGATCTCGAGATGATCAAAGAGATGGGCTACTGCCACGGTATCGAGAACTACTCGCGGCACTTCACCGGACGCCTGCCCGGCGAGCCTCCTCCCACTCTGCTGGATTACGTACCGCGCGATTACCTGATGTTCATCGACGAGTCGCATCAGACGGTCCCGCAGGTGCGGGGAATGTGGCACGGCGATCGCTCGCGCAAGCAGAACCTGATCGAGTACGGATTCCGTCTCCCCAGCGCGCTCGACAACCGTCCGCTGACTTTCGAGGAGTTCGAGCACCGCGTGAACCAGGTCATCTATGTGTCAGCGACACCCGGACCGTACGAGCTGACCCGCTCCGCTGGAGTCGTAGTCGAGCAAATCATTCGCCCCACGGGACTCATCGATCCCGAAGTTGAAGTGCGTCCGGTGAAAGGCCAGATCGACGATCTGCTGCACGAGATTCGCGAACGCGCCAAGCGCAACGAACGAGTGCTGGTAACCACGCTTACCAAGCGCATGTCCGAAGACCTGGCGGAATACTACAGTGAAGTCGGAGTGCGCTGCCGCTACATGCACTCCGAGATCGAGACGCTGGAGCGCATCAAGATTCTGCGCGACTTGCGCAAGGGCGAATTCGACGTGCTGATCGGCATCAACCTGCTGCGCGAAGGATTGGATTTGCCCGAAGTTTCGCTGGTTGCGATTCTCGATGCGGACAAAGAAGGCTTCCTGCGCTCGGCGGGGTCGCTTATCCAGACCATAGGCCGTTGCGCCCGCAACCTGGAAGGACGCTCGATTTTGTACGCCGACAGAATGACCGACTCGATGCGCCAGGCGATCGACGAAACCTATCGCCGACGCGCCATCCAGGCTGCTTACAACGAGGAACACGGCATTACGCCGGAATCGATCGTGCGGCCACTCGACATGACACTGGTGGCCGTCGCCAACGCCGATTATGTTGACCTGACGAATGAGGCAGAAGGACTGCCGGAATTCCGCTCCCAAGGCGAGCTTGATTCCTTCATTACGAAACTGGAAAGCGACATGCGCGAAGCCGCCAAGCGCTTCGAATTCGAGCAGGCCGCGAAATTGCGCGACCAGGTGCGCGAGCTGCGTAGCAAGGAATTCATGTTTACCTGACGCGGAACGTGCCTGGTGCAAAAGGCAAAGGCCGAATGAGATCGCCTCATCCGGCCCGGTAGTCTTGTGGCGCGTTACTGGGTAAGGATCATTTGCGGCTGCTGCAATGGGCACGTGCTGGTTTGGGGGTCGCAAGTGGAGTCCTGTTGCGGCGCAGGCATCGTAATGGTCACGCTGTTATTGAGCGTGTTGATAATGCTGATCGTCCCGCCGCCGGCGTTCGCGGTGTACACCTTGGTCGACGTGGGCTCGCTCGCAATGAAGAGCGGCCTCTGCCCCACCGGAACGGTAGCGACGACGCTCAAGTTGCTCGAGTTCACCACACTGACGTCGTTCGAAATGGAATTCGCCACGTAAACGCTCAGCCCATTGGGCAGTGCAGTCACCGAGACTGGACCGGAACCGACATTGACGGTCCCCAGCGTCGGGATCGCGGGGTTGGCTGACAGGATCACGTTTGACACGTCAAATACCGAGACAGTGTTGCCTACGGTATTCGTCACATACAGACGGTTCAAGTGGGTATCGAGAAAGCCATAGGTCGGGCCTACTCCCAGCGGAACCGACGCTCCAATTGTGTTCGTTGCGGTGTTGATAATATCCAGCACGCCCGGACTGCTGCCGTTACCCTGAGTCACCACGAACACGTAAAGCCCGTCTGTGCTGGCGACCAGGTATATCGGGTTTTGGTGCAACCCCATGGCCGGTGTAATCGTTGCCACGATGGTCTGGCTGGGCGGATCGTAAACCGAAATCGTGTTATCTCCCAGGTTGGCAACGTAGACATCGCCGCCGCTGGGCAGTTGCGCGATCGGGCCCGGATTCACCCCCACGCACACCGTGCTGGAAACCACCAGGGCCGCCGTGCCGATCAGGCTTAGGGAACCTGTGATCGGGCAGACGGAAGTGATTCCGGAATTTACGACGTACACCGTGGTCGTCGCCGTGGACGCGAGGTTGACGGGCCGCGATCCGGGGTGCAAACCAATGTTGATTACGGCGGGAGTCGTGATCAGACTGAACTCGCTGACCGTATCGCCGTCCCGGTTGGCCACGAAGATCGCGCCTGCAACCGAGCCCTGGAAGGCCTCCACTACCGACCCCAGGCCGCTGCTGACGATCTGCAAATTGGTATCGCCGGAGACGTCAATCTTGGTGTTCGAGCCGTTGCCGCTGGGGTTGTAGTTCAGCACGTAGGCGTAATGGGTTGTCTGCGGCTGCCCGCCCGGGGAGACGATGGGATTGGCGATAGGGCGATACTGGTCGCCGCAGCCAAGCTCGAACAGCAGAAATAAAAGACAGGGTACGATGACCGTGATTCTACGCAAAAACCTCATCCAGTCTTCCTAACGGAAATTCGTCCGGCCAGAACTGCGCACAGAATCTCTTATTGTATAGGCTTCGTGCGTTCAGGGTACAGGTAGGCATCCGGACTCGCAGCGACGGCTATTCAAACCCGAACTGCAGCGCCACGTTGCGCGAGGCGGGACGTGCCTTACAAATAACAAAGCCCTGCCACGCCGGACAGGGCTCGCTAAATTCTTTGGCTGAGTTCGCTTACACGCTGAAGGACGAACCGCAACCGCAGGTGCTCTTCACGTTCGGATTCTCGAACTTGAAGCCTGCGCCTTCCAGCGTTTCGACATAGTCGACCGTCACGCCCTTGAGATACATCAGCGAGGTCGCGTCAACGAATACCTTCAGGTCGTCGAAGCTGAAGGTCTTGTCCATCATGCCGGCGCCATTCTCGAATGACATCGAGTAGGAAAAGCCGGAGCAACCGCCGCCTACTACGCCCACGCGCAGCCCCGCCGGTACGGGATTCTGTTGCGCCATAATCTCTTTGACCTTGGCAATCGCCGTGTCGGTGAAGATTACGGGCTTAGTTTCGACGCTGGGGGTTACGGTGGTTGGTGTAGTGGTTGTGGTTGCCATTCCTCTTCTCCTGAAAAGCCTTGTGGCATTATAACAAACCGCTGGCTTTTGGCTCAATCCGGACTCTTCCCGCGCTGGCGATAGCCGGAACGTGCCATCATCTCTTCGATGCCTGAATTTGGCGCGGGTTGCACCCACGTGCTCCGTCGGCGGTGCATGACGTTTTAGGCGGAGTTTAAAAGTATTGTCCACCCTCTGTAAAAATTTGGGACGGCCCGCTGAAGCGTGCTTATAATGTGGGCGTAAGGGCCCCATTCTGGTGGGCGATCGCAGTATACCCATCCAGACGCCGGGCCGGTTCGCCAGAACCGAGGTGATAAATGTCCCCGTTAGCGATGTTGATCGTCGTCTGGGCTGTCATTACTGTGGCGCTGATCATTGTCCTGATCTATCGCAGCACACTCAGCATGCACGAAGATGATCAGCTCTTCCTGGACGATTCCACGTCCAACCTGCGCTTGGAACAGGAAGAGTTGCTGTCGAAGATGAGAAAGGTCACACCCCTGGTGCGGATCTTGGGTGCCGCCTCTGGGTTACTCATCCTGGTCATCGCGGGAATTGCGCTGTGGCAGCGGATGAACACAGTCTACTGATCGGCGCTGCTGTGGCATCGCCAACCGGACTCCGTAAGGAAGTCGGGCGCTCTCGTATCGCCTGGCTGCCAATTCACGCCGCCAGGCGTCTCTGCTAGACTTTATCTATCGATTGACTGTCTTCCTTAAATAGTGGGGAATCATTTTTGAGCGGCATTCAATGCCGCTGTTCGCAGTTGAATTTATTGACAATGCAGGGCGCCGATGCGGGTGCATTCCTGCGGTGCCAGTGGCAGGCGGGCGGGAGACGCTGAAAAAGAAGCGATAACCGCCGCAAACGCATCAATTTTTAGTAAGACGCATTTGTACAAAATCGATTCTTTAGCTTAGGCTAACTGTCTACTATCCGTTGCATCAGTTCGCAGCCCGGCGGATTCTTGAGGTCACCATGGCGCTGCACAAAACATTGAACCCGCTCATCGAGTTTCCGGTCAGGCCGGATGCGGACTACGAAGCAGAAGTCGCAGAATGGCTTGAGGCCTTCGAACAGGTCGTTGACGAGGAAGGCACCAATAAGGGCGCAGAACTGATTGGCGCTCTCGTCGAGCATGCACGAGCTTCGGGTGTCGATGTCCCAGTCCAGCTCAACACGCCCTACCTGAACACGATTCCTGCGTCGGAAGAAGTACCGTATCCCGGCGACCGCAAACTGGAGCGCCGCATCAAGAGCCTGATCCGCTGGAATGCGATGGCCATGGTACATCGCCAGAACAAAAAAGATCCGGGCATCGGTGGCCACATCTCGACGTATTCTTCGCTGGCCACGCTGCTGGAAGTCGGATTCAACCACTTCTTCCACGCCACATACGGAGACGAGCCGGGCGACCTGATTTACTTCCAGGGCCATGGCTCTCCAGGCGTATATTCGCGCGCCTTTCTTGAAGGCCGCCTCACGGAAGCGCAACTCAAGAACTTCCGCCATGAACTGCGCGACACGCCCGGACTATCGTCGTACCCGCATCCCTGGCTGATGCCCGACTTCTGGCGCTTCCCTACCGTGTCAATGGGCATCGGTCCGCTGAATGCCATCTACCAGGCGCGCTTCATGCGCTACCTGGAGAACCGTGGCCTGATTGCCAAGACCCCCCGCAAGGTCTGGGCTTTTGTGGGAGACGGTGAGACCGATGAGCCCGAGACCCTCGGCTCGATTTCGCTGGGCTCGCGTGAAAAACTCGACAACCTGATTTTCGTGGTCAACTGCAATCTGCAGCGGCTCGATGGTCCGGTGCGCGGCAACGGCAGGATTGTGAACGAACTGGAAGCCAGCTTCCGCGGCGCCGGCTGGAACGTCATCAAAGTGATGTGGGGCAGCGACTGGGACCCGCTGTTCGCGCGCGACAAGTCAGGCCTGCTGCTGAAGCGAATGGAAGAGTGCGTGGATGGCGAACTCCAGACCTTCAAGGCCAAGGGCGGCGCGTACATCCGCAAGGAGTTCTTCGGAAAATATCCCGAACTGCTCGCGCTAGTGGAGCACATGAGCGATGACGAGTTGCATCGCCTCACCCGCGGCGGCCACGATCCCCAGAAGGTTTACAACGCTTACCTGCAGGCCACGCAACACACCGGTTCGCCAACCGTGATCCTGGCGCAGACCGTGAAGGGTTATGGTCTCGGCTCCGCCGAAGCGCGCAACGCCACCCACTCCGAAAAGAAACTGGCTGACGCGGCATTGTCGGCGTTTCGTTCACGCTTCGATATCCCCATCCCGGATGAAGCGGCGAAAGAGGGATGGTTGTACAAACCGTCAGATGACAGCGAAGAGCTGAAGTATATGCGCGAGCGCCGCCGCCTGTTAGGCGGATACACGCCAACGCGCGTTCCAAAGGCCATCGAGTTCAACGGGCCGCCCATAGGGGAATTCGCGGAATCGCTAGCAGGATCGAAGGGACGCGGCGTCTCCACCACCATGGGATACGTCAGCATGCTGCGGCAGTTGCTGAAGGACCCGAACATCGGCAAGCTGATCGTGCCCATCATCCCTGACGAAGGGCGTACGTTTGGCATGGAATCGATCATTCGGCAGGTGGGCATCTACGCCAGCCAGGGCCAGCTCTACAAGCCTCATGATCAGGACATGCTGCTCTACTACCGGGAAGAAAAGGGCGGCCAGATTCTCGAAGAGGGCATCACCGAGGCCGGCTCGATGGCTTCGTTCACGGCTGCGGGAACCGCCTATTCCAACTACAACGTTGCCACTATTCCGTTTTTCACCTACTACTCGATGTTCGGTTTCCAGCGCATTGGCGACATGGTGTGGGCGTTCGCGGATGCGCGTGGCAAGGGCTTCCTGATGGGCGGCACGGCCGGCAGGACGACGCTCTCCGGCGAAGGACTGCAGCACCAGGACGGTCACAGCATCGTATTGGCCAGCACGGTCCCAACATGCCACACCTATGATCCAGCGTACGTATACGAGATCGCGGTCATCGTGCAGGACGGCATTCGCCGCATGTACGAAGCAGGCGAAGACCGCTTCTACTACATCACGCTGTACAACGAAGACTACCCCATGCCCGAGATGCCCAAGGGGTGCGAGGAAGGCATTTTGCGCGGCATCTACAAATATCGCGCAGCCGCTAAGCGTAAGGCCGTGGCGCAGTTGTTTGGCAGCGGTCCCATTCTGAATGAGGCGCTGCGGGCGCAGGAAATCCTGGAAGAAAAGTACGGCGTTGCCACCGACGTTTGGAGCGTGACCAGCTACAACGAGTTGCGCCGTGATGCACTTTCGACCGAGCGCTGGAACCGGCTGCATCCCGGGGACGCCGAGAAGAAGCCCTACATCGTGACCGCGATCGCAGGCACCGAGGGCCCCATTATTGCGGCAACCGATTACATGAAGGTCGTTCCCGACCAGCTTTCCCCGTGGCTACACGATCGGCTGGTCACGCTGGGCACTGACGGTTTCGGGCGTAGCGACAACCGCCAGCATCTGCGCCGGCACTTCGAAGTGAACGCCGAGTCAATCGCGACGGCGGCATTGTCGCGTCTGGCTCGCGATGGGAAGTTCGATGTCAAGGGGGCGCAGAAAGCGTTCGAGGAACTCGGGGTGGCAACGGAGACGCTGGACCCGGCGGTACTGTAAATCGGCTGTCGTCAGATCACGAGTACCGCTGCGCCATCGATGGCGTCTCGCTTGATGGCCTGCAACGCTTCGTTGGCCTGGTCGAGTCGAAACGCTGTCACCTTGGGCCGCATCCCGATTTCGGCGGCGATCTTCAGGAAGTCTCGGGCATCCGCCCGCGTCATGTTGGCGACGCTGCGAATCTGCCGCTCGCCCCATAGCAGACTGTCGTAATCGAACTGGGGAATGCGGTCGAGATGAATGGCATTGATCGCCACCACGCCACCTTTCCGCAGACTGCTGAGCGCTGCGACCACTACGTCTCCGCTGGGCGCAAACGTAATTGCCCGATCAAGCTCGACCGGTGGGCGTTCGGTTTCGGAGCCCACCCACGCCGCTCCCATCGATCGCGCCAGTTGTTGGTGCGATTCTCCCCGAGTCGCGACATAGACTTCGCACTTCCAGGCGTGTAGCACTTCAATCGCGAGGCTGGCGGAAGCTCCGAAGCCAAACAGTCCGACGCGCTCTCCCGGTTGCACTTCCGCGACCCTGAGACTGCGAAACCCGATGATTCCCGCGCACAGCAGCGGCGCGGCCGTCAGGTCGTCAAGCGCTGCCGGTAGCGGGAAGACAAAGTCCGCTCGTGCCGTCGCGTATTCCGCATAACCACCGTCCACCGTGTAGCCGGTGAAGGTAGGTAAATCGCACAAGTTCTCTTTGCCGTGCCGGCAGTACCAGCACGAACCGTCGGTGCCGCCAACCCACGACACGCCGACGCGCCTCCCCAGCGGCAACTCGGGCGTCGCGCCTGCGACGATGTCGCCCACAATCTGGTGTCCAGGGATGAGGGGATTGCGCCGCTGCGGCAGTTCGCCTTCGGTGATATGCAGGTCGGTGCGGCAGACTCCGCAGGCACGAACTTTCAGCAGAACCTGGCCCGTGCCGGGTTCCGGTTGCGTCACGTTTTCCATTCGCAACGGACGCTCGGCGATGGGAGATGGCTTGGTTAGAACGGCAGCCTTCATGAGAACTCGCGCCTCCGGGCTGGGATGCGTTTGATGGCGTAGTGCGGCGGGATGGCAAAGAAACACGCCAGCACAAGGTTGATCAGCAGGCTGGCGGTAATGCTCACCCAAGCCAAGGCAATCGCGATTGCGTAGGCCAGCGGGCCATAGTTGTACTGCTGCGTGATCTTCTGCGCCGTTTCCCGATCCATGTCGCTGGCCAGCAGATGTCCGTCACGCGAGGCGGCATAACGCCACAGCAAATTGAAAAAGACTGCGATCCCCAGATAAGCCGCATCGTAAACAATCACCGCCGTCCTGGCGCCGGGATGCCCGAGGTGCGCCGCCAGCACCGAGGTGGTGAACGGGATGACAATCACGCCGAACATGAGGGCGAGATTAATGATCAGTAGCATGTCATCGCTCTTCTTGATGTGGGTGAACATGCGATGGTGGTTGATCCACATGATGCCGATGAAGGCGAAGCTGATAAAGAACGAAAGATAAGACGGCCACTGCAGCAGCAGTTGCGCGCCAAGATCGCCGCTTCCCGCGCTAGGCACTTTAATCTCCAGAATCAGCAGCGTGATCGCGATGGCAAACACGCCATCCGAAAAAGCTTCAACCCGCGCGGTTTCCGTGGTCAAATTCGTTTCCCCGTGACCAGCGATAATAACCCAACCGCGCTACAGCCATCCCTTGGAACGGGCGATGCGCGCGGCTTCGGTGCGGTTGGCGGCGCCCAGTTTGCTGATCGCTTCAGATAAATAGTTGCGCACCGTGCCCTCCGACAAGTTCAGCTCGGTGGCGATGTCTAAGCTGGCCACGCCTTCGCCGGCCAATCGCAGCACCTGCCGCTCGCGCTCAGTCAGCGGATCAGGCTCGTTGGTCCAAGCTTCGGCGGCGAGTTGCGGATCGATGACGCGCAATCCGCCGCGTACCCGTCGCACCGCGTCAGCGAGTTGTTCGGCGGGCATGTCTTTGAGCAGGTATCCGGAGGCACCCGCTTCGAGTGCACGGCGAAGATAGCCCGCGCGGGCAAAAGTGGTAAGTATGATCGTCCGCACCAGGACGCCGCGGCGCTTCAGTTCGGCGGCGACTTCGAGCCCAGTGAGACCAGGCATCTCGATGTCGGTGACCAACACGTCGGGGCGTGTCTGCTGCACCAGGCGCAGCGCTTCGTCGCCGGAACGAGCACGGGCGACGACTTCGATGTCGTCTTCCATTTCGAGCAGCGCAGCCAGCGCGCCGAGGACCATAGCCTGGTCTTCGGCGAGGACGACGCGAATCTTGTCACGCTTGTTGCCCGCCATGCCCTCAGTTTCGCAGAGCGGAGGCGGCTGAGGCGAGTGGCAAATCGATAATTAAGCGGGTTCCGTTGGTGGTGAGCAGTTGGAGCGAGCCTCCGATGGCTTCCAGGCGCTCGCGCATCCCCCGCAGCCCATTGCCTTCCGGACCGGCAGCACCGCATCCGTCGTCGGCGATTTCGAGCGTGCAGAGCGCGTCATTCCGCTTCAGGGTAACGTTGCAGCGGCTGGCGTCGGCGTGACGCACAACGTTGGTGACAGCCTCGCGCAAGGCCAGGGACAACACAGACTCTTGCTCCGGATTGAGCACCACCCGGTCGGTATCGCACTCCACGGTGACGCCGGCAGTCTCAAGGGCGGCGCGAGCGCGAGCAAGTTCAGCGAAGATGCCTTCCGTACGGTATCCGCGGATGGCTTCGCGGACGTCGGCCAGCGCGGCGCGCGAGGTAATCTCCACGTCCTGCATCTCCTGCTTGGCGTGTTCAGGGTCGCGATCCACCAGCTTGCGCGCCAACTCAGCTTTCAGGGTAATGAGCGATAGCGTGTGTCCCAGGACATCGTGCATGTCGCGCGCAATGCGCTCGCGTTCGGCTACCTTGGCGAGATGCTCCATCTCGCCGTGCGCAAGGCGCAGCTTCTCTTCAGCGCAATGGGCGACCGCCCAGTGGTGGTTTCCCAAGGCGACAAGGATGATCAGCAGGGACATCGAGACCCACATGCTGACTTCAAAGTGGAACCGCGCCACATAGAAAAACATGATAGCGAGCTCAATCGCCAGTAGCGCAATCACCCAACGAAGCTTGGTATTGAATCCGCCGGCTGCGGCAGCGTAGATCAACAGCCCTACACCCCCGTAATTTGAGGGGATGAGGATCGCCGCCATCAGTACCATCAGGACGATGCAAATGTTTCTGGTCCGCCCGAACCGCGAGAAAGCCTGCAGGTAGAGAACGATGAAAAAGAGCCCGGCGGCCGTGTTCCACACCCAGTGCAGCGGGCCGGCATGTCTAAAGTAAGGGTCAAGGAAGAACCAGATCATAAAGGGCAGCCACATGAGCGGCATCCATTTATGTTCGTGGTCGGCGGGATAAAGCTTTCGCCAGATTGTCTGAATAGTGTTCATCGCTGCATTCACCTTGCCACTGCTGCGCTATTGTCGTCTGGAACGGGGTTCGGGCACAATGCCGTACCACACTACTGCCCCAATGGTCAGCGCCAGCGCCAGATCGGTCCAGCGGCTGGTCAGGGTAAGACCAGTAAACACCGCCATCAACACGAACCACAGTATCCAGCGCGCTGTACAGTTGTTCATAACCGACTCCCAATCCAATCGTCCGGTGTTCCGTTTCGTTTCACGATCCGAAGCCGCGCGCTGCGATGTGGTGGGTACCGAAACGCGGGCTTCGGTTCGTGTTGTCCCGAAACCCGCGCGGTTGCGAATTCCGGGGACGTTCGAGTCTCGTCCGCCATCGGGGCGACAGGTGACGGCGGACAATTCTCGCCGGGCCAACTCATCTTCAATTCGTAGACGCTATCCGTACGATGCCCCCTCATCGCGCCAGTAGCCGTAGGCTGCAATGCCGAGGAACAGCAACGTCACTCCGATCAGCGCCTCCACATGTCCCCAGGCAGGCGATGGATTCGGGTTGACTCCGATAGCGTTGAGGGCCAACTGGCTCATGTGATAAGGCGGCAGAACCAGGGCCACCTTCTGCAACACTTTTGGCAGCATGAAAATCGGAATCCAAAGTCCCGAGCAGAACGACATCGGCAGGTACACCAGGTTCACGATCTCCGGGGCCGAGTTG
>Ga0207930_1000645_pt1 | contig 10959 bp, 11 predicted proteins | sample NGESurshal092012_7_FD_184477 | JGI IMG/M metagenome (GOLD analysis project Ga0207930, IMG submission 184477) | Arctic peat soil microbial communities from Barrow, Alaska - NGEE Surface sample 210-3 shallow-092012 (SPAdes) | ecosystem: Environmental > Terrestrial > Soil > Wetlands > Peat ... | reverse complement strand
GAACGCCGAGACGCCCGCGCACTTGCCGTCCGCTCCGAGCGCCGCGCTGACGTCGTGATCCTCTGGCTGAGCGGCGCCCTGGACCGAGCCACCTCAGCTCTGCTCGACCGTGAGCTCGATGCGCAGGCGGGCCGCACGATGCGTCTGGTCCTCGATCTGACCGGGCTCGAGTTCATCGACTCGAGCGGGCTGGACACGCTCGAGCGAACACATCGACGCGCGTCGGAGAGAGCGCAGCGACTGTCCTTTCGGCAGGGACTCCATGTGGGACGGCGCCCCCTCGACCTGATCCGCAACGCCCAACCACGGGCTCGGCCGGCGTCTCGTCGCGCCAGCGGGACCAAGCAGGGCGACTACTTCCCGCTCGCCATGGCGAGCGCCGATGTCGATCACCAGCGCCCCCGTGATCGACCCTGGGGCGCGTTGGACGCGCGCCCCGGCCAGGCAGCAGGCGCGAGCGACGCCCCCTCCCTCCCGGGCGTCGCTCGCGCCGCGCCATGGTTGCCATAGCCGAGCCGCTCAGACGGCGGCGTCGAGCGCCTGCGTGAGGTCCGTCTCGCCTGCGTTGAGGTAGAGAACCCGGCGCGCGGCGTCCGCCCGCTCGAGCAAGTCGTCGAGCACCGCCGCGACATCGGCGCGTGGAACGTCGCCGCGCAACGGCTCGAGGTCGACGCGCACGCGGCCCGTGCCCGGCTCGTCGGTGAGACGACCCGGGCGGACGATCGTCCATTCCCGGTCGCTTGCCTGCAGGGCCGCATCGGCCTCTGCCTTGGCGCGGAGATAGACGCTGAACACGTCGTCATCGTCCGGTGGGTTCTCCGCGCCCACCGAGCTGACGATCACGTAGCGCGGTACACCGGCCGCGACCGCCGCATCACGCAAGCTCGCCGGGCCGGCGCTGGACTTCGCGTCCCTCGGCTCCGTCGACGCGGTTCTGCTCAGCCATGATCACCACGACGACAACCTCGATCCGACCGGACGCTCGCTGCTGGAGCGGATGGGCCGGATCTTCACCACCCGCGCCGGTGCTCGCCGGCTGGGTGGCCGAGCCGAGGGACTGGCCGACTGGGAGACGGTCGCGCTGGCTGGCCCCGGCCGCGCGACGATCGAGATCACGGCGACCCCATGCCGACACGGGCCGCCTGGGAGCCGCCCGATCGTCGGGGACGTGATCGGTTTTGCCCTGCGCTGGCCCGAGCAGCGCCACGGCGCGCTCTGGGTCTCGGGCGACAGCGTCCTGTACCCGGGGCTGCGTGAGGTCGCGGCGCGCGTCACGGTGGGCACGGCGATGCTCAATCTCGGAGGCGTGACCTTCCCGTGGCTGTCGGGCCCCCTGCGCTACACGATGAACGCCGAGGAGGCCGTCGAGCTCAGCCAGTTGCTCGATCCACACGTGATCCTGCCGTTGCACTACGAAGGGTGGAAGCACTTTCGCCAGTCTCGCGGTACCGCCCAGCGGATCCTCGCCGCCTCGCCGGTGGCCGATCGCGTGCGCTGGCTCGCCCCGGGCATGCCCACCGTGCTCGAGGCCTGACGCGCACGGCGCGCATCGCCCGGTACTCGACGGGGTAGCGTTAGGGCCAGCCATGCACCTGACCGGAGTCCGTCAGCTCGAGAACTACATCGGCGGCGCGTGGACGACACCGTCGGCCGCCACGGAGGTGCTCGACGTCACCAACCCGGCCACCGGGGAGATCCTCGCGCGGGTTCCGCTCTCGGGCGCGGCTGATCTCGATGCCGCCGTCAATGCGGCCCGGCGTGCGCTTCCCGAGTGGCGAGCCGTGTCGACGATCGGCCGGGCGCGCAAGATGTTCGAGCTGCGTGAGCGGCTCGTGGTCCGCAGCGAGGACCTCGCTCGATCGGTCTCGGCGGAGATGGGCAAGACGATCAGCGACGCCCGCGCCGAGGTGGCGCGAATGATTGAGATGGTCGAGGCCGCCTGCGCGATCCCGACCACTATGCAGGGGCGCATCCTCGAGGACGTGGCGCGCAACGTCGACGCTGAGACAGTCCGCCAACCGGTCGGCGTGTGCGCCGCGATCGTGCCCTTCAACTTTCCGGCCATGGTGCCGTTCTGGTTTCTGCCCTTCGCGATCGCCTGCGGGAACACGTTCGTGCTCAAGCCCTCCGAGCAGGTGCCGCTCACCCAGCAGCTCGCCTTCGCCGAGCTCGACGCGCTCGGGCTCCCGGCCGGCGTGGTCAACCTCGTCAACGGTGGCCGCGAGGTCGTCGAGGGGATCCTCGAGCACCCCGGGATCGATGCCGTCTCCTTCGTGGGCTCCGCCTCTGTGGCGCGAATCGTCTACGAGCGCGCAGCCCGGGCCGGCAAGCGGGTGCAGGCGCTCGGCGGAGCCAAGAATCACATGGTCGTCATGCCCGACGCAGTCATCGAGCCCACCGTGGAGGGCATTCTCGGCTCGGCCTTTGGTGCCGCCGGCCAACGCTGCATGGCCGGCTCGGTCGTCGTGACCGTCGGCGATGCCCACCGGCAGCTCATCGGGCCACTGATCGAGGCCACCCGCGCCCTGCGCATCGGGGACCCGCTGGCGCAGGACAGCGACGTCGGTCCCGTCATCTCGCCGGCCGCAGTCCAGCGCATTGCCGGATACGTGGAGCGCGCGGCCGACGCCGGCGCCACCGTGGCCGTGGACGGACGCGGCGCCCGCGAGGGCGAGCCCGGAGCCTGGTTCGGCCCCACGATCGTCGACGGCGTGACGCCCACGATGGAGATCGCCCGCGAGGAGGTCTTCGGCCCCGTGCTCAGCATCATCAGCGCCGGCACACTCGACGAGGCCATCGCACTCGTCAACGCGAGCGCGTTCGGCAACGGGACCTCGATCTTCACCGAGTCCGGAGCCGCCGTGCGGCGCTATCGCCACGAGGTCCAGGCCGGAATGATCGGAGTCAACATCGGGGTCGCGGCTCCGGTCGCCTTCTTCCCCTTCTCGGGCTGGAAGGACTCCTTCCTCGGCGATCTCCACGCGCACGGGCCCGACGCGGTCGATTTCTTCACCCGCAAGAAGACGGTCACCAGCCGCTACTTCTCAAGCGGCGAGGGAAGCGGCAGCTACTTCGTCGAGCGCTGACGAGGTCGGGAGCGCGCAGCACGGCCCGGCGGGCGAGCTCACCGCAGCCGGGTCGCCCACTCAACTTGGGCGCCCGGCGACCGAAGACCCAGGTAATGGCCGCTTCCCTCGAGCGGGCCCCCGGCTCGTCGCTGCTCATCGCCCTCGTCGTCGACGACGATCCCGATCTCCGGGGGGGGATCGCCTTCAAGCTCGAGCGGGCCGGGTTCGAGGTGCGCCAAGCCGCTGACGGAGAGGCGGCCCTCGCCGCGGCCGCCGAGCAGCGCCCTGACATCGTGCTCCTGGACTGGATGATGCCGCGGTTGAGCGGAGTCGAGATCTGCCGTGCGCTGCGGGCCGACATGCGGCTGCGCGATACCCCCGTGATCATGCTCAGCGCCAAGGGCCTCGACGCCGACATCGAGTCGGGGCTGGAGGCCGGAGCCGACGACTTCATCGCCAAGCCATTCAGCCCAGGACTCGTGCTGGACCGGGTCCGCGCCGTCCTGGCTCAGGCCGCGCTCCTGACCCGCTCGCCTGCGACGCCGGCCGCCCTGGCTCCGGCGATCGGCAGCCAGGTATCACTGAGCTTCGGGGACACCGTGGCCGGGGGCGTGGTCCGCACTGGACTGCCCGCCTACGAGATCACGCTGCATCAGGCCGCTCCCGTCCCGCTGCCGGCCCGGTCCCAGCTGCACTACATGGGGCCTCCCGGTGTCATGTGCCAGCACGGCGCGCTGCGCGGCGGTGACCGCGGACGGGCGCCAGGGCGAATCACTCCGTAGCTCTGGCGTTACGGTAGCTTCTGTGTTACCGTAGCCAAAGGGTTACGAATTCTCAGGAGGCGTGGCGATGGCAAAGCGATACGCGGTGCGGCGCAGCATCGAGGCCCCAGCTAACCGGGTCTGGCGACTGCTGACCGCGGCCGACCAGTACACACGCTGGAACCCGACGGTCCTCTCGCTCGAGGGGCGGATCGCGGCCGGGGAGAAGATCAAGCTCGTGTCGACGGCCAACCCCAAGCGCGCGTTCGCGCTCACCGTCTCCGACGTGGCCCCCGGAGCCTCGATGGTGTGGTCCAGCGGAATGCCACTCGGCCTGTTCTCCGGACGGCGGACCTTCACGCTCGAGCCGGCGAGCAGCGGTGGGACCGAGTTCGCAATGGAGGAGATCTACAGGGGAGCGCTGGCGCCGCTGATCACCAGGTCGATCCCGGATCTGACCGACACCTTCGCGCAGTTCGCCGACGGCCTCAAGGCTGAGGCCGAAGCCATCGGGCAACGAGACCGGTGACGGGTTCCGAACTGCACCGCAGCGCGCTCGACGCCCTCGGCGATGCCAACCGCCGGGCGATCGTGGAGATCCTGAGCCGAGGCGGTCAGTCTGTCCAGGAGATCGCCGATCAGCTTCCGATCAGCCGCCCCGCGGTCTCGCGACATCTGCGGCTGCTCAAGGGCGCCGGCCTGGTCAGCAACGAATCCGACGGGACCCGCCACATCTACGCCCTGCGCGACGAGGGGGTCCAGGCCGTCCGGGACTACTTCCGCGCCACGTGGGGGGAGGCGATCCCACGCTTCCGGATCGTGGCCGAGAACACCGAGCCGAGACCAGGCGCCGATGAGCGCTGAACCGCTCGTCATCGAGTTCGAGGTCGGCGTCTCTCCCCAGCAGGCCTTCGAGACCTGGACCGAGCGCTGCGCCACCTGGTGGCCGGCGTCCCACACGGTCAGCGGTGACCCCGCCGCGATCACCTTCGAGCCGCACCCCGAGGGGCGGATCTTCGAGCACGACGCGACCGGCGCCGAGCACGACTGGGGACGGGTCCTCGAGTGGCAGCCACCCGCCCGGCTGCGCTACCGCTGGCACCTCTTCTTCGACCCCAGCGAGGCGACCGAAGTCGAGGTCACGTTCACCCCTCGCGGCGAGCACACCGCCGTGCGGCTCGAGCAGCGTGGCTTTGACCAGCTGGGTCAGGCCGCCGCGCCGCGACGGGCCAAGACCGCGTTGGCCTGGGGCAGCCTCACCGCCGCCTTCGCGCAGGCGTGCGCATGAGTCTCGAGAACGTCCCCGGTCCGATCCTCGTCACCGGCGCCACGGGGCGTCAGGGCTCGGCCGTCATCCGCCATCTGCTCGGTCGAGCGACCGGAGTGCGGGCCTTGACGCGTGCGCCTGATTCAGCGGCCGCCCGGCGGCTCGTTGCCCAGGGCGTGGAGGTGATGCGTGGCGACCTCGAGGACCCTGGCAGCCTGGGCCGTGCCGTCGCGGGGATGCATGGTGTCTACAGCGTCCAGGACTTCACCGTCGGGGCCGAGCGCGAGGTCCGCCAGGGGATCAACCTCGCCGACGCCGCCCGGGCCGCCGGCGTGGCCCATTTCGTCTACGCCTCGGTCGGTGGGGCGGAGCGCGGCGCCGGCATCGATCACTGGGCATCCAAGTGGGCGATCGAGGAGCACATCCGCCGCATCGGGCTGCCGGCCACGATCCTCCGTCCGGCGTCCTTTATGGAGAACTACCACATCCCCGCGGTCGAAAAGGGACTGCTCAAGGGCCGGCTGGTCGATCCCGTCAAGGGCGGGAAGCCCTACCAGACGATCGCCACCGATGACGTGGGCAAGTTCGCTGCCTTGGCTTTTGCCCGGCCTCAGGCTTTCCTCCACAGCGAGCTCGAGATCGCCGGCTCAGAGCTCACCAACGAGCAGGCCGCAGCCGTGTTCGCGCGGGTCCTTGGACGGCCAGTCAGGTTTCGCCACATGCCCCTCTGGGTCGCCCGCCTCGCCCTCGGCCGCGGCTTTCACCAGATGTTTCGCTGGTTCAACGAGTCCGGCTACCAGGCCGACGTCGCCGGGCTGCGGGAGCGGTATCCCGAACTCCGCCTGAAGTCGCTCGAGGACTGGCTGCGTGAGGATGGCTGGGAGAACCGCCGCGCACTCGCCCGTGAGCACGACAAGCTCGGACGGCCCATCGTCCACCCCTGAGCCGGACATATGCTCTTCGCATGGACTGCGGCCGTGCCGGCTTCACTGAGGTTGCGGGACGTGAACGATGAGCCCGTCGGAGTCGGCCCAAGTCGTGGTCGTCGGCGGCGGTATCACCGGTTGTAGCGTCGCCTACCACCTGGCGCGGGCGGGCTGGACCGACGTGCTCGTGCTCGAGAAGGGTGAGCTGACCAGTGGCTCCACCCACCACGCGGCGGGACTCGTCACCCAGTTCAATCCGTCGGCGACGATGATGGAGTTCCGCCGCTACAGCGTCGCTCTCTATCGCGAGCTCGGCGTGTTCAACACCGTCGGCAGCGTCCGCCTCGCCTCCAGCCCTGACTCGCGCCGCGATCTCGAGCGGGCCGCCAGCCGCGCCCGCGGCCTCGGCCTCGAGGCCGAGCTGCTCGAGCCCGCCGAGGTGCTCGAACGCCTGCCCTACGCCTCCCCCGAGTCACTGTACGGAGGCATCTGGGTGGCCGAGGACGGGCATGTCGATCCGCACATCACCACGCACGCCCTCGCCGGTGCCGCCCGCGAGCTCGGCGTCCGCTTCCGTCTGCGCACCCGGGTCACCGGAATCGGGCTCGGCCCCCACCACGAGATCCGCGCCGTCGATACCGACACGGGCCCGATCGCCGCCGAGCACGTGGTCAACGCGGCGGGCATCTGGGCGCCCCAGCTGGCCGAGATGGCCGGCGCCCACCTGGCCTCGGTGCCCGTTGATCATCAGCACGTCCTGATGGCCGCCGTCCCCGGCGACGAAGTCCCCCGCGACAGCCCCTGCTTCCGTGACCCCGACAACCTCGTCTACGGCAAGGGCGAGGCCGGCGGAATGCTGATCGGCGGCTACGAGGGCGACCCTGTGGCCCGGTGGACGCACGGCGTGCCCTGGGAGCACGGGGCGAGTCCGGTCGAGTCCGACATGGATCGCTTCGTGCCCCTGCTGCAGGGAGCCATCCGCCGCTTCCCCTTCCTCGAGCGCTCGGGTGTCATCCGCCTGCTCTGCCATCCCGACGCGATGACTCCCGACGGCAACCCCCTGCTGGGCCCGGTGCCCGGCACGCCGGGCCTCTGGGTCGCGGCCGGCCTCTCGCTGAACGGCTTCGGCGGCGCCGGGGGCATCGGCCGCGCCCTGGCCGAGTGGATGAGCGACGGAGAGCCGGGGCTCGACGTCAGCGCCTACCGCGCCTGGCGGTTTGGCTCGGCCTACCGAAACACGGCCTTTGCCACCGCTTGCGCTCGCGAGGCGTACCGCTACTACTACCGCCTGCGCTATCCGTTCGATGCCGACGAGTGGGGGCGCGGTCTGCGCTCGAGCCCACTCGAGGTCCGCCTCCAGGAGCACGGGGCCGTATTCGGGGCCAAGAACGGCTGGGAGCGCCCCGATCACTTCGAGCCCGGGCACCCGTGGCGGCGCAGCGGCGCCGACCAGCGGCGGTTCGGGTGGGCTCGACCGCCGTGGTTTGAGCGCGTCGGCGTCGAGCACGCAGCCTTCCGGGAGCGGGTCGGGATCATCGACATGACCTCGTTCGGCAAGCTCGAGGTGAGCGGCCCGGGTGCCCTGACCCTGCTGCAACGGGTCTGCGACAGCCGGATCGATCGGCCGGCGGGAAGCGTGATCTACAGCCAATTCCTCAACCAGCGCGGGGGAATCGTGGCCGACGTGACCGTGACCCGGCTCGACGAGCAGACCTTCCGGGTCATCACCGGCGCCGGCACGGTGGATTCCGATCGCGGCTGGCTGCAGCTCAACCGACGCCCCGGCGACGCTGCGCTGACCATCCGCGACCGCAGCGACGATTTCGCCGTGATCGGGATCTGGGGGCCGCGGGCCCGCGCCGTTCTGTCCGCGTGCACCGACGATGATGTCTCCGACGCCGCCCTGCCCTTCGCCCAGGCTCGCACGGTCACGGTGGGGGGCGCCCGGATCCTCGCCCAGCGCATCACCTATGTGGGCGAACTCGGCTACGAGCTCTACGTCTCAACGGACTGGGCGGTGGCCTTCTGGGACCGGTTGCTGGCCGCTGGAGCCGGAGAGGGAATCGCCCCCGGCGGGTACCGGGCGCTCGAGTCCCTGCGCCTGGAGAAGGGCTATCGCTATTTCGGCACCGATCTGACCGCGTCGGACACCCCGTACTCGAGCGGGCTCGGATTCTGTGTTGCCCTCGACAAGGGGGAGTTCAACGGCCGTGACGCCCTGAGCGCGCCGGGAGCGGCCACGCCCGCGCGGCGCCTGCGGACGCTGACCGTCGGCGACTCGGCGTACGCGACCGTCTACGGCGGCGAGGCGGTGCGCCATGCCGGGCAGGTGGTGGGGCGCATCCGCAGTTGTGCCTACGGCTATACGGTCCAGACCAACGTCGCCCTGGCGTCGATCCCGGCCGACCTCGAGCTCGGAGCCGAACTGACCGTCGATGTCCTCGGCGACGCAATCACGGCCCGGATCGCGCCCGACGTCCTCTATGACCCCGACGGAGCGCGGATCCGTGCCTGAGCGTCGCCGACCCCCCGGGCGCCCATGACCCCTCACGCCGCGCAACTCGAGCGGATCTGCGCCCAGGTGCCAATGCTGGCCACATCCGAGCGCCGGATCACGCCGATCGCCGGCGGGATGACCAATCACAACTATCGGGTCATCACGGAGGCCGGCGATTGCGTGGTGCGGATCGCGGTCGACGAGAGTGGCGAACTGGGAATCGACCGCGACAACGAGCACCGCAACTCGATCAGCGCGGCGCAGGCCGGGGTCGGCGCGCCGATCATCGCCCGGGTGACCGAGCCCGAAGCCCTTGTCGTCGGCTTCGTGGACGGCGTCACGCTCACTCCGTCTGACTTCCGTGACCCTCGGCGGGTGACTGCGCTGGCCACAGCGCTGCGACGGCTGCACACGGCGCAGCCCTTCGCCCGCGATTTCGACATGGCCTTCGTGCAGGAGCGCTACCACGAGATCGTGATCGCCAACGGCTACCCGCTCCCGGCTGACTACGCGGCGTATGCCGATCGTGCCCGGCGGATGTCGGCGGCCCTGGCGCGGGCCCGCGTCCATACCGCGCCCTGTCACAACGACCTCATGCCGGGCAACTTCATCGAGCCCGACGGGCCGGGCAGCCCGCTGTGGATCGTGGACTACGAGTACTCGGGCAACAACGACCCCGGCTACGACCTCGGTGACGCGATCAACGAGCTCGAGCTCGACACCGGACAGGCCGAGCAGCTCGTCAGCGAGTACTTCGGATCGCCCGCACCGCAGGAGCTCGCCCGCGCGCGGCTGTGGTCACTGATGTCCCAGTGGGGATGGAGCCTGTGGGGATCGATCCGGATCGGCACCACCGGCGATCCCGAGATCGAAGCCTGGGCGGTGGCGATGTGGTCGCGCGCCGTGGCCCAGTTCGAGAGCCCCGAGTTCAACGAGCTCGTGGCCCGCGTCGAGGCGTCCTGAGGTCTAGGCGGCCTTGGTCTCAGCGGCGACGATCAGTGCCTTGAGCTCGGCGACGTCGATCTCCACCGTGTGACCCTCGCCCTCGATCACGTCATCGTCCTCGAGTTCGGCCAGGGTGGGGATGCGGACGGCCGGAACCTGGGCGGGCGCGGGCGCGGGCGCCAGTCCCGAGCGCAGCCGCTGAGGTGGAGCCAGGGGCGCCTTGATCTGGGCTCGGAACTCGAGCTGCGTGCCCGAGTCGCCCCACTCAACGGCGAAGCGTCCGTCGAGGCGCGAGCCGATCCAGGCGATCACGATCATCGCCGCTCCGACGATGACCAGGGGCAGCGTCCACACCGAGCTGACGATGTCCAGGAGGGCCAGCAGAAGGAGAATGACGCCGATCACGGCCAAGCGGGTCCGGGGCCGCCGCAGCTGGGCGCCCAGCCAACGCCCGGCCGCCGAGGCGCGCCTCTGCCAGGCCTCGGTGTCAGGCCGAAGGTGTCCGAACGAGCTGGCGGTCGAGGGCGGCGCTGAGGATGAGCTGTCGCTCTGGGGCTCGTCGCTGGGCGTGCTCATCGTTGGGGCGGGTATACCCATCGCCCTCTAGGTTCAAGCTCACGTCCGCGTCTCCTGCCGGGTTTTTGCTCGGTGTGATGCGCTCTCGCCGGCGAGGACCGGGACGTCCGCGGTCAGCGACTCGTGACCGTCGGCGGTGATGTGGAGGTTGTCCTCGATTCGTATGCCGCCAAACCCGAGGTGGGCGTCGACGCGATCCCAATCCACCCGGTCGCGGTGGCGCCGGCGACGGTCGGGATCCTCCAAGAGGGCGGGGACGAAGTAGATGCCCGGCTCGACGGTGACGACCATCCCGGTCTCCAGCGGCAGGTCGATCCTCAGGTTGGGGAACGGCGCCGGGCGGCCCTCGCGTCCCGCGAGTTCCCCACCGGCGTCGCGCACGCCGAGGCCGACGAGGTGCCCGATGCCGTGGGGAAAGAAGAGCCAGACGGCGCCTGACTCGATCAGCGTGTCGATCCCGCCGCGCAGAAATCCAGCCTCAACGAGCCCATCGGCGATGACCCGCGCCGCGGTCAGGTGCACCTCGCGCCATTCGATGCCTGGCCGGCAGGCGTCGATGGCCGCCCGTTCGGCGGCTCGAACGAGAGAGTGCAGCTCACCCTGGATGGGAGTGAGCGCTCCGCCGACCGGATAGGTCCGGGTGATGTCGCTCGCGTAGCCGCGGTACTCGGCTCCGGCGTCGATGAGGACGAGATCTCCGGTGTGAAACCGGCGTGAGCTCGGCGCGAAGTGCAGCACGGCCGAGTTGGGGCCCGACCCGACGATCGTGTCGTAGGCCATCGCCTCGCCGCCGTGCCGGAAGGCCGCCGCCTCGAGTTCGATCTGGGCTTCGCGCTCGCTGACCCCCTCGGCCAGCATCGGCATGACCGCGGCAAAGGCCGCTCGCGTCGCCAGCGCCGCGATCCGCATCCGGTGCAGC
>Ga0207930_1000642_pt1 | contig 10966 bp, 8 predicted proteins | sample NGESurshal092012_7_FD_184477 | JGI IMG/M metagenome (GOLD analysis project Ga0207930, IMG submission 184477) | Arctic peat soil microbial communities from Barrow, Alaska - NGEE Surface sample 210-3 shallow-092012 (SPAdes) | ecosystem: Environmental > Terrestrial > Soil > Wetlands > Peat ... | reverse complement strand
GTCTTCCAGGGTCACGTTATAGCCACGATTGATCTGCGCCCATCCGGTGGCGCCCGGCTTCACCAGCCAACGCTCTTTGTAGAACGGGATCTTTTGAACGCACTCTTCTTCCTGCTCCGGAACGAAAGGCCGCGGTCCGACGAATGCCATATCGCCCTTGACGATATTGAACAATTGCGGCAATTCGTCGATGCGGGTGCGGCGCAGCCACTTGCCCACCGCAGTGACGCGCGCATCCTCGCGCTCCGCCGGCTTCAACTGTTCCTTGTCTGACCCATCGTACATGGAACGAAACTTGTAAACCGTGAACAGACGCCCGTGTTCGCCGACGCGCTTCTGACGAAAGATTGCCGGGCCAGGCGAGTCAAGACGGATGGCGACGGTCGCGAGCAGCATCAGGGGCGAGGTCACGATGATGGCGAGACTACCTAAGATGAGCGAGAACAAGCGCTTGTAAAGATGCAGCGCGGTGCGGACATGAAAGCCCGGCGAAAACAGCAGCCAGCTCAAGCGCAGGGACTCCAACGGGATCTTGCCGGTAATGCTCTCGTAGTACTCGGGCCCGTCTTGAATGTAAACTCCGCGGGCTTTCAGCTTGAGTAGGCTTTCCACTTGCAGTTTGCCGCGGCGGTCCCCCATGGTTACCACGACACGCTGAACGTTTCTCTTTTCCGCGAGCTCTTCAATGTCTCCGTCGTCGAATTGGGGAACGCCTGGTACAGTCGGGGCGCTCTGCCCCACGAAGCCGACCACGCGCACCCCGAGCTCAGAGCGCTTACTCATCTCCTCCATCAGCGGTCCCGCCAAAGGGCCGTCGCCATAGAGAATGGCGCGCTGGGAGAAGCGGGCAGATCGGTTCAGCACAAAGAAAAGCTTGCGCCAAGCGGGAACCGCGACGCCGACAATGCCCACCCCGATCCATAAAGTGCTGCCCCCCAGGCTAACCTCGGGAAACACGTAGTAGAGCACCGCCAACGCGACGAAGGCACAGCCCAGTACGCCCACCAGGCGGGTGATCACCTCTCGCCGGTTGGCGAGCACAAACGAATCGTAGAGATCGAAGTAGTACATCAGGATGAGGAAGACTGCGACCACCAGGCCGATCCGCCCCAAGCCGTTTTCGTACAGCAGGTAAATACTGGCGTCGGAGGCCGTCCCTGCCCAAAACTCCACCGCCAGCACGAAACCCAAGGTCACGAGGGCGGCCTCGGTCACCGTGAGCAACAGTGTGCGGGTGGGGAAATAGGCATTGAACAAACGAATCATGCCGACGCCGCTGTTACCTTGTCCGCTTCCTTCTCGGCTTCTTTTTTAGCTTCCTTCTTCGACTTTCCGGATGAGTTGTTGCCTCCGTAGTAGCGGCCGTAATCGATATTCAACATGGAGGCTTCGTTAAAGACCACGCCCAGGAGTTTGGGCTTCTCGATTGATTCGAGCGCCTTATCCAGAAACTTACGGCGGGTAAACCCTTCGCGCACCACAACCAGCACACCATCACAGAGACGTGAAAGCGAAATAGCGTCGGCCATGGGCAACATGGGTGTGGCATCGAGCAACACCCAATCGAAGCTCGACGAGATCGTTTCCAGCATCTTGGCGAAACGGTCCGATTCCAGCAGAGGCAACGGTTCCTCCATGCCCTGACCTGCCGAGAGCAACCACAGCGGCAGGTCCTTGACCTGGTACAGCGAGTCTTCGAGCGAGAGTTTGCCCGCATCCCAATCCGAAATGCCGCGCAACGACACACTCGTCAGCAACTTGCTAGCGCTGGGCCGGCGCAGATCGGCTTCGATCAGCAGGGTGCGCGCATTATGACGCCGCGCCAAGGTGAGAGCGAGGTTGACAGAAACCACGGACTTGCCCTCGTCGCCCACGGAACTGGTGATGAGTAGCTTCTGCAACCGCCGCTTGTTCTGCATGTGCGCCAGGCGAGTCGCCAGTACCCTAAACATCTCCGCTCCCTTACTGTTCGGTTCAGCCAGCGCCACCAGGCGCTGCTCGGGAGTGGGCATAGGATGCAGGATGCGGTCGGCGGGAACGTTCAACCAGTTTGCATCCGTGGGTGTGCCGACCGGGACGCCAGCAGCAACGGCAACGGCAGTCGCTTCGCTAGGCACAGCGTCTGGCTGGCCTGAAACCAAGGGCGAGGCGCTCGGATTTTCACCTTGGGACTTCTGTAACGCTTCATACACTCGACTCATGGCTAGACTCTCCTCCCGGACGTGGTGGGCACCGGTTTTTCGGTTTCTAAGGTCGGGTTATCCATGGTGCGCAGGAGACGGAACAGGGAGCGCAGAAGGCTTTCGCCGTTCTCCTCGCGCGCGGCCACGGGTAGTGGAACTTCTTCCGGCAGCGATGGGCCCGTCAAACGGAAATCGCCGGCCACTTCGGTGATCATCTCAGGAGTCACCGGACGCTGTTCACGAGCAAAAGCGTTCACCATGGAATTTTCGCAAAGGTTGTTGATGATGCGCGGAATGCCGCCCGAATACTCATAGAGTTTGCCCAACGCCTCGTCGGCGAAAATCGGCGGCTCCGCAGGCGCTCCGGCACGCTCCAGACGGGACAGCACGTAGGCGCGCGTCTGCGTTTCATCCAGCGGCTGCAGCTGACAGCGTAGCGAGACCCGCTGCTTCAGTTGCCGCAACTCCGGAGAGTCAAGCATCATCTCCAGCTCCGGCTGACCCATGAGAACAATCTGCAGCAGCTTCTGTTGCGAGGTTTCCAGATTGGTCAACAGCCGGATCTCCTCCAGGAGTTCGTGCCTCAAAGCCTGCGCCTCATCCACCACCAGGGCGGTGATGAGCCCCCGAGCGTGGCGCTGGATGAGGTAGCGGTTCAGATCAAGCAGCATCTCGGTCTTGGTGCGCCCCGCGTAGGGCAGCCCCAGGTCGGCCATGATGTACTGGAAGAACTCCACCACCGGCAACAGGGGATTGAAAACGTAGCCGAAAGCGACGTTGTTCTTGCGCAGCTCCGTCAGCAGGCAGCGAACCAGCAAGGTCTTGCCCGTGCCCACCTCGCCGGTGATCACAATGAAGCCCTTCCTGCGGCCAACTCCGTAGTGCAGGTTGGCCAAGGCTTCATTGTGCCGCGGCGTCGGATGGTAGAAGAACGGGTCGGGGCTAATCTCAAAGGGATTGCGCGTCAACCCGAAGAACTGTTTATACATGCACTATCCCCAGAAGTAGGTGTAAGCAACTGCCGACGGAAGGAGGATGACCACCAATACGGTGGCCGCTACGGCAAACCACGGCCTCCAGCGAGCGGCGCGAATTTCCCTCGGCGTCGGCAGAGGAGGAATTTCAACCAGTACCGGCAAACTGACAGCCTCGCTGAGAGCCTGTTCGTTGCGGATACGGTCATCGAGAAACTCCGAGCCGACCCCGAAAAGCAGTGCAAGTACCAAGCCGACGCCGATTGCCGCGAGCGAGAACTTGAAGCGGTCGGGGAAGGAAGGCTTGTCTGGCAGGCTTGGCGGATCGATGACGCGGAACTGTGCGCCCTGTTGCTGCCGCTCAAGATTGGTGGCAAGCGAGGACTCCTGTTTCTTGCCAAGCAGGTCAACGTATTCCTTTTTCATATTGCCGAAATCGCGCAACATGTCACTCATCTGAGCTTCCACTGCCGGGGTCGCATTCAGGCGGGCCTGATACATCTGACCGGCCTGTTCGAGACGCTGCATTTGCTCCGTGGAAGTCTGGATCTCCATCTTGTTGACCTTGATTTGGCTCTGCAGCTGCACCAACGGCGCCATCGCCTGCACTTGTGCCGGGCTAGCGGTATTAGTATCGAGTTTCTCCTTGGCCTCCGCGCCCATGTTCTTCTTCAGTTTCTCGAGACCAGCGATGGTTTCCTTCAGTTTCCTGATATCGGGATGGTCGTCGGTGTACCTGGCCTGCAGGTCCGCCAATTGGGCACGCGCGCTTTCCAGTTGGTTGTCGACGCTGCTCGGAACGTCAGCCGAATCGCCCATCGTTTCGTATTGTTTCTGCAGCGAGCTCAGATAGGTCTGCTGCTGCAAGGCCCTCTCATGGCTGGTTTGCGCGGCCTGTAACTGCGATTGAATACCATTGAGGATCTGGAGATTGCTTTGCAATTGCTGCGGCAATGACCCATCGTGCTGGGCCTCATAGGCGCGCACCTTGGCCTCCTCGTCGGCAAGCGTCTGCGCAAGTGCCTTCACTTGAGAATCCAGGAAAAGCGTGGTCGCTTCCGACTGCTCCTGGCTGGCCCGCACGTTCTCGTCAACGAAGAACGAGGTCAAGGCTGCGTTCACCTTCTGGGCAATCATGGGGTCTGGGGCCTTATATGCCAGCTTGAACGCGATCAGTTCCTGGTTTGCCTTAGTCGTAGGAGCTTGAACCAACTCGAACTTAACGTCGTCGCGCATCTTCTCTACCTGGTCATCCGGCGAGTTGGCATAGCTGGAGTAGAGGTGAAATTTCTCGATGAGGTTAAGCAGGCGCGTGCGGCTCAGAATCTGCGTGCTCATACTTTGCACCCGATCGGCCAAGTCGACTTCAACGTTTGGCGTCACCAGGCCCTTCGGGACCTTCGGTGGCTCAACCAGCACCACGCTTTCCGAGGCGTACTTCGCGGGAATAACCCAAGCTGACGCAAAGACAAGGAGCCATCCGAAGAAGAGCGGTCCCAGAATCCACCACTTGCGGCGGACCACCATCGCCAAGTATTCATCGACACCCTGCATTGACTTCTGATCGTCAAGTTCTTCCATCATGAATCACCTTCCAAGTGAGTGGCCCCAGGTGTACCGGAGCGTAATTCCGACGCCATTGGTGCCCAGAGTATATGACTGGGGCAAAATGTATTGCTGACTCTGGTGAATCCAAGCGTAATACACGGATGCATTCCACGCCTGAGAGATATTTCGACTAAGATTCACTGTGCCGATCAGCCCGTTAAGAAATCTGCCGCTGTTGCTGGAGTGCGTTATCGACAGGCTGTTGTTGTACGAAAAGCCGGCATACAAATTCCAGCGCTGCGTCAGTGGCCGCCGGTAGCCGACGGTAAGCTGGTAGAGCCGTACCGTACCGAGGAGGCCACCGCCATTGGAAACTTGATGCCTGAATCCGACGCGCAACGCGTTCCGCGTTCCCGACCAGCCGAAAGTTGCTCCTTCTGCTACGTTCCACTCGGCCTGGTGCACCGCGTGATAACCGAAGCAGCCAAAACCCGGAAAACAGAAAGTTGGAACGATGTCCTTGCTCGCCGTGTACTCAGGACCCACAAATCCGCTTACGTACATATTTGGATTCAACTGATAGCTGGCGAACAGGTACGTCGCCTGAATTCCGGAGCGCGATAGACCATGTCCGAAATCCAGAGCGGTGAAGCTGTACCCGCCGCCGGCCGAGAGCCTCGCCGAGAATTCATGTTGATAGCTGGATCCCGCTGAGTAGGTGTACGAGTTGTTGGCTGACAACGCAGTGTTGATATAGCGTTGAAAGCTTTCACCCCCCGTAAAAGTAAGGCTATCACGCTGGGTCATCTGATAGGTCAGATTAACCGAACCCACATTCGCCTCGGTTACGGCCTGAGGTATGTAGATGACGGGATTGGGATTGTTAAAAGTGGGCACACGCTCAAGGGTCAAGTACGGCTCGAACGGGTCGTTTGTATAAATGTAGTTATCCGTCACCGCCAACTGCCAGTGCTTGGAAAACTGCCAGAGGATGTTGGCGGCCGCGTTCTGATTCAGCGCATTGTAATTCGACAAACCCCGCGACGACACGGCATTTAGCCCAACTCCGCCGTAGTACTGGAAATTCCACAGCAAGGTGGGACGAATCTGCGTTATGTGGACGCCGCCTCCGATCCTTCCCAGTGTCTCCCAGTAGCCACGGGACAAGCCTTCCGGCGAGTTGTAAATCTCTGACGCTCCAGTCGTCATGAGGAGCTGAATACCAGTGTTCGCCGTGACTTCGTTAAGCAACGACAATGGGGGCAGCTGTTCGGAATTAGTGTAAGCCACTTGGGGGCCAGTGGATGACTGCTGCGACTGGTCGGTAGAACCGTTCTGCGACTGGTCCGCAGAATTGCTCTGTGACTGGCCCGTAGAACCGCTCTGTGACTGGTCCGTAGAACCGTTCTGCGACTGGTCGGTAGAACCGTTCTGCGATTGATCGGTGCTAGTTTGCGACCAGGCATGCGGCGCTGACAGCACGGCCAAAACAACCAGGGACAGGCCGAGTTGACGTTTCATAGCCTCCTCCTCTCTTTCGCGTCTTCCGCTCTCACGGGACGACCAAGGTGTCGTGCGGCTGAAGCTGGATATTCTGAGCCATGTTCTTGCCCTTAATGACCTCTTTGTAGTTGAACTTGAACTGTACCTGCTTCCCATCCGGGCCAGTACGAAGCACGTAGATTTTCTTCTGCTTCGCGAAATCCCTAAAGCCGCCGCAGAGCGCTATGGCATCCAGCACGGTCATAGGGCGAGTGAGCGAAAAGTATCCCGGCCTCGCAACCTGACCCATAATGTTAAAGCTCAGGCTATTCACTTGGTTGACAATCACCGTGACCTGCGGATCGGACATGATCTTCTTCAGCGAATCGCCGATCTGGCCTTCCAATTGTACTGGCGTCAGTCCCCGAGCCTTGATCTCCCCCAGCAACGGCAGCGAGATCATTCCGTCCGGTCGAACAGGGACCGTCTTCGAGATCTCGGGCTCTTTCCACACATTGATCGACAACACGTCATCGGAGCCGATAATGTAGGTATCCGGGCGGACGTTCGCAACGCGCGGAGGAAGCGCGTCGGTGGGAGGTTGCGCGGTATTGGCCCCGTTCTTACCGGTCTCCGCCGAGTTGGCGGGTAACACGGGTTTACCTTGACTGGAGGAACTGCCTGCGTCCTGGCCCCATGCTGTGGGCGCCCAGGCGCCAAGCAGGACCAGCAAGACCATGGTTAAGATTGCGCGACTTCCAAATGCCTGTCTTTGCGAATGCATGACTCCACCTCGGTCCGGGTTACTCGGCCTTATCATCCTCTTCGGGTTTGCTCGCGGAACTGGAGCGCCGCTGCGGGATCCCCACTTCCTTGAGCTTATAGAGCAAGGCGCGATAGCTGATATCGAGCGAGCGCGCCGCCTTCTTTCGGTTCCAGTCATTAGCATGAAGTGCATTAAGAATAATACGCGCTTCCAATTTGCGGACTGTCTGCCGGGTCAATTTCTTGAGTGAAACCGGCCCATCCAGCATTAGGCTGTTAACCGCGTCGCGCTCATTGGGCTGAAGCAACTCGCTCAAGATAACATCTTCCGTGCCCATGACCACGTAGCGCTTGATCAGGTTCTCGAGCTGACGGATGTTGCCTGGCCACGAGTAACGCTGCATCTTGGCCATTAGCGCCGGGCGCACCATCATCACCCGGCCATTGAGCTTCTCGTTGTAGTACTGCAGCAGGTAATCGCTGATGACCGGCAGGTCCACTGCCCGCTCGCGCAGCGGCGGCAAATGAATCGTCATGGTGGCGATACGGTAAAACAGGTCGGGCCGAAAGTTTCCGTGCTCGATCTCCTCGTGCAATTCGCGGTTGGTAGCGCACACCACCCGCACCTCGACCTTCTTGTCCTCCTGCGCGCCAATCCGGCTGAATTGGCCATCCTGCAGAAGCTGCAGCAGTTTCGCCTGTAACACCGCATCCAATTCTGCGATCTCGTCCAGAAAGAGAGTGCCCCGGTGCGCCATTTCGACCCGGCCGGGCTTGGGATTGTAGGCTCCGGTGAATGCGCCTTTTTCGTAACCGAACAGTTCGCTTTCCAGCAGGGTTCCCGGGATCGCCGGACAGTTCACCTTCACAAAGGGACCATTCGCCCACGGCGAATAGAGGTGTAACAGCCTGGCAATAATGTCTTTGCCGGTACCGCTTTCGCCAGAGATGAGTACGGAAAGATTGGCCCCAGCGACTCGCTCAAGCTTCTGCCGGACATCGCGCATCGCAGGTGTCTGGCCAAATATCACCGGTTCCGGGGGAAGCTGTTGGACTGTGATCGCGCTGTCGCTGTTCGAGCCCGCCAGTAATGGCATCTCCTGTCCTCGCGTCACTGAGAGGTGTCGGCGTACCAATGAATTGCATTTCTTGCGCCAAGTTCGTGCACATCGCAAAAAAATGCGCACTTTGTTTTCAACATGATTTATTTACTATAGCTTATATATGCAACGGTTGTGTTAGAAATAATTCAGAAAGGGCTCAAAGAGAAGCAGTTTGCGCTTGGAAATGTGAAAACATTTTCACTTGGAGGAACTCTCTTTCCCTGCCGAGCGGGACCGGCCTGCCCCCAAGCCAGTCTGCTGGTTCAGAAGGGGTTCCTCGAATTGCAGGCCGAGCAGGAAGTATTGGCGGTCGGGCGTGCAGCGTAGCACGGTAGCGTGCAGCAGGGACACGGATCGTGGAAGCTGGGCCTTGTTGAGCAGAGCGACAGGAATCTCCAGCGTGATCTGGGTACCGGGATCAAGGTAACGACGGGTCGCTAGCAGCAACCCGCCTGCAGACAGGTTCAACGCGGTGGCAAACTCCAAGAACTCTTCGCCGTTGGCCTTGCTTCCGCGAACAAAAAAAGGAATGGAGATAGGCAGCCGCTCCCAGCCGCGGCGCTCAGCGACGGACGCGGTTCGACGCACTGCCACCTCCTACGTTACAAACTGATGACGCACATCGATAGCCAAACCGAAAATCGCAGCAACTCGCAATCTTTGTTACACCTACGAAAGAACGGCCTGGAGCGGCAAAACAGTGAACATCGCAAATTCTTGCGGTTCAGGAGAAGAAGAATGCCTCGCTGGACTGCAAAGTCGTTCCCAAAAAGGCAACTATCTTGCGCTATTCGGCGCAAATTAACCTGAAATTTTATTGACAACTCGGCTGGTTGGGGTAAGATTAGGTCTCCCCCTTGTAGAGTGCTTCCGCTCTATTTCCCCGAGGACCGGAAACCGCTAAACTCTGTAGCTATTTTTGTCGAGAATATGCCTATGGAACAAAGTTCGGGGAACCTGATGGAGAAGACGGGGGAGCCATTGCCGCTGCCGAGGGAAGGGAAGGATGCCGTTCCCATGCAATCAGCGAAAATGTCGCCGGTGAAGCACACGCTCGAGCTGTTCAGCGATGAACATTGCAGCTGTTGCCGCGACGCGCTGGCTTCCGCCGCCCATGAGCTGAAAACACCACTCGCCATCATGGGGGGATACCTGCACTTGCTGCTGGCGCAGAAGCTCGGACCGTTGAATCCGCGGCAAATTGAGATGCTCACCGAGATGCAGGCCAACGGTGCGCGTCTGTCCAATTTCATCCAGAACCTGCTGACCTACACCTCCCTCAAAGTCGATCGCTTTGAAATGCAGTACGAGGTGGGTGACATAAACGCCTGCGTCCGCGAGATCGCCGAAGTTTGGGCGCAGCGCTTCCAGGACAAGGCTATCGCATTCTATTTCTTGCCTGGCGACCGGCTACAGCCCTTCCCCTTCGACTACTACAAAGTGCAGCACGTGGTTTCGAACCTCCTGGACAATGCCCTGAAGTACACGCCTTCGTCGGGCACCGTGTGGTTGCACCTCGAACCCTATTTCTGGGAGCGGCGGACGATTCAGCGCCCGCCTGAGGTGGAGCGTCGCAGACAGAAGATCCATGCACCGAATTGCTGTCGCATTTCGGTCTCGGACACGGGACCCGGCATCGCCCCGGAATTCCAGCAGGAAGTCTTTGATGAGTACTTCCGCCTGACCCGCGAGGGAGTGCGGGCGGAAGGATATGGGCTGGGTCTGGCCATCGCGCGCCGGCTGGTACAGGCGGCGGGAGGAAAAATATGGGTCGAGAGCGAGCCCGGTAGTGGCAGCAAGTTTTCCTTTCTGCTGTTGCTGAATCCCTCACCCAAACGCGTTGCGGAGGATCGATGAGCGCAGGCCACATCCTTGTGGTGGACGACGAACCGAGCATGTTGCGATATCTCCAGACCGTGCTGGAGCTGGATTCGTATCGGGTCACAACAGCTTGCAACGGGGCCGAAGCCGTCGAAAAGGTGCAACGGGTCAATCCCGACTTGGTGCTCCTCGATATGGTCATGCCCGAAGGGGACGGTCTGGAGACCTTGCAGCGTATCCGCGAAGTCCGTCCTTCGACCAAGGTAGTGATGCTGTCGTGCGTTCGCGATACCCGCAAGGTGGCGCAGGCTATGCGGCTCGGCGCCCAAGATTACCTTTCCAAGCCGGTGCAGAAGGAGGAGATGGAGGAGGTCCTGCGCTTCTGCCTGGAAAATATGGAACCAGGCGGGCCCGGCGCTGGAGAAGCCATTGAAGTGAGCCAAGGCGTCTTCTTTTTCTCCGCCACGCCGCAAATGCGCCAGCTTCGCTCCCAGGCGATGCAGGTGGCGCGCTTCGATTTCCCCGTTTTGCTGCTGGGCGAAAGCGGTACCGGCAAAGAAGTGCTGGCTCACCTGATTCACAAGTATTCCGATCGTTCGCACCGCACCTTTTTGAAGGTCAACTGCGCCGCCATGCCCAGCGAACTGCTGGAGAGCGAATTATTCGGTTATGAACCGGGAGCCTTCACCGGCGCCGTCAAGTCCAAGCCCGGCAAGTTTGAACTCTGCAACAAGGGCACGCTGCTGCTCGATGAAATCGGAGAGATGTCTTCGGCGCTGCAGGCCAAGCTGCTCCAGGTTTTACAGGATGGCCAGTTCTCCCGTTTGGGTGGACGTAATACCGTACAGGTGGATGTCCGGGTGCTGGCGGCTACCAACATCAACATGCCACAGGCCATCGCGCAAAAAGCGTTTCGCGAAGATCTTTATTACCGCTTGAACAGCTTCGTTCTGCGCATGCCTTCGTTACGCGAGCGGCGCGAAGAAATCCCGATGATCCTGCGCCACTTTATGATCCACCTCGCGGACCGCTACGCCTGCGCACCCCTGAACATTTCTCAGCGGCTGGTGGAGTCTTGCGAGAACTATCC
>Ga0207930_1000641_pt1 | contig 10977 bp, 9 predicted proteins | sample NGESurshal092012_7_FD_184477 | JGI IMG/M metagenome (GOLD analysis project Ga0207930, IMG submission 184477) | Arctic peat soil microbial communities from Barrow, Alaska - NGEE Surface sample 210-3 shallow-092012 (SPAdes) | ecosystem: Environmental > Terrestrial > Soil > Wetlands > Peat ... | reverse complement strand
GCCGCCGGCGGCTTGCGACGATGCGAACTGGTGGCGCGAACTGGTGTGGGTTTGTTTCCAGGACGTTGTGCTCCGTCTAGTGCTGTGACGTTTCGGCGATTGTAAGGGGGCCGGCGCCTTTGAGCGACCGTACCTGTTAAGGGTGCCCAAGGCTGAGGGGGTCGCGAGTAGGATTTCGCTGAAAGCGTGCCTAGAAGCCTCGTCGTCGGAAATGGCAACGTGCTCGTGGGCTTCGACGCCAACTATTCGGTTCGCGACATGTACTTTCCGCGGGTCGGCGACGCCAACCAGACCATGGGCAACGTGTGCCGTACGGGCTTCTTCATCGATGGCAAGAAGTTTAATCCCACCCGCATCGATCAACGGGTCAAGCTCGGTGCGGTCGAGGAGTGGACGATCGTCAACACGCATGAGCACGACGACCACGTTTTTCATATACACACCAATCCGTTCCAGGTCGTGTCGGTCAACGGCAAGGCGCTGGCCGTGCCGGAATGGCGCGACTCTGTCATCGTGGAGCGCAAGGGTGGCCGGGTCGTGTTTCGCTCACGCTTTCTCGATTTTACCGGTGTCTACATGGTCCATTGCCACATGATGAACCATGAGGAAATGGGCATGATGCAGACTGTGGAAGTCTACAAGTCCTGAGCGGGGACGATTATGAATTTGACCACGATAGCCGAAGTAAAGCGCCCGGCATCCGTTGACGACGTCGATGGCTGGCGTGATGGTTATTCGTGGCTGGCCGGCGGTACCTGGCTGTTCTCCGAGCCACAGGTGGCCGTCGACACGCTGATCGATCTCGACAGCTTGCGCTGGGCGCCGCTGACGGCGACGGAAGCGGGCCTCGACATCGCCGCGACCTGTCGGGTCGTGGAGCTGCACGACTTCGAAGGCCCGCCTGGATGGCGCGCGGTGGCGCTGTTCCGGAAATGCATCGACTCGTTCCTGATGTCGTTCAAGATTTGGAATGCCGCGACCATCGGCGGCAATGTCTGCATGTCGTTGCCCGCCGGGGCGATGATCTCGCTGACCGCGGCACTTGAAGGCGTCTGCACGCTGTGGCCGCGCAACGGCGAACCGCGCGAGGTGTCCGTCGTCGATTTCGTAACCGGCAACCACCAGAATGTGCTGCAGAAGGGCGAACTGCTGCGCAAGATCCATTTGCCCGTGGCGGCTTTGTCCAAACGCACCGCCATGCGGCAGGTGTCGCTGACCAAATTGGGACGCTCGGCCGCCCTTATCATCGCCACGGTGGGTGATGATGGCGCGGATTTCCTGCTGACTGTCTCGGCGGCCACGCCGCGGCCGGTGCAGTTGCGCTTCGCCACATGCCCATCGGCTGAAGAACTACGCCATGCCCTGGACGCCCGATTGCCGCCGGAAGCGTATTTCGACGACGTGCACGGATCGGCTCCGTACAAGCGCCACGTCACGCAATATCTTGCCGAACAGATACGCACGGAGCTCGCTTGGCCCATTTCCATGTGAATGGCCGTCGCTACGCGGCCGAGCCGACGGCCGGCCAGTGCTTGCGCACCTTGTTGCGCGATCTCGATGTGTTCGGCGTCAAGAAGGGCTGTGACGCCGGTGATTGCGGCGCCTGCACTGTGCATATCGACGGCCAGCCCTTCCATTCCTGCCTGGTGCCGGCGTTCCGAGGCGAAGGTCGCGAGATCACCACGATCGAGGGGCTAGCCACAAACGGCGAACTGCATTCGATGCAGAAGGCGTTTCGCGATGCGCAGGCCTTCCAATGCGGGTATTGCACCGCCGGCATGATCATGACGGCGGTGACACTGACCGACGCGCAGAAGACCGATCTGCCGCACGCGCTGAAGGGCAACCTCTGCCGCTGCACCGGCTATCGGTCGATCAACGACGCGCTGCTTGGCACATGCAACATCGAGCCTGACGAGGCCGGCAAGGCACTCGGCGCCAGCCTGCCCAATCCGTTCACCGATGCCATCGTGACCGGCAAGGCGCGCTACACGATGGATCTGGCAATCGACGGGCTGCTGCACCTGAAGGTTCTGCGCTCGCCGCATGCCCATGCGCGCATTGTCTCTATCGACCGAAGCGCGGCGCTCGCCGTGCCTGGGGTTGTCGCAGTCTATGCCTGGGAAGATGTGCCGAAGCGTCTGTTCAGTTCGGCGTTGCACGAGGACCATCTCGTCGACCCCGATGACATCATGCTGCTCGACAACGTCGCGCGCTTCGTAGGCCAGCGGGTCGCAGCCGTGGTGGCGGAGACGGAGGCGGCGGCCGAGGCCGGCTGCCGGGCGCTGCACGTGGAATACGAGATCCTGCCGACCGTATTCGATCCGGTATTGGCGGTGCAACCTGGCGCACCGCTGCTGCATGACAAAGACTTGGTGACCGCCAGCAACAACATCTTCTGCACGCTGCAGGGTGAAATCGGTGATGTCGCCAGGGGCTTCAAAGAAGCCGATGTGCTGCACGAGCAGACCTACTCGACCACCCGCGTGCAGCATGTGCATCTCGAGACGCATGGATCGATCGCCTGGAAGGGTGAGGATGACCGCTGGCATATCCGCACGAGCTCGCAGGCGCCGTTCGCCGCGCGGCAAAAGCTCGCCTATATCATGGGGATTCCGCCACGCGACCTGCACGTGTTCACCGAGCGCGTCGGGGGAGGTTTCGGCGGCAAACAGGAATTGGTTTCGGAAGATCTTGTGCTGTTCGCCACGATGAAACTGGGTCGCCCGGTGAAGTGGGAATGGAGCCGCGAGGAAGAATTCATCGGCGCCACGACGCGGCACCAGATGACCACCAGAGTGAAGATTGGCGCGCGCAAGGACGGCACGCTGACGGCGCTCGACGTGGAGGTGTTCTCGAACACCGGCGCCTATGGCGGCCATGGCGGTGAAACGTTGGCAGCCGCGATGGCGAGCCCGATCGCGGCCTATCGCTGCGCGAACAAGAAGGGCATCGGCCGCGCTGTATACACCAACATGACACCGGGTGGCGGGTTTCGCGGCTATGGCGCCTCGCAGACCACCTTCGCGGTGGAATGTGCGATCGACGAGCTGGCAAGACTGCTCGACATCGACCCGTTCGAGATGCGGCGCAAGAATGTGGTGCAGCCGGGCGACAACATCGAATCGATCTGGAAGGAAGCAAACGACGCTAGCTTCGGCAGCTATGGCATCGGTGAATGCCTTGATATCGTCGAGCGGGAGCTGCAGAAAGGCAATGGCGTCGCGAGGCCCGAAGGTGCGGAATGGGCCGAGGGCAAGGGTGTTGCATTGGCCATGCTGGAATGCGGGCCGCCGACCGAGCATCGCTCGGGCGCCGAGATGCGACTGCTGCCGGACGGCACCTACCATCTCGCCTGCGGCTCGACCGAAATGGGCAACGGAATCATCACGGCGCACAAGCAGATCGCCGCATCGATGCTGGGCACGCGCGCCGATGATATCGACATCATCAACGCCGATACCGATCGCACACCCTATGACACCGGCACCTTTGCGAGCACGGGCGTTGTGGTAGGAGGCAAGGCGGTTCACTTGGCTGCCCAGGCCATGTCGGACGATATAATCAACTTCGCCAGTCGCTACGCCGGCGTGGCAATCGACCAATGCCGCCTCGACAACGACGGTGTCATCTGCGGCAACCAGCGGATTTCGCTGCGTGAGCTGCATGCTGAAGGTGCGAAGGTCGACCATCGCTTCTCGGTCAGCCGTCGGGCCTATCTCTCGCCGCGCACGATCGCCTTCAACGTCCAAGGGGTGCGACTTGCAGTGCACCGCGTGACCGGCGAAATCCGTGTGCTGCACAGCGTGCATGCGGCTGATATCGGCCGGCCGATCAACCCGATGCAGTGCCGCGGCCAGCTCGATGGCGCCGTTGCAATGGGCTATGGCTGGGCGCTGGTCGAGAACATGGTGCATGACGACGAAGGGCACATGGTCAATCCGCAGCTGCGCAACTGCCGCATCCCCACCTTTGCCGACACGCCGCATACCGACATCTTCTTTGCCGACACGATCGACCTGATCGGGCCTCTTGGTGCGAAGTCCCAGGGTGAGTGCGGCATCAATCCGGTGGCGCCGGCTGTTTCGAATGCGTTGGCCAATGCCACTGGTGTGCGTTTTGCCCATCTGCCATTCACGCCCGATCGTCTTTTCGCGAAACTCGCGGCCGCGAAATGAGCGATGCTGCGACCAGCGTAAGCATCGTCACGCAAACGTGCGTTCGGCCAGAGAGCGCCGCCGCGTTCGCGCGATGGCAGGGCGAAACCAGCACGGTGATCTCCAGCTTCCCAGGGTTCATCGAGCAGCGACTGATGCCGCCTCATCCGCCGCTGCAGGTCGATTGGGTGATCCTGCAGCGTTTCGTCAGCCTGGAAGATGCCAGGCGATGGCTGGGCTCGTCCGAACGGCAGTCCCGCATCGAAGGGGCCACCCCAATGCTTGTGGGGCGCGACGACGTTCACATCGTGCGCGACGACGCCAGTGCCGCGCGCGCAGCGCCGGTCTCCGCGGTGATGAGCACGCGGGTGAAGCCCGGCATGGAGGCTGAATACCTGAAATGGGAGCAGAAGGTCGCCGCGGCGCAGTCGAAGGCAGCGGGGTTGCAGGGCTATCGCTTCGAACCGTCTGTGCCGGGCGTGCAGGAGGACTTTGTCGCGATCTTGCGTTTCGATAGCGAGGCCAATCTGCAGGCCTGGCTTGACTCACCGCAACGGCGTCAGCTGCTCGACGAAGCCGCCCCGCTGACGGCTGAGTTCCACACGCGAATGGCGCAAAGCGGTTTCGAGCAATGGTTTCGCGACGCCACGCCTGAGGGTGCGCCGGCGCCCGCAGTGTGGAAGATGAACATGATCGTCCTCCTGACGCTCTATCCGGTCGTATTCCTGTGGGGCCTTTTGGTGGGCACTCCAATTCTGACAGGGGTACTAAAGCTGAATTTCCCGGTTGCACTGTTCATTGGCAACGCGTTCAGCGTCATCCTTACCTCGTATCTGGTGCCGTGGACCGCCAACCGGCTCAGCTGGTGGCTAACAGCACCGAAGGCCGGACGAACTCTTGTGCACCTACAGGGCGCCAGTTTGCTGGTCGCAGTCTATTTAATCATGATCTTGCTGTTCTGGAGGGCTTTATAGCTGGTCGTGCGGCCCGTGTTTGCGATCAGGCTGACCCTCACCAGCCGCTTTGAGCGTTGAACGGCCGGACAAGTAGCGGGATTTTGCTACCATCTAGGAAAATTCGATAATCTTTCATCCGCGAACGTTGCTGATCTCAGAAATGCTTGGCGGCCAGGAGCCCGAGTAGCACCGTACCCGAGACAGCAGCGACGACTACCATATTGATCAGGTTTTGCGTGACCACCGATCGCGTGGATGTGGAGGCGACTGGAGGCGGACCAGCCTTTGACTTCCTGCGTTTTGCCTTTTGGCAGCGTCGTCTAGTTCGCTGGATGTCGACATGTTGATCTAGGACCGCCACATCCCGCGCATGCGGGCACCAACATCTATTCGGGGACTTTGGTTCGAAGATCGCGCTGCGCTGCCTGCTACGGCAATCGGCCAAGTTGTTCGCTCGAACAGGCCAAGCAAACGGTCAGGGATAAAGCGCGTCCTTGAGGCATAAACATGCCGATCCCCTTGCGCGCTCTGGCCGTGCGTGAAGAAGCGCTGGGGAACCATCAAGTGAAGTTGGTCTTTTGCTCGCGTCATGGCGACATAGAGCAGGCGACGCTCCTCCTCGATTTCCGGTGTTGAGCCGGTGGCTAGATCGGACGGCAAACACCCATCGACCGTGTTGAGCAGGAAAACCGAGGTCCACTCCTGTCCCTTGGCCGAGTGGATGGTTGAAAGGATCAGATAATCCTCGTCCAAAAGCGGCACGCCCGCTTCGTCACTCGTTGCATCCGGCGGATCGAGCGTCAGCTCGGTCAGAAAGCGCTCCCGGCTCGGATAGGTCGAAGCAATCTGTGTGAGTTGGACCAGGTCGGCCTCGCGAAGCACTGCGTCCTCGTGAATGCGTTCGAGATGCGGCCGATACCAGCGACATACGAGATCGAGCTCGGCCGGCCAGCCCGCCGCATTCCGGCGCAGCATGCCAATCGTCGCTTCGAATTCCTGCCAGTGTTCGGCGGTTGCCGCTGGAGGTCTGAATCCGTTGAGAGCGTCGATTGGATTTGTGCATTCGGCCATCCGGTCGAGCAGACGAGCCGCCGAACCTGGTCCGATGCCGGGTAAGAGCTGTGCGACGCGGAATCCGGCGACACGGTCGCGGATGTTCTGCGCCCAGCGCAGCACTGCCAGCACGTCCTTGATGTGCGCAGCCTCAAGGAATTTGAGACCGCCGAACTTCACGAACGGAATGTTGCGGCGTGTAAGCTCGACTTCGAGGCTGGCACTGTGATGCGAGGCGCGGAAGAGAACAGCCTGAGACTTCAGCGCAATGCTGGCCTCGCGGTTTTCGAGAACTCGCTCGACGATATAGCCCGCCTGTGCCGTGTCATCCGCCACATTGACGAGGTAGGGACGCTCTGCCGAGGCGCGGTCCGACCAAAGATTCTTCGTGAACCGTTCGGATGCAAGGTCGATGACTGCATTCGCAGCGGCAAGAATGGGCTGCGTCGAGCGGTAGTTCCGCTCCAGCGTGATGATTTCGGCCTTTGGGCTGAAGTGTCCGGGAAAGTCGAGAATGTTACGTACCGTCGCCGCCCGGAAGGAATAGATCGATTGTGCGTCGTCGCCGACGACGGTCAACCCGCGCCCGTTCGGTTTGAGAGCCAAGAGGATCGAAGCCTGCAGGCGGTTCGTATCCTGATATTCGTCGACCAGCACATGGTCGAAGCGGTCCGCAACATCCTGTGCAACGGCGCCTTCGACCATCATCTGCGCCCAGTACAGCAGCAGATCGTCGTAATCGAGCACGTTCTGCTTTTGCTTCGCTTCCACATAGGCGCCGAACAGCTTTCGCAATTCTATTTCCCACTCGGCGCACCACGGGAAGTAGCTGCCGAGGACCTCGCCGAGCGGTGCTTCGGCGTTGACCACACGCGAGTAGATTGAAAGGCAGGTGCCTTTCATCGGGAAGCGCTTGTCGGTTTTCGAGAACCCAAGATCATGCCGAACGAGATTCATCAGATCGGCGGAGTCTTCGCGATCATGAATCGTGAAAGTGTTGCTGAGGCCAATGTCGAGTGCGTATTCGCGAAGAAGCCGCGCGCCGATGGCATGAAACGTTCCCGACCAGTTGAGCGCATAAGCCATCGGTCCGGCCTTCGCGCCGAGCACCTCTGCCGTGATGCGCTCGACTCGGCGCTGCATTTCGCCGGCGGCGCGGCGCGAGAAGGTGAGCAGCATCATGCGACGCGGGTCCGCACCCGAGACGATGAGGTGCGCGACGCGGTTGGCCAATGTGTTGGTTTTGCCTGAGCCTGCCCCCGCGATGATGAGAAGCGGCGATGCTCCATCAAGCGCGCTGCAGCCATGTTCCACAGCGCGGCGCTGTTCGGTGTTGAGCTTAGCAAGATAGGAAGCGGTCATAGGCGATCGGCGACGTCGCGAAAGGGACGCCCGTACCTCTTTAAGGGGTTGTCTTCGCGTCTCATTTCCCGAGTTGCCCCGACTCGCCAGCCGTAGTACAAAGCATGAACGTATCGGTTTGTCGACCTGCAAACGCCAACAGGCACATAAGAGTAATGACACGACGGGCCGGAAGCGCCGATTTGCCTCTCCACGGCGGCCACGTTCCGCGGTGGCTGGCCGACCGCATGACCCGGCTCGGTGCCGTCATGTCGGAGGCCATCGTCCATCACTATGGTCGGGACGAGCTGTTGCGACGCCTCGCGAATCCCTTCTGGTTTCAGTCGTTCGGTGCCGTCATGGGCATGGACTGGCACTCCTCTGGCATTACGACGAGTGTCATTGGAGCCCTGAAGCGGGGATTGACGCCGCGCAGTCACGAACTCGGCATTCACGTTTGCGGGGGACGTGGCAAGTATTCACGGCACACGCCGCAAGAGCTGGTTGCCATCGGCGACCGTGTCGGTTTTGACGGAAATGCTCTTGCGAAGGCGAGCCGCCTGGTAGCGAAAGTTGACAGCGCGGCTGTGCAGGATGGTTTCGATCTCTACCTGCACGGCTTCATTGTCACTGACGACGGCAACTGGACTGTCGTGCAGCAGGGCATGAATGGCGCACGCAAGCAGGCGCGGCGCTATCACTGGCTTTCGGAAGGATTGACGAGCTTCGTCGATGATCCGCATACGGCCATCGACGGAAAAGGACAGGGCGAGATCGTCAATCTCGCCGACCGTCGCGCCGAAGCATCGCGCCGAGCCCAACTTGATCTTCTCTCCTCGCTCGGGCCGGACAAGATTGCGCGCGAATACTCGGCCCTTGAGACTGGCCGGGAACAACGAGCGAAGCCTCCCGCTGACCAACCGTTGTTGCCGAATCTCATCATGCCGGCACATCACGATGTCCGAAGCAGCGATGTGATCACACGACGGCTTCATGGCAACCTTGCTGCCGCCGCGGACCGCGGGCCGAAGGATTTTCCTGATTTGCTGCTAACGCCCGGCGTCGGCGCGCGGACGGTGAAGGCCCTAGCGATGGTCGCAGAAGTGATGCATGGCGCGCCATGCCGGTTCACTGATCCCGCTCGATTTTCAATCGCGCATGGCGGAAAGGACCGACATCCATTTCCGGTGCCGATCAAGGTCTACGACGAGACGATCAAGGTGCTCAAATCTGCCGTGCAGAAAGCGAAGCTCGGCCGTGATGAAGAACTTGGCGCGCTGCGGCGCCTGGACGATCAATCCCGAAGGCTCGAGCGGCACGCCACCGGTCCATCCGTCGAGAAACTCATTGCGGAAGAGCTTGGCCGCTCGCATTCCTATAGTGGCCGCTCCATTTTCGGCTGGGAGCCGTCACCAGCAGATTCCTCCGATAGAGTCGACGCCATGCCGCAGTTTTCGCTGCCGCGCGGATAGTGCTGAAGGCTCGCCAAGATGTGCAATCTCTATTCACTCACAAAAGGTCAGGCCGCCATCGTCGCGCTCGTGCGCGCGGTGCGTGATCGCACCGGCAATCCAGGCGAGATACCGAAGCGTTGGCGCGTGCAGCTGCTCATGGAGCCGGGTTGATTTCAGCCCAGACGGTGTCGACATCCACTTGCGGACCGAGGGGCTGGCAAATTTGGTCGCGGACCTCCGAGCCATAAACCCACAATCCCGAAAGGGCGGCGTAATGACCGAGTCCAATCTCACGGGCAACGGCCCAACCGTCACCGTCCGCGTCCCGAACTCGATCCGCAGGCGCGGCGGCAGGAAACTCGTCCTCGCGCCCGACGGCACAACGATATGAGGGCGGCGCACTTGCGGGATGAGGGTTGTTGCGCCGCGGGATTGGGGGTTAGGCACGCTCATTCACGCGTGCACAATATGGTGTCTTAGCAAACCGCAAGTTGTGTATCATAGCTTCGGCGAATCTCAAGGTAACCGGCGTCCTCCCGAACAACTCCAACCGACAATGAACGATTTCAAAGAAATCATCCCACCGAAACCGCCCACGACCATTTTGACAGCGTCGCAGGTTCAGAACGGGCCGCCGATTGAGCCGCTCACCCGGATTCTCGTCTACGACTCGACCGCTTGGGAGACATTCATCGACGAATGGGTCTTCTATTGTTTGAAATCGAAATACCAGAAGGTGCTGCGCTTCACCGGCGCGAATGACCGTGGGATCGATGTTGCTGGCTTCGTCGACGACAAGTTACTGGAAGGTGTCTGGGACAATTACCAGTGTAAGCACTACGCCGATCCCATCACACCAAGCATCGCCTGGCCTGAAATTGGAAAAATTCTCTGGCACTCCTTTAATGGGCACTATCGGCCGCCCCGCGCCTGCTACTTCGTCGCCCCGCGGGGAACCGGGACCACGCTTACACAGTATCTTGCGAATGCGACGGCGTTGAAGGCGGAGCTTCTAAAATCGTGGGACAAACGCGTTCGCGACAAGATCACGGCCAAACAAACCGTCGCTCTCGAAGGCAAATTCGCGGACTATGTGCACACGTTCGATTTTTCCATCTTCAAACCTATGTCAGTGCGCGAGGTCGTCGAGCAGCATCGCACGTCGCCCTATTTCATCCCACGTTTTGGCGGAGGCTTGCCCGCTCGCCCGAAGCCCGCCGTGCCGCCCGATGAAATACAAGCTCATGAAAGCATATACGTGGGCAAGCTGCTGGATGCTTATGCGGACCATACGAAGGCGATTGTACCGGACATCGGCACACTGAAAAAGTGGAGCAGGCTCGACCGACATTTCAAGCGGCAGCGGGAGGCTTTTTTTCACGCCGAGTCATTGCGCGTATTCGTGCGGGACAAGGTGGAGCCGGGCACCTTCGAGAGTCTGCAAGACGAGATCTATCACGGTGTGGTTGACACCCACGACAGCGACCATCCGGACGGTTACGAACGCGTTGTTGCCGTTACGACGGCGGCGCAAAATATGCAGCTTGATGCGCACCCTCTTGCGCCCAGCACGTTGACCAAAGATCGGCACGGCATCTGCCATCAACTCGCTAATGACGATCGACTGCAATGGAAGAAGTAGCGGGTATCGACCACAGACTGACGTTTAACGGTCCATTGGAGGCCGGGGTTCGGGCTGTCGCCATTCTTGGAGCAGCGTTTCCGCAGTCATGCGATATCGAGCGGCTCACGGCATACGACTACTTGTTACTTCGTACGCATCAGCTCGGTGGCCCCGACGATCTGCATCCACAGGGGTTGATCGAGACCCCCGCCACACAGGTTCGGCGCAAGGTGGTTTCGAGTGCGCTCGCCCTGATGATGACGCGCGACCTTGTTGTCCGTGTCGTCGAAGCTGATGGTATTCGATACAGGGCAGGCGAAACGGCCGCGCTCTTTCTTGACTCGTTACGCTCGCCATACCTGCATGCCTTGAAGGTCAGAGCCAACTGGCTC
>Ga0207930_1000638_pt1 | contig 10996 bp, 11 predicted proteins | sample NGESurshal092012_7_FD_184477 | JGI IMG/M metagenome (GOLD analysis project Ga0207930, IMG submission 184477) | Arctic peat soil microbial communities from Barrow, Alaska - NGEE Surface sample 210-3 shallow-092012 (SPAdes) | ecosystem: Environmental > Terrestrial > Soil > Wetlands > Peat ... | reverse complement strand
ATGGCGTCGAAGCCGGTGGCGAACACGATGACGTCGACGTCGAAGCTGCGCTTGTCGGTCTTGATGCCGGAGGCCGTGATCGATTTGATCGGTTCCTGCCGCAGGTTCACCTGGGTAACGTTGGGACGGTTGTAGGTGGCGTAGTAGTTGGTATCGAGGCAGGGACGCTTGGAACCGAACGGATGGTCGTTCGGGCTCAACGCTGCCGCCGTCTCCGGGTCCTTGACGATCTCGCGGATTTTCTCGCGGATCAGCCCGCCGACCAGCGCGTTACCGTCGACGTCGACGCCCTGGTCGGCCCAGAGCTGGGTCAGGATGTGAACGAGGTCGCCGGCGGCCCACGCCTTCTCGAAGCGTTCGCGGCGCTCGGCATCGCTGAGCTGCCAACTCACGACCGGTGCCGGCGGAAACGGTACGCCTGCCATCGACCAGCGGGCCTGCTCACGGTAGCCGGCGCGGTCGCTTTCCAGCAAGGCAGCGCGATCCCCTGACGGCGGGCCGTTATGGGCGGGAAGCGCAAAGCTCGCGGTGCGCTGGAACACGGTCAGATGCGCCGCCTGCTCGGCGATCAACGGGATCGCCTGGATCCCGGACGATCCGGTACCGATCACCGCGACGCGTTTGCCGGCGAGCTTGACCTCGTGGTGCGGCCAGCGGCCGGTGAAATAAATCTCGCCCTTGAAGTCCTTGACACCCTCGATCTCCGGCGGCTTGGGCGAGGAGAGACAGCCGGTGGCCATGATGTAATAGCGGCAGGATATCGCTGCGCCATTGTCGGTCGTGAGCCGCCAGCGTTCCGCGGCCTGATCCCAATTCGCCGCCGTGATCCTGGTGTGAAAACGGATGTCGCGCCGCAGATCATAGCGGTCGGCGACGAAACCGAGATAGCGGAGGATTTCAGGCTGGGTTGCGTATTTCTCCGACCATTTCCACGCGCTTTCGAGTTCCGGATCGAAGGTGTAGCTGTAATCGATGGTCTGAATGTCGCAGCGCGCGCCGGGATACCGGTTCCAGTACCAGGTGCCGCCGACGTCATCGGCCTCGTCGACCGCTACCGTCGTGAAGCCGGCCTTGCGCAACCGATGCAGAAGATAGAGGCCGGCAAAGCCCGCGCCCACCACCGCGACGTCAACCTGTTGTGTCGCGCCGTTGCTCGTTGTTTTTGAAGCAGATGATTCGACCATCGCGTCTGGCATGTCACGCCTCCCATGTTTTATCTCGGTGTGTTTTATTTTGCGGGAGGCTATCGCTGCATCCGCGGTTTGTCATCAGCGCAATGCAATCTTCGGTCGCGGCGTGTGCATCTTTGTTTTGACGCATTTTCCTTGCCCGCAACGACAGAATGACGTCGGCGGCGACTACGTCCTCATCGCCGTGCGATTTGGTGGCACGTCATATTGCAGGCCAGTACGTGCAGCGCACAAATCATAAAATGATTTCTGCGCTTTGATTTCTGTCAATGCGTCAGATGCTTTTGCCTTGATACTTTTGCTTATCCAGACGCTTCGTCTCTTGATTTAACGGGACCGAGTTCGGGACATCGGTTGGTCACAGAGCTTCGTCGAGCTGCAGGCGCTGTGACAGCTTTTCGGCTTCCTCTTTCCGCTCGCTGTAGCGATCGGTCAGATAAGATGAAATCCCTCGCGTCAGCAGCGTGAATTTCACCAATTCCTCCATCACATCGACGATACGATCATAATATGCGGACGGCTTCATGCGGCCAACATCGTCGAATTGCTCATAGGCCTTCGCGACCGAGGACTGATTCGGGATCGTGATCATGCGCATCCAGCGGCCCAGCACCCGGAGTTGATTAACGGCGTTGAAGGATTGCGAACCGCCGCTCACCTGCATGACTGCGAGGGTTTTACCCTGTGTCGGCCGAACCGCGCCGATCGACAGCGGAATCCAGTCGATTTGTGCTTTCATAATCCCGGTCATCGAGCCGTGACGTTCCGGGCTGCACCAGACCTGTCCTTCCGACCAGGCCGATAGAGCGCGCAGCTCCTGCACCTTGGGGTGTTCGGCCGGCGCATCATCGGGAAGCGGCAGACCCGATGGATTGAATATCCGGGTCTCGGCGCCGAACGTTTCGAGCAGTCGCGCGGCTTCGATGGTCGCAAACCGGCTAAAGGATCGTTCCCGCAGCGACCCATAAAGCAGCAGAATGCGCGGGCGATGCACGAGCGCCGCCGGCCGTAGCGCAGCTGCGTCTGGAATCGCGAAAGCGCTAGCATCGATGTTCGGAAGGTCGATCAGATCAGCCGCCATCGATAACTTCGCCATCCTCTTTGACGAACCGCCCGATGTGCGGATTCGGCAGAAGATCAAGCACAGTCTCGGATGGACGGCACAGCTTGACGCCTTTGGGCGTGACGACGATCGGGCGATTGATCAGGATCGGGTGCGACAACATGAAATCGATCAGTTGGCTATCGGTCCACTTGTCTTGTCCAAGGTCTAGGTCCGCGTAGGGCGTCCCCTTCTCGCGCAACAGCGCGCGCGTGGGGATTCCCATCGCGGCGACAAGTTCGATCAGCCTTTCGCGCGCGGGCGGGTTTTTGAGGTATTCGATCACTTCCGGCTCGACGCCGCCCTTCCGGATCATCGCCAGCGTGTTGCGCGACGTGCCGCAGTCGGGGTTGTGATAGATGGTGACGCTCATGGCCGTACCCCGACCCGCTCGGCCCTCGGCTGATGCGCACCGGCCTCATACCATCCGCGCGAAGCCTTCACGATTTTGACGACCGACAGCATCACAGGCACTTCGACCAGGACGCCGACGACCGTTGCAAGCGCTGCCCCTGAGTTGAGGCCGAACAGACTGATCGCCGCCGCGACCGCCAGTTCGAAGAAATTACTGGCACCGATCAGCGCCGCCGGCGCCGCGACGCACCAGGCCACGCCGAAGCGCCGGCTGAGCCAATAAGCCAGCCCGGCGTTGAGATAGACTTGAATCAGGATCGGGACAGCCAGGATCGCGATAACGATCGGCTGCGCAAGAATCTGCTCGCCCTGGAACGCGAACAGAAGCACGAGCGTCGCCAGCAGCGCGACCAACGACAGCGGCTGCAGCCGGGCGAGCGTCCGATCGAAAGCGCCTCGGCCTACCTGCAGAAGCAAGCGGCGCCAGATTTGGGCAATAACGACGGGCACGACGATATAGAGCAGAACCGAGAGCAAGAGTGTCGCCCACGGCACTGCGATCGACGCGACGCCGAGCAGCAATCCGACCAACGGCGCGAACAGGAACACCATCAGCACGTCATTGAGCGCGACTTGACTGAGGGTGTAGTTCGGCTCGCCCCCGCATAGGTTCGACCAGACAAACACCATGGCTGTGCAAGGCGCGGCCGCCAGCAAAATAAGACCGGCGATATAGGACGGCACTTGCCCGGCCGGCAGGATCGGCGCAAACACATGGCCGATGAAGAAGGTTCCCAGCAGCGCCATCGAGAAAGGTTTGATCGCCCAATTGATGAACAGCGTCACGCCGACGCCGCGCCAATGCTCAGTCACCTTGCCGAGCGCGCCGAAATCGATTTTGAGCAGCATCGGGATAATCATCAGCCAGATCAGTAAGGCGACCGGGATATTGACCTTGGCAATCTCGGCGCCAGCGATCGACGCGAAGGCGCCCGGCATCAAATGACCCAGCGCAATGCCGACCACGATGCAAAGCGCGACCCATAGCGTTAGGTATCTCTCGAAAATGCTCATATTACGCCACCTGTGGCTTTGAAGATGTCGTGCCTTCGCCTTGGCCGATGTCGCGCAGCTTCGTGCCGAGGGCCATTTTGTCGATTGAGGAAAGCGGCAGAGCTGTAAAGAGCGAGATGCGGGTTTTCATATAGCGAAACGCCGTAACAAAGGCGGACTCTTTCTGAATATCCGTGCCTCCGACGGAAGCGGGATCTTCGATGCCCCAATGCGCCGTCATCGGCTGACCCGGCCACACCGGACATGATTCACCGGCTGCATTGTCGCAAACCGTGAAAACAAAATCCATCACGGGCGCACCCGCGACCGCAAATTCCTGCCAGCTTTTCGAGCGTAGGCCGTCCGTCGGGTAATCGAGGCTCTCAAGTACCTTGATCGCGAAGGGATTGACTTCGCCCTTGGGCTGACTGCCGGCCGAGAAGGCTTGAAAGCGGCCGCGCCCATCTTTGCGCAAAATCGATTCCGCCAGCACTGAGCGCGCACTGTTGCCGGTGCAGAGGAACAGGACATTATAAATTTGTTCGGTCATCGCGCCCTCCCTAGCAACATGCGGCGGCTGCGGCCTGCTGCGGCGCGCAGCACGCGCCTTGCTTCTCGTGCGCGATGCGTGCGGCGTTCTCGCCGGTGCCGTCGCCATAGGTGATGCTCTCGCCGGTCGTCAGGAACGTTTCCCACGCAATGCCCGCGGGATCATCGATCCAGGACTTCTCTGATTTGGCGTAACAGCAAGCGGTCTCGCCCTGCTCGATGACGTTGCCGCCGGCTTCCCGCAAGCGCGCATAAACCTCATTCAATTCGCCAGCATCTTCGACCTGAATGCCGAGATGGTCGAGGCCAGGCTCCCGGCCGCGCGTCGAGATCGCAAAATTCACGCGCGGATCGTCCAGCATCCATTTGGCGTAGTCCGATTTGACCACACTGGGCTTGGCCGCGAACAGCGCCGAATAAAACCCGATGGATTGCGGAATGTCGCTGACGGAGACGTGAACATGCAGGCGCTTCATGGTGTTTCCTTTCAGGCTGAGATTTTGGCGCGCTTTCGCGCCGGCTTGCATTCGACGGCGGGCGCGCATGCAGCGCCGCCGCAGCAATTGTCGGTGAGATAGCCGAGCAGCGTGTTCATCGTTTCGAATTGCGCCGCATAGATCATCGAGCGGCCCTCGCGGCGCACGGTGACAAGGCCGGCGGTTCGCAGCCGATCGAAATGAAAGGTCAGCGTGTTCGGTGCGAGGTCGAGCGCGGTTGCGACCGCTCCGGCCGGCATGCCCTCGGGTCCGGCCTCCACCAGCAGGCGGAATACGTCGAGCCGATTATCCTGAGCGAGAGCGGCCAGGGCCGCGACGACATCCGATTTTTTCATATTTCAACGATTATTGAAATGAAAAACTGATGTCAAGGGACATTTCAGGGATCATTGAATTATCAAGTGGCCGCTGGAGGACGCTGAGGGTGGTACGCCAGCCTTGGCCGATCGGAACAGCCGTGCGCATCGCATCTAAGGCGCGGAGGTCCTTGAACCCCTCGCGAACGGACGGATCACGTTCGATGCCGGCGGTAGGCTGAAAAGATATTCAAAATACCAATCGCGGCGATTATTGGCAAATTCACGATCCCGATACTCGACGCCCGCCGCGGTGATCCTTCAGGCGCACACATATTGCCCCATCATGCCGGCATCCGCATGTTCAAGGATGTGACAGTGATACATGAAGGGATGCTCCTTCGTCGCGGGGTGATTGAAGGCAACCAGAAGTTCGGCCTTGTCCTCGACGAGAACCACGTCCTTCCAGCCCGCCAGATGAGCCGGCGGTGGCGCGCCATCGAGTGATAAAATGCGGAATGACGCGCCGTGCACGTGAAAAGGATGAGCCATGCCGATCGAGACGATTTCCCAGACTTCCAGTGTGCCAAGCCTGGTCTCGACGTCGATACGGGCCAGGTCATGGGTCTTTCCGTTGATGCACAAGCCCGGAAGCATGCCCGCCTCCGTCGGCCGTTTGCCTCCGCATATCCCGCTGTCCAGCACGAATTGGCGGCGGCGGACTGCTCTATCTGCATCGGCTGCGGCGGGTTCAACAAGGCGATCCGGAAGATGTTTCACCAATCCTGCCGTCGCAGTCGGTTCAAAGCGCATGATCGACACAAATTCGGTGGCGTCATCCGGCGACACCGCGCCAAAGATACCCATGACTGTGTCAGGACCAGTCTCAAGCATGACGGGTTTGCGGTTTCCGAAGTCGACAAGAATTTCGAAACGCTCCGCGGGAGAAATCCTGAGCTGGTTCACCGAGACTGGCGCTGAAAGGAATCCAGCGTCTGACGCTATGACGCGAAACTCGCGCCGGTCGCTGAACCGCAGATCGAAATTCTGCGCGTTGGCTGCATTCACAATCCGCAGCCGCGCCAGGCTGCATGGGACCTGAGCAACAGGCCGAACCACGCCATTGACGATGATCGTGTCGCCTCGGCTGCCGTACTGGATCGTTTGGGGGTCGGGATCTGGATCGTACAAAAGCGACCCATCGGTATCGAACGATCGATCCTGAATGATAATGGGCAGGTCGTCGATACCGTATGTGCGCGGCAAACCAAGGCCGGCATCGGAGCCGTCGTCGACAATGATCAGTCCAGTGAGCCCCATATAGACCTGCCGGGCACTGTCATGGTGCAGATGTGGATGAAACCATGCGGTTGATGCTGGCTGCTCAATCTTGAGTCTCGGGCGCCACGTACCGCCTGACTTGATGATCTGATGCGGCCCGCCGTCAACATATCCAGGCACCAAGAGCCCGTGCCAGTGTACGGTCGTGTCAGAGTCAAGCGTATTCTCGACCGTGATCTCCACCTCATCGCCGCGGCGCATGCGGACGACCGGTCCAAGAACTGGTCCCGAGTAGCCATATGACCGCGTCGGCTTGCCCTTGAGGAAGGCGTGCCGTCCGGACGTGACTTTCAGTTTTACCGCTCCTCCTTGTTTTGCCGCGTCGATCAGCGGTGGGATAGGCAAGCGCGTGTTGAAGCGCACCGACTCGCTTTGCGCGACGCGAGCGCCGATCAAGCCGCCAACGAGGCCGCCCGATACCATTGCGGCAGATCCGTTTGTAAATTGGCGTCGGGTCAACATCGATTGCAGAGCTCGCCTTTATTATTCCATTCGAACCAATGTGAACACGAAGTAGTACCACATCAGGGGGCCATCGGTATTTTGGCGCACTATTGGGCACCGGCCAGTAAACGTCACGTGCTTTGACCGACGGTATCGGGAACCGATAATGACGGCAGATGTTTCTTTGGCCTGATAGAGGAGAAATCCGGATGACATCTTCGGCTGACCGTTTGCCTCCACGCCCTCTTTATCAAGACTCTTTGCGCGAACAGAACTTCAGTCGTCGTGAACTGTTACTGGGAGCCGGCACTGCGAGCCTGGCAGCCCTCGCGAGCCGCCGTGGCCACGCGCAAGCCGCGGCGCCGTCCCCCCATCACACCATTCGAATTGCACCCATCTCGCTGGAAATAGGGCCGAACAAGGTCATCCAGACCACAGGCTACAACAACAGGGTTCCAGGACCACCACTCCGTCTAAAGGAAGGCACGCCGGTAACCATCAACGTTATCAATGATTCCGGCTATCCCAACCTGGTCCACTGGCATGGACTGTTCGTCCCACCCCTGCAAGACGGCGCCGTGGAAGAGGGTTCGCCGATCATCCCGCCCGGGGAATCGCTGCTTTACAGCTTCACGCCCAAACCCGCGGGCACGCGGTGGTACCACAGCCACGCCATGGCGATGACTGACCTCAATCGCAGCACGTATTCCGGCGAGTTCGGCTTTCTCATTATCGACCCGGCCGCGGGCGATCCCGGTCGATATGACCGCGAAGTCATGCTCGCCGCCCACCATTGGGAAGGTTCTTGGGTGAGTATGCAGGACATGCACAAGGGCCCGCCACCCGACAACGGGTTGGAGGCCATGTACCGTTCGGCTACTCTTGGTGATCGGATGCTGGGGCACGGTGAGCCGATCCGTGTACGCGAGGGAGAGCGGGTGCTGTTCCGCATGCTGAACGCCAGTGGCAGTATGGGCATTTCACTTGCGCTGTCGGGCCACCGATTCACAGTTATCGCGCTGGACGGCAACCCCGTGCCCACGCCAACGACCGTGGACGTGTTGAAGCTGGATGTGGCTGAACGGGCGGACATCATCGTGGAAATGAACAATCCCGGCGTTTGGGTGTTCGGATCGACCGATGACGACGACCGCAACATGGGTATGGGCGTCGTCGTCGAGTATGAGAATCGAAGCGGAGATCCGCGCTGGGCACCCCCTGCCAAAGCAGCCTGGGACTATACAGCGTTCGGTACGAGTGGTCCGGCCGCTGCGCCAGACGAGACCATCAACCTGAAATTCGAGAAGATCCCGGGAGGTCGTGGCGGTTACAACCGCTGGACTATCAACGGCAAGTCCTGGCCACATACCAATCCGCTACTGACCGTGCAGCGCGGCAAGCGATATCGCCTTGCCATGAACAATAACAGCGGCGACGAGCATCCCGTTCACCTGCATCGGCATAGTTTCGAGGTCACCAAGGTTGGTGACAAAACCACATCAGGGCTGATGAAGGACACGATCAGTATGCCGCGCTATTCCACGGCGGAGATCGACTTTGTGGCTGGCGATCCCGGCAACACGCTGTTCCACTGCCATCATCAGGACCACATGGATGAGGGTTTTGCGGGACTGATAACCTACGCGAGCAGCTAGACGTCCTTTCGCCAATCCCCTATCAGCCCGTCGATTGACCAGGACCCGGCGCCCACAATGGCGAGGTAGATGCAACCGAGCAGCATCGTGAGGTCGGCGCGCGCTTCGTGCGTCATGCTCCAGAAGCCGGTGCGTTTGATGTCGCGGGCCAAGTGAAAAATCCAGATGTCATGCCCAAGCAGGATCGGAAGCTTGGTTGAGATCAGCGCTACGATCATGATGATGATCAGCGGAATCGCGGCGAGACGGGTAAAGAGCCCAATGATGATGAGCAGGCCGCAAACGGTTTCGACGACACCGACGAATGGCCCCGTCACGTCGGGCAAGGGAATGCCGATCCTGGCGAAGCGTCCCGCGCCCAGAATGTCCGGGAAAATCAACTTCTGAATGCCTTCCGGCAGAAAAACGACAAGGCCGACCGAAAGCCGCACCAGGACGGTCCAGCCGGAAGCTTCGGTGTGGAGAATATCAGCCCATTTCATGGTCATTCAATTTTTGTCATTCAATTTTCCCTGGGCAACGGTATCTTACAGGCGAATTTTTATTTTTTCCGTGTGATGTTGGGGATTTCTGTCGGATACTGAAGCATTATCGTCTCCCCGGATTACACCAATGGGCGGAAACGCTTGGCTGCTGTATCGGTTCCCGATATCGTCGATCGATATTTGGGCCGAATCGCATGAATCTGGACCATGAAGTTCAACGACTTGCTCACCGGCTTTATCCGGCTGCATATCCTGCATCATGCGGCAGAGCGGGAAATCTATGGCCAGTGGATGATCGACGAGTTGGCGCACCACGGCTATCGCCTCAGTCCCGGGACGCTGTACCCGATGCTTCACGCGATGGAACGCAACGGCTATCTGACTTCGCGCGTGCAGCGCGAAGGACGCGTCGGGCGAAAACTCTACAAAGCAACCAAACTCGGCAAACAAGGACTCGCGCTGGCGAAGGTCCGGGTGCGCGAATTTACCGGCGAAGCGATGAAGCACTGACGCTGACTGCCGGTGCCCACCTATGAGCCCAGATGCCCCCAGGGGCCGCGTGAATGAAGTCTTTACGGCATTTCTGAAGTTGGGCCTGACCTCTTTCGGCGGCCCCATCGCCCACTTGGGATACTTCCGGGATGAACTGGTGGTGCGTCGCAAATGGCTCGACGAGACCACCTATGCCGACCTGGTCGCGCTCTGTCAGTTTCTTCCCGGACCGGCCTCCAGCCAGGTCGGCTTCTCCCTCGGCATTCTGCGCGGCAATGGCCTTTGGGGCGGCCTTGCTGCGTGGTTCGCCTTCACCATGCCATCGGCCCTGATCCTGTTCGCCTTTGCAATCGGCGCATCCGCATTCACGGGGCCGGTGGCCGAAGGGTTCCTGCACGGCCTTAAGCTCGTCGCTGTCGCGGTCGTCGCACAGGCCATCTGGGGCATGTCGCGAACCCTTACCCCCGATCGCGCCCGCGCCGGCATCGCACTTGCCGCGGTTGCGATCGTTGTTTTTTTCGTCGGATCGTTCGGGCAGATCGCAGCGATCACGCTTGGAGCGTGCGCGGGCCTTTGGCTCTGCCGCGGAGAAGTCGCGCCGGTTTCAGGGCATCTGAATTTTCCCGTCACCCGACGGGCCGGTGTCATCGCACTCGTTCTCTTCGCGGCACTTCTGTTGGTCCCTCCGGTCATCGCCGCGGCGACCGGCGCTCAGGGGCTCGCCTTGTTCGACGCGTTCTACAGGTCGGGCGCATTCGTCTTTGGCGGAGGCCATGTCGTGCTGCCCCTGCTTCAGGCGCAAGTCGTTGCGCCCGGTTGGGTCACCAACGAGGCGTTCCTGGCAGGCTATGGACTGGCGCAGGCGGTGCCGGGGCCGCTGTTCACCTTTGCCGCCTATCTTGGAGCAGTGATGGGTCCTGCGCCGAACGGCCTCGCTGGCGCAGCCATTGCCCTCGTCGCACTGCTGCTTCCGGGCATGCTGCTCGTCTATGGCACGTTGCCGTTCTGGGATGCGATGCGCACGTACCCCGCCGCTCAGGCCGCCATGCGTGGCAGCAACGCCGCCGTGGTCGGCATTCTTGGCGCGGCCCTTTATAACCCGGTCTGGACCAGCGCGGTCTTGACGCCGCGCGATTTCGCACTGGCGCTCGCGGGCTTCCTGCTCCTCACCGTATGGAAGATGCCGCCCTGGATCGTGGTGGTGCTTTTGGCCGGTGCCAGCGTGTTGTCGGGTCTGACGTGACAGCCCAGGCGCACGAACGCGCCCCCGCCAACTTCCTTGCCATTCAGGTACTCCGCGCCGTCGCAGCGTTGCTTGTCGTCCTTCTCCACGCCTTCGAGACATGGGGCGAACGCGTCGATCCCGCAGCGCCCGGAGTAAATTGGGACAATGGCGCGGCGGGGGTCGATATCTTTTTCATCATCAGCGGATTCGTGATGGTGATTTCCTCGCGTCGCCTCGTCGATCAAGCCGGCGCGTGGCTGATCTTCCTCAGGCATCGCGTCGTCAGGATCGTGCCGCTTTACTGGCTGCTCAC
>Ga0207930_1000637_pt1 | contig 11004 bp, 20 predicted proteins | sample NGESurshal092012_7_FD_184477 | JGI IMG/M metagenome (GOLD analysis project Ga0207930, IMG submission 184477) | Arctic peat soil microbial communities from Barrow, Alaska - NGEE Surface sample 210-3 shallow-092012 (SPAdes) | ecosystem: Environmental > Terrestrial > Soil > Wetlands > Peat ... | reverse complement strand
GAGCGCACAGGCCACGGCCTCGGTCGGCTTCGTTTCCGTGGGTCAGGGGGCTGCCTACGATCCAGAGACGAACCGGTGGCGCGCGCTGCCGCTTTCGCCCCTTCGAGCGAAGTCCTCCCCATCATCAGTGTGGACGGGGAGCTTCTTCATCGTCATCGGAGGGTCGGCCAATGGGATCCTGCCCGCTCCGGGTCCCGGAGCTGCCGCCTATGACCCGGCAACAAATACATGGACCGCCTTGCCGTCCGCACCGTCCTATCCTCCACCGGACCCCAACGGGCCAACAGGGCCTGCCGACCAACGGTCAGGTGGCTTCGCTGTCTGGACCGGCGCGGCTGTGGTGCTCGTCGGCGGAGGCGACTACGTCGAACAAGGTCCGCGGTCAGACGGGATCCAGTGGACACCTGCCGGTTGAGGCAAGAAGCCGCTCAGGGCTCAGTGCGAGGGAACTGCCCATCACCCAGTTCCGCCGACTGCTCGGGAGCACGGAAGAACTCAGATCCGAAGCGCACTTCACATCGACATTGGCTATCGGAGGGGTATCCCGAATGTGTTGTTACACGGGCGTATGCAACTCTCACGAGGTGCGACACGAGGTCGCACGATACGAGTGGACTCGTAGGAAGGAGGGTCGACCGATGATGTCGACTGCGTAGTCCCAGGCCAGTGCTCAAGGCCTGTCCCCGCCCGGACGTGCGTCGCTGATAACGGCGGGGTGCGGAGCTCCGAGGAGAAGCCCAAGGGTGCCCGTTCCATCCGGGGACCACAGGCCAGGGGAAGACCGGACGGGTGAATGCAGTGAACCCTCGATGATTCCTCGTCAAGTTGAGCCCCGGATGATGGATGTTCGGCCGGGGTGCGGGGACATTGCCGCTGGGATGCGGCAGGCGGCGGCCGGAGACTCGCGATCGGCCGTGTGAGCACCGCCGTCCTCGGGGTAGAGAGGGCACCCTCCCCGGTCGCAACTCATACGTGCGAAACGTGGAATCCCGATGGGGTCCGGGCATCGCCCGGTAAGCCGAGCGCGAGGGAGGCCCAATCCCCCAGCGGGGAAAGGATGACCCGAGAAGCGAATGCCAGCAGCCGAAAGGCAACAGGAAACCGGGACATACGACCAGCCCCTCTGTTGGTGGTCCCGCATAACTGGCCGGATACGGTCACATGCCCGGACCCGAAAGGGTGCTGACACGGGTCAGGTGGGCCTGTGAGGTAGACGATGACTGAAGACTCCAGAACCGATGGGCACGTTGGACGCCACGGCACCGCCGTGGTGAACGGACCTGAGGACGACGATCTCGACTGGCTGTCGATTGACTGGCAGCGGGTCGAAGACGACGTACGGCGTCTGCGGCAACGCATCTTCACGGGCCTGCTTGAACCCGGTGCGGTAAAAGCCGCAGCCGGGTTCTGAGGGGGTCCCGGGGCAGTAATGCCCCGGGGCTACCCGACCGTGGCACCCAAGTTTGGGCGGTGAACTCGCGGGCAAGAAACGGGCATCGAGCGTGGGCCATCCTCCGCCCCGCCATCCCCAAGGTCCGGCGGTTGCTCAGCATTCAGTTGACCCATGTCTCCTACGGGGTGCCTGAAACTGACTTGGGGCCGTGAAACCCCAGTCCAGAGAGCTAGCAGGCGGATTCTGCCCGCGTACTGAGGTAGGCACCAGCCGGTGCGGCGAGGAGGACAGGGGTGCTCATGATTGATAGTAGGCGGTTCCTGAGCTGAGCCCGAGATAGTGCACGCGTAACCGGCGACCTCCTCAAGGACCCCTGAGTCGGGAGCGGTTCATCTACGAGGCAAGGGTTGAAGCACGATACTGCCGAGGACATCCGGCCCCTGAGCGTAGAGCCGGCCCAGCGGTGTCTCTCGTTGAACAAGCCCGCTCAACGTCGGTCCGGTGCGTCCTGAAGCCAGGAGAGCGAGCAGGCTAGTTCCGAAGTTGCGGCGTGAGGCCGTCGACCGTCATCTCGGAGTACTCGTTGTCGGCGAACGGTCCGACTGCACCTTCAACGACCTCGCGCACCGCCGCCACTGATTCGCCTTCCCATATACAGATGCCGAGTCGGTGATCGAGGGTAGTCGCGTGGACTGGCAGCGCCACACTTGGAGGAAGCCCCGCCTCCAGCGCTTTGGCCTCTGCTGCTTCAAATCCTTCGGGGTCATGGATTCGATGGATCACAGACACAAACATGGAGTCTCCCGTGCGTCATGGTCAGCCGCGTGTTTCGCAGTCCGCACCTTTTGGGCTTCACCAGATTCGAACGATCGATCCCGGCTGACGCGCCGATGATGCGGCGACTCGGCAACCTTACGCAGACTGATATGGCTGGTCAATCGCGAACTGAGTCGATAACCGCCCCCCGTTCTGGGGCGCACCCTCTGGGGCCTACCGACCGGTCTGTCCGTCGATCTGCTCGCGCAGGATGTCGGCGTGGCCTGCGTGCCTTGCGGTCTCCTCAACCATGTGCACCAGAAGCCATCGAAGTGACAATGGCTCTGGTGTCGTGAGCGGCCTGGCGCAGAGCTGATCGAGGTCGTCGCATTCGCCAACTATCTGGTTGCTCATCTGCGTGGCGGCCCGATAGGCGGCTACTCCGGAAGCAACGGAATCGGTTGGCCGGATCTCCTCGGTGGGAATGACGACATCGTCACCGGCAAAGGCGAACTGGAACCAAACCACTTCCACCATGGCCAGATGTTTGATCAACCCGAGCAGGCTGGTACCCGTGGGCACCGTCGATCGACGAGCCGACTCCTCGTCCAGGTCGGCCGCTTTCAGTATCACCGACTCCCGCAGGTAGTCGAGGAACTCCTGCAATGTCTGCTTCTCGCTCGTGAGGTTCAGTGGAGTGCGGCGATCTGGCATCGGATGGCACCGTAGCCGGGAGGTCACGCGAGCGCCCACTGATCCATTGTTGTGGGACAGTCCCGATCATCGACCCCTGAGGTCTCAGAGCCTTGGCGGCTACCTTGGTGAAAGCACCATGAGGCAGGAACTGACAAGGGAGAGCCATGATAGGAAACGACGAATGCAAGCCCGTGTCGGTATCCCGACGAATCGAGACCCCGGCCGCTGAGATCTTCAAACTTCTGGCCGACCCAAACCGGCATCCCGAGTTCGATGGATCAGGGATGCTGCGACCGGGTGCCAGCAACAAGGTCATCGCTGGCGTGGGGGACGTGTTCGTCACGAAGATGTACTTCACGGCAATGGGTGACTATGAAATGCATAATCGCATCGTGGTGTACGAAGAGGACCGGTGCATCGGCTGGGAGCCGGGAAATGCCGAACTTGCCAGGAACGGGTCGCGCTGGAGGTTCGACCTCACAGCAGATGGCCCAGATGCAACATTGGTGACGGAAACCTACGACTGCACGGAATCCCCCGAGACAGTCCGCGAGGCCGTGGACAACGGCAATGCATGGCTCGCTGGCATGACCAAGACACTCGAGCGACTCGACCAGCTTTGCACGACGGAATAGCGAAGAGGGATGAGATCGCCAACGGTCCCGATTCGATGTTCGCACTTGTCTCCGGTGTGCCGGAGTCGGTCCGCTAGCCAGCCGCAAGTACAGGTCGACTGTCATGCCCCACCCAACCGGCGATCAGTCAGGCATCGAGATACCGTGTGACGGTGGTGAGCACCGAGAGATCATCAACTCTTGAACGGGCGTATGTCCTCTTCAACGAACGAAACATCGACCAACTACTTGCCATGATGGTCGACGATGTCCGGTGGCCCGACGTGGCCAACGGCATTGAGCTGAGGGGCAAGGCAGCGATCAGGAGGTACTGGGAGGGCCAGTTCGCACAGGCGCAACCTCAGGTGCTGCCTAAAGAGTTCGTCGAAGTAGGCGATGACGTGGTCGCTGTCATTGACCAACGGATCTTCGACCTCGACGGGACTCTCGTATTGGGCCCGATGGTCGTCTTCCACCGATACTCATTCAGGGCTGCGCTGGTCAGCAGAATGACCGTCCATCGGCGGCGCGAAGATGCCTTTGGCGGATGACCACAACCCTGTTAGGTGGCACCCTGATCCGAAGCAGGGTCCACCGCTGATTAACGGTCCATGGAGTGGGTCTTGTCGGCCGTGATCGTCAGGATCACCCGAACCTGATCGCGCCCGCCGTACCACTGGTAAGGGCCACCCGTATACCGCTGGGCGAGGAGCTCGATGTGCTCCGCCCCACCCTCGGTTCTGATGTTCGTGACATGCCCTCGGACGGCGAAATAGCGGGAGGGGTCGGCGGCATCGCAGACGGCGACGGACACACGGGGGTCTCGCCGGATGTTGCGCATCTTCTGGTGCGTTTGAACTGTGTTGATGACCACGTGCTCACCATCTGTGTCGACCCAGGTCTGGGTCGTCTGCGGCGAGCCGTCAGGCATCAACGTGGTGATGAAGCACGGGTTCCGGCCTCGCATCAACTCGACGAAGCGGTCAGGGAGATCCACGTCCATGACGTTAGTGCAAGGCTCGGAACTCCCCGCCGGCGAAGCAAGTCCGATGGGTCGCCACAAGGTGCGATTCTGCCCCACCAATCCGGCATTGTTCGGGGACAAGGCAGTGGTTCTGGCTTGTAGAAGGCGTCGGGGGCCAGCTCTTGCAGACATCGTCGATCGGTCCCATGACGCCGACGGGAGCAGGTGATGCCCACCGGGCAGATTCGGGCGCGTCTCCGGGGTGCGTCGCGACCTACGCCAGCGATTGCTGGCTCACGGCTCGTTGCCGCGTCGCGTTCGGATAGTACCTACTCCGGTTGGAATACCGCGATGGTGTTCCCGTCGGGGTCCTTGAACCAAGCCGAACGGCCGATACCGGGCGAGGCAACGATGTGATCGATCGTCTTGAACGCTTCAGTGTCGTACTCGTCGAACACGACGCCGTTCGCCGCTAGCACCGAGACGTCCTTGTCGATATCGGTCGACCAGAAGCGCACCTGGGTATGGTCGGCCTTGTTGCCTGCGCCTCGGCCGTAAATCAGCAATGACGTGCCGACGCCGCACTCGAAGAGCAGATGGTTCTTGATCGTCTCAGGCGAGAGGGTGAGCCCGACTTTCGTCACGTAGAAGTGCTGACTCCGCTCCAAGTCAGTCGAGACGAGTACCGCCGAGATCCGGTTTCTTGCGAACATGTCTTCTCTTCTCCTTCCTGTTCAGATTGGCGTTGCCGCTACGGCAACAGAGTGGAGATGTCGATCTCGATCTCTTGAGGAGGGGCCGCGAATCCGCCCTCGATCCCTGCTTGCATGCGAGGCATGAGGATGCCGTCGCGAAACTGCTCCCAGCTTTGCTTCGACTCATGCACGGCCACGATGGTCCAGCCGTCCGGCGACGCGCCGGCCGCGTGAAAGATCTGACCGTCGGGGAGCCCGTTCGCCGGGTGAACCGCCCCGACTGATGCCTCGTAGTTCGCCTTGGTGCCACCGGGGAAATGGTGGACGATCGCAAATGCCATGGTGATTCCTCTCTGGGTGATAGTAGTTTCTTCTGAAAGGAACTATACTTGTGGGCATGGCGAAGTCAAGACCCGAGCACGAGTTCCTCGATGCCGCGGAGTGGGAGTCATGGGGTGCGTTGATGCTGCTGCACCGTTTGGTCCTGCAGAACCTCGATGCCGAGCTGCGCAGCGCCCAAGGCCTTTCGGTCACTGAGTTCGACGTGCTGATCACGCTGTTCAACGCTCCGGATCAGCGCCTTGGCATGTCAGATCTCGCCGATCGTGTGTTGCTCAGCCCAGCTGGTACGACGCATCTCGTGACGCGTCTCGAACGGGACCGCTTGGTCCGTCGAGAGGTCGACCCCACTGACCGACGAAGATGGTTCACCGTCCTCACTGATGATGGTGATCGCGTGCTGCAATCCGCCCGGCATACTCATAACGACGTTCTGCGGCAGACACTCCTCGCCGCTACAACGCCCGCCGAACGCCGAACGCTGGGTCGCCTCTGGCGGCGCTTGTCCGAACAGCAGCCACACCCACTCAGCCCCAACGAATGACCAAGCGATCGCCATCCGACCCCTGACGTGCAGCCATTTGGGGCCAATCGCTAAGGGGACCAGATGATGACAGTCAGCTATGACTCGATCGTGATCCAGATCTGCCGTTCGGCAATCGCGGCAGGTACGCCGATCCACAGGTCGCTTCTGGGCAGTTATCCACACGACCTCATGTGCCGTTCCGGGTGCAGCATCCGGAGCAAGCAGGAGGCCGCCTGTCCCGACTGGAATGCATGGAGAACCGCGCGTTCGGCAGCCGGTGCCGTGGGTGCCGCCGACCGCACCGGCTCGGACGCGGAACAACGCGCCAGAACGACGGCCATCGCCAGCGTGGCCGCAGCGCAGAACGGCACGTCCGGTGCGCTCGCGATCTGCTACCACGCTCGGCGTTGGCCGGCATGAGGTACGGAGCAAACCATTGATCAGGGGCAGGCGGGTCGTTGGGCGCCTCAGGTCGATGCGACGGCCGGACCGGCGGGTGGCCGGCCTGGCCGAGGCTGCTCTACCGGCGGCGGAACGCGGCGTTCAGCGCTGTTGTGCTGTGGTTCCACATGTTGTCGGCGACGTTGATCGTGACTCCGGGGGGAACGATCTGATCGATGCGGTCGAGCAGGTCGCTGGATAGGTCGATTCCGTCGGCGGCGAGGTAGGTGTCAAGGTGCTCCATGGTGCGTGGGCCGATGATCGCGGAGGTGACCGCGGGGTGGTGGGTGACGAACGCTATCGCCATCTGGATGAGGGTCATCCCGGTCTCGTCGGCGAGCGCGCCGAGCGCGTCGGCGGCGTCGAGCTTTGCGGCGTTGGCTGGGGAGGTGGAGTCATAGACCCCGGGGAAGCGCTGCGCGCGAGCGGCTGACCCCGGTCCGCTGATCTCCTGGCCCTTGCGGTAGCGGCCCGACAGCCAACCGCCGGCCAGCGGGCTGTAAGTCATGACCCCCATCCCATATCGCAAGCAGGTGGGCAGCACGTCGTACTCGATGGCGCGGGTCAGAAGGGAGTAGGGGGGCTGTTCGGTGCGAAACCGTTCGTGGCCGCGTCGCTCGGCGGTCCACTGGGCCTCGACGATCTCAGAGGCGGGAATCTTCGACGCGCCGAAGGAGCGGATCTTCCCGGCGTGCACGAGGTCAGACAGCGCGGCCAGGGTCTCGTCGATATCGGTGCTCGGATCGGGAACGTGCACCTGGTAGAGGTCGATCCAGTCGGTCTGAAGCCGTCGCAGCGAGCCCTCGACCGCCTCCGTGATCCATCGCCGGGACGTTCCCCGCTGGTTGGGATCCTCGCCGAACGCCATGCCGACCTTGGTGGCGAGCACCACGTTCTCGCGCCGTCCGCCGGTCAGCGCCTTGCCGACGATCTGCTCCGATTCGCCGTCGGAATAGGCATCGGCGGTGTCGATGAAGTTGATTCCGGCATCAAGGGCGCGGTGGATAGTCCGGTTCGCGTCGTCGTGGTCCGGGTTGCCGGCGGCGCCGAACATCATCGCGCCGAGGCACAGCTGGCTGACGGAGACGCCCGTGCGTCCGAGAGGTCGGTAGTCCATAGTGGGCTCCTTTGCTGCCGCGAGCCGGTCGCGGCAGATTGATAGGTGTGGATGAATCAGCAGGCGGAGAGCCTGTCCACTTCAAGCTAGCGGGTAGCGGATAGGCTGTCCAATTAGATTCCCATGTTCCCCGACCAGTTCCCTCCACCCACGAGACGTGCTGACGCCGAGCGCAACCGCTCCAAGATCCTCGCGGCCGCCCGCACCGCATTCGCCGGTCCCGACGCGCAGGTATCGATGGCCGAGATCTCGCGACGCGCCGGCGTCGGCATGGCGACTCTCTACCGCAACTTCCCCAGCCGCCGAGAGCTCCTTGAGGCCCTCTACACCGACGAGGTCAACGCCATCTGCGAGGCCGCCGAGACCGTCGAGGGCGAGACGCCCGGAGCGGCGCTCATGGCCTGGCTGCACCGGTTCTCCGCCTTCGCCACGTCCAAGCGGGCCATCGCCGCCGAGCTGTTGGCGCACGTCGACAGCAGCAACCCCGTATTCGGCGAAAGCCGCGCCAGGGGGCTCGCAGCCGGCCGGCCACTCCTCGTCGCTGCCCAGCAAGTTCACGAGGTCCGCGACGACCTCACGCTCGAGCAGGTCCTGGACATGATCGTCGCCATCGCTCAGATCAATGGCGACACCCGCTACCTCGAGCCAATCCTCCAGACAGCGCTCGACGGCCTGCACCCTCCGCCTGATGTGGAGTCTGGGTAGGACAGGTGGTGCCGCGAAGCACGCGCCGGCCCACTTTCGCCAAGGCGACTCCGGGTTTCCTTCCGGTTGCTACCTGGGATGACGAAGTGCAGCGTTTTCCAGTCGCCCGGAAGTGCCGGACAGTCCCATCCACCCGGCCCACTGGGACAGGATCCGACCACACCAAAAGTTAGGATTCTTCGGTGATCCTGTGGCTCAACGGAGCATTTGGCGTAGGTAAGACCACCACCGCTCAGGCAATCCGAGAGCAGGCACCCTCCTGGCGGTTGTTTGACCCAGAACAGGTCGGACTACTGCTATGGCAAAATCTGGCCGGACTGACCTTCAACGATTTCCAAGACCTTCCGCCGTGGCGATCGCTTGTTCCGCGGTTTGCATCTGAAGTCTCGAACTTCACCGGCGATGACCTGATCGCTGTGCAGACGGTGTTGGTCCAGGACTACTGGGAGGAGCTACGGGCTGGCTTCGATGAACAACACGTCGATGTCTTCCACGTCCTCCTTGATGCTCCCGCACCACTACTGGAAGCAAGGATCAAGACTGACGCCGTCGAACGAGAGGCGGAGTTCTGGCGGCTTGAACACATCAGTCGCTATGAATCCGCAAGAAGTGGCTGTCGCCGAGCGCCGATCTGGTGGTGGGGACCGAACGACTGAGTGCTGCCGACGCAGCGTCCTACATACTCAGCTCGTTACCGTAGCCTCGGCACTCACTCAGGCGGAACGGTGACCCCGCCCATGGCCATGATCTGGCAGAACGTCGAGCGGGCCATCAACCACTCGCCACCAATCAGTACGGCGTCACCTCGTCGACGACTGAGGACCGGATTACCGTCCACGAAGATCGAGTACCACACGGCGGCGTGCTCGGGGTCGACGAAGGTGATGTCGTCCACCGTGAAGGCGATCTCCGAGTCCAGAAACGTGGGTCGATTTCTCTTGGCGGCGTCCAATGCCCAGCCCAAGCTGGTTCCCCCTTCAACCCCCAGAGCAGCTACCCCGTCGTCGCTCTGTGCCCCGTGAATGGCGAAGGCTGTACTGATTGCGGCCTTGGCCCGGTCGGGATCAACCGGGGGCTCTCCGGGAGCGACCTCGTTTGAAGGAGCCCTGCCAATCCAACCTCGGCCAACTGGCCCGGAGCGGGCGAGGCGCAGTGACCAGCGGCTGATGCAGTGCTCGCAAATGAAGGCGTTGTCGCCTGCGATCAGCTCGCCCGACTCGGGTGGGTGCAGTCCGCAGAACGAACAGGCGACCACACGGGCCTCGGTGGGTCGCATTCGACTACCCGCGGCCCTGAGACCCTGCACGCCTGAGCCGCCCTCACGCCGAACACCCGCGAGTTTACCGATGACCCTCTGTCGAACTTCAGAGAGAGTTACGCCGAGGCTGGACAAGATCTGAGCGCCGACCCCCTCTCCTTCACGGAGAAGACCCAGGAGCAGGTGCTCGGTGCCGATGTAGTCCGCACCCAGCTGCAAGGCATCGCGAAGAGCCAACTCCAGGACCTTCTTCGCCCGTGGCGTAAATGGAGGTGATCCTTGCCCCGGACCTCCGGGTGCAGCGAGGGTCTCCTTGACCCGCTCTCGCACCACGGACAGCGACACGCCCGTTTCGGCCAACACCTCACCGGCCGCCCCGCCGTCATCCCGGATGAGACCAAGGAGGATGTGCTCTGACCCAATGAAATGATGGTCGAGCAGCCGTGCCTCCTCCTGGGCCACGACCAGCACCTGTCTCGCCGGATCGGTGAAGCGTTCAAACACGACTAAAGCCTGACAGGTTGGGGGTCGGGATTCCACGGCGAGCCCTCATGGTGCCGCACCTCCCCACCGACCCGGCTTTATACAGGGATACCCTCTTCTTGGAGCGATGCTCGGGAGGCGGAATGTCCGAAGAAGGCTGGTACTCAGACCCGTACCGTGTTCATGAACACCGGTGGTTCTCAAACGGAACCCCGACGGACTTGGTCCGGGACCAAGGGTCTACATCGCAAGATGCTCCGCCAGAGATCGCCTATATCGAGCAGCCCCGCCTGGTTGAGGCACCGCAATCCCGCGCCGTGGACGACTTGCGGCGTGGGGGCTGCGACGACGTGGTGTCGGTAGATGGCGTCGACGCTGCCTGGACCTACTTCACGCGGAGTAGCGGCGGGTTTTAGGCGTCCCACCCAACCGGCAGCGATCGGGGGCGGTCGGCCCCATGCCCTCCCTGCGCCGTGGCCGGTCCCGTCAGGCCAGCGCAAACAGATTCTCGGAGGATTAGTCTGCGCATCACCATCTAGGAAAGGTCGTCGATATGTGGGCACAAATGATCACGACGCGCTTGAAGCCAGGCAGGGAAGACGACCTACCGAAGCTGGTCGCTCAGTTGCGGGCGGCTGAACAGCCGGGTTCAGGTCTCGTGCACTCGACAGCAACCCGAGACACGAAGGATCCGAGCCGAGTGATCATGTTCGTTGTCTTCGAGAGCGAAGAGCAAGCTCGGGAGCGCGAGAGCGACTCCCGACGCCAGGAGGGACTTCAGGCCGCTAGGGCGACCATGATGGAGATCTTCGAAGGTGCTCCGGAGTTCACCGACCTGACAGTTGTTGACGACTGGGTGTTGTAAACGGTAATCGCTTGTCCCACGGAACCGGCGATAGGGGACGGTCGAGTTGATCGAAAAGGGCACTAGGTGTACCCAGGTTCAACCTCAGACGTCGATGTGCCGATGACCCTCACCGACGAATCATTGCGATCGGCGAAGGGGACAAGCGTGAG
>Ga0207930_1000636_pt1 | contig 11017 bp, 11 predicted proteins | sample NGESurshal092012_7_FD_184477 | JGI IMG/M metagenome (GOLD analysis project Ga0207930, IMG submission 184477) | Arctic peat soil microbial communities from Barrow, Alaska - NGEE Surface sample 210-3 shallow-092012 (SPAdes) | ecosystem: Environmental > Terrestrial > Soil > Wetlands > Peat ... | reverse complement strand
ACGTCTGCGACGGCGCGTCTCGGCCCGTACCACTTGGTGAGTTGTCGCACGCGTACGACCGGGGACATTTACGCGTCCTGAAATAGCGGTCCCGGGCGCCTGAGCGCACGGGCCGAATGGCCTCACGAATCGCTTAAGTCCTGGCCGGCGGCTCAATCGTAGTATTCGGGCGCGTGCTTCTTAGCCTTAAACGTGTCTGGATCGTGGGAGAATATGACGTCGGCGCCTTCGAGATCCCGCACGCGGCGAACCCAAGCGTAGGCATCGAGCATGCCGGGCGGATTGTAGACGCTGCCGATGCTCGGAAGCAGGTTCTTATCGAGGTTTTCCTGAAGATAGATCGCGTCGCCAGTCAGCACGACGGTGCCGGTCTTGGGCAGACGGACCACCACAAGCTGACTCCCGGGCGTGTGCGAAACCGCGCGATGAATGTAGACGCTGTGGTCGCCGAACAGGTCGAGGTCGCCCTCGAGTTCGATCACCTTGACCTTATTGGGCATGCCGACCGCGATGCCACTGCGCATCGACTCGAAATCACCTGAGATGTAAAACGTTGCGAAACCCGGCGCCGGCCAGAAGGCGCTTTTGATCTCATCGCGCTGGTAGACGAACGTCGAATCCATGAACTTGCCGATATTGCCGGCATGGTCCGCATGGAAATGACCAAGCACGACGTATTTGACGTCCGCCGGCTTCACGTTGATCTTGGCAAGCTGCGTGTCGATCGCGACGTCCGGGGTACGTACCGGGTCCAGTCCGCCGATCAGCGGTCCCCAATAGTCCGGATTGGTGATGATGCGATCGTTGTTGCCGCAATCGAACAGCACGTCACCCTTGGGATGGCGAATCAGGAAGAAGCCGACTGGAATTGAGACCTTCCCGCTGGAGCCGTTCTGCAGAATAGACTTGTCCAGCGTGAGTGCGCCGGATGAGAACACGTAGAGTTTCACGTCCTTCGGAGGATCGGCGGCATGCACTGCCGTCGCTATCATCGCAGTCGCCGCGATTGCACCGCGGAACAGAATTCTTGCAAGACTCGCCCGCATTGTCTCCTCCCAAGGTTGCACGATCATGTTTCTGATCACTAAGTATATACTAGCACGATTTCCGCATATAGCCATAGTGGACATCGTCCATTGCGTTTGGCAGCAGCATTCTCCGCGTGCGGAATATTTCCGCTCTCGCCGTGTTTCCGTTCACTAACGAGACAGTGGTTCTCCGAAGGAATTCATCGCCATGGGGCTCAATTAACGGGAAAGGAAACTGCAAATGGCCAAGATTCTGCCGAGAGCAACCCTGCGATCGAAGTTCTCGTGAAAGATGAACCAGGCCATCAACGCGGTTGCCGCACCTTCGAGCGTCAGGAGAAGGGAAGACGCAGAGGCGTCGGTACGGGCCAGTCCGGTCATAAGCAGGATGGGACCCGCGATCCCGCCAGCGCCAATCGCTCCTGCCAGCCATGGGATGTCTTCGCGTCTAAGGACCTGCTGTCGGGCCGTCTGCGGCCGGACGGCATGGGCGAGGCGGCCCCTGCTGTCGGGCCGTCTGCGGCCGGACGGCATGGGCGAGGCGGCGCAAGATCGCCACACCAATACCCGCCCCGCAGTAAAGCAGTCCCGCGAGCACGACGGGGTCGACCGCCCCGATGAGGCTCTTGGCGGCAGGCGTCGAGATGCCAAACAAGGCAGCGGAGGCGAGTGCGTAGAGGACTGCGGTCCGGTTCATGCCGCAATATTAAAGCAAAAGTCGTCCGGACGAACCCGTCAACAGCAGGCAAGAACGTGCCGGACTGGATAATTCTCACTTTGAGCGGCCTACAACGTTCGGCCGTCGTCGGGCTCGCAGCGGAGTTGCGTGCCGGCGGATTTCTCACGGCGTTCCTTGCCTTCAGTCTCGGCGCGGTCCATGCCCTGACACCCGGGCACGGCGGCGTTGGTCGCGATCTCAAGTGTTGCACCGTTGCGAAACTCGACGCCGTCGCCGGTCGAACGCACCACTTCCTGCGCCAGCAGCGGAGCGCGCAGAGTCCTTCGCAGTAGCGCCTCAGGATCGCGGCCTGTTTCCTGTCAACAGCTAGCAGGAGCACGACCGCCTGCTCGCCCGCCGACATGCATCAGCTTGAATGGTCTCCGCGGGTGACACGCTGGAACGCCAACACGGCGTAGTCGGCAACTCGCGCTATGCTGCCATCGACATCGTCGGCCCCCAATACCTTGTGCCGGAGCGACTAGGTCCGCCCTCCCTTAAATCGTTCGTCCCCCGTCCACCGGCAGAACGACCCCGGTGAGAAACTCGGATTCGTCGCCACCCAGATAGACGCATGCATTCGCAACATCTCCGGGTTTGGCCATTCGACCGAGCGGGATCGTCGCGAGGAATTTGGCACGGTTTTCCGGCGTGTCCGGCACGCCCATAAACGATTCCAGCAATGCGGTCTCGCCTATCACCGGCGCGATGCAATTTACGCGAATGCCGTCTGGCGCTAGTTCGACTGCCATTGACTTTGACATCAGATTCACGGCGCCCTTGGTCGCGTTGTACCAAGTCAATCCAGGCCGCGGACGAAGGCCTGCTGTCGAGCCGATGTTGATGATGCGACCGCTCTTCTGTTTCCTCATCACCGGTACCACCGCATTGGTCATCAGGAAGATCGACTTTACGTTAATGGCAAATACCTTGTCGAACTCGGCTTCGCTCACTTCCAGCATCGGTTTGTTGCGGAAAGTCCATCCAGCGTTGTTGACGACAATGTCGAGCTTGCCGAATGTATCGACTGCCCGTTTCACCGCGGCGTCGATGTCGGATTGCTTCGTCACGTCGCCTGCGACCGCGATCGTGCCCCCGCCCGCGGCGTCCGCTATCTTCTGTGCACCGTTGCCATTCAGATCGAGGATGACAACCTTTGCGCCCTCCCTTACGTAACTGAGTACGATTTCGGCGCCGAACCCCGATGCTCCGCCAGTGACGAGAGCCGTTTTTCCCTTAAGCCGCATGTCTGTTTCTCCTTATCCGTGCTTGACGACCAGCGTCTTCATCGCTGCCAGTTCATAAAGGGCTTCGAAGCCTTTCTCGCGTCCGTGTCCGGACTTCTTCATGCCGCCAAAAGGAAGCTCGATGCCTCCGCCGGCGCCATAACCGTTGATATACATCTGGCCGACACGGACCTTGCGGGCAACGCGCATGGCGCGCGATCCGTCGCCCGACCAAACGCCGGCAACGAGCCCGAATTCCGTGCTGTTGGCGAGTTTGATCGCATCTGCCTCATCGTCGAAAGGCATCGCCGCGAGAACCGGGCCGAATACCTCTTCCCGGGCCAGCTCCGAACTGGGATCGACGTTTTGATAGACCGCAGGCGCCACATAGAACCCTTCGCTCGGCGCACCAGCGGCAATCGAGCCGCGGGCCAAAACCATCGCTCCCGATGCTTCTGCGCGCTTTAGGATGCCCTCGATTCGGCTCTTCTGACCCGCGCTGATCACTGGGCCAAGGTCGAGATCCATTTCGGGCGTGCCGGCTTGGATCTTCTCGAAACGAGTTTTTAGGTCGGCAAGGAAGCGATCCCAGATACGCCGCTCGACCAGCACACGCGAGCCGGCCGAACAGGTCTGGCCAGCGTTCTGGACAATCGCGGCTGCCACTGAAGCAAGCGCTGCGTCCATGTCAGCGTCTGCAAACACGATCTGGGGAGATTTGCCGCCCAATTCGAGCGTGCAACCGATATGGTTTTTAGCGGCGGCGATCTGGACCAGGGTGCCGACTTCCGGACTACCGGTAAAAGACAAAAAGTCAATTCCGGGGTGGGCGGCGAGCGCGGCGCCCGCTTCCTCCCCAAGGCCGGGAACGACGTTGAGCGCACCTTCCGGAAATCCTGCTTCGACTGCAAGCTCGGCGATCCGCAGCGGCACCAGGCAGGCCTCCTCGGCCGGCTTCACCACTGTCGCATTGCCCATCGCAAGAGCCGGCGCCACAGTTCGGCCGAACATTTGACCCGGATAGTTCCAAGGAATGATATGTCCGGTCACACCGAGCGGTTCGTATAACGTGGTGACGAGATAGCCGTCGAGAAATGGAATAGTGTCGCCGTGCACCTTGTCCGCGGCTGCGCCGTAATATTCAAAATAGCGAGCGACCGCGGTGACGTCGGCTTTGGCCTGTTTCATCGGCTTGCCGGTGTCTGCCGCTTCTAACTTGGCAAGTTCCTCGGCATGATCTTCGATCAGCCTGCCGAGCCGCGAGAGCAACCGGCCGCGCTCCGTTGCGGTCATGCGGCCCCACGCACCCTGCTCAAGAGAGCGACGCGCCGACTTAACAGCGAGGTCTACATCTTCGGCGTCGCCCGCCGCAATCGAGGCGATGACCTGGCCTGTGGCGGGGGCCAGCATCGCAAGAGTCCTACCCGAATGCGAAGGCCGCCATGCGTTGTCGATGAAAACGCCTTTCGCGGGCGGAAGTTTGACGTTGATATTCATACGAACTCTCCTTGCTTATTGTTCTGGTTGCGCGTCCTAAAAAGCGAATGCCTCGTCTTCGGAACGGTGCGGATGACCGGTCCAACTCAATTCAAATGCACTTGGTGCAGCCGCTCCTCGGTAATGTCACCGGGAACAGCGTGCATCACGACACGGCCGCGCGACAGCACGTAGACGTCGCGCCGCTCAGAAGGGCAACCTAGTCGCTTGTCTCAGTTGCTTGCACGGCTTTCGATCTCGCCTCTCTCTATGGTTAGCGTCACGTCGGCGAAGGTGTCGAGAAGCTTCGGGTTCGACTCCGTTATGAGCAGCGTGATGTCCTTGTCCTGCGAACGAAGCCGTCGGAGCGCTTCTGCGTACCGCTGCGCCAGCACAGGAGCGAGACCCTGGAACGGCTCGTCGAGAATGACGAGCCGAGTTCCCAGCATCAGAGCGCGGCCTAGCGCCACCATCTTGCCCTGGCCCCCGGAAACCGATCCAGCCGGCCGCTTGGCAAGCTCTTTCAGCTCCGGCAGCACGGAATAGGCGCGATCCAGTCTGCGCTGGGTTTCCTCAGGACTCAGCTTCGCAACGCGGCCGGGGAGAAGGATGTTCTCCTCCACAGAGAATGCTGAAAACAGGCGACGATCCTCGGGCGCATAGCCGATACCCAGGGATGGCCGACGATGTGGCGGAACGGGCCCAAGATCCTGGCCGCCCAAACGCACGATGCCACTTGCTTCCGTGAAGCCCATGATGGTGCGTACTGTCGTGGTCTTGCCAGCGCCATTGCGCCCGATGAGTGCAGCGCTCGCGCCGGCCTTCAAGGAGAAGCTGACATTGCGCAGCACAGGCGCACCGGCTATCGCGACGTTGATGTTCTCAAAGCTTAGCATCGGCATCATATTCCGATCACGTGCTCGCGGACTTTCGGGTCGGCCAGGACCTCCGCAGGCGTCCCAACTTTTTGAATCTTTCCCATGCTCCAGACTGCAACGCGGTTGGCATAGCGCTCCACCATGTCCATATCGTGCTCGACAAAAACCGAGGTCACCTTTTCCTTCGCGAGCGCGGTGGTGAGGATGTCCATAATGCCGAACTTCTCCGACGACGCGACGCCTGAGGTCGGCTCGTCCATGAGCAGGAGCTTGGGCTTCAAGGCCAGCGCAAGAGCAATATCGACGAGCTTGCGCTGCCCTTCGGGTAATTCTCGCGCCTTGCGCTCCGCGTATTCCTTGACGCCCACGAGATCGAGCAGCCGCTCCATCTCCGGCCTCTCCGGCAGGCTCGAGAGAGCCTTGAGCCCCGATGGGTGCCCCCTGAGCGAGGCGGCCGCGATCAGCATGTTCTCCATCACCGTCTGATCGAGGAACAGTTGAGGAATCTGAAAGGCGCGGGCGATGCCGAGCTTGGTGATCGTACGCGGCAGCTGAGCGGTAATATCGCGGCCAAGAAAGCTCACACTGCCTGCCTGCGGCCTGAGGTAACCGGTCGAGATATTGAGGAACGTCGTCTTGCCGGCGCCGTTGGGCCCGATGATGGCGAGATTCTCGCCCTCATGGACGTCGAGGTCGATTCCATCCGCTGCGATGACCCCGCCGAAGCGGATCTTGATGCCCTTGGCCGAGAGAAGGACGTTGGCCATCAGTGACCTCCTTCCTTCGAACGATTGTCGCGCTGCCTGAGGCCTATCAGGCCGTTCGGCGCGTAGAGAATGATGACGATCAGCACCACGCCGAGAATGAGCTGCCATGCGTTTGCGAGCTGAGCGGCCGCATAGAAGCGGACGACTTCAAACATGGCAGCCCCGGCAAACGCACCGAAAGCATGCGCGCCGCCGCCGAGGATCGCGATGAACACGAACTCGCCCGACTTTGTCCAGTAGCCGAACTCCGGCGTGGCGATCTGCTGGATGATCGCCACCAGCGTGCCGCCAATACCACCGAGGAACGCGGAAATCACATAGCCGACGAGAAGCACGCGGCGGGCCGACGTTCCCAAATATTCCAGCCGCGTCTCGTTCGACTTGATGGCCCGCAACATATGCCCGAGAGGGCTGTCGAGGTAGCGTTGCACGCCGAAGAATGCCGCTATCGCGATCAGCAAGCTCACATAGAGGATGACGTATTGGAAGGTTTCCGGTGTGAAAGCCAATCCCAGCAGACCCGGACGCGCCACGCGAATGCCGTCCGCGCCGTTGGTGTAGTGGAACATCTTCTCCAGTAGCGACCACAGCACCATCGAGAAGGCCAGGTTGAGCATTCCGAAGAAGATTTCCCGGTAGCGCACCACAAACAGGCCCACGATGAGGCCGAAGACGGTGGATGATACGGCGCCGAGCACCAGATAGAGCACGATGTCGCCGCCACCGACATACTTGCCCCAAAAGGCCGCGGTGTAAGCGCCTGTTACGAAGAACATCGCGTGTCCAAACGACACCTGTCCCGCCTGCAGCAGCAAGATGATGCCCAGCACCACGATACTTTTGGCGAGGATCAGCGCGAACAGCGTGGCCCAGCTCGGCACGAATAGCGGCGCGACGGCGGCTACCAGGAAGAAGACGACCGCGGCCATCGTAATCGGCTTGAAACGGCCGGCCATCAGATTTTCCTTAACTGCGTGGCGCCGAACAGGCCGAACGGCCGCACCAGGAGCACGAGCACCATGAGAAGATAGGGCACCAGAACCTCGAACTCGGGCTGGGTGTAGATGATGAAGGCACGCGCAAGCCCGATCATGAGTGCGGTGACAGCTGTGCCTTCGATCTGACCGAGGCCAGCTGTCGCGGCGACGGCGAAGGAAAGCACGATCATGTCCGCGCCCATGCCGGGCACAAGTGAGGTGGTCGGCAAGGCAAGCGCTCCGCCAAGAGCCGCGAAGCTCGCGCCGATGATGAACGTAACGAAGTAAACCCGCTTGGCGTCGATACCAATGGCGGTCGCGGCCTCACGATCCTCCGTGACAGCCATAATCACAGCGCCCGCAAGGGTGCGGCGCAGAAAGTAGCGCAGGCCGATGAGCGTCAGCAGGGCCACGCATGGTAGCAGCAAGACCTGGTAGGAGGTGTAATTGACGCCGAACACGGAGATGTTGGGCAACAGCTTCAGCGGCTCGTTGGCAAAAATTGGCTGAACGCCCCAGATCAGGCGCTGCAGGTTGTCCATAATCATGAAGGCCGCAAAGGTGATCAGAAGCTGCAGGACGTCGTCGCGCCCGTACAGCGGCCGCAGCAGAAAGCGCTCGATGAGCCCGCCGCATACCACGCCGATCACGATGGATGCCGCCACCAGCGCGGGATATGTGAGCCACGGCGACAGGGGCGCGACAGCGAGGCTGAACGTGGCGGCCAGATAAGCCCCAAACGCATAGAAAGAGCCATGCGCCACGTTCACCACGCGCAGCACGCCGAAGATAAGGCTGAGCCCAACCGAAACCAGGAACACCAATGCGGCGTAGCTGATCCCGTCGAGAACGGCCAGGATGGCGAGAGTGGAGTTCATCGAGAAGCCTTCAAGGCAAAGCCCGTCCCCCGGAGCAAAGTCCGGAGGACGGCGATCACGGTGTCAGTGCCTGAAGGTTGGCACTTCCATCTTGACGAATTCGGGCTTGAGCGTCTTGAGCCACTCTACCGACCGCATGCCCGGCGGAGTTGTGATCGCCCGGGGGTCGAAGACCATCATGTTGTCGAGCACCTTGAAGTCATAGCCCGGTACGGCCTTGGTGATGCCAACAAGCTGGGCCTCCAGACCCTGGTTATCCTCCACCCGCAGTGTGACGGGCCTGCCGAAGCCCGTTGCGAACTCGGTGCCGGCAGCCGCATCCACGACCTGCTCGTGCGACGGCCAGTTGCCGCCATTGGCCTTGATGGCCTTGTCATAGGCCGCCTGCAGGGCCGAGAAGGCCTGGGCCATGTGATAGACAGGGTAAATCGGCCAAGACCCGGTCTTTGCCTTGAATGCCTCGTTGAAGGCCTTGAAGGCTGCATCGTTCTTCTTCTCTGGATGCAGGAACCAGTGATCACCGCGGGCACCGACAATCAAGCCTTCGGGTAGATCCTTGCCCAGTCGCTGGATTGACGATTCTCCGATGGCGAGCACGAACGCTGACTGTTGCAGCAGGCCGCGCTGACCGGCCTGGCGAACCAGCGTGTCAAGATCACCGCCCCAGCTGGTGGTCAGCACCACATCGGGACGCAACGCCAGCAAGCGGGAAACCTCGGTGGAGTAGTCGGGGGCACCGAATTTGGGGAAGAGCTCCGCCACCACCTGCACGTCAGGTTTCATGGCCTTCAGCGCAGTTGAGAAGATTTCCCAGCTTTCGCGGCCCCAGGCGTAGTCCTGATTGACGACCGCGATGGTCTTGAAGTCCGGCTTCATCTTGAGGAGATAGACGAGAACGGCCAGCATCTCCGGTGTGCCGTTCGCCTGCGTGCGGAAATTGTAGCGGTACTTCTTCGTCTCGAGGATGGAAGCGGCGCCACAGTCCCACATGAAGTTCATCACCTTCAGGTCTTCTGCGACCGGGACAAGCTGATTGCAGCTGCCTGAGGAGATCGAGGCGAACGTCGCGTCGACCTTTTCATCCTGCACCATGCGGCGGTAATTCGAGACGAGAGCCTCGCCGCCGGCACCTTCGTCGACGAAGGACAGCTTCACCGGCACGCCGCCGATTCCACCCTTCTTGTTGATATCCTCTGCGATCATCTCGGCGGCGGCCTTACCGGGCACGCCGAAAACGGAGGCCGGTCCCGACAGGAAGGTCGTGATGCCGATCTTGATTTCGGCGGGCTTGCCCTGCGCAAGAACGGGGCCCGCCAGCATCGCCGTTGTAACGCCGGCCGCGAGCGCGGTCTTTAGAAATTGCATTTAAGTCCTCCCTGGGTTCTATCTCGACTTTGCATGCGGCCTAGGCGGCCGTCTTGTTGTTTGCGCCTTGAGCGACGACGCTACTGAACTCTGGCTGGCCAGGTGCCGGTACTGCGCGAAAACACAGCGCCTCTCCAGTGAGCACCGCCGGTGGAGCAACGCAAGTGACTTCTCCGTCCGGCGTCTGGAAAGTGATCGTGCGCAACTGGGGGTGGCTCGCGCAAGAGCGTTTTACCTTGATAAGATCGGCGTTGGGTCACAACGAAATCTGGCTCGCTATGCGGCGTTGCGCCCCTGCGCCGTTCGGGTGCCGAGTAGCTCTGCCTCCATCAGCGCGTCCCGGATCCGCACAATTTCCGCGTCGGTGATCTTGACCAGCGGCGGACGTACCACCGCGCGCGGCAGTTTGCCAAGCAGCACCAGCGCTTCCTTCATGCGGTTGTGCATGTCGACGAAGGGATCGGCGTAGAACACGCGCGCCATCGGATGAATCCGGTCGTTCAGCCGGCGGGCTTCGGCGAGATCGTTGACCTTAACGGCGCGATAGAGCCTAGCCTGAAGATCGGCGATGACGCTGCCGCTGCCGGAAAGCAGGCCATTGCAGCCGAGCACCAGCGAACTCAAAAGCCATGCGCTGTTGGTGGACAGCACGTTGACGGGACGCTCGCGCCCCTGCAACGCGCGAATCTGACTCTCGTGCTGCGGCACCAGCGGCGTCCAGTCCTTGATTGCGCGGATGGTCGGCACTTCGTCGAACAGCCGCTCCAGCGTCGCCGCGGGATAGCCCTGCCCTGTGGCCAGCGGATACTGAAAAACGATCAGCGGCAGATCGGTCGCATCGCCGATGGTCTTGAAATGGGCCAGCGCCATCTCGGCCGACTGGCCGAGCGTGAAGGGAGCCGGCGGAAACACTAACAGCGCCGAAGCCCCGCCGACCTGAGCCTGCCGAGCGATCCGCGCCGCCTCCAGGCTGCCGTCCGCCCAGACACCGTGAATGATCGGCAGCGTGTCGCCGACTTCCTCGCCGGTGATCTCCATGACGCGACGCTGCTCGTCCTCGGTGCACGAGGCGACCTCAGTAGAGTGGGCGTTGATCGTGATCGCAGACAGCCCCTGCACCGCCCCGACGTCGCGCAAGTGAGCTCGGAAGCTCGGCTCGTCGATCGACAGATCCTCGTGGAACGGTAGCAGCACCGCCGGAATCACACCTTGAGGCACGAAATCGGGATGGCGGCTCATGTCTCGTCTCCTTCAGCGTTGTTCTTGTTCGCAATGACCGTTGGAATACCCGCGTGCCAGAGGACTCCAATGCGGGGAAAGGTTCTGTTCTGTTACGCCCGGCGCGGCGAGCGGCCAAGCTGCCGCCGTGCCGCCGAGAAGCATGACGAACTCGCGCCGAAGGATTTAGCCGTCCCCCGAGCCTCCAGTGCCACGCCTTGTGCAATGGCCAAGACTAGCACTTTGCGACCGGGCGGCGAGTCGAAATCGGGCTTAAACGATGATCAGGCCCCAAGTCCGCGTGCTGGAATTCACGGCGATTGTCGTCATCATCTTCGCAGCGGTAATCCTTGGCGTGCTTGGCCTACTTGGAGACCAGCAGATAGGCAGGGCTGTTCAACGCTCTATAGTGAGTCCATGAAGCAACAGGGGCAAAAGATCTGAGGCACAACGAGGAGCGAAGGATTCCTTGGGTCGAAAAGTTCT
>Ga0207930_1000630_pt1 | contig 11036 bp, 8 predicted proteins | sample NGESurshal092012_7_FD_184477 | JGI IMG/M metagenome (GOLD analysis project Ga0207930, IMG submission 184477) | Arctic peat soil microbial communities from Barrow, Alaska - NGEE Surface sample 210-3 shallow-092012 (SPAdes) | ecosystem: Environmental > Terrestrial > Soil > Wetlands > Peat ... | reverse complement strand
ACGGCCAAGCGCACGTTCAGGCCGATCAACTTCTTCGTGCACAAGGGCGATCACGTCGGCTTGGCGACGATCGGCGGAAGCTACGAGGTCTTCGCGGCGGCTCCCGGTGGGACGACCAACGGCTTCGTCGGCGCCGGTGGCGACATGAACGGCGGTCAGTTCAACGGCAAAGCGCACAGCGGCATCGAACTGCTGCAGCGCATGAACGAGCGCGTCGGCTGAGGGGTGCGGGCTTGGCGCTCGCTGCGACGCTGCCAGACGCGTGCGAGCGGCCTACGCCGCCGCCTGCGCCGCCCAGTCGCGATACAGCTCGTAGTAGCGCCCTTCGGCGGCGATCAGCTCGTCGTGCGTGCCCTGCTCGGCGATGCGGCCGTGCTCGAGCACGACGATGCGACCGGCCTGGCGGATCGTCGACAGGCGGTGGGCGATGACGATCGACGTGCGCCCGGCGAGCAGCCGGCGCAGGCCTTGCTCGATGCGCGCCTCGGAATGTATGTCGACGTTGGAGGTGGCCTCGTCGAGCACGAGGATGCGCGGGTCGGCGATCAGCGCGCGCGCGAAGGCGATCAGCTGGCGCTGGCCGGCCGACAGCTGCGTGCCACGCTCGCCGACTTCGGTGTCATAGCCGCTGGGCAGCTCGGCGATGAACTCCTCGGCGCCGACGGCGGCGGCGGCGGCGCGGATCTGCGCGGCGTCGGCGTCGGGGCGCCCGAAGGCGATGTTTTCGGCGACGGTGCCGGAGAACAGGAAGGCCTCCTGCGGGACGATGCCCATCTGCGAGCGCAGCGAGCGGCTGGCGACCTCGCGCAGGTCGTGGCCGTCGACGAGCACGGCACCGGAGGTCGGGTCGTAGAAGCGCGCGATCAGCTTGGCCATCGTCGACTTGCCGGCGCCGGTGGCGCCGACGAGCGCAACGGTCTGCCCGGGCGGGATCTGCAGGCTGACGTGATCGAGCGCGAGCACCTGCTCGTCGGTGGCCGAGCCGTTGCTGGCCGCGCCGTTCGCGCTGGCGCCGTTGGAGCCCGCGCCGTTGGCGTCTGAGCCGGCGACGGCCGTCGCAGGCGATCGCTGCGGCCGGCGCGCGTAGGCGAAGGAGACATCGTCGAAGTCGACCTCGCCGGCGATGCGCCCGAGCTCGAGCGCGCCGGGGCGATCGTCGAGATCGGGGCGCACGTCGAGCAGCTGGAAGATCTTCTCCAGCGCGGCCATGCCGGATTGGTAGGTGGCGTACAGCTGGGAGAGCTGCTGGATCGGTTCGAACAGGTTCGACAGCGCGGCGACGAAGGCAACGACGGTGCCGACTGTGATGTGGCCTTCGATCGCCTGCAGCCCGCCGTAGAGGACGATTGCGGCGACGGCGACGCCGGAGAGCATTTCGACGGTGGGGAAGTACGCGGCGTTGAGCTTGACGGTCGTCATGTTCGCGTCGCGGTTGTCCTGGTTGAGCACGGTGAACTGCGCCTCGTGCACGGGCTCCTGGGCGAAGCTGCGCACCACGCGGATGCCCGAGAGCGTCTCCTGCAGGTAGGCGGTGATCGAGCCGATCGTCTCACGCGTGCGGCGGAAGGCGCCGGCGGAGACGATCCGAAACCATAGCGACCCGGCGAGCAGCAGCGGCAGCACGCAGAAGGTGATCAGCGCGAGCTTGACGTCGAGATAGAGCAGGATGCCGACGGTCCCGATCAGCGTCAGCCCGGCCTGGAAGAGCGTGACGACGGAGTCGGTGACGAGGCTGTCCAGCGCCTCGACGTCGTTGGTGATGCGCGAGATCAGCACGCCCGCCGGGCGGCTCTCGTAGAAGCCGATCGGCAGCGTCTGCAGGTGCGTGAAGATGCGGATGCGCAGGTCGGCGAGCACGCGCTGGCCGACCCAGCCGACGAGGTAGGTCTGCAGGTAGGTCATCAGCCACACCAGCAGCGCGGAGACGAGGAAGGCGACGACGACGATCACGAGCGTGGTCACGTTGTGGTGGGCGATGCCTTTGTCGATCGCCGCGCGCGCGAGCAGCGGCGGCGCGAGCGATGCGCCGGTGCCGACGACCAGCGCCACGAGCATGGCGATCGCGCGTGTGCGATAGGGCTTGATCAGCGCGAGCAGGCCGCGCAGGTTGCGCCCGCGCGTGCCGCGGCTGGCGCGCTCGCCTGTCCACTGCGACTGGTTGGGGCCTCTGCCGACCATCGGGCTCACAGGCCGCTGACCTCGCGCTCGCGTGGCTTGCGCGTCAGGAAGACCTGGTCGGGCAGGCCCTTCTCGACGATCTCGCGATACAGCTCGGAGGCCTCCAGCAGGTGCTCGTGGTCGCCGTGTGCGACGACGCGGCCGTGGTCGAGCACGACGATCTCGTCGGCGAGCGAGATCGTCGAAAGGCGGTGGGCGATGACGAACGTCGTGCGCCCGGCCATCGCCTCGTCGAGCGCCACCTTGATCGCCTGCTCGGTTGACGCGTCGACCGACGAGGTCGCGTCGTCGAGGATCAGCACGCGCGGGTCGGCGAGCAGCGCGCGGGCGATCGCAATGCGCTGTCGTTGGCCGCCGGACAGCGACAGCCCGCGCTCGCCGACACGCGTGTCAAATCCCTGGGGCAGGCGCGCGACGAAGTCAAAGGCCTGCGCGCGGCGCGCGGCGTCTTCGATCTCCGGAAGGCCCGCCTCCGGGCGGCCGTAGGCGATGTTCTCGGTGACGCTCGCGGAGAAGAGGAAGGGGTCGTCTGAGACGAAGGCGACCGCTTTGCGCAGCGAGGTCAGATCGACCGTGCGCACGTCGGCGCCGTCAAGCAGCACCTCACCCTCGCTGGTGTCATACAGGCGCGAGATCAGCGACACGAGGCTGGTCTTGCCCGACCCGGTTGCGCCGACGAGCGCGACGGTGGCGCCGGCGGGGACGTCGAGGTCGATGTCGCACAGCACCGCGCGCGCAGGGCGAGCCTTGCGCGCCACGCCGTCGCCGTCGCCGTCGAGCGTGAACTCGCGCGGCGCGGCGTAGACGGCGCCGAAGTCGTCGGCTTCGTCATAGCGCAGCGCCACGCCGCGGAACTGCACGTGGCCGTTGCCGGCGGCCAGCTGGGGTGCGTCGGGCGGCGCCACGGTGCGCGGTTCGCGGTCGAGCACCTGGAAGATGCGCGCGCCCGACGCGGTCGCGCGCTGGGCCAGGCCGAGCGTCACGCCGAGCGAGCGCATGGGACTGATCAGCATGTTCAGCAGGAAGTAGAACTGACTGAACTGGCCGAGCGTCAAATGTGCATGGATCACGCTGCGTCCGCCCAGCAGCAGCACGGCGGCGAGCCCGAGCTGGGGAAGGAAGCCGATCACCGGGTTGAACGTGGCCTCCAGGCGCGTGGCGACCATCGACTGGTCGAACACGCGCGAGACGCTGTGGCGAAAGCGCTGCAGCTGATGGGGCTCGCGCGCGAAGGACTTGACGACGCGCACGCCGGAGATGTTCTCCTCGGCGTCGGCGGTGAGCTCGGCGATGCGCTGCTGGACCTCCTGGATGGCCGGGCGCGCGGTGCGTCCGTAGCGCTGGGAGATGAACACGACGAACGGCACGGGCGCCATTGCGATCAGCCCGAGTCCTGGGTTGATGAGGATCATCGCGGCGCCGGCGAGCACGAGCGTGAGCGCCGACTGCAGGATGAACACGAGGCCGTAGCCGAGGAAGAAGCGCACGGCCTGCAGGTCGACGGTCGCGCGCGACATCAGCTGCCCGGTCTGCTGGCGGTCGAAGAAGCTCAGCTCCAGGCGCTGCAGGTGGCCGTACAGACGCTCGCGCAGGTCGAACTCGATGCCCAGCGAGATCTGCCCGGCGATCAGCCGGCGGAAGTACGTAAGCAGCCAACGCACCAGTACCGCAGTGGCGATCGCAATCGCCAGCACGAGCAACGTGTGCCGGTCGTGGGCACGCTGGGCCAGCTCGTGGTGCTGGGCGTGCGTCGTTCCCTTGCGGATCGCTTCTACGGCCAGCCCGGTGAAGATGATGAGCAGGACGCTCAGGACCATCGCGAAGCTTGCGAGTGCCCACGACGCGGTCAGGCCGCGCTTGTAAGGGCGGAGAAATCCGAGCAGTCGTTTAAAGGTCGTCATAGTTGTATGGGCAACGATTATCGCAGGCGCCTGGAGAGCGGTGGCGAACGCCGGCGCCGGCGGGCTGGGCCTAAGCTTGGCTGATGTCCGAGCGGCCGACGTCACCGCCACACCCGGGCGCTGGCGCCGGGCTGTGCGACACGTGCTCGCACCAGCAGGGGGTGCGAAACACGCGTGGCTCGGTGTTCTCGCTGTGCATGCGCTCGCGAGAAGATCCAGCTTATCCGCGCTATCCGCGTCTGCCGGTGCTCGGCTGTCGCGGCTACGAGCGCGGCGAGTCGTGATCTCTTTATGGAGGCCGGCACGGCCGGCCGGCTCGGGGTCGCGCGCGGGCGCGACGCGGCTATGCGCGGTCGACGCGGTGGTGTGTGTCAGCCGGCGGCGGCAGCGGGCGCGGCGTCGGACTCGGCGGGTGCGTCCTCGGAGGTGACGAAGTCGCGGCTGCGCACGAGCGCGAAGGCGAATGCGGAGCCGGCGAGCGCGATGCAGGCGGCGATTATCAGGATGCTGGTGAACGCTTCGGTGAAGCCCACGCGATAGGAGTGCATCAGCGCGGCTCGTGCTGCGGGGGGCAGTGAGCGCGCGATCTGTCCGACTTCACCGGACACCAGCGCGGTGTTCAAGTTGCCGTGCGCGGCGCGTAGGACTTCGCGTCCGGGAGCGCTCATCAGCGCGGCGGTCGTGTTGCGCGTGACGTCGTGCTGGAAGATCGCGCCGAGTCCGGCGATGCCGGTCGCGATGCCGACCTGGCGGAAGGTGTTGTTGATGCCCGAGGCCATGCCGCTGCGCGAGTGGTGCACGACGCCGACGGCGGTGGAGGCGAGCGGCGGGTTGATCAGCCCGATGCCGGCGCCGGCGAGCACGAAGCCGGGTATCAGCACGGTCCAGCCGGAGCTCGCGTCGATGGCGGTCATCGCGAGCAGGCCGACGCCTACGAGGATCAGGCCGCAGCCGAGCAGCAGGCGCACGGGCACGCGCACGGACAGGCGCCCGGAGATCGGCGCGACGAAGAAGGACAGCAGCGTGACCGGCAGGAAGCGCAGGCCGGCTTGCAGCGGGCCGTAGCCGAGCACGTCCTGGATGTACAGGGTGAGATAGAGGAACATCGAGAACATCGACGCGGAGACGGCGAAGGCGACGATGCTCGCGCCTGCGAACGCCGGGCGGCGAAACAGGGTCAGGTCGAGCATCGGGCGCTGCTGGCGTCGCTCGACGATCACGAACAGCACGATCAGCGCCGCGGAGGCGACGAGGAAGCCGACGATGCGCGTCGAGCCCCAGCCCTTTTCGTTGCCCTCGATCAGCGCGAAGACGAGCAGGAACAGCGAGCCGGAGAACGTCACCAGACCGAGCCAGTCGACGCCCCGGGCGTTGGGATCGCGCGACTCGGACACCTGGGTGAGCGTGAGCGCGACCGCGGCGATGCCGATCGGCACGTTGACGAAGAAGATCCATTCCCAGCCGATGCCCGACGTGATCACGCCGCCGACGATCGGGCCGATGGCGACGGCGCCGCCGATGACGCCGCCGAACACGCCGAAGGCGACGCCGCGCTCGCGGCCGTGGAAGGCGCCGGCGATCAGCGCGAGCGAGGTGGCGAACATCATCGCCCCGCCGGTGCCCTGCACGGCGCGCGCGAGGTTCAGCGCGAGCGGCGTGCTGGCCAGCCCGCAGGCGGCGGAGGAGAGCGTGAAGACGACCAGCCCGGTGACGAACACCAGCCGCCGTCCGAAGCGGTCGGCGAGCGCGCCGGCGGTGAGCAGGAAGGCGGCGAGCGTCAAGGAGTAGGCGTTGACGACCCACTGCAGGTCCTGAAAGCTCGAGTGCAGCGAGCGCTGGATGTCGGGCAGCGCGACATTGACGACGGTGATGTCGAGCAACAGCATGAAGATCGCCACAGAGACGGCGATCAGCGTCCACCACTTACGCTCCACGACAGCTCCCTTGTCGTTGCGTGCGTTACCGCACCGCACTATATGAACGCCACGTCGCCCCCGCGGGCGCGTGCCTCCGCCGCCGGCGGCGATGCGCCGCGAGGCGGCCTCGTCGCGTGCTCGTGCGGCGCTACCCCGTTTGAAGGTGCTTGTGCAGGAACGGCACGACCTCGCTCCACAGCTTCGCCGCCGGCTCGGGCCGGTAGGTCGGGCGGTAGTCGGCGAAGAACGCGTGGCCGGCGCCGTCGTAGATGTCGACTTTGACATCCTGCCCGCTCGCGCCGGCCTGCTCGCGCAGCTGCGCGCCGAGCTCGGGCGATGGGTTCTGGTCCTCGGCGCCGATCGCCGCCAGCAGCGGGCAGTTCAGCGACGCGGCCATCTCCAGCGGCGGCGTCGGGCGCGGCGGCGTCGAGCGCTCGTCGGGTGTGGCGCGGTCGATGAAGCCGCCCCAGCAGTAGACGGCGGCATTGAGCTTGTCCGACGCGCAGGCGAACAGCAGCGTGTAGCGCCCGCCCATGCAGAAGCCGATGCAGCCGATCTGCTCGGTCACGCCGTCGAGGCTGCGCAGGTGATCGGCGGCGCCCTGCAGGTCGCCGAGCACGGTCTCGTCGGACATCGCGAACAGGCGCGCCGTCACCGCCTGCAGGTCGTCGGTCGGCGGCGGCCCGCCTTCGCGCGTGTACAGGTCGACGCCGAGCGCCACGTAGCCGACGTTGGCGAGTCGGTTGCAGACATCGCGCACGTGCTCAATGAGCCCGCTGGCCTCGTGGATGACGACCATCCCGGGGTGGCTGGAGGCGTCGGCGGGGCGCGCCAGGTAGCCGTTGACCTGCGTGTCGCCGGCGCCGGCGAACGTCAGCTCCTCGCCGCTGATGCGAGTGGGATCGCTGACGGCCCCGGGAACTCCCTGCGGGCTTGGCTTGACCTCGATGCTTGGCATGGTCACGGACCTCCTGGTCGCTGGAGAATGGGCGCCGGCGCCGCGAACGTCGCACCTGCGTGCGCGTCGAGCTCGCGCATCTTGCGTCGCACGCGCTTGCGCGTCTCTGAGAGCTCGTCCTCCAGGCGCGACAGCTCGCCGGCGCGACGGCGCACGAGCGCGAGCTGGCGGTCGATGTGCCCGAGCGCCTTTTGCAGCAGCTCTTGGCGGCGGTCTGAGTCGACGTCCTCGCGGCGCAGCTGCGCGCGCACCGCAGCGCGCGCATCCTCGGCCGCGAGCAGCGTCTTCAGCTCCTCCAGCGAGACGCCGAGCAGGTCTTTCAGGCGCATCACCTCGCGCAGGCGCTCGACCTCGGCGTCGCTGTAGAGGCGATGGCGCCCTGACGGCCGCGCGGGCGCCTCGGGCAGCAGGCCGATCTCCTCGTAGTAGCGGATCGTGCGCGGCGTCGTGCCGACCAGGCGCGCGACGTCGCCGATGCGCAGGCTCCCTGCGTGCGGCTGCTCGGCTCCCGGCGTGCGGCTGCTCATGAGCGCACGCTGAGCTCGTCGGCGGGGGTGGCGGCGGGGGAGGGGACACCGTCGAGACCGGGCAGCATGGCCTCCTCGACGATGGCCTCCTCCCATGGCGTGACGCCGCGCTGGGCTTGCTCGGAAGCGCTTTCGTGGCGCGGGCGCATGAGACACACGGCGGTGCCGATCAGCGAGGTCCCCGCGAGCACCCACAGGGCGACGTGCATGTTGGCGATGAACGGCGCGAGCTTCTCCGCCGAGAGCCCCTGGGCGAGGCCGGAGAAGACGGCGAACAGCGTCGACTTGGGCACGGCCGAGGTGACGATGGCGAGCACGAAGGCGATCGACAGCACGGCGCCGGTGTTCTGCAGCAACGTGCGCGCGCCGGCGGCGATGCCGCGACGGTGGGCCGGGACGACGCCCATCATCGCGGCGGTGTTCGGGCTGTTGAACATGCCCGAGCCGATGCCGACGACGAGCAGCCACAGGCCGCTCTGCCAGTAGGCGGTGTGCACGTCGAGCGTCGTCATCGCGGCCAGCCCGACGGCGCTGACGAGCATGCCGATCGCGGCCAGCGCACGCGAGCCGTGGCGGTCGGCGTAGATGCCGGCGATCGGCGAGGCGACGAGCATGCCGAGCGCGAGTGGGATCAGCTTGATGCCGGCTTGGATCGGCGAGTTGCCCTGCGCGCCCTGGTAGTAGAAGACGAACAGGAACATCAGCGCAAAGCGCGCGAGTCCGTTGATGAACGAGGCAGCGCTGGCCGCCGCGAACAGGCGGTCCTTGAAGATGTCGAGGTCGAGCATCGGCGCGCGCGAGCGGCGCTCGATCGCCACCCACAGCGGCAGCAGCACAGCGGCGACCACCAGCCCGCCGATCACCAGGCTGTCGTTCCAGCCGCTGATGCCGCCGCGCGAGACGCCGTACACCAGGCCCGTCAGCCCGATCACGAACGTCGTCGTGCCGAGCACGTCATAGCCCCGTACGGTGTCCGGTTTGGACAGCTCGCGCAGGATCAGCGCGCCCCACACGGCGCCGCCGAGCGCGAGCGGGACGTTGAACCAGAAGACCCAGTGCCAGGAGATCGCCACGAGCGCGCCTCCGAGCACCGGCCCGAGCACGAGCCCGATCGCGGCGACCATTGTGTTGGCGCCCATCGCCAGGCCGAGTTCCTCCTTGGGGAAGGCGTCGGTGACCAGCGCAGCGGCGTTGGCGAACAAGAACGCCGAGCCGATTCCCTGCAGGATCCGCCACAGGATCAGCACGGTCGCGTCGCCGGAGAAGCCGGCGCCGAGCGACGCGAAGGCGAACACGAGAAAGCCGCCCACGTAGGCGCGCTTGCGCCCGAACAGGTCGCTCAAGCGACCGGCCATCAGCACCAGCACGGTGGCGGCGATCAGATACGCGAGGATCACCCAGACGAGCGCCAGCAGGCTGGTGTGCAGCGAGCGCTCGAGGTCGGGCAGCGCGATGATCAGCGTGCCCGAGTTGGTCGCCGCGAGCAGCATGCCGAGGCTGGTGCAGGAGAGCGCCCACCACTTGTAGCTGGCGTGCCCGGCCTCGACGCCAAAGCGCGAGGCCGGTCGGGCGTCCCGGCCCTGCGGTGCGGTCGGCGATGCGCTCAATGCCTGCTCCTCTGACGTCTGGCGGGTCTGCACATCAAATTGACGTGAACGTAAGGATCACGGTAGCACGCCGGGAGGCGCTTTTCGAAGTCCCCGGCGGGCGCCGCCAGGGGTATCGGCGGCGCCGGCGTCGTGCTAGAACATTCCTATGAGCGAGCACAAGGTGGTCAAGTCAGACGAGCAGTGGCGCCAGGAGCTGACGCCGGCACAGTACGACGTGCTGCGCCGGGCTGGAACCGAGCCGCCGTTCACCGGCGAGTACGTCTACAACAAGGAGTCCGGCGACTATCGCTGCGCGGCGTGCGGCACGGCGCTGTTCGACGCCGACACGAAGTTCGAGTCGGGCACAGGCTGGCCGAGCTTCACCGAGCCGGCGGTCGCCGAGGCGGTTGAGCTGCGCCCGGACAACAGCCTGTTGACGCGCCGCACGGAGGTGCTCTGCCGCACCTGCGGCGGGCACCTCGGCCACGTCTTCGACGACGGACCGGGGCCGGGCGGACAGCGCTACTGCATCAACTCGGCGGCGCTGGCGTTCGAGCCCGCCGGCACGCCCGCGCGGGCGGGCGACGAGCCGGCTTCGGCACCGGTTTCGGCGCAGCCGGACTCCGACACGCGCTAGGCTCGCGCGATGATCATGGAGGCGCGCGCCAAGCGCCTGTCCACGCCGTTGCAATGGGGACGTCGTGAGAAGACGGCCGTCGGCACCCTGCTGGCCGTGCTCGCAGTTGCCGCGATCGCGCTCGGCGCATACGCGCTGACGAGCGGATCGCCGGTGCGCAAGGACTGCGTGGAAGCGATCGCTGCGAGCACGGTCGGCGCCGTGAGGATTCACGCCTGCGGCGACAAGGCGCGGCAGGTGTGCGCGTCGGCGGGCAGCTACAAGGGCATCGCCGATGCCCTCAGCGCATCCTGCAGGCGCGCCGGCTTGCCGGTCGCCAAGAGCTAGAAGCGCCCGTCCAGCGCGCTTGCAGCAGCGCGCCCGCCGCGCCTGCGCGGGCGCTGACAGCCACGCACGCAAGGCTCTCCGGAGGGCGTCTATACAGGTGTCTAAACGCCCCGTTGAAGTGTTGGCCAGTCTGTCCCTAGGCGCTTTGCCCCCCTGCCGTTTTCATGGTGCATTGCAATTGGCGCGCCCCGCTCGCATGCGTGCAACGGGTGGGCCACCAACCAAGTAGGAAATGGAGGCACATGTCCTGGAACGCATACCCAAGCTGGCTGGTGGCCGGCGACAACGCGTGGCAGATGACCGCGGCTACGTTCGTCGGCCTGATGAGCCTTCCGGGCCTGGCGGTCCTGTATGGCGGTGTGATGCAGAAGCGCTGGTCGGTCAACAGCATGATGCTCACGTTCGCGGCGTTCTCGATCGTGCTGGTCGCCTGGTGCTTGTGGGCGTTCAAGATGGGCTTCGGCACGCCGATCGGGAGTGGCAAAGGGTTCTTCGACACGATGTGGGGTAAGTCGGGGACGGTTCTCGGCGCCGGCACGTTGCAGGCGCAGGCGGCGATCCCATCGATCTCCGTCGGGCCACCGTTCCATTTCCCGGAGGCGTCGCTGATCTACTTCCAGTTCGTGTTCGCCGCGATCACGCCGATCCTGATGCTGGGCTCGGTGCTCGGGCGGATCAACTTCAAGGCATGGATCCCCTTCGTGCTGTTGTGGATCACGTTCGTCTACACGATCAACGCCTTCCTCATCTGGGGCGGCGGCTACTGGGCGGCGCACGGGGCGCTGGACTACTCGGGTGGTTACGTCATCCACCTCGCGGCCGGCATCTCCGGCTTCGTGGCGGCGGCCGTGATCGGACCGAGGTTGCAACGAGATCGTGAGATCGACGCTCCGAACAACCTGTTGATGGTTGCCGCGGGCGCAGGTCTGCTGTGGCTGGGCTGGAACGGCTTCAACGGTGGAGACTCCTACTACGCCGGCGCGAACGCCTCGGCGGCGGTGCT
>Ga0207930_1000626_pt1 | contig 11066 bp, 9 predicted proteins | sample NGESurshal092012_7_FD_184477 | JGI IMG/M metagenome (GOLD analysis project Ga0207930, IMG submission 184477) | Arctic peat soil microbial communities from Barrow, Alaska - NGEE Surface sample 210-3 shallow-092012 (SPAdes) | ecosystem: Environmental > Terrestrial > Soil > Wetlands > Peat ... | reverse complement strand
GAACCGGCGCAGCGCCGCCCAATAGGATCTGCGGAGCCTGGGTTCCGTCGGCCACGACTGAGTCGAAAACCAACGCCATCATAGGATGGTCGAAGAAGATGCCATACGAGGCGCGAGCGACAGTCTTGCCATCGCCGAAAACGTCATAGGCCAACCCAACGCGAGGCTGGAAATTCAGGTTCGAGGGCGGCACCCCCTTGGTGAGTCCGAAGGTCTTGTAGGCTGCTCCAGCCAGCACTGTTGAAGGTGGATAGTTGGGCAGGAACTCGACGTCATAGCGCAGACCGTAGTTGGCTGTGAGCCGGGGCGTCATGCGCCAGGAATCCTGTGCAAACACGCCGAAGGTGTTGTTGTTGAACGCGAGGTGCGGATTGCCGACGCCTTGCACCAGGTAATTCGGTATGCCTGCACCATAGGCCTGGATCGGGTTCAATCCGGGAGTGCCTGCAAGAGGGATTGCGCCGAAGTCGTAGATGCCGCCAAAATTCACCGTGAAATCAGCATTCAGCGGAATCAGGTTGTAGTCCACGCCGAATTTGATATTGTGCGTGCCCTTGGTGATGGAGAAGTTGTCGAGAAGCTCCCAGCGCTGTTCGACGCGCTGGACGTAAGAGAAGGGTTCGCGACCGAAGTAGGCGTAGCCCGGAATGTTGACCGCGACGTCGCTTCCGCCGGGAGAGTTGGAATACGAATAATTCACGCTGCGGCGCGCATATTGGAAGCGAAATTCGTTGACCTTGTTGGCGCCGATCGTCCAGGTGTGCTCGGCAATGATGCTCCAGTCATGGAAGTTGTTCATCGAAGTACGCGACTGCGAGTTCTGGCCGAAGACCTGCGGGCCCTGGGCGTTGACCTCGATGCCATCGACGATGTCGGGGCTGACGCTGGCACGCAGCATCAACTGCTGGTTGTTGTTGAGCTTGTGATCGAGACGGAGCGAATAGGTGTCGCCCAATTCGTGTACGGGGAAATTGCCGATCAGGGTCTGCATCGGGACGTAAGAGGTGGGCAGTGGAATGAAGCCGGCACCGGAAGGTGCGAAGAAGCCCGGTCCGAGGCCGATGATCTGGGTCAATGGATTTTGCCCCGCGATGGCGACCGGCCCCGAGGTGCCGGCGAGCAGCGCGTAGTTGATGGTGGCGGGGGTGATGGGCACGGCGCCGAGGAAGGCCGCCTGGGCCGGCGTGACCGGCACTACAACAGTGTTGGGTGGCAGGGGCTGGCCGATGGCGGCCGACACGAAGCGCGAAATGTCGGACTGGGCCGTCAATCCGAAATTTCCCGCGCCGATGGTGGAAAAGCCGGTTTCATGGCGGTCGGTGCCCTCATACGAGAAGAACCAGTAGGTGGTGTCTTTCTTGATGGAACCACCAGCGGTGAGGCCGTACTGCGCGCGCGTGTAAGCCGGCTGGTTGACGTTACTGAAGGGATTGGTTGCCTGAATGTAGCGGTTGCGCAAATATCCGAAGGCGCTGCCATGGAAATCGTTGGAACCTGATTTGGAAATGATGTTGATCACACCGGCGGCGGCTTGGCCATATTCCGCGGCATAGCCGTTGGTGAGTATCTGGAACTCCTGCACGGCATCTTGCGAGACGGTGGAGCGAATGCCGTTGACCGAGTTGTCCACGGCGTTGGTGCCGTCGATGTTAATCAGGTTGCTGCGGCCGCGCTGACCTCCGACGTTCAGGCCGGAGGTCGGGGCGGCCCCGATGCTGGGCGTGGTGTCACGCGACAGTTGTGAATTCGTCAGAGCGAAATTGACATAGTTGCGGCCGTTGATGGGCAGGTTCTCGATGCGCTCCTGGTCGATGGTGGTTCCGGAGGCCGTTTGCTGGGTCTCAACCAGCTCGGCTTCGGAGGAAACTGTGACCGTCTCGCTCGCCGCCGCCACCGACAACTGGACCGCCAGCTCGGCGACCTGGCCGATGGTAAGGCGCACCGATTCGTTCACCATCTTGGCGAAGCCGGGCGCTGCCACCGTCACGGAGTAGACACCGGGCGTGAGCGACAACAAGATTGCCAGTCCCTCGGCGTTGGTGCTGGCCGTTCGAGAAACACCTTTCCCAAGTTCGGCGGCCGTGACCGACGAGCCGCTCACCACGGCGCCCTTGGCGTCTTTCACGATCACGTGCAATTCGGAGGTCTGCACCTGCGCCATGGCGCCGGCCAACAGGGATGCGATGGTGACCATCGAGCACAAGAATCTGCGCGCAAAGTTCATGATGTTCCCTTCAGACGAAAGATTTTGTCCGGGTCCGCGACCTGGCCCTTTAACGACGGCGCGAATCGCGGGTTCGCAAAACTTCGGCGCGCCGTGCATTGGACGTTGGGAGTCATCGGCCGAATCTTTGGTAGAGATGGAAATGCCATCCCGACAAGCGTTCGGTTTTTATAACAGCGAAGGGTACCTACGCAAGCAAGAAATAGCAGAAGCGGCGCTGGCTAGGTTTCGAACTTGATTCCGGATGACGTGGAGGCCTGCGAAACCAGTGCCCATGCCATGCGAGGCGTGTTGTGGGCAATGCCGACCCGGCCCCTGCAGTCGAGGAGGATGATGCCGCCATGTCCATTCAGCCGCGATTTCAGGTAGTAGAGCGCACGCTGGGCGGCCTCCTGGGGCGCGAGCCCCTGTTCGACTTTGTCGGCCGTCCACTTGCTGAGGACGAGCTTCATCATCGGCTCTCCCCATCCCGTGGTGGAGACGGCGGCACTTAGGTTGTCGGCGTAGCAGCCACAGCCAATCAGGGACGAGTCGCCAACGCGGCCTGGGGCTTTGTTCAGCGTGCCACCCGTCGAAGTGGCGGCCGCGATGTTGCCGTCGCCGTCGAGCGCCACCGCCCCCACGGTGTCGTGCGAGCGCATGGGACCGAACTCGTCGGGCATCTGTAGATAGCCCTGCTGCTTGGCTTCGCGCAGGCGCTCGACCTCGCGCGGAATGATCAGGTCGTCGTTGGAGCACAGTTCGATACCGTGCTCCTGGGCAAAGCGCTCGGCGCCGTTGGCCACAAAATAAACGTGGGGGCTCTCGGTAAGAATCTTTTTCGCGGCACAGATGGGATTGCGGATATGCTCGACACACCCCACGCCGCCTGCGCGCAGGGTGGCGCCGTCCATCATGCAGGCATCGAGTTGAACGCGTCCGTCCATATTGAGGAACGAGCCGCGACCGGCGTCGAAAGTCTCGTCGTCCTCCATGGAAGCCACGGCGGCTTCGACCGCGTCGAGACAGTTTCCACCGCGTTGCATGGTGTCAAAGCCCGCCGCCGCCGCAGACACTACACCCTGCAGGTGGGCATCAACCGCGTCATCGGGTATCGCCCACGCCCCACCGTGCACCAGCATTATTGGATTCGACGACAATGCAGCCTTTCAGAAAGGAATTGCTCGCGGTGCGAGGCAAACGAGAAAGGATATCAGAAGGAGGTGATTGGTAGCTGGTAATCAGTAATTAGTGATTGGTAATTAGTAATTGGCTTGGAGGGCTCGTGGGGCTGCTGCAGTGCGGGCGGTAAACTTAGCCATGGGAGATCTGGGACGCTTGCTCGTGTTCGTCGGTGGGTTGTTGCTGGTTCTTGGGCTGGTGCTGATTGTGGCAGGGAAAATCAATTTGCCCATTGGACGGCTGCCGGGCGACATCATGGTTCGCGGGAAGAACTCGACCTTCTATTTCCCCTTAATGACATCGATTGTGCTGAGCGTGATTCTGTCGCTGGTGCTGTATGTGGTGAATAGAATGCGGCGGTGACACAAGCATCCGACAACGAATAACCATACTGCTGCGAACTTTGGAATCCGAATTGGACGAGTGTCAGCTCCTCTAGTCCGCACTTCGGCGAGACAGCGATCCCACAATTAGAAAGATGAGACCCGGCGCCGCAAACAAGATGAAATATGGGCCCCGGGGCAGATGTCCCGAGCGGAAGAAATTCCATAAATAGAACCCAATTAGGCATCCCAGTGCCAAGGCTCCTCCCCACGCCTCTCGATACCAAGCGACGACCAGGCTCACAACGACTCCGATGGGAAACAGTGCCAAGCCGACCCACTCTTGGGGCGTCGGCCGAGGGCCGCTGCTTCCCACGCTTTCGCCGATAGCGAAGGCGAGGACTGTAATTACGCTAAGCAGGCTCCATACACGAGCAACCCAGCGTAATACGATGACCGAGTGAGTTGACATAAGCGGCCTCCTGGCGTGCCCAACGCCAACGCGCATCGGGCGAGCACTTCACACTTTCAAGTTGCGCATGTAGTCCGCGTCGAGCTTGATGGCTTCCAGCGGAGGCATGTCGAACTCCTCCTGTTCCACGAAGTAGTGTGTAAGGTGAACCTTCTTCGCGGCTTCGAAGATGGGGCGGTAGTCGATGGTGCCGTGACCGAGTTCGGTGGACTGCAAGTGCTCGGTGCCTGTCTTCAGGTCGAAGTCCTTTACGTGCAACATGGAGATTCGCGTGGGATACTTCGTGAGATATTCAACCGGGCTGTATCCGGCGACGGCGACCCACCCGCAATCCATTTCGAAGGTGACCAGGTCGGGATCGGTGAGCCGTATCAGTTCGTCATAGGGCACGACTTTGCCCAGCTTGCGGAATTCGGTGGTGTGGTTGTGATAGCCGAAGTGCATGCCATAGGCCTTGACTTTGCTTCCGATCTGGTTGAACTGCTCGGCATTCCACTTCCAATCGTTGAGGGTAAAGGCATTCACCCAGGCTTCGTGATAGCCGGGGTCCTTGGGGGAAAGTTTCACGCGCGCAGGATCCTGAAGCGACGGCGACGAGCACACGACATACTGCAGCCCTAACTCCTTCGCGTACGCAAGAACGGACTCCAACTGCGGCTGCAGCATCGACAGGGGATAATGCGCGCTGACGCACCGTAGGCCAGCCGTGTCCATCGACTGCTTGAAATCTTGCGCACTCATGGCGTAAAACCCGGCAGCTTCCACTTCCGTGTATCCGGCGGCAGCGATGGCCTTCAAGGTTCCGTCGAAGTCTTTGGGCAACAGCTCACGCAGAGAATAGAGCTGCAAGCCCAAGGGCAATCCCAACGGATAAGCCGCAAGCGGAATCGCATCATGGAAAGCGATGGCCGTAACAGCAGCCGCGCCGGCAAGTTTCATAAAATCCCTACGCGAAGTTGTGGTCATGGATGGTTGGCCTCTCGAAATACAGTAACTGAATTCCGGGAGAGATGGGATGAGTTCACCCCGGAGACACCGAGAGCACGGAGTTGGTTTCGTGTCCTCTCTGTCTCCGTGGTAAAAAGCAATTCCTTGGTTGCGGCCCCAGCGCGCTGCGAAGGTCAAACGCACTGGGTTACACTGCCTTGCAGACAACACTCTCATCATGGCCGACAGCGAACAACTCGGGCTGGCATTTGCGGCTCCGCAGCGCAAGGTGTATGCGGTGCGCGAACTGGTGGCCGCGCTGCGCACGCAGGTCGAGCGCGCGTTCACCGATATCTATGTCGAAGGTGAGATCTCAAATTACCGTCCGGCGGAATCGGGCCACTTGTACTTCACTTTGAAGGATGGATCGTCGCAACTTCGCGTGGTGATGTGGCGAACGCAGGCGCGGTTGTTGCGGTTTCGTCCGGAGAACGGACTCGCGGTCATCGCGCGCGGTCGGGTGACAATCTACGACGAGCGTGGCGACCTGCAATTCCAAGCCGAGATGCTGGAGCCGAAGGGCGCGGGCGCGTTGCAGCTTGCGTTCGAACAGCTTAAGGCGAAGCTAGCGGCAGAGGGGCTGTTCGAACCCGGTCGCAAGAAGCCGATTCCGGCGCTCCCCCGCCGCATCGGCGTTGTGACATCGGCGCGGGGAGCGGCGTTACAGGACATCCTGAACATTCTGCGGCGGCGGCATGAGTCGGTGTCAGTGCTGATTTACGACGCGCGCGTACAGGGCGAGAGCGCTGCGGCTGAAGTGAGCGCGGGAGTGCAGCACTTCAATCGCGCCCGCAACGTGGACGTGATCGTGGTCGCGCGTGGCGGAGGGTCGTTCGAAGACCTGTTCGCCTTCAATGATGAGGCACTGGCGCGTACCGTTGCGGCGTCGAGGATCCCGGTGATTTCCGCGGTCGGACATGAGACCGACTTCACCATCTGCGATTTCGTGGCCGACTTGCGGGCTCCGACTCCGTCGGCAGCGGCCGAGCTGGTGATTCAATCAAAACACGAACTCGCGGGGCGGCTGGCGATGTTGCGCGACCGCTTGCGACAGGCGATGAACTACAAGTTGCTGCGCTCGAATAACGCGCTATCACGGCTGACCCAGCACTCGGCATTGGTCCGCATGCCTGACATGTTGGCGCGGCGCCAGCAGCGGTTAGACGACCTGCTGCACCGCATGGAGCAGGCACAAAGGCACAACGTGAACGCCCTGCGGCGGCGGCATGAGTCGCTGGACGTTCGCTTGAGGCACCAGGACATGCGAGTGCGATTGAGCGCCATGCGCCGCCAGTTGGAGGCACGTGCCAGCGAGTTGCATAGGCAATCGGAGCGCTTGCTGGCACGAAAGAAAACGCGCGTTGAGGATCTGCTGTCGGGGTTGACGCGCGCGACTGAAACGATTTTGTTGCGTAAGCGCTCGCGATTGGAGTTGCTGCACAGCAGCCTCGGCGGGCTGTCGCCCAAGGCAATCCTTGCCCGCGGCTACGCGTTGGTGTTCGACCCCGCGGAGAACCTGGTGAAGGAAGCTTCGCAACTGAAGCGCGGCGACACCGTTCGCGCTCAACTTGGCCGGGGAGAATTCACCGCCAAGGTGAACCAGACCAAACTGGACTCTGACACAGAGTAGGACATCCACCATTTCGCGCCGCCCGCCGCCGTGGCCGCGTGGCCCTGCATTAGAATGAAAACAGCCGCAGACACTGCCACGCGAAAGGACCGTAAATGCTTCAGAGACTGGGCCACATCCCGGAGATATCGCTGACATCCGTCGTCGATATCCTGTTTGTGGCGCTCGTCATTTACGGGTTTCTCAAGCTCTTGAAGCGGACACACGCCATGCCCGCGCTACTAGGCGTGGCCGCGGTTGGGTTCGCGGTGTATGCGGCCCACATCGAACAACTGAAGACCATCGACTGGCTGGTGGCCGCGGTGCTGCCGCTCGCGGTCTTCGCGCTGATCGTCGTATTCGCTCCCGAAATCCGCCACGCGCTGGGCCGCCTGGGCCGAAGTTTTTCGATGTCGCGCCTGGGCGGGCGCGGGGTCGAGAGCTATGACGACATCGTGTTGGCGGCCAACCTGTTTGCCAAGAACAATACCGGCGCGCTGATCGTCATCGAGCGCGAGGACGGCCTGGGCAACTACATTGACAGCGGCGTGGCGCTGGACGCGAACCTGTCCTATGACTTGCTGGCGACCATCTTCCTGAAAGATGCCCCGCTGCATGACGGCGCGGTGATCGTACAAAAAGATCGCATCGCAGCGGCGGCTTGTTTTCTGCCTCTGGCGACCGATCCGCAACTATCCAAGCAATTGGGGACCCGGCATCGCGCCGGCATTGGGATTACACAGGAGACGGACGCGATTGCCGTGATCATTTCCGAGGAGACCGGCAGCATCAGCGTCGCCTACGGCGGAGAGATTGAGCGCGGTATCACGGTCGAGCGACTGCGCGAGCGCATCGGCGAATTACTGCGGCGCTATATTCCGCTGACCACGTTGCCGACTTCGGCGGCCGAGACTGCAAGCGTCACTGCGGGTCCCGACCGGCGGGGACAGGACGAAAGCGTCGCCCGCGGCGCGGAGCTGTGACCATGGGCGACTTCTTCGGCACCTACATCCTGAATAACCTGGGACTCAAGGTCCTGGCGGTTCTGATCTCGGTCGGCCTGTGGTGGGTGGTGTCGCGCGATCCCATGGTGGAATCGATTGTGACCGCCCCCATCGAATTCCTGCACGCGCCCGACAACCTGGTGATGACGGCGGACAGTCCCTTCGAGATACACGTGGCGGTGAGCGGGCCGGAACGCACCATCCGCTCCATGGACCAGTCAGAGATCAACGCCGTTATCGACCTGGCTGGTGTGAAGCCGGGAGAGCGCACGTTCGACCTTAGCCCGAGGCAAATCCACGTGCCGCGAGGAGTGAAGGTGGAGCGCGTGGTCCCTTCACAGATCCACATCGAGTTCAATCCCAGCGCCATGCGCACGGTTGAGGTGCGTCCCCGGGTGATTGGCAGTTTTGTCAGCGGGTATGGCATCACCGACGTCACGCCCGATCCAGCAACCATCGTCATCGAGGGGCCGGCGAACCGGGTGAACGCGATCGAAACGGCGATCACCGATCCGGTGGACGCCACCGGCGTGATGGGCAAAGCGACGTTTACCACGCATGCCTACGTGCCCGATCCGCTGGTGCGAATTCAGCATCCCGCGCCCATTCACGTTACCGTGACGACAGGAAAATCATCCAGAGGAGCAGGCCAGCCTTGAGTGTTACTCTGCAGCAAAACTTCAAGCGACAATTGTTTGGGACAGATGGAATTCGCGGAGTAGCGGGAGAGTATCCGCTGGACCGCACCACCGTGTACGCGATTGGCCGGGCCCTGGGACAACGGCTGGCGGAGCGCGATCACGACGCGCGCGTGATCATCGGCCAGGATACGCGGGAGTCGAGCGCGTGGATCAGCGAAGCTCTGGCGGAAGGACTGGAAGCCTCGGGTGCGAAAGCGTTCAGCGCGGGTGTGATCACAACGCCGGGTGTGGCCTACCTTGCGCGCGAGAACCAGTTTTCCGCGGGCATCGTGATCTCGGCCTCGCACAATCCCTGGCACGATAACGGCATCAAGGTTTTCGGAGCCGATGGCTACAAGCTCTCCGACGAATTGGAGCACGCCATCGAGGCCGACATCTTTGCCCACATCGAACAGTTGGCGGCGGGCTCCTCCAAGGCAGAAGCCGCGGGCTACAGCATGTTGCCGGGCGACGCGACTCTGCGCGCGCAATACGCCGAGTGGCTTGCATCGCTGGTAGGCACCGGCAGCTTCGACAAGTTGCGGGTTCTTGTCGATTGCGCTAACGGCGCGGCCAGCAGCGTGGCTCCCATGATCTTCAAGGACTGCGACATTGATGCCGACTTCCTGCACATCGATCCCAATGGCCGCAACATCAATGCCGGTTGCGGAGCGCTGCATCCCGAACACGTGGCGGCCGAGTTGGTGAAGGCCAACGGCAAGTACGACCTGGGCATCACCTTCGATGGCGACGCGGACCGCGCGATGTTCTCCGACGCGGCGGGCAACGTGGTGAATGGCGATGGCGTGTTGCTGCTGATGGCGCGTGACATGAAGGCGCACGTGCTGCTGCACAATGACACGGTTGTCGCCACCACGATGTCGAACATGGGACTGGAAGCCGCGCTCAAACGCAGTGGCATTCGCATGCTGCGTACCGCCGTGGGCGACAAGTACGTGCTGGAGGAGATGATCAAGACCGGCAGCTCGCTGGGCGGCGAACAGTCGGGACACATCCTCTTCCGCGACATGGACACCACGACCGGCGACGGCATCCTGACCGCCCTGCGGGTGCTGGAGGTGGTGGCGCGTGCCGGCGATCCGCTGGCTGAACTCGTCACAGATATGAAAGTCTTTCCGCAGCGCATCGAAAACGTGACCGTGCGAGAGAAAGTTCCCATGGAGCAGTTGCCGCCGGTGATGGAGACGATCCGCGCAGCGGAACGCGAACTCGATGGCAACGGCCGCGTGGTGGTGCGCTACTCAGGCACAGAGAAGCTGGCACGCGTGATGGTCGAAGCCGAATCCGAAGAAGCTATGGAGCGTCACGTCAGGACGATTGCGGGCGCGCTGGAGAAGGCGATTGGGGCGTAAAAGGAGTTTCCAGTTTCGAGTTTCCAGTTTCAAGCAAAGCGGCTCGCTCACGACAGCTTCCCCAATCCTACGTCGTGATACATCTCCAGATAATGACAGCGGACGCACACAACTAAACGGACGGGCAGGGCGCAATTCGGGTTGGAGTCTTTGTCGCTGTCTTTCTCTTGAGGCGGGTCGACATATCCGTTGAGGCCAAACGTGGTCTCCAGCAGGGTCCTATCGCCGTGGCATTTGGGGCACTCTACGTTGAATCCCAGTGACATCATCCGTTCTCCGAAGGGCGGTGTGCCCGCCGCTCATGAAACTCGAAACTTGAAACTCGAAACTCCTACTCCAAATCCCGCCAGTTCGAGCCGACGCCCACTTCCACCTTAAGCGGGACCTTCAATTGGTAAGCGTCTTCCATCTTCTGCGTGACGAGTTGTTTAATCACGTCGAACTCGGCTTCCGGAACCTCGAACACCAGTTCGTCGTGCACCTGCAGCAGCATTCGCGATTTCAGATCGCGCTCGCGCAACTCGGTGTCGATGCGGATCATAGCCAGCTTGATGAGGTCGGCGGCCGTCCCCTGCAGTGGAGTGTTGACAGCGGTGCGTTCGGCAAAGCCGCGCAGATTAGGGTTCTTGCTGAGAATGTCGGGGATGGGCCGCATGCGCCCGAACAGCGTCGCAACCTTCAGTTCGGCACGCGCCTGCTCCAGCGTGCGGTCGATGAACTGGCGTACGCCGACGTACTTCTCAAAGTAGGCCTCGATGAAGCGCTTGGCCTCTTTCTGGTCGATGCCGATTTGCTGCGACAGCCCGAAGGCCGAGAGTCCATAAACGATGCCGAAGTTCACGGCCTTGGCGCGGCGGCGATGTTCGGCATTGACGTCGCCGGCTGGCACACCGAAAACCTGCGAGGCGGTGAGGGTGTGAATGTCGTCGCCGCGGCGGTAGGCCTCCACCAACAGCGGATCGCCGGAGAAGTGCGCGAGCAGGCGCAACTCGATCTGCGAGTAGTCGGCGGCGAGCAAAACGTTGCCCGGCTCGGCGACGAACGCAGCGCGAATCTCGCGGCCCAACTCGGTGCGGATGGGAATGTTCTGCAGGTTGGGATTGATCGACGACAGCCGGCCGGTTGCCGATCCAGCCATGTTGAAAGTCGTGTGCAGCCGCCGCGTGACGGGATTGAGCAGCGCCGGCAGTGCGTCAACGTATGTCGATTTGAGTTTGGAGAGCTGGCGGTATT
>Ga0207930_1000625_pt1 | contig 11068 bp, 10 predicted proteins | sample NGESurshal092012_7_FD_184477 | JGI IMG/M metagenome (GOLD analysis project Ga0207930, IMG submission 184477) | Arctic peat soil microbial communities from Barrow, Alaska - NGEE Surface sample 210-3 shallow-092012 (SPAdes) | ecosystem: Environmental > Terrestrial > Soil > Wetlands > Peat ... | reverse complement strand
GTGGAACTTGCGCTCCCGGTCGCACTTCGGGCAGAACGCGTGCGACCCGTCCTCGGAGAAGCGGTTGCGCCAGAGCCATTCAAGGCAGGAGGCATCGTCGGGGAACTCGCGCATGAACTCCATGAGCGAGTACTGCGACGCCGAGTAGTCGGCGCGGATTGGTTCGTTGCGATCAACGGGAGGCATCGTGCTAGTTCGGCCTCGTGAGGTGGGAAGGTGTGTGCTGGCGGACAAAGCCGCAGTAGCCGCACACGGCTACGTGCGCGACGACCTTATGGCCACCGTGCTCCTCGATCGGAATCCCGGTCTGGCCACCCGGCAGCCATTCCTCGTGAGAGCACGATGGGCAGCGCACGTCCGCCCCGATTCGCTTGAGCGTGGCTGCATATTGATCCGCGGTCGTCGGCAGCGATCTCGGTTCCATGGCTTGAGTTTGGCACAGAATGTACCCCCTGTCAAGGGATATATGTGAGCAAGCTCACACAGGTCCCCATACGGGGTGAGCATCATGGTGAGCGTACCCGCAGCACTGCAGCATCCCTCCTCCCTCGAGACGGCCCGCTTCCCCGGCGGGCCGTTTCATTTAACGCTCGACCGCGACGCTCGCGCCGGCCGCAAGACCGGCCGTATAGACCATTGCTATCGGACTGCGCAGGAGCAGGCACTGGTACCGCGGGACACGACTCCCGCGCCCGCACGACTCCCGCGTAACAGCGGGCGCCGAACGCCACGAACGGCGCGACCGGGCGGGGCGGGACCCCGTCCCCGTCCACCCGGCCCACGATGACGGCTGAGCTCTAGGCCTCGACGATCGCCGAGGCGCGGTCGGAGATCGCCGCCAAGACCCGCTCGGCGATGCGCTCGGGCGTGAAGCCGACCTCCTCGTACAGGAGCGCTGGCTTGCCGTGCGTGACGTAGCGGTCGGGCAGGCCGACGCGCAGGATGCGGGGCGTCGCTCCGGTCTCGTTGAGCGTCTCCCAGATGGCCGAGCCGAAGCCGCCGGCGAGGACGCCCTCCTCGACGGTCACGAGCAGATCGTGCTCGGCGGCGAGCTGGGCCATCAGCCCGGCGTCGATCGGCTTGGCAAAGCGCGCGTCGACGACGGTGACGGAGATGTCGCGCCCGGCGAGCTCCTGCGCGGCCGCGAGCGCCTTGCCGACGCCGCTGCCGTAGCCGATCAACGCCACGCGCCGGCCGGCCGTTTCGCCGGCGCCGCCCTCGCGCAGGATCTCGCCCGTGCCGATCGCGATCGGTCGCGGCTCGCTCGGCAGGGGGACGCCCATTCCTTCGCCGCGCGGGTAGCGCATGGCGATCGGGCCGTCGAAGACGAGCGCCGTGCGCAGCATGTGCACGAGCATCGCCTCGTCGCGCGGCGCCATCAGCACGATGTTCGGCAGGCAGCGCAGGTAGGCGATGTCGAACGCCCCGTGGTGGGTCGGACCGTCGTCGCCGACGAGGCCGGCGCGGTCCATGGCGAACACGACGTTGAGCTTCTGCAGGCACACGTCGTGCACGATCTGGTCGTAGGCGCGCTGCAGGAAGGTCGAGTAGATCGCGGCGACCGGCTTGACCCCCTCCAGTGCCAGGCCGGAGGCGAACAGGATCGCTTGCTGCTCGGCGATGCCCACGTCGAAGTAGCGCTCGGGCATCGCCTTCTGCAGGATGCTCAGCCCGGTGCCGGAGTTCATCGCCGCGGTGATCCCGACGACGCGCGCGTCGCGTTCGCACTCGCGCACCAGCGCCTCGCCGAAGACCTGGGTGTACTGCGGCGCCGGCACCTTCGCGGGCTTGGTCGTCACGCGGTCCTTGCGCGAGGCGGCGCTCGCGGGCAGCCCGTTGACGATCGACTTGGGCTTTGCGGCGTGCCACTCCTCCATGCCCTCCAAGCCGCCGTCCTCGGCCGGCGCGAAGCCCTTGCCCTTGACGGTGGCGATGTGCACGACGACCGGTCGTTCGGCCGCCAGCGCCTCGCGCAGTGCCTCGCGCAGCGTGCGAACGTCGTGGCCGTCGACGACGCCCATGTAGGCCCAGTCGAGCTCCTCCCACCACAGGCCGGGCGCCCAGAAGGCCTTGATCGACTCCTTCAGCTGGGGTCCGAGCCGCTCGAACGCCGAGCCGATCCCGCCGGGCAGGCGCGTCAGCCCGCCCTCGACCTCGGCGCGCGCGTGCCACAGCTTCGGGTTCAGGCGCACGCGGTTGAAGTAGCGCGACAGCGCGCCGACGTTCGGCGCGATCGACATGCCGTTGTCGTTGAGGACGACCACCATCGGCGTGCCCAGGCCGCCGGCCTGGCCGATCGCCTCGAAGGCGACGCCGCCGGTCATCGCGCCGTCGCCGATCACCGCGACGACCTTGCCGTCGGCCTCGCCGCCGAGGTGACGCATGCCCTCCTTCAGTCCGACCGCGTAGCCGATCGACGTCGAGGCGTGGCCGGCGCCCATGATGTCGTGCTCGGACTCCTCGCGCGAGCAGAACGGCGCGATGCCGCCGTACTGGCGGATCGTGGCAAGGCTGTCGCGCCGGCCGGTGAGGATCTTGTGCGGGTAGGCCTGGTGGCCGACGTCCCAGAGGATCTTGTCTTTCGGCGACTCGAGCACCGAATGCAGCGCGACGGCCAGCTCGCACGTGCCGAGGTTGGCGCCGAAGTGCCCGCCGATCTCACCGACTGTGTCGATGATGTGCTTGCGCACCTCCTGGGCGACGGTCGCGAGCTCCTGCTCGGACAGGCCGTGCAGGTCCTGCGGCCCGTCGATCGAGTCGAGCAGGCGCACAGGCTGGCGCGCAGCCGGCTGGCCCTCGCCGGCGTCGTCGTTGGACTTTGGCTTGCGGTTCATGTTCGCCTCATGATGTTCGCGTGTAGATGAAGTCGGTGATCTGCTGCAGCTCGTCGGTGTCAGAGCGCTGCGGGGCGCCCGCTGCGACGGGCGATCGCTGCGCCGCCTCGGCTAGCGCCTGCAAGGCCGTCTCGTGCGATTGCGCGGCCAGCTCGCGGGCGCGCTCGATCCCGAACTCACTGACATATGTCCGCTTGCCATGACGCTCATCGCTTCCTCGCGGCTTTCCCAGGGCATCGTCTGTGCCGGTTACGTCGAGTATGTCGTCGACGATCTGAAACAACACGCCCAACTCAGTGGCAAAACGACCAAAGGGGTCCATTGCGGGTCCATCCGCGACCCCTCCCAACAGTAGTACGCACAGCACCGACGCCCCGATCAGACGTCCGGTCTTCAGCTCGTGCAGCCGGCGCAGAGCGGCCGGGCCGGCCGTCGTGTCCGGGCTGACGTCGGCGTACTGGCCGCCGACCATGCCGTTGACGCCGGTCGCCGCGGCCAGCTCGGCCGCCGCCAGCAGCACGCGCTCGGGCTCTGAGCGCTGGTGGGTGAGCAGATGGCGAAAGGCCTCGGCGTAGAGGCCGTCGCCCGCGAGGATCGCGACGTCCTCGCCGAACTTCACGTGGCAGGTCGGCTGTCCGCGGCGCAGCTCGTCGTCGTCCATCGCCGGCAGGTCATCGTGGATCAGCGAGTAGGTGTGGATCAGCTCGAGCGCCGCCGCCAGCGGCATCACCTCGCTCGGCTGCAATCCCACGGCGCGCGCCGTCGCGAGCGCGAGCACGGGACGAATGCGCTTGCCGCCGGCGACCAAGGAGTAGCGCATCGCCTCCTCCAGCCCCGCCGTCAGCGCCTCCTCGGAGAAGCGCAGATCCTGCAGGTAGCTTTCGACGTCCTGGCGCAGGTTCTCCGGGTAGGTGGCGCTCACGAGCAGCCGGAAGCCCTAGAGCAGGCTGTCCTGGCCGGGCGGCGGCGCCGACGCCTCGGCGCGACTGAGCTGCTCGAGCTCGGCGGCGGCCTGCGTGGCGAGCATCGCGCAGTCCTCGACCATCGTCGCCGCCGCGTCGGGCGACAGCTCGCCCGAGCGAAGCTGCTCGGCGGCGCGCTCCAGGCGCGCGATCACGTCGTCGAGGTGCTCTGTGCCGGTCATCGGATGTGCGCATTCTCGCGCACGTCGCGGAGGACTGCGCCCAGCACCCCGTTGACGAACCCCGGAGCCTCCGAGCCGCAGAACGTCTTGGCGCTCTCCACGGCCTCCTCGATCGCGCCCTCCGCCGGGATCGGCTCGTCGCCGGGTACCGCGTCCGGGTGCAGCATCTCGATCAGCGCGACGCGCATGATGCTGCGCTCCAGCGGCTGGATCCTGCCCACCGACCAGCCGTGCGCGTGGCGGTCGATCACCTCGTCGAGCTCGTCGGCGCGGTCGGCCGCCGCGTGCGCCAGCGCGCGCACGAACAGCGAGTCGCGCGCAGCAAGCGTCTCGGCCAGCGGCCGGCCGGTGAGATCGTGCTGGTAGAGCGCAACCACGGCCGCCCTGCGCTGCTCGGAGCGACGCATGCTAGGCGCGTGCCATGTACTCGCCAGAGCGCGTGTCCACGCGGATGCGCTGGCCCTGCTCGACGAACAGCGGAACCTGGATCACTGCGCCGGTCTCCAGCGTCGCCGGCTTGGTGCCTCCGCCGGAGACCGAGTCGCCGCGCAACCCGGGGTCGGTCTGCGTGACCTCGAGGTCCACGGCGCTCGGCAGCTGCACGTCGCCCGGCTGATCGTCGATGAACAGCACGTCGACCTCGCTGCTGGGCGTGCACCAGCGCAGGGTGTCGGCAACCGCCGCCTCGGGTATGGCGATCTGCTCGAAGGACTCCGTGTCCATGAAGTGCGCGTCGCTGCCGTCCGCGTAGAGGAACTGCATCTTGCGCGACTCCGTGCGCACCGAGCGAAACTTCTCGCCGGCGCGAAACGTGCGGTCGATCACGTTGCCGTCGGCGGCGCGGCGCAGCTTCGTGCGCACGAATGCGCCGCCCTTGCCCGGCTTGACGTGCTGGAAGTCGACGATCTTGAAGATCGTGCCGTCGACCTCGATGTGATTGCCGTTCTTGAACTGGTTGGTGCTCAGGACCACGCAGCCAGAGTACCGGGCGCGAAGCTTCACCCCAGCCGCGCGGCCGACTAGCCTGCTGGCCGCACCCCATGGCCGACCGCGACGACATCGACTTCACCTACTCGCTGACCGACCGCGTCTTTCGCCTGAGCATGGGCGAGCTCGCGGACTTCAGCGGCGCCAAGTACGACGGCGACTTCTCGCTGAGCCTCGAGCAGGCGCAGGCGCGCAAGCACGAGTACGTCGCCGAGCAGATCGGGATCGGTCCCGATCGGCGGGTGCTCGACCTCGGATGCGGCTGGGGGCCGCTGCTGAACTTCATCCGCGCCCGCGGCGCCAGCGGCCTCGGCGTCACCCTGTCGCGGGCGCAGTATGCGGCGTGTCGGCGCCACGACCTCGACGTGCATCTCTACGACGCGCGGCGGCTGGACCGCGAGAGCTTCGGCGCCTTCGACGCCGTCGCCAGCCTCGGCGCCTTCGAGCACTTCTGCTCGCCCGACGAGTACCGCGCCGGGCGCCAGGAGGAGATCTACCGCGCCATCTTCGAGCGCGTCGCCACCGTGCTGCCGGCGGGCGGCCGCTTCTACCTGCAGACGATGGTCTTCGGGCGCAACATGATCCCGCTCGAGCAGGTCGATATAGACGCCTCGCGCGACTCCGACGCGTTCGTGCTCGCGCTGATGGAGCGCCAGTTCCCCGGCTCGTGGCTGCCGTTCGGCTCCGAGCAGGTGGTCAGCAGCGCCGAGCCCAGCTTCGAGCTGGTGTCGTCGTCAAACGGGCGTCTGGACTACATCGAGACGATCAGCCAGTGGAAAGCGCGCGTCGGCGCGCGCAGCCTGCGCAAGTCGTTGCTGAAGCTGCGCCTGGTGCCGCGCTGGCTGACCAGCGCCGACTTCCGCCTGGCCTTCACCTCCGGCGTGAGCGCCAACAAGGTCTGCTTCGAACGCGAGCTGGTCGACCACTACCGGCTCGTCTTTCAGAAGCGCGGCTGAGCCGGCGCGCAAGCCCGGCTCAGCGAGCGTTTGCAAGCGACCCCGAGCGGGTGGCCTGACGGCCGTCAGGCCACCGCGGCCGAGAGCATCGCCGTGTCGATGCCGATCACCTTCAGCCGGCGCTGCAGCGCGTTGAAGGCAAACGCGTTCGTTTCCGCCATCGTGTAGTCGAGGATCGCGTAGTCGCCGGGGTCCGCGCCGGGCGGCACGAGCACCGCGCTGGCGAGCGGGATCAACTCCGCCAAGCGCTCGGCGATGCGTTGCTTGAGGCCCTCGTCGCGCGCCTTCTCGCGCAGGAACCAGGTGCCGTAGGCGACGTGGCGGTGCTCGTCCTGGGAGATCAGCTTGAAGCCCTCCGTCCAGCCGGGGAGGATCCCGTTGCGCTCCATGTAGTCGGTCAAGAACCACTGCCCGGTCAACGCGAGCGTTCCCTCGATGATCATGTGGTAGAGGGTCACGAAGTCGACCTTCGCCTCGATGTCGCTCGGGTTGGCGATCAGGCGCTTGCCCCAGTCGACGAGCACGCCGTCGAACATCTCGATGAACGCCGGGTTGAGGTCTTCGCGTGCTCGCGCCAGACGATCCTCGAAGCTTCCGTCGAGTCCGAGCACCTGCTCGTAGAAGCGGTTGAAGTGCTGCGCGTGGCGTGCCTCGTCGACCTGCTGCGTCGTCAGAAAGGCCTCTTCGGCCTGGCTCTCATAGGACATCACCAGCCCGGAGAACTGCGTCGTCACGCGCTCCTCGCCGACGAAGAACGAGGACAGGTTCCAGGCTATGTTCTCGCGCAGGTCGCCGTCCAGGTCGCTCCAGTCGGCGCGGTCCTGCTCGAAGTCGATCGTGTGCGACTGCCAGTTCTGGCGCTCCCACAGCTCATACAGCTCCTGCGGAGTCATCAGCTTCACCGAGGACAGCTTGGACTCGTCGGAGATGGTGCCGACGTCACCCTGACTGGTCAGATCAAGCAGCGAGGGCATGACGGATGAAACCTCCCGATAGATGGTCGTGCGCGCTTGCAGACATGCTGTGGGCGACCATACCCGCTCGCGCACCGGCCGTGGCCGAGGGCGGAGCCCGGCGCCTGGAGCGCGGCCGGGCCCCGCGCCTCAAGCAACGGACGCCGAGCGCCGATGCCGAGATATGCGGCGAATCGCACGCGAGAACGCTCCATGCGCGCTCATCGCGCTGGCCGGCTGTGCCGTGCTCGCCTGGCTGGGGCTGTACGGCTTTGCCTGGAACGACTACGACAACGAGGCGCGCGCGGCCTTCGACGCACTCGTGCACGGCCACGTCGAGCAGTTCCTGCGCGTCGCCCCGGCCTACGGCGGCTCGCTCGTCGAGCGCGCGCCGTTCGCGCTGATCCCGGGCCTGTGGGGAGGCGGCGAGCTGGCCGTCTACCGCATGGTCGCCCTGCCCTGCCTGCTCGCCTCGGCGCTGCTCGGCGTGTGGCTCGTCGCGCGCATGCGCGGCGAAGGTCGCCCGGCGCTGCACCGCGCGCTCGCGCTGGCCGTGTGCGTCGCCAACCCGATCACGCTGCGCGCGCTGGAAGTCGGACACCCCGAGGAGCTGCTCGGCGCGTGCCTGTGCGTCGCGGCCGTGCTGCTCGCCAGCGAAGACCGCGGGCTCTGGGCGGGCGCAGCGCTGGGACTGGCGATCGCCAACAAGGAGTGGGCTCTGCTTGCCGCCGCACCCGTTCTGCTCGCGCTGCCGGCGCGCCGGCGCGTGCCCTGCCTGGCGATGGCGATTGCCTTCGCGAGCGCCGTGCTCGCGCCGCTGGCGCTCGTGGGTTCCGGCGGCTTCGTGTCGGCCACGCGCGCCACCGCAACGGCCCCCTCGGCCATCTTCCAACCGTGGCAGATCTGGTGGTTCTTCGGCGAGCACGGTGCGCTCGTGCACGGCGCCTTCGGCGCGGCCAAGCCCGGCTATCGCATCGCCCCCGGCTGGACCGCGACGATCAGCCATCCGCTCGTCGTCGGCGCCGGGCTGGCGCCGGGCATCGCGCTGTGGCTGCGCCGGCGCGGCGGCCGGGCCGACCTGCGCGGCGCCCTGCTCGCGCTCGCGCTCGCGATGCTCCTGCGCTGCGTGCTCGACACGTGGGACACCGAGTACTACCTGCTGCCGTTCGTCTTCGCCGTGCTTGCTTGGGAGCTCTGCGCCCCGGGACCGGCGCGACCCCCGGTGCTCGCGCTGTCCAGCAGCGCGCTCGCGTGGCTGAGCTTTCAATGGCTGCCGGCGCACGTCTCGCCCGACCTGCAGGCGGCCGTGTTCCTCGCCTGGTCGCTGCCGCTGGCGGCAGCGCTCGCCCGGCGGCTGCTGCTACCGCGCCGCGCGGCCCGCGCCGGTCATGACGTGCGCGGCGAGCCTCCCAGCGCTCACGAGATGACCGTCAGCGCCTTGTCCAGGCCGTTGAGAACCTCCTGACCGCCCTCGCGGACGACCAGCAGATCCTCGATCCGCACGCCGAGGAGTCCGGGCAGGTAGACGCCCGGCTCGACCGTCACAACGTTGCCCGCCAGCAGCCGGCGCTCCCCTTCGGTGCGCGACAGGCGAGGTCCCTCGTGGATCTCCATGCCCACGCCGTGGCCGAGGCCGTGGCCGAAGTGCTCTCCGTGCCCTGCACGCTCGATCGCCTCGCGGGCGACCGCGTCGACCTCGCGCCCGGTCGGACCGGCGCGCACGGCGGCGACGCCCAGTTGCTGAGCGTCGAGCACCAGCGCGTAGATCTCGCGCGCCTGCTCTGACAGTCCCTCTCCGGTCGCGTACGTGCGCGTGCAGTCCGAGCAGTAGCCCTCGTGCAGCGCCCCCCAGTCGATCGTCACGAGCACGTCGCGGGCGATCGGCTCGGCGCGCGGCTCGGCGTGCGGGAGCGCCCCGTGCGAGCCCGCGGCGACGATCGACGGAAAGCTCGCCGACTCGGCGCCCAGCCGGCGCATACGCAGCTCCAGGTCGATCGCCACGTCACGCTCGCTGCGCCCGACCAAGCCGCCTTCGAGCAGCCCTCGCAGGGCCTCGTCGGCGAGCTGCGCAGCCCCACGCATGCGCTCGATCTCCTGTGCGTCCTTGACCGCGCGCAGACGCTCGACGGCCCCCGCACAAGGCGCCAGCTCCCAACCCTGCGCCAGCGCCTTGCGCAGGCGCTCGTGATCGGCGACCGTGACGCTTGCGTCGTCGAAGCCCAGCGTCCCGCCCGAGTCGGGCAGCGTCCGCGCCGCCGCCTCCAGCAGGTTGCCGGTGACGATCTCGCGCGCCAGCACCGGCGCGACCTGTTCGGCCGACTGGGTGGTATAGCGAAAGTCCGTCAGGAAGCGGTGCCCGTCGGCCTGCTCGCCGGCGGCGAGCAGCACCAGGCCGTTGCTGCCGGTGAAGCCGGTCAGGTAGCGCACGTTCACCGGCGTGCTGACGAGCAGCGCGTCGACCCCGCGCTCGGTCAGCTCGCCGGCCAGCCGCTCGATGCGCTGCTCCTCGCGGGTCTGCGCGACGGCGCTCGTCACGAGCCGCCCCGGTCGAGCTCTTCGCGCAGCAGCTTCAGCGCGTCGGTGTAGCCGTCGGGCCCGCGACCGGAGACCGTCGCGAAGCACAGATCGCCGATCACCGACGTCCGCCGCCAGGCCTCGCGGCTCTGCACGTCTGAGAGGTGGATCTCCAGCGCCGGCAGCGCGGCGATCTCCAGCGCGTCGCGGATCGCCCATGCGTAGTGCGTCCACGCGCCCGGGTTCAGCAGGATCGCGTCGGCCTCGTCGCGCAGCTCGTGCAGGCGCTCGACGAACGCACCCTCGTAGTTGCTCTGAAAGAAGCTCGTCCGCAGGCCGAGCTCGCCGCCCTCCGTCGCGATGCGCTGCTCCAGCTCGGCGAGCGTCAGCGTCCCGTACAGCGCCGGATCGCGCCGGCCGAGCTGGTCGAGGTTGACCCCGTGCATGACCGCGATGCGGTTTCGCGACTCAGTCATCGTGTTCAGCGATCATCGGCTGCCAGCTCAAGGACGGCCGACCGCAGCTCGCCCGGCGCGATCTCGCAGCCGATCCGCGCGTCGCCCGGCTCGCCGACGAGCACGAACGGCAGCGACTCGCCGACGCGCTTCTTGTCGCGTGCGACGGCGCGCAGGACGTCCTCCACCTCGGCGCCGTCGAGCGTGACCGGCAGGTCGCGCTGGCGCAGCATCTCGCGGACCTGCTCGCGCAGCGCGTCGGCGCCGGATAGGCGCAGCGTCGCCAGCAGGCCGAGCCCAACGGCCTCGCCGTGGCGATAGCGCGCGTAGCCCGTCGCCGTCTCGATCGCGTGACCGACCGTGTGCCCGAGGTTCAGCACCTGCCGGCGCCCGGCGTCGCGTTCGTCGGCGGCGACCACCGCGAGCTTGGTGCGCGCACAGTCGAGGATCGTCTGCTCGTCGAGGTCGGCGCCTGCCGAGACGCGCTCCCACAGCGCCCCGCCGGCGATCAGCGCCGTCTTGAGCACCTCGACCCAGCCGGCGGCGAGCTCCCGCTCGGGCAGGCTCTGCAGCGTGTCGGGATCGACGAGCACGCCCGCCGGCTGGTGGTAGACGCCGACGTAGTTCTTCGCCTCGGGCAGATCCACGCCGGTCTTGCCGCCGTAGGCCGAGTCGACTTGGGCCAGCAGCGTCGTCGGGATGTGCACGATCGGCACGCCGCGCTGATAGGTCGCCGCGCAGAAACCCGCGAGATCGCCGACGACGCCGCCGCCGAGCGCCACCACGTGGTCGCCGCGGTCGGCCTGTCGCGCCAACAGCGCGCGCCAGACCGACTCCGCGACGGCGAGCGTCTTGTGCTGCTCGCCGGCCGGGATCGCGATCGTACCCGCCAGCCCCTCCAGCTGGTCGCCGTACAACCGCCCGACGGTCTCGTCGGTCACGCAGAACGGCCGCGACTCGGTGCGGTCCAGCGGCCACAGCTGGGCCGGCTCGCGCGCCCCCGCCGCGCGCAGCAGGCCGCGCCCGATCAGCACCGGGTACTCGCCCGCGGCGCTCTGCGCCCAGACCATGCGCATTCCCGGCGGGGCGGCGGCCAGCGCGCGCAGCGCGTCGAGCACGTGCGTGGCGCCGCCGCGCGCCAGCGGCGGCAGGAAGGCGTGGGCGTGACGCTCGTAGAGCTGGCGCCGCTCGGCGTGCAGCGCCAGGAAGGCCTCGCGGTCGCGCG
>Ga0207930_1000623_pt1 | contig 11071 bp, 10 predicted proteins | sample NGESurshal092012_7_FD_184477 | JGI IMG/M metagenome (GOLD analysis project Ga0207930, IMG submission 184477) | Arctic peat soil microbial communities from Barrow, Alaska - NGEE Surface sample 210-3 shallow-092012 (SPAdes) | ecosystem: Environmental > Terrestrial > Soil > Wetlands > Peat ... | reverse complement strand
CGGCGGCAGGGGGTCGCCGGTCGTCTCGGCGATCCACTCGCAGGCCATCCGCCACGGCTCGCGCGCCGCGCTGTCGCCGCCCGGCAGGCGCACCGGACGCAGGTGCCCGGCGCGCACGAAGCCCTGCAGGTCGCCCAGCAGCAGCTCGCCGCCCCACACCGTCTCGTCGCTGCCGTAGCCCGCGCCGTCGTAGATCGCGCCCACCGCCGGGCCGCGCTCGCCGTGCTCGGCCAGCACCGCCGCGAGGTGCGCGTGGTGGTGCTGCACCGCCAGCAGCGCCGGCTCCCCGTCCTGCAGCTCGCGCTCCAGCGCGTAGGACGTCGACAGGTAATCCGGATGCAGATCGTGCGCGACCAGCCGCGGGCTCACCGCGAACAGCCGCTGGAAGTGCGCGATCCCCTCGCGGAAGGAGCGCAGCGTCTCCCAGTTGCCCAGATCGCCGATGTGGTGACCGACCCACGCCCGCGCGCCACGCACCAGGCAGAACGTGCTCTTCAGCTCCGCGCCGCACGCCAACAGGTCTCGCTCCGCGGCGACCGGCAGCGCGATGCTCGCCGGGACGTAGCCGCGTGAGCGCCGCAGCATCTGCGCGCGACGGCGCGCGCCCACGCTCACGACCCGCGCCAGCGAGTCGTCGGTGCGCATGTGCACGGGGCGGTCGTGCAGCAGGAAGGCGTCGGCGATCGACTTCAGGCGCACGATCGCGTCATCGTCCTCGTAGGCGATCGGCTCGTCGCAGACGTTGCCGCTGGTCATCACCAGCGCCTCGATCCCCAGCTCGCGCGCGTCGGCCAGCAGCAGGTGGTGAAGCGGCGTGTACGCGAGCATCACGCCGAGCTCGCGCGCGCCCGGGGCGACGGCCTCAGCCGCCGCCGCATCCGCTCGCCGCGGCGCGAGCACGATCGGGCGCGCAGGCGAGCGCAGCAGTTCGATCTCCTCCTGCGCGAACATCGCCAGCCCGGTTGCCGCGTGCACGTCGGCGACCATCAGCGCGAACGGCCGGTCCTCGCGGCGCTTGCGCGTGCGCAGCGCAGCCACCGGCGCGTGCTCGTCGGCGCGGCAGGCCAGGTGGTAGCCGCCCAGTCCCTTGATCGCGACGATCGCGCCCGCCGCGATCAGCTCCGCCGCGCCGGCCACAGCATCGGCGACGTGCGTCGCGTCGCGCATGATCAGGTGCGGCGCATCGCCCTCGGCGCCCAGCAGGCGCGCCTGCGGACCGCATTGCGGGCAGGCGTTCGGCTGGGCGTGAAAGCGCCGGTCGAGCGGGTTGTCGTACTCGGCGCGACACGCCGCGCACATCGCGAACCCGGCCATCGTCGTCAGCGGCCTGTCGTAGGGCACGCCGCGCACGATCGTAAAGCGCGGCCCGCAGTTGGTGCAGTTGATGAACGGGTAGCGAAAGCGACGGTCGCGCTGATCGGTCAGCTCGGCCAGGCAGTCGGCGCACGTCGCCGTGTCAGGCGCCACGAGCGCCTCGGCGTCGCGGCGCGGAGCCGCGCTCGGGGCGATCTGAAAGCTGCGCTCGCCGCGCACGTCCAGCGGCTGCCACGACACGTCCTCGACGCGCGCCATCGGCGGCGCCTGCTCGCGCACGCGCAGCAGGAACGCGGCCACGGCGTCGCGCGCGCCCTCGATCTCCAGCTCGACGCCGCGCTCGTCGTTGCGCACCCACCCACCGAGCGCCAGCTCCTGGGCCAGCCGGAAGACGAACGGGCGAAAGCCCACGCCCTGCACCGTGCCGCCGACGCGCACGCGCATCCTGCTGATCCCCGCCGTCGCGGCCATCGGCTCACTCCCGCCCGGGTCGCTCGATCATGCCGGCGCCGATCCCGCGGGTGTGAAGGTCCCGTCGCCTGCGCGCGCGGCGGCGACCTTGTCGATCAGCCAGTCGCGCAGGGCGTCGACGCCCTCGCCCGTGCGCGCGCTGCAGATCAGATGCTCGATCCCCGGATGGACCGTCTGCAGGTTCGCCAGCAGCCTGTCGAGATCGACGTCGGTGTGCTCGATCAGGTCGATCTTGTTGACGACCGCAAGCTCGCAGGCACGGAACATCAGCGGGTACTTCAGCGGCTTGTCCTCCCCCTCGGCCACCGAGCAGACCATCGCACGGACGTCCTCGCCGACGCGGAACTCGGCCGGGCAGACGAGGTTGCCGACGTTCTCGATGATCAGCAGGTCGATGTCGGCCAGCGGCAGCGCGCTCAGCGCCGAGCGGACCATGTTCGCATCGAGGTGGCACTCGCCGCCAAAGCCCGCGCTCGTGTTCAGCTGGACGACCGGTACGTGCAGCGAGGCCAGCCGCTCGGCGTCCAGCGAGCCCTCCACGTCGCCCTCCAGCACGGCCACGCGCACGTCGCCGAGATCGGCCAGCGCTCGCTCCAGCAGCGCCGTCTTGCCCGCGCCCGGCGCGCTCATCAGGTTGATGACCGTCACCCCCGCGCGGTCGAAATCCTCGCGGTTTGCGCGAGCGATCGTGTTGTTGGCATCGAGCGCGTCCTCGACGACCCTGACCTTGATCCGGTGCATCGCTACACCGCCGACCGATCGGCTTCAGACATGGCTGCCACGGTGAACCCGTTCGCCGGTCGTCGGTTCCTCCTCGAGCTCGAGCGCGTCGACGAGCAGCTCCTCGCCCGCGACCAGATCGATGTCGAGTCCCTCACAGCGCCCACAGCGAAGCGGGAAGTCCTCCAGCACGCTGCGCGCGCCGCACGTGCGACAGCGCCCGACGGCGGGTACGTGCGTGATCTGCAGCTCGCAGCCGTCGAGCGCTGTGCCCGGTGTGAGCAGCGCGAAGGCGAAGCTCAGCGACTCTGGCACGACCTGGCGCAGGTGGCCCACGCGAACCTCGATCTTCACCACGCGGCGCCCTTTGGCGTGGCGCGCGGCGATGTCCACGATCGCCTGGGCGATCGACAGCTCGTGCATCAGCAGATCCTCGGCAGCGGGTCGCCGACGAGTTGATCCATCACGCGCCGCCCGCCGAACGCCGTCTCGACGAGCACCATCGCCGGCGGGTCCGTCTTGACCTCGCCGATCTCCGCAGCCCACTCGCCGCCGGGGACCTCGCGCAGCGCGGCCAGCGCACGCTCGGCGTGCTCGGGCGCGACGAACGCGACGAACTTGCCCTCGTTGGCCACGTACATCGGGTCGATGCCGAGGATCTCCGCGGCTCCGGCGACGGCCGGCTGGACGGGCACGGCCGCCTCGCGCACGACCATCGCCACGCCGGAGGCGCGCGCGAGCTCGTTGAGGACCGAGGCGACGCCGCCGCGCGTGGCGTCGCGCAGGCAACGCAGGCCGGGGCCGGCGGCGTCGAGCAGGCCGTCGACCGCGGGCCACAGCGAGTGCGTGTCGGACTCGATGTCGGCCTCCAGCCCGAGCTCGCCGCGGGCGAGCATGATCGCCGTGCCGTGCTCGCCGATCGTGCCCGACAGCAGGATGCGGTCGCCCGGGCGCAGCAGGTCGGGGCCGAGGACGGCGCGCGGGTCGCGCCTGCCCAGCCCGGTCGTGCAGATGTACATCCCGTCGGCGTGGCCGCGTTCGACGACCTTGGTGTCGCCGGCGACGATCTGCACGCCGGCTTCGCGCGCGGCGACGGCGATCGCCGCGACCTCCTCGCGCAGCGTGTCGGCTGCCAGCCCCTCCTCGAGCACGAGCGAGAGCGTCAGCGCAAGCGGGCGCGCGCCGGCCATCGCCAGGTCGTTGACCGTGCCGTTGACGGCCAGCTCGCCGATCGAGCCGCCGGGGAAGCGCAGCGGCTTGACGACGAACGAGTCCGTCGTCAGCGCGAGATCGACGCCGTCGACGCTCAGCGCGCCCGCGTCGGCCATCGCGTCGAGTGCCGGCGAGGCGAACGCGGGGACGAACAGCCCTTCGATCAGCGACGTCGTCGCCTTGCCGCCGGCGCCGTGGGACATCGTGATGTGCGCGTCGCGGAACTTCGGGCGCTTGGCGCGCGCCGTCTCGATGATCCGCAGGATCTTCGCCTCGCGCTCGGAGACGAGCTCGGCCATCACACGACCTCGCGCTCGCGGGCAAAGCGCCCGTAGTTGTAGTAGGCCGCGCACGCGCCCTCGGGGCTGACCATGCAGGCTCCGATCGGCCGCTCGGGCGTGCAGGCGGTGCCGAACACCTTGCACTCCCACGGCTTGATCGCGCCCTTGAGCACCTCGCCGCACTGGCACGCCTGCGGATCGGCGACGCGCACGCCGGGCACCGCGAAGCGCAGCTCGGCGTCCCACTCGGCGTAGTCGTCGGACAGCCGCAGCGCGCTCTCGGGAATGAAGCCGAGCCCGCGCCACTCGAACTCCGGGCGCACCGCGAAGACCTCGTCCATGACCTCCAGCGCGCGCGGGTTGCCCTGCGCGGGGACGACACGCGCGTACTGGTTCTCGACCTCGGCGCGCCCGTCGGCGATCTGGCGCAGCACCATCAGCATCGACTGCAGCAGGTCCAGCGGCTCAAAGCCGGAGATCGCCACTGGCTTGCCGTACTCGTCCGGCATGAACTGGAAGGGCCGCAACCCGATCACCGTGGCGACGTGACCGGGCCCGATGAAGCCGTCGAGGCGCAGGTCGGGCGACTCCAGCAGCGCGCGCAGCGGCGGGACGATCGTCACGTGCGAGCAGATCACCGAGAAGTTCTGCACGTTCTCGGCCTTGGCGCGGCGCAGTGTCAACGCCGTCGATGGCGCGGTGGTCTCGAAGCCGATCGCAAAGAACACGACCTGACGCTCGGGATGCTGCTTGGCGATGCGCAGCGCGTCCAGTGGCGAGTAGACGACGCGCACGTCGGCGCCCTGCGCCTTGGCGTCGAGCAGCGTCTGGCTGGAGCCGGGCACGCGCAGCATGTCGCCGAAGCAGGTGAAGATCACGCCCGGCTGATGCGCGAGCGAGATGCCGTCGTCGACGCGACCCATCGGAATCACGCAGACCGGACAGCCGGGGCCGTGGACGAGCTCGACGTTCGGCGGCAGCAGGTCGTCCACGCCGTACTTGTAGATCGCGTGCGTGTGCCCGCCGCAGACCTCCATGATCTTGTAGTGGCGGCCGGGCTCGACGGTCGCGAGGATCTCCACGGCGAGCGCCCGGCCGAGCTCGGCGTCGCGGAACTCGTCGATGAACTTCATGCGACGGCCTCCCGCGCTGCGCCGGTGCCCTTGCCGGCGGCGGTGCCGGCGGCGGTGTCCGGCTCGGCGGCGCGCGACAGCGCGGTGCCGGCGTGCACGAGCAGCCACTCCCCGTCCTGCACCGGCTCCACCAGCGCGATCTCCACGCTCTCGCGCTCGCCGCGCATGCTCTGGCAGAGCGCCAGGCGGCGTGCGCGGTCGATCTCGACGACCAGCATCGGGATCGCCACGTCGCCACACGTGATGCAGCCGCGGGCGGCGCCGTGCTCGCTCATGCCGATCGCCCCGTCATTCGATTGCGCTCGCCTTGAGCTCCTCGAGCTCCTGCTCGTACTCCGCGCCCATTTCCGCCAGCAGCTTCAGCGTCGCGTGCGCCTCTGCCTCGTCGATCTTCGACAGCGCGAAGCCGACGTGGATCAGCACCCAGTCGCCGGCGCCTGCCGACGTGCCGTCGACGTCGAGCAGGCCGATGTTCACCGTACGCCGCACACCCGCGACCTCGACGGTGGCGAGCCGGTTCTGCTCGTCGACCACCTCGACAACCTGGCCTGGAATCGCTAGGCACATCTGGACTTCCTCCCTGAACGGGACCGTCCATGCACTCTACTCGTCGCCCGGCCGCGGCTAACGGCAATCGCCTGAAGCGCCATCAGCGCGAGTGTCCGCCGCTGGCCGGGATCGAGCGCGCGCAGGGAGATGCCGCTCCTAATGGGCCACGAGCACGTACACGCGGGCCGGCCCGGCCGAGGTCGGCGCGCTGAACGACGAGACCTCGTAGTCGACGCCGTGCCAGCGCAGCGCGCCGGAGGACGGCAGTTTGGCGGGAGCCGCGTGCGTACTGCCGGCGAGCGTGCGCGAGCCCGCGCGCACGTACACGAGCGCGTGCGTGAGCGTGTGCGCCAGCCTGACGTACGGCACGAAGGCCGACGGGGAGAGGGTGAAGCGCCGCGAGATGCGCTGCGCGACGAGTCCGAGCTCGGCCGCCTTGATCTGGTCGCAGCTCTTCGTCGCGAGCGAGCGGGTGATCGCCAGCAGCAGCGAGACGCGCAGGCGCCCACTCGGGTAGGCGTCGGCCTTGAACGAGTACGCCTGGTAGCTGGCGCCGCGGTATTCGACGGGCCCGCGGTCGGGGATGCTCGCCGGGCCGGGGCTGAGCAGCCCTTCCACGGGCACCTGGCCGGAGTCGGTACGCAGGATCAGCGGCGCGCCGATGAGGCGCGTGACGAGCTTGACGTAGCCGAGGTCGTCCTGCACGGAGAAGACGAAATGCCCGATCGTCTTGCCGTGCGCGCGCAGCGTTCCGCTGATCGGCGCGAGGATGTACGGGCCGCCTTCGTCTGCCAGCAGTTCGCTGCCGCGGCTGACGCGCAGGCGCACGATGTGCGTGTGCGAGTAGACGAGGCTGTGCACGGCCGTGTGGATCGCCGCGTGGTCGCCGCTGGCAACGGCGCTCAGCAGCGGAACATAGCTTTCGATCTGGTGTTTGTCAGAGTCGGTGGCCGAGCTGTGCACCTCGGCCGCGTAGATCCGCTCGGCGACCGATCCGGCGGTGCTTGCCAGCACCTCCGCGCCGGCCGGGCAGACGGCGGATGCGCCCGTCGCGGGCGTGGTCGTCGTCGCGCGCGTGGTCGTCGTCGGCGCCCCGGCCCCGGCCGGCGCGATGACGCCCGGCGCAGCGGCCGGTGCAGCGATCGGGGCTGCGGCGAGCACGAGCGCGGCGAGCGCGCCTGCGAGCACGGTCTTGACCGCGCCGGCGCCCATCGCCCGCCTAGCCGTTCCCGCGCGCGATCTTGCGCAGGTCGATGGTCTTGTCATAGAGCTCGGCGTCGACGCCGAGCTCGAGCGCGACCTCGCGCAGCGGGCGCCCGGAGGCCGTGGCCTGCTGCACGATCTCGGTGGCCTTGTCGTAGCCGATGGCGCCGTTGAGCGCGGTGGCGACGGCGAGCGTCGCTCCGGCGGACGCCTCGGCGCCGGCCTTGTTGACCTTGATGCCGTCGACGCACTTCTCGGCGAACACGCGCGAGCCGGAGGTCAGCAGCTGCAGCGATTCGAGCAGGTTGCGCGCGATCAGCGGGATGCGCACGTTGAGCTCGAACTGGCCCTGCAGGCCGCCGATGGTGATGGCGGTGTCGTTGCCGATGACCTGCGCGGAGATCTGCAGGATCACCTCGGGGATCACCGGGTTGACCTTGCCGGGCATGATCGAGGAGCCCTTCTGCAGCTCGGGCAGCAGGATCTCGCCGATGCCGGCGCGCGGGCCGGAGCCCATCAGCGCGAGGTCGCCGGCGATCTTCGTGAGCGAGACGGCGATCACCTTCAGCGCGCCGGACAGCTCGACGAGCGCATCGCGGTTGGCCTGCGCCTCGAACGGGTCGAGCGGCGCGGCGATCTGTTTGAGGCCGGACTCCTTCTTCAGGCGCGCGCGGACCTTCTCGGCGAACCTCGCGTGCGTGTTCAGCCCGGTCCCGGTGGCGGTGCCGCCGAGCGGGATCTGGCCGACGTGCACGAGCGCGGACTGCACGCGCTCTGCGCCGAGCGCGATCTGCGCGGCGTAGCCGGCGAACTCCTGGCCGAGCGTCACGGGCACGGCGTCCATCAGGTGCGTGCGCCCGGACTTGACGACGTTCTGAAAGCTCTTGGCCTTGCGCGCGAATGAGCGTTCGAGCTGCTTGAGCGCGGGCAGCAGCTCGTTCTGGGCGACGTCGAGCGCGGCCAGGTGGACGGCCGAGGGGAACACGTCGTTTGAGGACTGGCCCATGTTCACGTGGTCGTTGGCGTGCGTGCCCTCGCCGGCGAGCTTGGCGATGACCTCGTTGGCGTTCATGTTCGTCGACGTGCCCGAGCCGGTCTGGAAGACGTCGATCGGGAACTGCGAGTCGTGCTTGCCTGCGGCGATCTCCTCGGCGGCCTTCTCGATCCGCGCGGCGCTGCGCTTGGAGAGCAGCCCGAGCTCGCCGTTGACGGCGGCGGCGGCGCCCTTCAGGCGCGCCAGCCAGTACACGACCGGCAGCGGCACGGTCTCGCCCGATATGGGGAAGTTCTCGACGGCCTTGGCGGTCTCCCCGCCCCACAACTGCTTATCCGGCATCCGTTCTCCTTTGACTCAATGCTCGTGCGGAGGGGGTGTTCCTCTCTATGCGCACTGCGTATAACCATGGTTATACGCACTCTCCGGGGAGAAAGAGACCCTACCCGCAGAATGCGGAGAGCTCGCGGGCCAAGCCGACGGGATCGTCGTAGGCGAGCAGGAAGCCGGCGCTCTCGAGCACGCGCAGCTGCCCGTTGGGCAGCAGCGCCAGTGCCTCTTCGGCGATGGCGAGCGGGTACATGGGGTCGCGGTCGGCCCAGAGCAGCAGCACGGGCATCTGCAGGCGCGGGTAGAGGTCGAGCAGGTGCGTCTGCGCGCCGCGCGGCCAGGCGCGGGCGCACCTGGCCCACGAGCGCGCGAGGTTGGAGTTGCCGGGGACGTCGGCGAAGGCATGGCGCAGCAGATCGGCGGCGGCGGGGTTGGCGCGCGCGGACATGCGCAGCCCGCGCTGGGGCGTGAACACGGCACGCGCGCCGTGGGAGAGCAGGCGGTCGAGCCCGGGAACGGCGGCAGCGCGCGCGGTCATGCGCCAGGCGGCGAGCAGCGCGGGGCGCTCGGGCGGCGCGTGCATGCGGTTGCTCATGAGCACGAGCCGCGAGGGGCGCACGCTGCCGGTGCGGACGGCGTGCAGCAGGACCTCGGCGCCGGCGTCGTGGCCGGCGATGAGCGGCCGCGGACCGAGCACCTCGCGCGAGAACCCGCCGAGCACCTCGGCGAACCAGTCGAGCGTGTAGGGATGGCGAGGATGATCCTCGGAGTCGCCGTGCAGCGGCAGGTCGGGCAGCACGACGCGGAAGCGGTCGGCGAGCGAGTCGACGGCGGGCTCCCACTCCTTGTGCGAGAGCAGCCCGGAGTGCAGCAGCGCGAGCGGCGGCCCGGTCCCGCGCTCGCGGTAGGCGACGCGCGTGCCGTCGGGGTGGTGGTAGAGGCGCAGGCGCATGTCCTGCATCGTAGGATCGAAACGATCGTCAGGATGACCGCGCACGCCCATCGCCCGTCTGCCGCCGCCCGGCCACGCGCGGCGCCGTGCCCGTCCGCACGCGCGGCGCTGCTGTGCGCGTGGGCGCGCGGGACGCTGCTGTGCGCGCTGGCGATGGCGGCGCTGGCGGTGTGCGCGGGTTGCGGACAGGCGAGGCCGGGCACGGTGTCGCTGGGCGCGGTGTCGGCGCTGGCGCAGTCGCGCAGCTCGCGAATCGTGGTGGTGGTGCTGGAGAACGCGGAGTACGGCGAAGTGATCGGGAGCTCGTCGGCGCCGTACGTCAACTCGCTGGCGCGCCGCTACGGGCTGATGACGCAGAGCTATGCGATGAGGCACCCGTCGCTGCCGAACTACCTGGCGCTGACGAGCGGCTCGACGCAGGGCATCAGCTCCGACTGCACGGACTGCGTCGTGTCGGCGCGCAACATCGTCGACCAGCTGGAAGGCGCGGGCATCTCGTGGAAGGCGTATCTGGAGGACGTGCCGCGGCCGTGCTTCCTGGGCGCGGCGTCGGGCGGCTATGCGAAGAAGCACAACCCGTTTGCGTACTACGCGGACATCGTGCGATCGCCGGCGCGCTGCGGGCGGCTGACGAGCTTTGAGCAACTGGCCGGCGACGTGCGCACGGGGCGGCTGCCGACGTACGTGTGGATCTCGCCGAACCTGTGCGACGACGGCCACGACTGCGGGGTCGCGGCGGCGGATCGGTTCCTGGCGCGCAACGTGCCGGCGCTGCTGCGCGAGCTGGGACCGCACGGCTTTGTGGTGCTGCAGTGGGACGAGGGGACGAGCGACGGCGGCTGTTGCGGGGTGGCCAAGGGGGGACACATCGCGACGATCGTCGCCGGGCCGCAGGTCCGCCGGAGCGCGCGCTCGGGGGCGGCGATCGACCAGTACGGAGTGCTGGGGAGCATCGAGCAAGCGCTGGGGCTGGCACCGCTGGGCGGCGCGGCGGACGCGCGCAGCGGCCGGCTGACGCCGCTGTTCGCGCAGACGCCGCGCGTGCGCTGAGCAGCTCGCCGGCGCGCCGGGGCCCGACGGCGCGGCGGGCGCAATTTGCGGGGGCGTGCGCGCACCTAGAATGATCCGCCCGTGACGCCGCCCTCCGAACAACCGCGCAGCACGCTGGTGCCCGCCCGCGAGGTCGATCCGCGCCAGGAGCTGCCTGTGCTGGAGCAGCAGGTGCTGGAGCGCTGGCGCGAGCGCGACGTGTTCGCGCAGTCGCTGCGGATGCGGGCGGACGCGCAGCGGTGGAACTTCTACGAGGGCCCGCCGACGGCGAACGGGCCGCCGGGATCGCATCACGTGCTGTCGCGCGTGTTCAAGGACATCTACCCGCGCTTTCAGACGATGCGCGGCTACCGCGTGGAGCGCAAGGGCGGCTGGGACTGTCACGGCCTGCCGGTGGAGATCGCGGTGGAACAGCAGCTGGGGATCAAGTCGAAGGCGGAGGTGGAGGAGTACGGGATCGGCGCGTTCAACGAACGCTGCCGCGAGTCGGTGTTCACGTACCTGGAGGAGTGGAATCGCCTGACGGAGCGGATCGGCTTCTGGCTGGACCTCGACGACGCGTATCGCACGCTGGACGAGAGCTACATCGAGTCGGTGTGGTGGGCGCTGGCGCAGATCGACCGGCGCGAGCTGCTGTACGAGGGACACAAGGTCGGCCCGTATTGCCCACGCTGTGAGACGACGCTGTCGTCACACGAGGTGGCGCTGGGCTATCGCGACGTGGTCGAGGAGAGCGTGTACCTGAAGCTGGCGGTGCGCGACGGCGCGGACATGTTGCTGGTGTGGACGACGACGCCGTGGACGCTGCCGGGAAACGTGGCGGTGGCGGTGTCGCCGCGCGCGACCTACGCGAGGGTCCGAT
>Ga0207930_1000620_pt1 | contig 11085 bp, 8 predicted proteins | sample NGESurshal092012_7_FD_184477 | JGI IMG/M metagenome (GOLD analysis project Ga0207930, IMG submission 184477) | Arctic peat soil microbial communities from Barrow, Alaska - NGEE Surface sample 210-3 shallow-092012 (SPAdes) | ecosystem: Environmental > Terrestrial > Soil > Wetlands > Peat ... | reverse complement strand
CTTTGAAATTCCTCTGTGCCTCTGTGTCTCTGTGGTGAATTGCCTTACTGCAAATATTCGAAAATACCCGCCGCGCCCATGCCACCGCCGACGCACATGGTCACCATGCCGTAGCGCCCATTGCGGCGTTGGAGTTCGCGGATGATGCTTGCGGTCAGCTTCGCGCCCGTGCATCCCAAAGGATGCCCCAGCGCGATGGCTCCGCCGTTGACGTTGATGCGTGCCGGATCCAGCTTGCCTTCCTGGATGACGGCCAGTGACTGCACGGCAAACGCCTCGTTCAACTCGATGACGTCAATGTCGCTCAGCTTCAGCCCGGCCAGCTTCAGTGCTTTCGGGATCGCATAAACCGGGCCAACGCCCATTTCTTCCGGCTTATAGCCTGCCGTCGCGAAGGCCACGTAACGCGCCAGGGGCTTCAATCCGAGCGCCTTGGCGCGTTCGGCGGACATTACGATCGCAGCGGCGGCGCCGTCGGACATCTGCGACGAGTTTCCGGCGGTCACCGTGCCTTTCACATGGAACGCCGGTTTGAGAGCCAGCAGCGCCTCCAGCGAAGTCTCGGCACGCGGGCCTTCGTCCATCTTGAACACGATGTCGGTGCGCTTCGGCTTGTTGCCGTTCGGGGTGGTGAGACTGACCGGCACGGGAACGATCTCTTCGTCGAACTTGCCCGCCTGGATCGCCGCGATGGCCTTCTTGTGGCTATCGGCGGAGAACTGGTCCGACTGCTCGCGCGTGATGTTGAAGCGCTTCGCCAGCCGCTCGGCGGTGAGGCCCATCGAGAGATACGCGTCGGGATAATTCGACACCAGCCACGGGTTGGCCGAAACTTTGTGCCCGCCCATGGGAATCATGGTCATGGACTCGACGCCCCCGGCGACGACGATTTCAGCCCCGCCGGCCATGATGCGCTCGGCAGCCATGGCAATCGCCTGCAACCCGGAAGAGCAGAAGCGGTTGACGGTCATGGCCGAAATTTCAACCGGCAGGCCAGCGCGCAGCGATGCGATGCGCGCGACGTTCATGCCCTGTTCAGCCTCAGGCATGGCGCAGCCGAAAATCACATCTTCAATTTCGTTGGGATCAAGTTGCGGCACGCGCTCGAGCGCGCCTTTGATGGCGACGGCGGCCAGATCGTCGGGACGCGTCGCCCGCAAGGTTCCTTTGTAAGCTTTGCCCACCGGCGTCCGCACGGCACTAACGATTACGACTTCACGCATTCGAAGCTCCTAGCAATTAGCAATTAGCAGTTAGCCCTTAGCTTTTAGCCATTAGCTGTCGGCTCTCAGCCGTCAGCCGAACCTTCCCTGAACTCTTTTCCATTTGTCAGCCCGAGCGGAGGGATCTGCGGTTCTGCCGTCCCTACGGGACTCGGGATGTCTTTTCCCGCCCCTACCCAGCACTCCGCCTGCGGCTCCGTGCTGGGCTAAACTGAGCCGCCCTCCGGGCTGGTTCCCTCGCTTGCAAGCTTCCTGGCAACAGCCATCGTTTTTGACTGACAACTGGCAACCGACCACTGACAACTGGTTCTTAGTTCCTCAGCGTCTTGCCCGTCTTCAGCGTGTACTGGATGCGCTCTTGCGTCTTCTTCTCGCCGCAGAGCGACTTGAACGCCTCGCGCTCCAGGTCGAGCAGATACTGCTCGCTCACCAAGGTGCCCGGATTCAGCGCGCCGCCGCACAGCACCTCCGCCACCTTGTTGGCGATTTTGACTTCGTGATCGGTAATGAATTGGCCCTCGTGCATGATGTGCACGCCCAGCTTCAACGTTGCCAGAATGCTCTCGCCGGGCGCGGGAATGTCCGTCCGTGGTACGGCGGCGCGATATCCCTCGCGCGCTAGCTCCAGCGCCCGCTCTTTGGCGTCCGTGAGCACACGCTCCCGATTCATAGTGATGTCGTCGCCGCTGGAAAGGAATCCAAGATTCCGCGCCTCGAAGGCCGACATGGAGACTTTCGCCATAGCAACCGTCTCGAACGCCTGCTTCATGGCTTCCATCAGCTCGACGCTCTCGCCGCGGCCGTGAGGACGGACGTGATAGGCCTTATCGAGCGCGCGAAGCGTCATCTCCTTGCAGCCTCCGCCGCCGGGCAGCAAGCCCACGCCCACCTCGACCAGTCCGGTGTAGAGCTCCGCATGCGGCTGGCGCGCAGCGGCATGCAGCGTGACCTCGGCGCCTCCGCCCAGCGTCATGCCGAATGGTGCAACCACCACCGGCTTGGACGAGAACTTGATGGCTTGGGTCATGCCCTGGAACTGGCGGATGGCGAGGTCAACCTCGTCCCACTCTTCTTCCTGCACCGCCATGAGCAGCATCATGATGTTGGCGCCGACGGAGAAGTTTGCCGCGTCGTTGGTGATGACGAAGGCGTCGAAGTTGTCGCCCGCGCCGCCGGGCTTCAGCGTCTGGGTGATCATCTGCACAATGTCGCCGCCCAGCGCGTTCATCTTGGAGTGGAACTCGATACAGCCGACGCCATCGCCGAGATCGACCAGTGACGCGCCCGCATTCTTCTTCACCACAAAGTTCGACTTCTTGGCAACCGTGACCGACCAGACTCCCGGCGGCACTACTTCGGGGCGATAGTTGCCGCCGCGCAGGTCAAAGTAAACGCGTCCGCTGGCGGCCTTAGGATCATCGGCATACCAACTCTCCTCGCCCGAGGCGAGCAGCTTCTCGACGTTGGGCGAAACCGGCCTACCGTCCGCTTTCATCCGCTTTACGGTCTTGGCAACGCCGGCGGCGTCCCACAGTTCGAACGGCCCCATCTCCCAGTTGAAGCCCATCTTCATGGCGCGATCGATCTCAACCACCGAGTCGGCGATCTCGCCAATGCGATTCGCGGCGTACGTCCACAAGTCCGACAACGCCGACCAGAGAAAAGCGCCAGCCTTGTCCTTTGACGGCGCCAGCAGCATGTTGAGCCGCTCGGGCAGGCTGTCCACGGTCTTCGCCATTTCGAGCGAGGCAAACTTGGGCCTCTGCTGGGGACGATATTCCAGCGTCTTCCAGTCGAGCGCCAGCCGCTGCTCACCCTCGGCGCTCTTCTGCTTTTTGTAGAAGCCGCCCTTGGTTTTGTCGCCCAGCCACTTGCGCTCCAGCATCTGCACGAAGAAGTCGGGCAGCTTCAAATCGCTGCGCTCATCGTGAATATTCGTGCTCGCGTTGCGTACTACGTGGCCGAGAATATCCAGGCCAACCATGTCCGTAAGACGGAAGGTCGCCATCTTTGGCCAGCCGACGGCCTGGCCGGTGAGCGCATCCACTTCCTCGATGCTGAGGTCCATCTCCTGCATCAGGCGCATGACATTGAGCGCGGAAAACGTACCGATGCGATTGGCGATGAAATTGGGCGTGTCCTTGGCATGCACCACGCCCTTGCCAAGATGCAGATCGCAGAAGTGCGCGATGACGTCCATCGCGGCGGGATCGGCGTCTGGCGTTGGGATGAGTTCCAGCAGCCGCATGTAACGCGGCGGATTGAAGAAGTGGGTCCCAAACCAGTGGCGGCGGAACTCGTCAGGGAAGCCTTCGACGATCTTCGCAACCGGCAACCCGCTGGTATTGGTGGTGACAATCGTGCCCGGCTTGCGGACCGCATCCACCTTGCGTAGCAGGCTGCGCTTGAGCTCGAGGTCCTCGACCACCGCCTCAATGATCCAGTCCACCTCGGCCAGCTTCTTCAGATCGTCTTCGAAGTTGCCGATGGTGACCAGCTTGGCCAGCGAAGGCTTAAAGAACGCCGCAGGTTTCGAGTTCACCGCAGCTTCGAGCCCGGCGGCGGCGAACCGGTTGCGCGCGGGACCGTCGGCATCGGGCGGGACAATGTCCAGCAGGTATGAGGGCACGCCGGCGTTGGCCAGGTGCGCGGAGATGCGAGCGCCCATGGTGCCCGCACCTAGAACAGCGACCTTCTCAATCCGTTTCGTCATGGGATGTATGAATCACTCCAGCGCGACAACCTACCTATTGTCTGAGAGCTTGCGCGAGCAAAGTCGCGTCACACCGGGACGCGATCAAGGGACTACGAACTTCGATTGTGGTCAATGGAGAACGGCTGCTGAATTATGTATGGAGTTACCTGGGTTGATTGGGACGTAGAAAGCAACATCATCGTCGGCACTACTCTCCTCAAAAACAAAGCGACAACGCACATATGACTGCCCCAAAATACAAGCAGCGCGCGCCGTAAGATGTGGGGTGAGGATGGCAACGGCGCGCGCCTATTAAGTTAAGTCGATCCTACTGAATGAGTCCTCATTCAGTCAACAAGAATCTGCATAAATTCTTTTCCCATATTGGGTTAGGAAATCAATTTGGCCAACAGGAAGGCTGCTCCGGCAGCAAGTCCGCCAATCACAACAGTTTGGGAGGCGGAACGGCCTGGCCTCGATCCCGTAAAGCGCCCCTTGATATAGCCGAAAACTCCGAGCGCGATCAAGGTGACCACGACGGACCAGACTAGAGCCATACGCGCACTGTGCGCCGCCATGTAAGGCGCCAGCGGGATGATGCCTCCGCAGACGTACGAAGCCGCGATGGTTAGCGCGCTCTGCATGGCCCGCTTGGGATTGGGCTTTTCCAGACCCAACTCAAAGCGCATCATGAAGTCCACCCACTGCTTCGGTTTTCGCGTCAACGCTTGCACCACGGGAACGCTTTCGTCGTGCGACAAGCCGTAATCGGCGAAGACCTTCTGCACTTCGAGCGCCTCCTCGTCGGGGATCTCCTGCACCTCGCGCGTCTCGCGCAGCCGCTCGCTTTCGTAGTGCTCGGCATCGCTTCTGGCGGCCAGGTAGCCACCCAGTCCCATGGCGATGGAGCCGGCGGCGATCTCGGCCAGTCCGGCGACCACCACGATGTGGCTGTTATCGACCGCGCCGGAGAGACCCGCTGCCAGCGCGAAGGGCACGGTGAGCCCGTCCGACATGCCGATGACGACGTCGCGGACAACTTCGCCCGCGGTGAAGTGGCGCTCAATGTGTGGTGTCTGTGGCATGGTCTCCTAACTCCGGATGGGCTTTCAAATACTGCAGCGCGCGCTGGACCACTTCGCGCTCGCCCTGGTAGCTCAAGACGGTGGGCGCACTCTCCAGCGGAAGCCAGAACGCGCGCTGAACTTCAATCCGCATCTCGGGCGCAATGTTTCCCAGGCGTCCGGAGCGGTAGAGCAACAGATAGAAGCTGACGATCTTGAACACCCGCGCGCGGTCGCCCCAGTTGCGCACGTAGTAGTACTTGACATCGGCCAGCTTGGTCACCAGGTTTGCCTGTACTCCGGTTTCCTCGCTGACCTCGCGAAAAGCCGTTTGCTGCGGCTTCTCTCCCTCGTCGATGGCGCCCTTGGGCAGGGCCACCAGTGCGGCCGCCGTCTTTTGCGGGCGGTTCGAAGGCTTGCTCGACTTCTTGGGACGTGTCATGTGCGGCTCGATGACCGCCACAAACCAGCGGCCTCGCATCTTCCGCAGCACGACACCTCCCGCCGAGAATTCGCGCACCATGAGCGTCCGCCAGAGAACCGGCTAGTTTGGCAGACTCCGGGGACGCTGACAATCAAAAGCGATGCCGGGTATAGGTCATTTCCTGGGAAGCCGAGTGACGGGCCAAGTGGCGTCGGATCCACCGCGCGCCGATGAACGGCGAAATCGGCGTTGCCCTAGGTTCGTTGCCGAGATGAATTTCCAAATCTGGAAGCCCCCTTGCGTTCACCTTGCATTTCTAACTTTGCAGGCTGATAATGTCGGCACTTCGCCGACGGAACCGGAAGGGCCATGGCCAACATTAACTACAAAACCTATGCGTTGAACGCGATCACGCCCATGAAGTGGTGGAAGACATGGATCGTTCGCGTCTTCTTTTTCATCCTGGGGGCAGTTAAACCGTTACAAAAGGATCTGGTCCAACTATCGTTCATTCATTTTGCCCGGTGGGTCATCATTAAACGTAATGCATTCCCTCAGGCCTCCCAACAGCAGCCGAAGGAGGAGCTGAAATACGATTATCTGCTGTTCTTCAGTAACTTCAACGGAACGTGGAACCAGTACATTGACGCATTCTCGGCCGTCTTGAGCCGTGGATTGAATTCCATCTGGCGCTGGAGTGAAAAGTTCCCTGGTTCGGTTCCGGTGACGCCGTTCAAGCAATACATAGCGCGCTGCCAGTTCGATACTGATTACTACTACACTGCCTATCCGTACGCCGCCACCAACGATGTGAAGGCGGCACATCGGGTACAGGCGGCGCTTGAGGCTTTTGAAAAAGACAGTGCAGGTAAATCGCCGGAGGAGTTCGCACGTTCTTATCTTACGTTCCTGGTGGCCGTCCACGGTGATCTTGGGGAGACTGGCAAGGCGCCGGTAGGCACATAGAAATAGCAAAGAGGACAGCATGGCGAATCAAAGCGGAAACGTATATGGGCTGACGATCCTTTCGCCTATTCTGCAGGATCCAAATGCGGAGACTTCCCACAATTGCGCAATCCGAATGAAGCTGGCCATGCTGCCTCGCGATGAATCCAGCCCGTTTGCCAGAGTGTCAAGCACCCACATGGCGCGATTGGCAGTGATGGATGACGTGGTGTATGTGGGCATGCCTTCCTGCGAGGAGCACCTTAAGTCGCAGTACCTTGTCTTCGAGACGAATTTTGACGGTGATCTCGATACCTACCTGGCCCGCATGGCGCGCGAGATCCCCACGGAAGTGGATGGGATATGGCAGCACTGCTGGGGCCATCCGGGAGTACAGGACGTCGGGGCTTTTATCGCCTATATGAAGAAGTGCCAGATCACCACTACGTTCTACTTTGCCGACGTAAACGACAAAACAGTTCAGCAGACGTTGAAGGCGCTCCAAACGCAGGCCGCAGTGGCGGAATTTATTGAAAAAAACCAAGGCGGGACCCCGGCCGAGCTGCAGAAATCCTTTGCCGACTTCTTAGAAATGTTGCGCAAAGCGCCGCCACCCATTCCCGGTCGCCCGGGAACTGGCGGGCCGCCTCGCATCGAGACAAAAATGAAGTGGGCAACCAAGAATTAGCCAAGACAGGGGTGGGCAACGCCAAATGAGTAAATTGGACGCGACCGATATTCAAGGATTCGTGTTGCGGGGATACGGTCTCCCCTTCGCACGCTATATGTTTCTCGAGATTGCCGATGCTCACAGCGGGCAGGTTTTCATTGGGCGGCTCCTGGATCAGATCACCACCGGCGAACGCTGGGATGCGGGCAAGCCCGAGTGGACGCTGAACGTCGCCTTCACCCATAAGGGCCTGGTGAACTTGAAGCTACCCGATGCCTCGCTTCTGAGCTTTCCGGTGGAATTTGTGCAGGGCATGAAAGCGCGAGGCGAGATCCTTTACGACACGGGTGAGAACGGGCCCGAAAAGTGGGACGCAGTCTGGCGCGAAGGCCAAGTCGACATCTGGTTAGCCGTGAATTCCAAAACCAAAGAGACGCTGGATGCGGTGTGTGCCGACCTGCGAAGACTGATGGGGGAGACAGGCGGGGCCAAGGTCATCGACTGGCAAGACGCGGGAGCATTTTTTATCGATGGTCATTGGAGTGCCAAAGAGCATTTCGGCTACACAGATGGATTCGGCAATCCCGATTTCCTTGGCGTGGAACGTGACACTCAACCCGGCCAAGGAAAACTGACCGCCGATGGCACTTGGGCTCCCCTTGCCACGGGTGAACTTCTACTGGGATATGCGGATGAAGCGGGCGAACTCCCCGTGGCGCCGATCCCTCACCTGCTCGCCAGCAACGGGACATTCATGGTGTACCGCAAGATGCACCAGAACGTCGCCACATTCCGCCGGTATCTGGAAGAAAAGGGAAAGCTTTACTCAGGAGGAAAAGAGAAGCTGGCTTCGAAGTTTATCGGCCGCTGGCGTGATGGGACGCCAGTCGAGCTTTCGCCCGACGCGCCCAATCAAGAAATCGTGCAAGACAAACAACGGAACGTAAACTTCACCTTCGGTAACGACCTGAATGGCACGCGCTGCCCTATTGGCTCACATGTGCGGCGCATGAATCCGCGGGACGCGTTCGGCTTCAACGGCCGGCTGATCAACCGTCGCCGCATCACGCGGCGCGGCCTGCCATACGGGCCGTACGTGCCGGAGGGTCAGCCGGTAGTGGACGACGTCGAGCACGGAATCATTTTTATGGCGCTCAACGCAAGCCTGTTCCGGCAGTTTGAGTTTGTGCAGCAGCAGTGGGTGGAATACGGCAACGACGCTCGGCTCGGCAATGAGAAAGACATGCTGATGGGCAACCACGAAGAACGTGACAGGTATACGATCCAGGGAACGGAAGATCCCAAGAATCCGCCGTTTGTGTGCGGCGGTATGCCGAACTTTGTGCAACTGCGCGGCGGAGATTATTTTTTCCTGCCCAGCATGACGGCGCTGCGCATGATCGCCGCGGGCACGGTGGATTGTAGGTAAAAGAGCGATGAGGGCACGTGGAACGGGTCGAAAACCTCGTTCTGCCTCGAATGACCGGGTACTCGGTTCCAGCAGGTCGACGGATCGCGGTGCCTGGCATTACGCGCGTGGACTTGCGTATGCCAGTAAGCGCGACCGGAAGAATCTGATCGCCGAGCGCGACAGCCTCACCGCGATAGTGGACAAACTGCCGGCCGGACATCAAGGTTCAATTCGATCGGGCTTGGGCCCATGCCGACGTGCAGCCGAACCTGCAATATTTCTAGGCCTGCGGCCGGCAGTGACTTGGTTCTCGGTGATTAGGAAACCAAAACTCCGTGTCCTCCGTGTCTCCGTGGTGAATGATTTTCGCCTGAGCGCAATTGGAGTCTCACCCGCCCGCGACTACACTGGTGGTGGACATTTCCTCAGGACCATTTCTTGTCAAAACGCTATTACTCTCCCAGACAACTACTGAGGGTTTGCCAGGAACTTCTGGCCGCATTCTCGCCTGCTAACGATGCATCGCCGTTCGACGACGTGCTCAAGCTGCTCTACGATCATCGCAAGTATTTCTGGATTGGCATTTACTTTGTGCTGGGCGACAAAGTGGTGCGACAGGCGATGCAGGGACCGATGCCGCCGTGCCACGTGTTCGAGTTTGGCAGAGGGAACGTGGGAACCACGGGACAGAGCGGACTGGTGAAAGTAATCCCCGACGTCACCGCGGACGCGACCTACAGCATGTGCTTTCTGGAGGTGAAATCGGAGATCGTGGTGCCCATTCGCATACGCGGACGCACGCTGGGCGTCATCGATGTCGAAAGCGATTGCCCCAACAATTTTGGTAGCTTGGATCGCATGTTGCTGGAAGGTGTCGCCGCCATGCTGGCGCGCTTTTTGACCAGCCGCGGCAAGGTGCTGGTGCGGCACGCGCGCGAACGCCAGGACGCCCTGCCGAAAGCGCGCCACGCCACGGCATGCTAGAAATTTTACCTTGCGGTGGTGGCAACGGGTGGAGCAGGCCTTCACAGGCTCCGGAGGAAGCCATGTTCGGGTAGTGCCGCGCTTCAGCGCCGCGTCAACGAGCCGACGGGAAAGGGGCCTTTAGGCCCTGAGGTACCTACCGATTTCGCTACGACGGGCGTATTTCGCGAGGATTCGAAGCGAAGTACCTCAGTGGCTAAAGCCGGATCTCATACATTCCGCTCAACGCGGGCCTGAAGGCCCGCACTACCCGAGCAGTGTGTGAACATTTTTCTGCAGACTTTCAGGCGTGCGTTGTGGGCAGCAATTTCCGATCGGCGCCTTCGCGACACGTTCCCGATGATGTAAGCTGCTATTCCTTGCGGCTGTGCTCGGAATAAGTTCGCCACAATTTTCCCGAGGGTATCGCTTTGATCCGTTTCTTTGTTGCTGTGCTCGGTTGCGCTTTCTGCTGTTCACCGCTGGTTCTCAGTCAACAGAAATCTCAGGCTGAGCCATTCACACCGCCTACAAAAATATTCGGGTTTCGCGATCCCGGCCCGGAGTTGAAAGCGGAGAAGACCTTTCTGGCCGTACCTGACCCGCAGTTGGCCAAGGAGCATCTGCAATTCCTGACCGCCGCGCCCCACGTCGCCGGATCGCCGGAAGACCTGAAGACGGCGCAGTACGTTTTGGATAAGTACAAGGCAGCCGGGCTCGATGCCTACATTCAGCAGTACAAGGTCTGGATGAACCTGCCTCTCGACATCAAGGTCGAGGTGGTTGCGCCCAAGGGTGTCACCATGACCGGCCCATCGCCCGAGCGGGTCAGCGACGATCCCTATCAGGACGATCCCCGCATTCTGCCCGCCTTCAACGAATTCTCGCCCTCGGGCGACGTGACCGCCGACGTGGTGTACGCGAACTATGGCCGGCTTGAAGACTTCAAGAAGCTACAGGAGATGGGCGTTGACGTGAAGGGCAAGATCGTCATCGTCCGCTACGGCGAGAACTTTCGCGGCGTGAAAGCGTTTGTTGCGCAGCAATACGGAGCCGCAGGCGTCATCATCTACTCCGATCCGTGGGATGACGGCTACTTCAAAGGCGACAAGTATCCCAAGGGGCCGTGGCGCCCCGATACCGGGGTGCAGCGCGGTTCCATCCAATACCTGTTCCGCTATCCCGGCGATCCCACCACGCCGGGAATTGCGTCCGTGCCCGATCTGCCCGACAGCAAGCGCATCGCGCCCGAGCTCGCCACGGATATGCCGAAGATTCCGACCACACCGCTCTCCTATGCCGACGCCACTCCCATCATGGCCAACCTTGCTGGACCGGAGTCGCCGCGAGAGTGGCAAGGTGCGTTGCCCTTCACCTATCACGTCGGGCCAGGGCCGGTGAAGGTACACATGGCGCTGAAGCAGAACTATCAGTTCGTCACCATCTACGACGTGATCGGCATGGTGCGCGGGTCGCGACTTCCGGATGAATGGGTGATCACCGGCAACCATCGCGATGCCTGGGTGTATGGCGCGGTAGACCCGAACAGCGGTACCGCCGCACAATTGGAAGCTGTGCACGGCGTGGGACAACTCCTCAAAACCGGATGGCGGCCCAAGCGGACCATCGTTTTCGCTAGTTGGGATGCGGAGGAGGAAGGCCTGATGGGCTCGACCGAATTTGCCGAGCA
>Ga0207930_1000617_pt1 | contig 11092 bp, 11 predicted proteins | sample NGESurshal092012_7_FD_184477 | JGI IMG/M metagenome (GOLD analysis project Ga0207930, IMG submission 184477) | Arctic peat soil microbial communities from Barrow, Alaska - NGEE Surface sample 210-3 shallow-092012 (SPAdes) | ecosystem: Environmental > Terrestrial > Soil > Wetlands > Peat ... | reverse complement strand
CAGCGCGGGGCGCGCGAGCGTGCTCAGCGCTTCGTCGGGCGCACGCTCGACGTGCTCGTCGAAGGAGCCTCGCGCACCGACCCGGAGCGCCTGCGCGGGCGCACGCGTCACAACAAAGTGGTCAACTTCTCCGGTCTGGCGACGCCCGGCGAGATCACGCAGGTGCGCGTCGACTCGGCCACGAGCCAGACGCTCGCGGGCGAGGAGCTTCTGCTCGCCCGCGCAGGCGCCTGAGGGAAGCTAGGCGAAGACGGGGACGCCGACCGCGGCAGTCGCCGGCTCGGCCTCGGAGAGGCATACGCGGTCGCGCCCGCTGCGCTTGGCGCGATACAGCGCGGCGTCGGCCATCTTGAAGACTTCGGCGTAGTCGAACGGCTCGCCGTTGTGCGATGCGCCGACGCCAAAGCTCATGGTGATGTCCACGCCGCCGGCGACGTCGTTGCCAGCGACGGCCTCGCGCAGCCGCTCGGCCAGCTGTGCGGACTGCTCGAGATCGGAGCCGGGCAGAAGGATCAGGAACTCCTCTCCGCCAAGACGGTAGGCGAGGTCGAACGCGCGCAGCTGCTTGCGCAGCTTGTAGGCGACCTCCTTGAGCACGACATCGCCGACGGAGTGCCCGCGCGTGTCGTTGATCGCCTTGAAGTGGTCGAGGTCGCCGACGATGATGCCGATCGACTCGCCGGTGAGCTGCGATTGCTGGGCGAGCTCGGCGACACGCGTGCTCAGCGCCTTGCGGTTGAGCATGCCCGTCAGCTGGTCGATCACCGCGTCGCTGCGGTGCTGGATGTCCGAGCGCATCAGCGGCGTGGAGAGCACGGCGACGCAGAGCAGCAGGGCGACCGGAGCGATCACGAGCACCGGGTCGTGAATGATCTGGTGGGCGTCGACGCCGAAGGCGACCGCGAGCAGGATCACGATGTTGACGATCACGCCGACAACGACGCCGCGCATCGGAAAGCGCGAGCTGAGCGTGATCACGGGGATCGCCAGCCACGAGAGAGTCGGCTGGCTGGGGCCGCCGCTCAACGCGACGGCTCCGCCGATCACCAGACCGCTGCCGATCCACGCTCCGAACATCAACAGCTCCGGTCGCGCCACACGCGGCATCAAGAGGTCAGCCGTAGCAAAGCACAGAGCTGCGGGGATCAGAAACAGCGCCGGCCACCAACCCAGCCACGGACCGGCGGCGATGAGCGCGACCGCGAGGATCGCCAGCGCCCGCTGCCTGACGGGGCGGACGCGCTCCTCCATGTCGAGCATGCGTTCGCGGTCGAAATCGTCGCGACAGAGCCACGAGGTCGCGCCGGGCCTTGACTCCTTGGTATGCGCGGGATCCTTCGACATCAGGCCAATGCTCGGCCCGGCGGCCACGCGCGATTACAGACAGATCACTGCGCTGGACGAACGTTGGTTGGGCCCGACACCGACCAGCAGGCGCCTGCTCAAAGGCACCTGCTGGTCGCTGCGTCGCCGGCGCAATTGCTACTGGCTGGTGGCGCTGGCCGGCGCCATCGCGTAGCCGGCGCCCGAGCTCGACCCCGATTTCAAGCTGGAGCCGTTGTTGGAGGCGCTGCGCATGTTCGGACACGGATCCTTGCCCCGCTGGCCGGCTCTGCCCGACCCCGACCCCGGCGACTGGCCTTTGCTGGAGGGCGGAGCGGGTGTCGAGGTCGTCGGCGTGCTCGCCTTGCTGGTGGTCGTGGTGGTCGAGGCGGCCTTGCTGGACGTGCTTGGCGCCGCTGCCGCGCCGGAGATGCCGGCCGCGGCGCCGCCGCTTGCAAGCGCGCCGGCGACCATCGTCGCGCCGAGTAGTTTCGATACGTTCATCTGATCGACCTCCTGGGTCGTTGCTAGTTGTGCGAGCCATCGTGCGCCAGCGCGCTAAGCGCGCCGCATGCGGACGGTAAGAAGACGCCGAGCAGTGTGTGGGGATCGTGTAAGAGTCGCCACCAGCGAGGCGCGGGCTGGCGACGACACCGATCTGGGCGGGGCAGGAGAGGCGGCCGCTGCCTATGCGAACATACGTTCGTGCGCTGGAGCAACCTGACACTGGGGGACGAGGAGCAGCGCAGGCTGCCCTGATACCGCGACGAGGCGATCGTGCGCCGTTTCGACGCTCCCGAGGCCCTGCAGACGCGTTTCTACGAGGTTCGCGCCCGCTCGGTGCTCAATCGGGTGCCCGAGCAGTCGCGCATGCCGTTCCGCTGGACGATCAATCCTTATAGGGGATGCAGTCATGCATGTACCTATTGCTACGCTCGACCCACGCACAAGTATTTGGGCTTCGACGCCGGCCGCGACTTCGAGCGCGAGATCGTCGTCAAGGTCAACGCGCCCGAGGTGCTGCGCGCCGAGCTGGGGCGACCCGCGTGGAAGCGCGAACACGTCGCGCTCGGGACGAACACCGATCCGTATCAATGGGTGGAGGGCCGCTACCGGCTGATGGAGGGGATCTGGGAGGCGCTGCGCGACGCCGCCAACCCGTGCTCGGTGCTGACGAAGTCGCCGCTGCTGTTGCGCGACCTCGCGCTCATGCTGCAGATCGCACAGCGGACGAGCTTCAGCGCGTGCCTGTCGATCCCGACGCTCGACGAGAAGGCCTGGCGGGCGACCGAGCCGCACACGCCCAGCCCGCGCGCGCGCCTGGAGGCGGTCGCCGAGCTGAACCGCGCGGGCATACCGACCGGGGTGCTGATCGCGCCACTGATGCCGGGCATCAACGACGCCCCCGCTCAGGTCGACGAGCTGCTGAATCTCGCGACGCAGGCCGGAGCGACGAGCATCGGCGGCGTCGCGCTGCACCTGCGCGGCGACGTGCGCCACGTGTTCATGGGCTGGTTGCGCAAGCAGCGACCCGATCTCGTGCCTCGCTATGAACGACTGTACAGCCACGGCGCCTATGCGCCGGTGGAGGAACGCAAGCGACTCTCAAAGATGGTCCGCCGCCGCGGGCAGTCGCGGCGCTTCGTGCACGCTGCACCCGATGCCGCGCTTGACGCTCCGTACGCGCCGGCAGCGGCGCAGCAGGCCCTGTTCTAGGGCGTTTCGACGCGCGGTCGAACCGGAAACTGCTCAGCGCATGTCGGCATGGCCTTCGGCCATGCTCTCGGCGATGCGATCGCCGCCCGATCTGCGGCTCGCCGCCGCCGCGACCTCGGGAGCGACGCTCGCGATCATCGCCCCAATTCGCAGCGCAAGCGGCGCGACGTCGACCTCGCCGCGGTTGCGCTCGATCGCCTTGATCGTCGCCGCTGCGACATCCTCGGGTGAGCGCGTGCCGACGCCCGGAGGAAGCTCCGCGCCCGAGCTGACGAACATGCCCGCGTCGCGGATGAAGCCGGGCAGGACGGTCGATACCCCGACGCCCTGATCGCGCAGGTCCGCGCGCAGCCCCGAGGCGAAGCCGCGCAGGCCGAACTTCGTCGCGTTGTACATCAACGAGCGCGGTGTCGCCGCCTTGCCGCTGAGAGAGGACATGAACACCACGTGCCCGGCGCGACGGCTGACCATCCCCGGCAGCAGCGCGTGCGTGAGCGCGATCGGTGCACGCAGGTTCACCGCCAGGGCTCGGTCGATCTGCTCCATCGTGAACGACTGCAGCGCTCCCGTCGCCGGCAGCGCTGCATTGTTGATCAGGATGTCCACCGCACCGGCCTCGCCGGCCAGGCGGTCGACCTCGCTCGGCTTGACCAGATCGATCGACCACGCGCGCGCATCGAGCTCGCGCGCCAGCGGCTCGAGCACGTCCGCGCGGCGTCCGGTCAGCAGCAGCTTGCCGCCGCGCGCGGCCACCGCTCGCGCGATCGCCTGTCCGATACCGCCGGTGGCTCCGGTGAGAAGCACGTTCGCCCCCGAGATCTTCATCTCGCCAAGCCTACGCAAATCCGCCGGCGAAGGCCCACACGCCGTCGCAGATCGCGGCAGCCCCGCCGGAGGGCGGCGATACTGCGGGCGATGCCCCCGAGCAGGCCAACGCCAACCTCGTCCGCCGGGTCGGGCCGGACCACTGTCATCGCCCTGTTCGGTCCCACCGGCGTCGGCAAGACCGCGATCGCCGTCGCGCTCGCACAGCTGCTGCGCGCCCGCGACGAGACTCCCGTCGCCGTCTCCGCCGATGCGCTGCAGGTCTATGCCGGCCTGGAGACGCTCACGGGCGTCGCGTCGGCCGGCGAGCGCGCGGCACTCGATCATCGGCTGCTGTCCTTCGTGCCGCTCGACGCGACGTTCAGCGTGGGCCAGTACGCAAGGTTCGCGCACGCGGAAATCGACGCGCTGCTGGCCGCCGGCCACAGACCGATCGTCGTCGGCGGCACCGGGCTGTACCTGCGCGCGGCGCTCGCCGACCTGGACCTGCGCCCCGAACCGGCGCAGGGCGTCCGTGAGCGCCTGATGGCAGATCTCCAGCTGCACGGCGCCCCGGAGCTGCATCGCAGGCTCGCGCAGGGCGCTGCGTGGGCTGCGCAGGGCATCGACGAGCGCGACTGGCGGCGAATCGTGCGCGCGCTCGAGCTGCTGGAGGCCGGCGAGCTGCAGCCGCCGCAAGGCCCGTCGCAGCTGTGGAGCGACGAGCTGCGCCACCCGACGCTGCTCGCCGCCCTGACGATGCAGCGCGAGGCGCTGTACGAACGCATCGACGCCCGCGTAGATCAGATGCTCGCCTCCGGCGCGCGCGAGGAGGTGCGCCAGGCCCACGCCGCCGGAGCCTCGCTGACGGCGCGCAAGGCGCTTGGCTTCGACGAGCTGTTGACCGACGACATCGAGGCGATGAAGCGCCGCACGCGCAACTACGCGCGCCGCCAGCTGACGTGGTTGCGCAAGCTCGCCGGGGTGATGCCGATCGATGTCACCGGCCGCTCTGCGGACTCCGTGGCCGCGGAGATCCTAGACTCCGCCGCCTGACCATGAGATTCGAGAAGTGGCAAGCGCTCGGCAACGACTATCTGATCGTCGAGCGCGACGATCTGCCGTTCGAGCTGACGCCCATCCGCGTCCGGCGGCTGTGCGCGGCTAACTTCGGTGTGTTCGCCGACGGCGTTCTGCTGCTCTCGCCTCCCAGCGACCCCGAGCACGTGGCCGACCTGCGCATCTTCAACCCCGACGGGTCGGAGGCCGAGCTGTCGGGAAACGGCGCGCGCGAGGCGATCCTCTACCTGCGCCGGCGCGGTTGGACCGAGCTCGACAGCTTCTCGATTCACACCGCCGCCGGCACGATCACCCCGCAGATAACCGGCCAATTCACCTGTCGCGTGGACATGGGCCGCGCGAGCCTCGCCTCCAAGGACTTCCCCTCCGGGCCGCCCGACGGAGCCGCCGAGCTTCGCGTGGTGCCAGCCGGCGGCGAGGGCGCCGCGGCGACCCCGGGCGGATGGAGCATCCAGCACGTCTCGATCGGCAATCCGCAGTGCGCGATCCGCGTGCAGGACGCCGCAGCGCTCGACGCGCTGGACCTCGGCGCGATCGGCCCACCGCTGGAAGGCCACCCCGAGTTCCCCAATCGCACGAACGTCTCCTGGTATGCCGAGCTGGAGCCCGGGCCACCTGCACGCATCCGCGCGCGCATCTTCGAGCGAGGCGTGGGGGAGACCCTGTCCTCGGGCACCGGCGCGACCGGCGCTGCCGTGGCGCACCTCGTCGCCGGCTCGGCCGATCGGCCGCCCGGACCACCAGCCGAGCCGACGCGTGTCGTGGTCGTGCTCGAAGGAGGCGAGCTCGAGGTCGAGGTCGATTCAGAGCTGCGCGTGCACCTGTCAGGCTGGGCTCTGCCCGTCTTCGCCGGGCGCCTCAGCGAGCAGTTCGTCGACCAGCTGCGCGAGTCCGCATGAGCCGGACAGCCTTTCAACGGACCCACATACAAGGAGCTGGATGAGACCGAGCAAGCGCCTGGAGCGCATACCGCCGTACGCGTTCGCCGAGCTCGAGCGCAAGATCGCCGACAAGCGCGCCGCCGGCGTCGACGTGATCAGCCTCGGCATCGGCGACCCCGATCGACCGACGCCGGCGCTGATCGTCGAGGCGATGCAGGAGGCCGTGACCGAGCCCGAGACTCATCAGTACCCGTCCAACCGCGGGCGTGCGGACTTCCGTGCGGCCGTGCGCGACTTCTATGCGCGGCGCTTCGACGTGGTGCTCGACCCCGAGCGCGAGATCATCCCCGCGATCGGCGCCAAGGAGGCGATCTTCAACCTCAACCTCGCCTTCCTCGACCCCGGTGACTATGCGCTCGCGGCCGACCCGGGCTATCCCGTGTACACCGGCGGGCCATGGCTGGCCGGCGCCGAGCCAGTCCTCATGGCGCTCGAGCCCGAGCTCGGCTTCGTGCCAGACCTCGGCGCGATCGACGAGGACGTCGCCAGGCGATCCAAGTTGATGTACCTCAACTACCCCAACAACCCCACCGGCGCGCTCGTGCCCGAGTGGTTCTTCGAGCGCGTCGTAGACTTCGCCCGCTCCTACGACATCCTCGTCGTGCACGACAACTCCTACTCGGAGATCGCCTTCGACGGATACCGCCCGCCGTCGTTTCTTCAGACGCCCGGCGCCAAGGACGTGGGCATCGAGGTCTTCTCGCTGTCCAAGGGCTACAACATGACCGGCTGGCGCTGTGCCGTGCTGGTCGGAAACGCCGACGCGCTGCACACCTACTGGCGCCTGAAGACGAACATCGACTCCGGGCTGTTCGACGCCGTGCAGCTTGCCGCAGTAGCCGCGCTCTCACCCGAGGCCGACGCGGAGGTCGCCTCGATGACCGAGCTCTACCGGCGCCGGCGCGACCTCGTCTGCGAGGCGCTGAAGAAGATCGGCGTCGACGTGCGCCCGCCGCACGCCACCATCTACGTCTGGGCGCCGATTCCCGACGGCTATGACAGCTCAACCGCCTATTGTGAGCACGTGCTCGAGCAGGCCGCCGTCGTGATCACGCCGGGTGCCGTCTACGGGCCTGCCGGCGAGGGATGGTTTCGCATCTCGCTGACCACACCCGACGATCGGCTGGCGGAGGCGATGCAGCGCCTCGGCGCGCTTGCAAAGTGATCACAAGAGCGGTCCGTCCGGGCTCTAGACTGGATGGTCAATGCAAAGAAGCCGCAACGGTCGGACCGCGCTGACGCCAGCGTCGTCCAACGGCCACAGCTCAGGCGCGCAGCCGTCGCCGCGCGCACGTCAGCGTGCCTTCTGTGTGGCCGCGCAGAAGGACGGCGATGACCTCGCCGAGCTCGGCGAGCTGCTGCGCACCGCCGGCGTCGCGGTCGTCGGGGAGATGGTCCAGCAGCGCGAGCTGCCGCACCCCAACACCTACCTCGGCCCCGGCAAGGTCGCCGAGGCCAAGGCCGCTGCAAGAGCCTGCGACGCCAACCTGATCGCCTGCGACGACGAGCTGACAGCGCGCCAGGAGCGAAACCTCGAGGAGGCCGTCGGCCTGCCCGTCGTCGATCGCACGACCGTGATCCTCGACATCTTCGCCTCGCACGCCGGCAGCGCCGAGGGCAAGCTGCAGGTCGAGCTCGCCCAGCTGGAATACAACCTCGCGCGCATGCGCGGGCTGTGGAGCCACCTCGAGCGACTCGGCGGCGGCATCGGCACGCGTGGACCCGGCGAGACGCAGATCGAGACCGACCGCCGCCTCGCGCGCGACCGAATCGCTGCGCTGCGCCGGCGCCTGGAGCACGTCAAGGGGACGCGCGCCGTTCAACGGGCAGAGCGCGAGCGCGCTTCGCTGCCGACGATCGCGCTCGTCGGCTATACCAACGCCGGCAAGTCGACGCTGCTCAACGCGACGACCGGCGCCGACGTCGGTGTGCGCGACCGGCTGTTTCACACGCTCGACCCGACCACGCGCGAGCTTCGCCTCAGCGGCCGCGCGCACCTGCTCACCGACACCGTCGGCTTCATCTCAAAGCTTCCCCACCAGCTCGTCGACGCGTTCGCCGCGACGCTCGAGGAGACGCGCCGCGCCGACCTGCTCGTACACGTGCTCGATGCCTCCGCGCCCGACGAGCAGGCCGAGGTGATGCGCCATTCCGTCGAGCAGACGCTCGAGGAGATCGGCGCCGGCGATCGGCCGCGGCTGCTCGTGCTCAACAAGGCCGACCTGCTCGACCAGGACGCGCGTGACGAGCTGCGCCTGCGCCATCCCGACGCCGTGCTCGTCAGCGCTGCCAGCGGCGAAGGGCTCGATGAGCTCGGCGAGCGCATCGAGCGCGAGCTCGCGCACACGCTGCGCCGAGTCGATCTGCTCGTCCCCTATGCCGACGGCGGCAGCCTCGCCGAGCTGCACGACCTGGCCGGCGACGTCAGTCGCGAGGACACGCCGGAGGGCGTGCGCGTTCGCGCGCTGATCCCCGCGCGTGTCGCGCAGCGCTTCGAGCGCTTCGCGGTCCCTGCTCCACCGCGACCAGTCACCTCCTAGTAGAGAACGCGGACCGATCGAAGATCGGCCAGCGCGGGCCCACGATCGTCAGCGGTCGTCGCCGCTGCCCGACAGCACACCGCGGCGCTGGCGGGATAGCAGCTTGTCGAGGTTCGCCAGTGCGACCGCGTCGAGATCGAGCCCCAGCTCGCTGGCGAGCTGCGCGACGTACCACAGCACGTCGCCGAGCTCCTTGGCCATCTTCTCGCGCCGCTCGGGGCTGACCGATCCCGCATCGTCGCGAATCGCCTTCTTGGCGTGCTCGGCGACCTCGCCCGCCTCGCCCGCCAGCCCGAGCGCGGGATAGGCCAGCCAGGCCTCGCGCGGGTACTCCGCGGTGCGTCGCGACAGGCGCTGGTACTCGGAGAGCTCCACGGCGTCGATCCTAGAAGCCGGTACGCAGGGGAGGGGGCGGGCGACCGTCGACTTTGCGGGCATCGGCGCCCGCCCGCCGTCTCACCTTGGCGCGACATCTGCAGCCATCCGCGCGTTCGGCCCGGCGCAACTAGAGCCCGGCGGCGTGACGCGCGCTCAGATGAGCCTCGTCCTCGAGGCGGTCGTCGAGCGGCGCCAGCTGCGATACGTCGATTGCCAGCGCGCGGGCGATCAGCCAATCGGCGAACCACGCGTTCTTCGGCAACAGCGGCCCGTGCAGGTAGGTGCCGATCGTGTTCCCGCTCCGCGCGCCCTCGCAGCCGCTGCGCCCGTCGTTGCCATGACCTCGCAGCACTCGCCCCAGCGGCGCTGCGCCCTCGCCCAGCGTCGTGCGCCCGCCGTGGTTCTCAAAGCCCGCGAGCACGCGGCCCGCAGAGTCGCCGTCGGCGTCGTCGAGATGCACCTCGATCGCCACGTTACCGATCAGCCGCCGATCGTCCTCACGTGCGGTGCGCACATCGAGCAGGCCCACTCCCTCGATCGTCTGCTCGCCGAGCGTGTAGGAGCGCCCGAGCAGCTGATAGCCGCCGCACACGCCGAGCACGACCGCCTCGCGCGCGGCAGCGCTGTGAAGCGACGCGCTCTTGCTCTCGAGCAGATCCTCTGCGCACAGCCGCTGGTCGCGATCCTGGCCGCCGCCGAGGTAGAAGAGGTCGTGGGCGTCCGCGTCCAGCGCCTCGCCGAGACCGCTCGCCGTCAGGTCAAAGCCGATGCCGCGCCAGCGACAGCGCCGCTCGAGCATCAGCAGGTTGCCGCGGTCGGCATAGATGTTCATCAGGTCGGGATACAGCGCGCACACGCGCAGAGTCCGCGCGCCGAGCGTGGCGCCGTTTGCGTCAGACACCGAGCACCACCACGACGCTGCCGACGTGCTCGTCGGTTGCCGGCACCTCGCGCCGCCCCAGCGGGTCAAGGCCGACCTCGCGCCCCTCGCGCTCCAGCTCACGCGCGCTCACGCGATCCAGCTCGATCAGGTCTCCTTCACGCTGGACATCGGGCTGGCGCAGCCGCTCCGCCGGGCCGCCGGGCGCGTCCGGGCGATCGTCGATCACCCTGCGCTCGCGTTCGATCACGACCGTATGCGCGAGCTCGCTCACGCGCGTTGCGCGGCTCAGATACAGCAGTCCGTCCACGTGCGCGCGTTCGGCGGCCGGGCCGGGCGCCCCGTCAGAGCAGTCAAACGGCTCGAGCGCAGAGAGGATCGCGCAGGCGATGACGCCACCCGGGCGCACGTGCTCGCATGCGCGGCGCAGGAATGCCAGGCGGCCGGCCGTGCCGCCGAGTAGCTGGATCGTCTGCATCGGCATCAGGCATGCGCCGAAGTCGCGTCGATCCAGCGCAAACGAGCGTGCGTCCGCGCAGACCGTCTCGATCGCAAGCCCCGCCGCCCGCTCGCCGAGCGTCGCGAGCAGGATCGGATCGAGATCGAGCGCCGTGACCGCATGACCGGCTCGCGCGAGATCGAGCGAGACGCGACCGGCACCGGCGCCGGCATCGAGCACCGGGTCGCCCGATCGCTGCGCGAGCTCGCGCCATAGCGGCAGGTCGGCGCGGTAGCCGCCGCACTCCAAGTCGTGCCACACGACATGGCGAGGGATGCGTCCGGCGGGCGCCGACACGGTCGCGCGGCCGGTGCCGAGCTCGCTCACGACCACGAGCTGCTCACCTCGCCGCGCGCCAAGAGCAGCTCGCGCAGCGAGAGCATCGCCGTGTAGGTCGGCAGCGCGTACAGCGGGGCGACGCGATCGGGGCGATCGGCCGCCGCCTCGTCGAGCGCAACCCGCAGGTCGGGACGGACGCGGATGCGTGCGGGGTCGATGCCCGCGTACTTCATGCGCACGGCGAGCTCCGGGGCGCGAGTGCCGCTGCAGGTGAAGCTGCGCACGCGGCCGGCGAGCAACTCGAAGTCGGCGTCCCAGATCCACGACACGTCGCGGCCGTCGGCGATCTTGTCGTTGAGGACCCCCAGCACGTCGTGCTCACCGGGCTCCAGCGCGAGCGTGCGCAGCACCTCGTTGGCGCCGGCCGGGTTCTTCACGAGCAGGATGCGCAGCTCACGCGGTGCCCGCGCGTCCCCGCTTCCTGCGACGTTGCTGGTCTGTGCGGGCAGCAGCGTGACCGTCTCGGCCCGACCGAAGGCCGCCCTGGCGCTCTGCAGGCCGGCGACGATGCTCGCCAGCGGGATCTCCAGCGCCGTCGCCAGCGCGGCGGCGCCGAGCGCGTTGTAGACGTTGTACAGACCGGGCAGCGCGA
>Ga0207930_1000616_pt1 | contig 11107 bp, 7 predicted proteins | sample NGESurshal092012_7_FD_184477 | JGI IMG/M metagenome (GOLD analysis project Ga0207930, IMG submission 184477) | Arctic peat soil microbial communities from Barrow, Alaska - NGEE Surface sample 210-3 shallow-092012 (SPAdes) | ecosystem: Environmental > Terrestrial > Soil > Wetlands > Peat ... | reverse complement strand
CGCTGAGGAGGATGCGGACGACCGGATAAAATGTGAACACTGCCACCGACACCGCGATGCCAACCACCGAGGCGGAGATGAATGCGTCGCCGTTGAAGTAGCCGCGCTCTGCGAGTCGTTCAACCCCTACGCCGCGTTCACGAAGTAGTCGATGGCCAACATCGCCACCTACGTCATCGTGATGCTGGTGGGTGCGGTGGTGACGCTGGTGGCCAATCGACCGGCCAGGACGATCTCGCTTCGCGTGGGCTACACCGCCCAGCCAGACGAGCGCAAGGTCCACGTGAAGGTCACCCCCTACGGCGGCGGCGCCGCGATGCTGGTCGGATTCTGCGTCGCGCTGGTGGTCGCGGCCGCGATCCCCACCCTGCGCACGGTCATCACCTCTTCGCACGAGATGATGGGTGTGCTGCTCGCCACCGGCGTCATCTTCGTGGTCGGGGTGCTCGACGACTTTCGCGAGATGAGTGCACCGGCCAAGGTGGCGGGGCAGTTCCTCGCCGCATCGGTCCTCTACTTCAGCGGTTGCACGATGTACCAGCTGAAGCTGCCCTTCGCGGGTTTCATAGTGCTCGGACCGTCCATCTTGCCCGTCATCACCGCCGTGTGGGTCTTCGCGCTGTCCAACGCCGCGAAGGCATCCTCCGGCTTTACATGGAAGCCGTTGATGTCGTTCAACCAGCCGTCCCAGGTTTCGGCGACCACGGGGAGGGACCATGCGTCTTCGACAATTTTGGGCGGCTGATGTTTCAGGCGCCAGGCAATGACGGCGTCGCGTACTACGCCGACGCTGTGGGTGTTGGTGATCATGACCGGGCCTTCGAGGAAGCCCGACTCTTCGACCCAGGTGGTTCCGGTCATCTCGCCATTGCCGTTGAGGGAATACCATCCTGCGAAGACGGGATCGTTGATGCTCTGCTTGCCGCGAGGGAGAATGGCAGTCACTCCGGTGCGCACCGGGCCTTGGCCCACGACGAGCTTGCCGGAGCCGGAGATCAGCGTGGTGAAGCCGACCTCGACTCCGGCAACATCGGTAATGGCGTTCAGCGGACCGGTTGCGCCATCGAAAGGAATGCCAAGATCGCGGGCGCGCGAGTCACCCTGCGCTAACAACAAAGTTGCTGAGGGCAAGAGCAACAGAAGCACAAACGCGTACAGAAGTTTCTTGGAGATGTGGCGCATCGACCTCGTCCTCGGAACTTGATTAGATGTGCGACAGAAGTGTAGCAATTTCGGGCAGCTTCCTTCGCGGCGAAACCTGAAGGAAGCACGCGAGTATCGACGATCTCGGGTGCGGCATGTTCAACAATGCTCATCCGGCGGTAACGATCATTGCCTGGCAGAGCGCCTTGCCGATACGGCGATAGGTGTGAGGCACGCTGGCGTCGAAGTAAATGGAATCGCCGGCATCGAGTTCGAAGTCGTCGAGCCCGATCTTCAGTCCCAGCTTTCCCTTCATGACATGCAGGAATTCCGAGCCGGGGTGCTGGTGCGGCTTCAATTTCTCCGCCTCCACCGGTTCAAACTCCGCAAGATAGGAACTGGTGCGCCGCTCATTGCATTTGAAGTCGAGGCTCTCGAAATAGTATGCGACGTCATTAGCGCCGGGACGTTCGGGCAACCTGATGCGCTCTTCCTTGCGGACAACGGCCACGACGTGACGCTTGCGCTCGTCAGTGAAGAAATAGTCGAGCCCGACGCTGAACACCATGGCGATTCGCAACAGGGTTGGCAAAGTTGGATACAGCTTGTCGCGCTCCAGCTTGGATAGAAGCGCTGCGGAAAGCCCCGTGTGCTTGCCTAGTTCCACCAGCCCCATGCTCTTTTTCAAGCGCAGGGCACGCAATTTCGGGCCGATCAGGTACGGCCGCAGATTGTCTTCGATCGTCTTGCTAACCATGGTTAACCTCGCTTTTTCTTTACCGGCAAAAAATTTGCCAGCATTGTTCGCCGATTGCACACGAAGTGTTCGATACTTTTAACTTGTCTTTATACTCAAATAGTTTTTCGTTATAGTCAAGTATGCAGTCTAGAGGATTTTGCACTGGCCTCTTGATTGCGCGGGCCGCAAGTTTCGGCGCAAAGTTCGTGCGGCCTGGTTGCGGTGGCTGGCGCGAGGGAGCCAGCCACCGCAAACTCTTTCATGATCCGCTTCGCGTAAACTTGGTTGCTATGCATCCCGAAGTCATCGTGGTGGGATCCGGTGTGTCCGGACTGGTAGCGGCCGTGGAACTACAACGACGCGGCCTCTCGGTTCAAGTTGTGGAAGCCTCGAACGATGTCGGTGGACGGATCCGCACTGACGAAGTCGATGGGTTCCTATTGGACCGTGGTTTCCAGGTCCTGCTGACGGCGTATCCCGAAGCTCGGCGTTGCCTCAACTTCGGCGCGCTCGAACTTCGCGAATTCGAGCCGGGCGCCATCGTGCGGCACAACGGACGATTTCACACGATATCCGATCCCATTCGCCGGCCGCGAAAGATTCTGCCCTCCGCGTTTGCACCACTCGGCACGTTTAACGACAAACTGCTGATCGCGAAGTTACGCGGAGAGGTTCTGGACACGGAGATTGACCTTGTCCTCAGCGCGCCGGAAGTTTCAACCATCGCTGCTCTGCGCAAGTATGGATTTTCCGGGAAGATTATCGAGCATTTCTTCCGCCCCTTTCTTGGTGGAATTTTCCTGGACCCCGAACTGACAACTTCCGACCGCATGTTTCGATTTGTCTATCGCATGTTCGCCCAGGGAATGGCAGCGATTCCGAACCGGGGCATGCAGGCAATTCCGCGGCAACTGGCTTCGCACCTCCCGCAGGAGCGCATTCGATTGAACGCGGCGGTCGAGCATGTCTGGGCAGGCGGCGTAAGACTGCAGACTGGCGAAGAACTGTTTGCCAAGGCGGTGGTGGTGGCGTGTGATCCCATCCATGCGGCGCGACTGCTGCCACAGGCCGCTATTCGCACCACGATGCGGGGTGTGCGTTGCCAGTACTTTGCGGCTGCGGATGCGCCCATCGGCGACCGCTACCTGGTGCTCAACGGCGATGGCGAAGGCCCGATCAACAATCTATGCGTTCCCAGCGTAGTCGCTCCCGGGTATGCGCCCCCCGGTTGCCATCTTGTGTCAGTGACGGTACTGCATACGCCACTCAGCGAAGACCACCTGATTCGCGACGTGCGCGAGCAGTTGATCCATTGGTTTGGAGAGCAGGTCAATGGCTGGGAATACCTGCGCACGTACCACATCGAGCATGCGCTACCCGATCAGTCGCTGGAATACGGCGGTGTTGCCATGTCGGCAGTGCGAGCAGAGTCCGGACTTTACTTTTGCGGGGACCACTGCGGCACGGCTTCGTTGAACGGGGCCATGCTGGCAGGGCGGCGAGCGGCGGATGCGGTTTGTGCGGAGTTTGGCGGACCGGGCGAATTGTTCTAGTCGCTTTCGGCAACTAGTGAACCCTCGCCATGATTAGAGCAAACGTTACCAGCGACGCGGCCACGCCGGCCCACCATTTTCGTGAAACAGTCTTTCCCGAAAACGCGCATGCTGCCGCACTTCCTAGAGTGAACGTTTGGACCGTCTTTAACGTCGGCATCACCGTTGCGACGTGCGCGTATAAAGCCACGGAAACCCAGAAATAGACAAGCCAAAGAACTCCCACGACACCAACTGCGATTCCGAGCTTTCTCAATTCGCCTCCGTGCACACCGATCATCGCTGACTGGGACTCACATAGAATCATGGTGACATGATTTCAATCGCGAGCCTGTCTTCATCAAATCATAGCTGGCGGAGCTTGGAAGTGGCGTGCTTGTGTGTTGGCCTGTTGCTGACCGGCATCGCCTGCTCGAAGAAGCCCGCTGGCAAGCGTTACGAATTACAAGGTCGCGTGGTGGCTGTTGACTCCGGATCGCGCGAAATCACTGTTGCTCACCAGGACATTCCCGGGCTGATGCCGGGGATGACGATGCCCTTCCCGATTGCGCGCGACCAGGACTGGGTTTTCGGCAAGATCGGCCCCGGCGATCACATTCATGCCACCCTGGTGATGACCGACCACGCAGAGCTGCAGGACATTTCTTTCACCCAGGGAAGCGACACCGGAAGCGATGGTACTTCTAACCTGCGGATCCCAGAAATCGGCGACGACGTTCCCGACTTCACGCTGGTGAATCAGTTCGGCAAGACGATTCACCTCGACCAGTTCCGGGGTAAACCGCTGCTGCTTACATTCATCTATACACGATGCCCAGTACCTGATTTTTGCCTGCTGATGAGCAACAATTTCAGCGCCGTGTTAAAAGAGCTGCAGAAAAACCCCGCTGTAGTCGCAAAGGCCCAGTTGCTGAGCATTAGCATCGATCCTAATTACGACACTCCGATCGTTTTGCAGAGTTACGGAAAAAGGTACGTGGGAGATGTCGATCCCGGATTCCACCATTGGCAATTTGCTTCCGGATCTCCCGAGGAAGTTCGTAAGGCCGCGGACTTTTTTGGGCTCTCCTATAACGAGAAACAAGGCCAGATTGTGCACACGCTGCAAACTGTCGTGATTGGCGCCGACGGAAAGATTGCGAAAGTGTACACGGGCAATCAATGGAAGCCTGATGAAGTGGCTGCCGAGTATGAAGCCGCGGCGTCGCATTAGACAGGGGTGGAATTTGCGATATGCCGAGAGGGTGGAGTTTGCGTCAGTAGCTGCGAAGAAGGCGGGCTTCTGGCGATCTGAAGTGGTAAAGCTGTCGTCCCCGCGGGACTCGTATCGTTTTTCCAACGCTACCCAGCACTCCGCCTTCGGCTACGTGCTGGGCTATCATGTCCCCGCCCCTGCGGGGCTGGTTTGTTGTTGATTTGTGTCACTGTCGCAAACCAAACGTGGTTCTTACTCACACTCCGAATCAAACAGAAGAGCGGCAGTATTTGACGCAGCTAAAGTTGCGCCTCTTCAAACCAGCCATCGACGCATTTCGCAGGAACCCTTTGCAGTTCTCGCGCATCGAAGTGTCTTTAAGCTTCCGGTCGCAAATCCATGGCTGAAACCCTGCAATTCGTAGTGCAACACGGCTATCTCCTGCTGTTTTTCTGGGTACTGATGGAACAGGCAGGACTGCCGATCCCAGCTATGCCACTTTTGCTGGCGGCCGGAGCCTTGGCCGGTCAGCATCAACTGAACTTCGCCTTGGTGGTGCTCGTCGCCGCGACCGGCTCGCTGTTCAGCGACACGTTTTGGTACTTTTTTGGCAAGCGCAAAGGTCCCATCGTCCTCAACTTCCTTTGCAAAATCGCATTGGAGCCCGACTCCTGCGTACGGCGCACCGAGTCGACGTTTACAAGGTTCGGGCTCCAGACGCTCCTGATCTGCAAGTTCGTTCCCGGTCTGAATACCGCAGCTCCCGCGCTTTCGGCGACTGCAGGCATCGGGTTGCCGCAATTTCTCCTCTACGACTTTATGGGAGCGTTGTTGTGGTCAAGTGCCTTTGCGGGGCTGGGACTGCTGTTCAGCCGGCAGCTCGACCGCGTCGCTCATGACGTAGCGCAATTTGGTTCATGGACGCTGTTGCTGGTAATCGCCGGGATCGGCGGGTATGTCGCGTACAAATTCTACGAACGTCATCGCTTCCTGAAACAGGTTGCGGGGTTTCGCATTACTCCCGAAGAGCTCAAGGAGAAGTTGGAAGCGGGTGAACCGATGACCATTATTGATTTACGTCATCCGCTCGACCTGCTGCCCGACCCTCAGACCCTGCCTGGAGCCCTGCGCATCTCGCCGGAAGAACTGGAGAGCAGGCAGAGCGAAATAACCCGGGGCGGGGAAATCGTGCTGTTCTGTACTTGACCCAACGAAGCCACCAGCGCCCGTGTGGCGCTGCAACTCCGGAGACACGGTATTCGCAACGTGCGGCCGCTTTTGGGCGGATATCATGCCTGGAAGGACCTCGGCTATCCCGTCGAGGAAGTGCCGGAGGGGAGCGGTGCCGGCGGTTCCGACGAAGCAGTGGCCACCGAAGACCTCACGACATAAATCACGAGAGCCGCATTGGTCATTCCAAAGACTTGCTAAATCTCACTCGGTGATGGGATTAGGCTCAGCTTCTTGAGTGAGCTCTACGACTGGGATCGCGTCTCCGTTCACCGCCGAAGGCAGAGGCGCAACCGGCGTGTGGGATTTGCCGGCGGCTTTCGTAACAGGAGTCGATTTTTCATACGGCCCAATATGCCAGATATCGCGGGCATACTCGAGAATGGTGCGGTCGCTGGAAAACTTTCCGATGCGCGCCACATTGAGAATTGATTTCCGATACCAGATTTCGTCCTGGCGATATTCCTGGGCGATTTGCTTCTGGGTCTCCACGTAACTGGGGAAGTCGGCAATGTGGTAGTAACGGTCGCCGCGATGGACCAGCTCATCAAAGATCCAGCGGAAGAGCCCATGCTCGTTGGGACAGAAGCGGTCTGATGCGAGCGCGTCCATGACTTCCTTCACGTCGGGATCATTGTCGTAACGCTCGCGCGGATTGTAGCTGCCCTTTTGCTGCATCTCCAGAATCTCTTCCGCACGCAGCCCGAAGATAAAGATGTTGTTGAGGCCCACCGCTTCGGCGATTTCGATGTTGGCGCCGTCCCATGTTCCGATGGTAAGGGCGCCATTCATGGACAGCTTCATATTGCCCGTGCCCGAGGCTTCCATGCCCGCGGTGGAGATCTGCTCGCTCAGATCGGCGCCGGGAATGATCAGTGTCGCCAGCGAAACGCGGTAGTCGGGCAGGAAGGTCACTTTAATGGCGTCCTTAACGCGCTCGTCGTTATTCACCACATCCGCGACGTTATGGATGAGCTTGATGATCTGCTTGGCCGCCCAGTATCCTGGCGCTGCCTTGCCAGCAAATACAAACGTCCGGGCCGATGCCAAGGTCTCGGCGTGTTCGACGATACGCAGATAGTCGTGAATCACGTTCATGACCGCCAGTAGCTGGCGCTTGTATTCGTGAATTCGTTTGATCTGCACATCGAAGATGGAATCAGGATCGACCACCACCCCGACCTGGGCTTGAATAGCACCCGCCAGCTTCAGTTTGTTCTGCCGCTTCACTTCTTTGAACGCCGCGCGGAATTCCGGGTCCTCGGCAAACGGTTCGAGATCGCGCAACCGGCTCAGGTCGGTGATCCACTTCTGCTCGTCGAGGGTTTGGCTGATCAGTTCCGTGAGCCCCGGATTGGCCTTCATCAGCCAGCGGCGGGGAGCCACGCCGTTGGTCTTGTTATTGAATTTGTCAGGCCAAATCTCGGCGAATTCGGGAACCAGCGATTTCACCAGCAGGTTGCTATGCAGTTCTGAAACTCCATTCACCGAGTGGCTGCCCACGATGCACAGGTGCGCCATGCGAACATGCTTCTCGTATCCCTCCTCGATGATCGACATCTTGCGCAGCTTCTCCCCGTCGATGACAGCCTCGAGTTGAATCTCGCGCAAGAACCGATGGTTGATGCTGAAGATGATCTGGATGTGACGAGGCAGAACTTTTTCCATGAGCGGCACCGACCACTTTTCCAGGGCCTCGGGCAGGAGCGTGTGGTTGGTGTAGGCCAGGGTGCGGCGAGTAATGTCCCAAGCCTTGTCGAAGGGCAAGCCATACTGGTCAAGCAGGACGCGCATCAATTCCGCCACCGCAAGGCTGGGATGCGTGTCGTTCATCTGGATGGCGGCTTTGGCCGGCAGCAGTTCGATATCGTCATGCTGCTGGCGGAAGCGGCGCATGATATCGCCAACGGCGCAGGCCACCAGGAAGTACTCCTGCACCAGGCGCAGTTCCTTGCCCGCCATCGCAGTGTCGGAAGGATAGAGCACGCGGGAGATGTTCTCGCTGCCGATCTTCTGCTCCACGGCGCGGAGATAGTCGCCGCGATTGAAGATATCGATGTCGAAGTCTTCCGAAGCGCGTGCCGCAAACAAGCGCAGCCAGTTAACGGTCTGACCAAGATAGCCGACGATGGGTATGTCGGTCGGAATTCCCAGCACGATTTTGTAATTGATCCAGGTCTGCTTCAGATTGCCGTCGGCGTCACGCTGCGAGTCCATCCGGCCATACATGGGAATGCTGATGGCTTCTTCGGGGTGCTCGATCTGGAAGGGCGTGCCGTTGGCTTTCCAGCGATCCGGCTTCTCGCGCTGGAAACCGTTGAAGATCTCCTGTTTGAACAGCCCGAACTCATAGTCGATGCCGTAGCCGTAACCCGGCATGCCGAGCGTGGCCAGTGACTCCAGGAAGCAAGCCGCGAGACGGCCGAGACCGCCGTTGCCAAGTCCGGCGTCAGACTCACTCTCCAGAACATCGTCGAGATCGATGCCGAACCCCGCCAGCACTTCGCGGCACAACTCCTCGATGCGCAAGTTAGACAAGTTGTCGCCCAGCAAACGGCCCATGAGGAATTCCATGGACAGGTAATACAGACGCTTGGCGTCCTTATGGCGGAAACGGGATTCGGTTTCGAGCATGCGATCGACAATGCGATCGCGTATGGCCAGCGATACCGGCTTGAGATAATCCGCGGCTTTAAGGTCGGAAGTCGGCCGAACGAGTGTATAGCGCACATGCCGCAGAATGGCTTCGCGCAGCATTTCAGCCGTTCGCACCTGGGCCAGGAATCCCGAAGTAGGAGACGAGAAAGGATGCGTCTCTTGCTGTCGCTCGCCCTTGTCCGGTGAACGATCGGCACGATGGCCGCCCGGTTTTTCGGCGGAGTCATCGTCCCTGGAATGTTCCCCACGCTTGCCAGAACCGTTAGGTTTTTCTTCGTTACTTATGGCGCCCCACCCTGACAAACCTTCAGCTCTATATTCTAATGCAGAAGTCGTTCGCACTATCACCCAAGATGGTCACGAAAAGCGGCACTTCTGTGCGCTGCAGCCGTCGAATTACACGGAATCCATGAGATCGGAAGCGTCCAAGTTCGACAGCGCGAGCCAAGTATCTCTCTTGCCAACAACACGCGTGAGAACGGCAACCTCACGCCACTACTTTTCTCCCGGAGAAACTGGAAACACCGTATGGCGCGGTTCGGGCATGGCGGCGTCACCTTTGGCGGCGCGCCACAAGATTGCGTTCAGTATTCCCGTATCGGCGGCATCGGCGACGGAGAAATCGAGAGCCGCCGACTCCTTCGCGCCGGGAGCGTCCTTCGTGTTGGCCTGATAGATCATGCCGTTGTCGCGATTGCGATACTCGGCCTTGAACGCCGGCTGATCGCCTGCGCCAGTGAACAGTGGGGCAATGACTGCAGCGTGAGCATCGTTGTTGTTCATGGGAGGCAGGCCGAGCAGCGTCTCCATGGTGTGCATCAAGTTCACCGTGGTGTAAAAGTTATGATCCACGAAGGGCTGGGGGGATTGCGGCGAATACTTGCTGATCACAAGCCCAATGCTGCGATGGGCGTCAACGTGGTCGGCACCGTTCTGCGCATCGTCCTCCAGCACGAAGATCGCGGTGTCGTCCCAGTACGGGCTGTTGGAGATGGCCTCGACCACGCGCCCGACTGCCAGATCGTTGTCGGCAACAGACGCATTCGGAGTCGGCGAGCCAACCTTGGTGCCCGCGGTATGGTCGTTGGGCAGGCGCACTAGCGCGAAGCTGGGTAGCTGTTCTCCCTTGCCGCTCTTGCGGGCGGCGACGAATCCCGTAAACTCGCGCAGGAAAATATCCACTCGAAACTGATCAGGGAACTCGACTTTGAAGTCGGGATAATCCGGATCGAAATGATTGCGCAGGTCCGCCTTCACCGGAATGTTATAGGCCATCAATGGAATGGCGTGCTGATACGGGTTCTTGCCGCCGCCCAACTGGGCCGGCAACTCTTCGCCCGGCTTTATGTCACGGCGCTCGCATTCCGGCGCGTGCGCGGCAGGCGCTCCGGTTGCGGCCGGCGTGTAATTCTGCTCCAGGTCCTCGCACCAACGAGTTTCGATGTACTCACCGTAGTGGCGATAGCTCATGCGATGGCGCGCGAGGTTGTCGAACAGGTATCCGGTCGCTGGCTCGTTTACGTCGGGAATGTTTTCGTTAAGCGGAACGACGTCGCCGATGGTGCCCTCGGAGTCATATTCGCGCTCGTGACCGCGATATGCGACGGGCCACGCTTTCTCGTTGTAGTCGGTCGTGATCGCCGCCATCGACCACGGGTGCCCATCGCCGGAAACCTCTCCGCTATCGTAAAAATTATCGAGCACCCCGAATTGCCGCGCCAGCTTGTGCTGGTTGGGCGTGATGTCATCGCCATACATTACCAGCGACGCGTCGCCATTGGCCTCCTTGATGTCGCCAAAGAGCTGATCGTACGTGCGGTTCTCCTTGATGATGTAAATCACGTGGTGGATGGGATTGCCGCCGCGCTGAAAAGTGATCTGATTAGTGCGGCCTTCCATGCGATTACTTTGCATCACCTCTGCGGTCAGCGCTTCGCGATCACGCTCCGCGTCCTTCAGGTTGACGCGTGCAATGGAGCCGCGAATCAACGAGGCAATGTAGGGATGCGGCGACTTGTGGTCGAGCAGCGGAACCGCCTGAGTACCCGAGTTGGGACCAGTGCCCATGCCCTTTCCGGTCGCGACAAACAGGTCGTTATCTTGCAGCGCCAACGCCGTGGGATACCACTCGGTGGGGATGAAATACGAGGCACGATCCTGATTGGCGGTCGCAGGCCCACCTCGAGTCTCGCGCAGGTCGAAAACAGCGACTGCGTCAGAACTGGAATCGGCGACGTAGAGCTGCATGCCATCAATGGACTGCGCGAGGGCGATTGGATAGTTCCCGCCATACGTCTGTCCCGGCAGGCGGGTGTCGAAGTAGCGCTCTATTTTGCCGTCCGTTGTCGCGATGATCGCGACGCGGTCTCGATTGGCAAGCGCCACATAGAGCCGGCGCTCATCAGGACTGAGCAATAATGCCGTGGGATGCGACGACGCGTCGGTCTCTTCTTTCGGTGGCAATAAGACAATCTGCCGCATGACTTTGCCGGAACGCAGGTCGAGCTCGGCTACGCTGGAGCCATTCCACAGCGAGCACCAGCCGCGAGTGCCCTCGCGATTCACAATCACGGTGTAGGGAAATGTGCT
>Ga0207930_1000615_pt1 | contig 11134 bp, 5 predicted proteins | sample NGESurshal092012_7_FD_184477 | JGI IMG/M metagenome (GOLD analysis project Ga0207930, IMG submission 184477) | Arctic peat soil microbial communities from Barrow, Alaska - NGEE Surface sample 210-3 shallow-092012 (SPAdes) | ecosystem: Environmental > Terrestrial > Soil > Wetlands > Peat ... | reverse complement strand
TCCGGGCGTGCCGTTGGCCGGTGGGTCAGACGCGGGGTAGGACTCGGCGACCGCCTCGTCCTGTGAGTCGGCCTGATCGCCATCGCTGGGCACGTAGTCGCGCAGAGCGTCTTTGAACACGCTCTTGGCCTGGCTCAGCGAAACCCGATCCTGGGGGCGCTTGGGGCCGGCGAGGCTCGGTTCGACCGCGCCGAGGTCCAGCTCGATCTCATCGGAGAAGGTCGGCTTCTCGGAGTTCTCGTCGTGCCACAGGCCCTGCTCCTTGGCGTAAGCCTCGACGAGCGCTATCTGCTCGGGCGGCCGGCCGGAGAGCTTGAGATAGGTCAGCGTCTCGGCGTCGATCGGGAAGATCGCGCAGGTCGAGCCGAACTCCGGCGACATGTTGCCGATCGTCGCCCGGTCGGCAAGCGGCAGGCCGGCGAGGCCGGCGCCGTGAAACTCCACGAACATCCCGACGACGCCGCGCTTGCGCAGCATCTCGGTGACGGTCAGCACGAGATCGGTCGCGGTCGCGCCCTCGGGCAGCTCGCCGTGCAGGCGGAAGCCGAGCACCTGGGGGATCAGCATCGACATCGGCTGGCCGAGCATCGCCGCCTCGGCCTCGATCCCTCCGACCCCCCAGCCGAGCACGCCGAGCCCGTTGACCATCGTCGTGTGCGAGTCGGTGCCGACGAGTGTGTCCGGGTAGGCCTGGCCGGTCTTCTCATTCGGGAAGACCACGCGCGCGAGGTACTCGAGGTTGACCTGATGGACGATGCCCGTGTCCGGCGGCACGACGGAGAAGTCGTCGAAGGCTCCCTGTCCCCAGCGCAGGAACGAGTAGCGCTCCTGGTTACGCTCGAACTCGCGCTCGGCGTTGACGCGGAAGGCGTCGCGCGTGCCGAACGCGTCGACCTGCACGGAGTGGTCGATCACCAGCTCGGCGGGCACGAGCGGGTTGATCTGCGCGGCGTCGCCGCCCATCTGCGCGATAGCGTCGCGCATCGCCGCCAGGTCGACGACGGCGGGAACGCCGGTGAAGTCCTGCATCAGCACGCGCGCGGGCGTGAACGCGATCTCCTTGCTCGGCTGCGCCTTGGCGTCCCAGCTGGCGAGCGCTTCGATGTCCTGCGCGTCGACCGAGCCATTGCCCTCGGTGCGCAGCAGGTTCTCCAGGAGCACCTTCAACGAGAACGGCAGCCGCGCGACGTCAAAGCGCTGCTGGAGGGCGTCGAGGCGGAAGATCTCAAAGCTGCGTCCACCGGCGTCGAGCGTGCCCTCCGAGCCAAAGCTGTTCTGCGTCATCGCAACACCCGGGCTGTGCGGCTCCTGTTAGCGGGCATGCCCGCAGTCTCGCAGAGTCGCCGCCGGCTACACGTGCCGCGACGCCGCCGGCAAAGGTGCTGTGCGCGTGCTCAGACGACGAGCTCAGACGCGCGCGTGACGCGGCCCTTGCCCTCGCGCTTGGAGCGCAACAGCGCCAGATCGCAGGCTTCGAGCAGCTCGTCGGTGCCCATCGGCGCGTGCCACTGCGCCACGCCGATCGACGCTGAGATGCCCGTCTCGTTGCCGAGCGCCGAGACGGCGCGCATCCGCTCCAGCGCCCGCAACGCGGCGGCCGCCGCGTCGCGCAGGTCGGCGTTGGGCAGGATCACGACGAACTCGTCGCCGCCGTAGCGCGCGACGCGATCGAACGCGCGAAACTCCCCGACGAGCGCCTGCACGACCTCGCGCAGCACGGCATCGCCGGCCTGGTGGCCGTGACGGTCGTTGACGAGCTTGAAGTCGTCGAGGTCGATCAGGATGCACGAGAGCGGGCTGCCGGCGCGCGTGGCCCGGCCGATCTCCTCGTCCAGGCGCCGGCGCATCGCCCGGTGGTTCATGCAGCCCGCCACCGGGTCCGTTCCGGCCTCGGCGCGCGCGCGAACGAGCGCCAGCGCGGTCGCCGCCTGGTCGACGAGCGTCGTCGCGAGATCGACCGAGTGCTCGTCGAAGGCGCCCGACAGACGGCGCACGAGCATGACGACCGCCTCCACCGCACCGCCCTCGGCCAGCGGCAGCAGCAGCGCCGAGCTGGTCGCCCCGGTCGCCACCAGCCGCGGCACGCTCTCGGCGAGCTCGTGCGCGTCGGCGATCAGCACGCTGCGCCCGGTGCTCGCCACCCAGCTCACTCCCGGCGGGCGCTCGGCGCGCGGGAGCAGGTAGCTCAGCCGCCCGTCGCCGTCGAACATGTACACGGCGACGAGCTCCTCGGCGTCCCCTTCGCCGAGATGATGCACGTGAACCTCCTCGACGCCCGGCGCGCAGAGCAGCTCGCGCGCGAGCGCGCGCAGCACGGTGTCGGCGTCGCGAGCGCCGTCCGCGAGCAGCGTGAGCCTGCGCACGCCGGCCAGCACCGAGTTGACGCCCCCCGACAACGCTGAAGAGGTATCCGTACCTGTCACAACGCCCATCGCACCAATCTAGGGCATCGAGGACGCGGAGGCAAGCAGCCGGCGCACCCGGACCCGACCCGACCCTCCTCAGAGGGGCGACCGAAGCCGCCCTTCTGAGGAGGGTCGCTAGCAGACGATCGTCAGCGGAAGGACACCGTGACGAACGACGCCGAACTCGGTTTGCCCTTCGCCTTGGGTACGAAGCCGACGCGCAGGCGGACCTTGAACGGACGGGCCCTGCTGCGTCCGCCGCGCGACAGCGGCACCTTCAGCGTCACGCGCTTCTTCGCGCCGTTGAACTTGCGGAACACGTTCGCAACGCTCGCGCCTTTGCCGCTGACACGGCCGGCTTCGAACGTCTGGACCGTCAGGTAGGCGGCGTTGCCCACGACCTTCTGGCCAACCACGCGCACGCCACAGCCCTTCACGGCGATCCGCGTGTTCTGTTTGACGACGACGCCGTTCTGACCGGTGATCGTCGTCGGCTCGATCAGCGGGTTGGCACACAGGTTCGCGTTCGCCGTCAACGCGCTGTGCGAGCCGATCGGCAGGTTCACAGTGACGCTCGACACGGGCACGTCGGGGGTCGCCGCGAAGTTCGTCGTGGTGATCCCTTTTTTGATGTCCGTGTTGCCGACCACGATCGTGCGGACGCCGTCGGCTTCGAAAACGAGGTCAAGGTCCGGGAACGCCGCCCCGCTGTGCGAGACGAGAATCGCCGGGCCGGTCAGTTTGTTCGGAAGCAGCGGCGTGTTCGCCCGCGCGCCGCCCACGAAGGAGCCGCTCGGGCATTTGAACGGATCGGCGGCGAACTGCGCTTCGGTGCACGCTTTCTGCAGCGTGGTCAGGCGTGAGGGCAGCGCCTTCGGCAACTGTACCTTGACCGACTTGATGTTCGCCTGACCAGGTAGGTAGTCAATCGTCGTTTCGAGGCTCGCGCCATTGGCTTTCGAGGTCTTCGCGCTCGTCACCGCCTTGAAGGACGGTTTGAATTTGAGTGCGTTGCAGTTGCCGACCTGGAACGGGGTCGACACGTTCTGCGTCGCGCCGAATGTCGAGGTCAACGTCGATTGGGTTGCGAACGTGCTGCAGTTGGTCGGGTTGAACAGGAAGCCCTGCTTGTCGGTCGCCACGCTGAGGCTGCGCAGGCGCACGGGAACGCCCTTGACGATCGTGACCAGGTTGCTGGTCGTCGTCACCTGGTCGGTGTACGGGTCGATCGTGAGCTTTGCCCGCGTCCGCACCGGGCCGAGATTGAACGGGCCGGCGACGGCCGGCACGACGACCGACAGCCCATACGGGGCGCCGCTGTATTTTTCGGTCAAATAGACAACGCCGTTGCCGAACGTGTACGGAGTCGGGCCGGCTCCGGCGACCGCCGTCCCCGAGCCGATCCGGCTGGCGGCCGGGCAGGTGTTCGATTCGGCCTGCGCCTGGGTGCACGGCGTGACCGCGGAGATCGCCCCGACGAGACCCGGAGGCAGCGTCGTCTTGACCTGCGCGAGGTACTGTTCGCCACTGTTCCGTTTCAGTTCGACCGTGAACGATGTGTGGCCGCCGGCGTTGCCCGACTGGTTCTGCGTCGCCTGAGTCAGCGCGAACGGCAGCGTCGACGGGCAGCCGGTGACGCTGAAGCTGCTCGTCAGCGTTCTCGCACCGACTTCGGTGAACGGGAAGAAGCTCGCTTCGGTCGTCGCCGTCCCGCACGTGAGCGAGTTGGCGATCGGCGCAAGCGCGCCGGCCTTGAAGTTCAGTTTTACGTTGGTGAACGGCTGTTCGGGGTTTTCGCTGAACAGCGCCGTCACCTGTCCGGTCGCTTCATTCGGTATCGCTTCGCCTTTGACGCGCACGGAGACGCCGTAGCGCGCGGACTCGGCGTCGAGGTAGACGATGTACGGCGGATCCGTGATCGTTTCGCCGCCGCTCGCCGGGCCGCCGAGATAGATCTTGCCCGTGAGCGACACGCCGGGCAGAGTTGGGACTTCGAGTTCGACCGTGCCGAGCTCAGACGCGGCAGGGCAGGCAGTGCCCGGCGTCGAGCTGTGGATCCGCGCCTGTTCGGTCGTGCAGGCGGCCAGCCCAGCGGCCGCCGACGGGTTCAGCGTCATGCCTTCGGGCAGCTTGATCGCGGCCGTTTTCAGCTGCGAGGAGTCGATTTCGTCTTCGGGGTGACGCGGAATGCCGACTTCGGCCGCGACGCCGGTCGGTTCGTCGTGGCCGGTTGTCGCCGGGGTCAGCGCGAAGGTAGGTACGAACAACGGGACGAGGCCGCAGCCGTTGATGGGTAGCAGTGCTTCGTACGACCTTCTAACCGATTCCCGGCTGCCACTTTCCAGACGTTCTTTCACTTCTTTTTCGGTTCCGGCCGCGACACCTTCGAGCGAGAGGGAGGTCGTGTGGTCACCCGGACAGCTCGTCCCGTTCGTGATGAAGGCACCGTTACCCGTCGTGCCGTAGTCCTCCTGCCGGGACCTGATCAGCGGCAGGCTTGGCGAGACTTTGACTTCGAAGTAGTCGTGGTAGTCGCCAACGCCTGTTCCCTTGGCTTCCTGGCCCCATTCGACGTTGCCTTCGACGAGCGTGTGCGCGTAGTACTGCGCTTCTTCAATAGGTTTTTTTGATCCTTTGAAGATCTTGAAGAGAATGCCTTCGGTGAGCGGTTTCGGCAATTTGAGTGCAGCCCCGAAGAGCGATGCGCGCGCCGCCGGAGGTTCGGGCTGAACGAGGTTGTAGAGCTTCCCGGAGATGGTCACGTCGGGCGGATGACCTTCTTCGGCGAGCGGCCCCACGAAGACGGTCGCCGTTTCTTCGCCCATCACCGTGCTGTCCGGTCCGGTTCCGTGCGCTCCGCCGCCTTCTTTGCACGTCGGGGCGGCGTAGAAACCAAGGCCGCTCGTGGGAATCGCTTCTGTTGCGCCGAATTCGGCCATCGTGCATTGAGACACGGCTGCGGGGGCTGTCGTGAGACCCGCTGCGACGTCGACCCTGACGTGCGTCACGACCCCGGTCGGGGCGGCCGACGCCGTCGCCAAGCTGCCGGTGTGCTTGAGCGTGAAGTCCGTAACGCCGAACGGCACGTGGCCGGCGGCCTGCGTGTATGCCTGCGCCACGGATTCAGACATGCTCGGTTCCACCGTTTCCGCGATCGGGTCTCCGAAGATGTCCGCGCCGACGACTTTTTCGGCGCAGTGTTCGGCGGAGGCTTTGCAGTTGATGCCGACGATCGTTTCGACTTCGACGGCGGCCTGCGCCGCTGCGGGCGCTGCGAAGGCGGCGATCACGCCGACGAGCAGCGCCAGACACGAAAAGCGGACACGAGACCTCATACGACCTCCCTAATTGAGTCCGGGCACGATCGCCCTTTACGACTCCTCTATTCCCCAAAAGTTTCGCTCCAAGGGCTGATATTGGACGTATCGGGCGAGAGTCCTCCCCGGCTCAAGTCCCGAGGGCTCTTATGGCCACTTGGCGGAACAGGCCTGCGATCGAGCGATGTTGCTCGCGGCGAAGCCGCGCCGCTCAGCTGCCGGCGCTGGCCAGGGCGGCTGCGTCGCCCTGGCAGTCGTATAGCGTCGTCGCCGAGCTGCTCGCGCGCGATCCCGTGCCAGTGCTCGTCGCCGATGCGACCGTCGCGCCGGTAGCGGTGCTGCTCGTCGCGAGCGTCACCTTCCGGCAGGCTTTGGCGACGGCCGTCGTCGCGGCCTTCGAGCCGGCGCGTGTGTCGCCCGGCAGCCCCGCTCTGGCGCTCTGTGTCTGTTCGCCGAGCACCCAGCGGATCGAGCCCGAGCGCGCCTCCTGCGCCAGCCACGCCACGCTGACGTCGCTCTCGCGGCCAGAGAAGCCGCCGATCCCGGCGACTTTCGCATCGCTGGCGATGATCGCTGTCGCCGCGCTGGACTGGCTGGATACGGCGATCGTGCCGCCGCCATGCGCCTTGACGTACGCGAGCACCTTCGTCGTCGTGCCCTCATCGCCGAACTGCGAGCCCATCCCACCACCACCGAAGCCTGCGCGCGCGCTGCCAGCCGAGCCGCCGCCGAAGCCGGGCGGTCCGCCGCCGGCGCCTCTTGAAGCGCCGGGTGCGCCGGCCGCGGGCGGAGTCGCGGTACCCGCGTTCGGGAACGATCCCGAGCCGGAGGATGCTCCGCCCGCCTGGCCTGCGCCCTGGCCGCCGGCGCCGAACAGAGGCACGCCGGAAGCTCCCGCTGCGCTCGTGCTGGAGGCCGCACCGGTTCCGGCTACCGGGCGAAGCCCGCCGAAGCCTCGTCCGCCGGACCGGCCGCCGGGTCCACCGAACATGCCGTTGCTGCTTGCCGTCTGCACGTTGGCCGGACCGCCTTCGGGGAACGTCCCGTTTGACGCGTGCCCGAGCGTGTCGACTGCCCACACCGACGGAGCGAGCAGCAGCGCGACGACCGCCGCGCCGGCCGCGACCATGCGCACGCGCGCAGCGACGAAGCCGGCCAGCGCCACGGCCGCGAGCGTGCAGACCACGATCAGCACCGGCGGCAGCCAGCTCAACTGACCGACGTACTGGTGCAGCACCGCCAGCTCCGTCGCGACGCCGGCGGCGAGCGCGATTGGCGCGAAGATGCGTGCGCTGACGCGGCCGTCGATCAGCTGCGCGACGCCCGCGCCGAACAGCGCGGCCGCGAACGGCGCGAGCAGCGAGACGTAGTACGGGTGGAAGATGCCGCTCGCCGCGCTGAACAGCACGGCCGTCGTCAGGAACGCGCCGCCGACCGCCAGCAGCCAGCCGCTGCGCGCGTCGCAGCGGCGCAGGCGCGTGGTCAGCAGGATCGCCAGTCCGCTGACGAGCGCGAAGCCGAGCAGCCATCCGGCCTGGCCGCCGAGCGCCGAGTTCAGCAGGCGCAGCGGTCCCGTGGAGCCGCCGAACATGTTGCCCCCGCCGCCGCCCGGGCCGCCGGACTGGCCGTCGACGCGGCCGAGTCCGTTGTAGCCGAAGATCAGCGAGAGGATGCTGTTGTCGCTCGTGCCCGACACCCACGGGCGATCGGCCGCCGGCGTGAGCGCCACGAGCGCCGGCCACGCCCCGCCCGCGATCGTCATCGCCGCGCCACCGGCGAGCAGCTGGCGCAGCGCGCGCACCCGTCCGCCCGGGGCGATCAGCAGGTAGCCGAGCGCGATGCCGGGGACGACCGTCAGCGCGACGAGCATCTTCGTCTCAAAGCCCAGGCCGACGGCCAGCCCCGTGAGCACCAGCCAGCGCGTGCGCCCGTCTTCCAGCGCGCGCACCGTGAACCACAGCGCAGCCACGCAGCACAGCACCAGCAGCGCGTCGGGGTTGTTGTGGCGCGAGATCGCCACCGTGATCGGCGTCAGCGCCAGCGCCAGTCCGGCGGCGAAGCCGCCGACGCGTCCGAAGCGCCGGCGAGTCAGGTCGTACACGAGCGCCACGCTCGCCACGCCCATCAGCGCCTGCGGCACCAGCATGCTCAGCGGGTGAAAGCCGAGCACGCGTACCGACAGCGATTGCACCCACAGCGCCAGCGGCGGCTTGTCGACGGTCATCACGCCGCCCGGATCGGCCGAGGCGTACAGGAAGTTGTGCCAGCTGGAGCTCATCGAGCGCACGGCCGCGCTGTAGTAGTCGTTGGCCCAGCCATTGCGGCTCAGCGCCCACAGGTTCAGCACCGCCGCCAGCGCGATCAGCGCGATCAGCTCCGGTCGCGGCAGGCGCGCGGTCAGCGCCGCCAGCCTCGCCCGCGATCGTCCTGTATTACCGAAGCGTGCGGTGACCGGCGCCGCAGACGTCGCTTGTGAAACGCCCGCGTTGGACTCCAGTGAATAGCTCATCGCCGCAGCATCGCGGAGCTCTGTAGGAGCAGTGTGTGAGCCAGCTGAAAGTTCGCTAAGCGCCCGTGCGGCTCAGTCGATCAGGCGCTTGCTCAGCTGCCAGATCGCCAGACGCCACATCAGCACGGCGAACGCGAGCAGCACGGCCGCGTGGCCGAGATCGGCCAGCTGCAGCCAGCCCAGCGACGCGTCGCGCACGAGCTGCACGCAGTGATACAGCGGGTTGAACTGCGCCACCGTGCGCACGCCCGCCGGCAGCGCCGAGACGGGAAAGAAGGTCCCCGCGACGAGGAACAGCGGCGTCAGCACCGCGCTCGTGACGTAGTTGAAGTTGTCGATCGTCTTCGCCACCGCCGCGATCAGCACACCGAAGGAGGCGAAGCCAAAGCCCGTGAGAAAGCCGATGAACGCCACCAGCAGCATGCCCGGGTCGGGGTCCAGCCCGAACGCGATCCCGACGAGCAGCGGCGCCAGCCCATACACGCCCGCGCGCAGCGAGATCCACAGGATCTCTGCCGTGATCAGCTCTTCCACGTCCACCGGCGCCGCGAGCATCGCGTCGTAGGTGCGCTGAAACTGCCAGCGCACGAACGTGTTGAACATGCCCGGAAACGCCGACGAGAACAGCACCGCCGTCGCCACCACGCCAGTCGCCACGTATTCGACGTACTTCAGGTGCCCGATATGCGATACGAGCGTGCCGAAGCCGAGTCCAAACGCCAGCAGGTAGATCGTCGGCTGCACGATCGAGGAGAACGTCGTCGCCTTCCAATAGCGACCGAAGATCACCACGTCGCGGCTCATCACTCCCGCCAGCGCCGCCGGTTCCAGGCGCCTCAGCGGGCGAGCACGCGCTCGCGCCACGGGCACGTCGGCCTGCACGCTCATTCGATCTCCTCTCCCGTCAGCGCCACGAACGCATCCTCGAGGTTCGCCGGGCGTCGCACGCCCTGCGGCGCATCGCCGTCGAGCGTCTCCGCGCGCATGATCGCCAGCGCCGGGCCGCTGCGCCTGCTCTGCCAGCCGTGGCGCGCAGCCGTGTCGCTGGCCGCGGCGAGCTGCTCCGGCGGTCCGTAGATCTCCAGAACCTGCTCGCCGGCGTACGCGCGCACCAGCTCCGCTGGCGCACCTTCGGCAACGATCTTTCCCTGCGACATGACCGCCACGACGTCGGCCAGGCGCTCGGCCTCCTCGATGTAGTGCGTCGACATCAGCACCGTCACGCCCTCGCTGCGCAGCCCGTCGATCAGCGTCCACAGCTCCTGTCGAACCTGCGGGTCCAGCCCGACCGTCGGCTCGTCCAGCAGCACCAGCCGCGGGCGATGGATCAGCCCGCGCGCGACCAGCAGCCTGCGGCGCATCCCGCCCGACAGCTCCCTGACGATCGTGTCCGCGCGCAGCGCCAGGTTCGCCAGCTCCAGCGCGCGCCGGACCGCGTCCGCGCGCTCGCCCCCCGGCACTCGGTACAGGCGCGCGAACACCGTAAGGATCTGCCGGCAAGTCAGCTCGACGTCGAGGTTGTCCAGCTGCGGGACCACGCCCATCTCCATCCTCGCGCGCTTGGATTCGCGCGGCAGCTCGTAGCCGAGCACCTCGATCTCGCCCGAGTCGGCGAGCGCCTGCGCGGTGAGCATCCGCATCGTCGTCGACTTGCCCGCGCCGTTGGGCCCCAGCAGGCCGAAGCAGACGCCCGCCGGGACGGCCAGGTTCAAGCCGTCCACCGCCACGATCGAGCCGAAGCGCTTGACCACGTTGCGCAGCGAGATCGCCGGGGGTTGCGCGCGCTCGTGCGTGCCTGGATCGAGCTGCTGCGCCATCGCCCGACACTCTACGGGCAGCCCGGTGAGCGGCCGCCACCCGCCGCACGTTGCCGCACGGCACGCCGGTGAGTGCCGCCACGCGTCGTCGCACTGCGCCCAGGCGCCCGCGCTGCGCCGGATGTCCAGTCAGTGGTGCTTGAATCTCATACGACGGTCCATATTCGCCACAACGGCGCGCGGGCAATCTAGGAGCAAGCTGTTCGAGCCACGCCCAGCCAATAGCGAGCGCGAGACGAGACCATGCGAACCAGAACGCCACAGATCGTCGCCCTCGGAGGCGGCGGATTCTCGATGGAGCGCGACAGCTCGCTGCTCGATGACTATGTGCTGTCGCTGACCGACGCCGATCGTCCGCGCGTCTGCTTCCTGCCGACGGCATCTGGCGACGCCGATCACTACGTCGTGCGCTTCTACCGCCGTTTCGCCGCCTCCTGCGACGCCAGTCACGTGTCGCTGTTTCGCCGCGACCAGGGCACCGGCGGCGTCGAGGACGATCTCGCCAGCCACCTGCTGGCGCAGGATCTGATCTACGTCGGCGGCGGCAACGTCGTCAGCATGCTCGGCGCGTGGCGCGCGCACGGGCTCGACGACGTCCTGCACAAGGCCTGGCGCAAGGGGATCGTGCTGTGCGGTCCCTCCGCCGGGTCGCTGTGCTGGTTCGACGAGGCGCTCAGCGCCTTCCACGGCGCGCCGCGCAGCGTCCGCGGCCTCGGCATGCTGCCCTACTCCAACTGCGTTCACTACGATGCCGAGCCGGCGCGCCGAGCCGAGTACCACCGCTTCGTCGGCGACGGCATGCGTCCCGGCTTCGCCGCCGAGGACGGCGTCGCGCTGCACTTCCGCCGCACGCGCCTCAAGCACGCCGTCAGCTCGCGCCCCAACGGCTGCGCGTATCGCGTCGAGCACGCCGGCGACGGCGTGCTCGAGACACCGCTGAAGGTCACCTACCTCGGCGAAGGGCCCACCGCGCCCGAAGTCGCAGCGCCGGTCGCCGAACCCTCCTCCGCTGCGCGGCGCACGCGGAGGCGCTCGGCGCGGCGGGCGGCGGGCGCGGCTGCGAGCGAGCGCATGCCCGTCTCGCCC
>Ga0207930_1000614_pt1 | contig 11142 bp, 9 predicted proteins | sample NGESurshal092012_7_FD_184477 | JGI IMG/M metagenome (GOLD analysis project Ga0207930, IMG submission 184477) | Arctic peat soil microbial communities from Barrow, Alaska - NGEE Surface sample 210-3 shallow-092012 (SPAdes) | ecosystem: Environmental > Terrestrial > Soil > Wetlands > Peat ... | reverse complement strand
AGAGGATGTCGAACACCGCCTCACGGACACGGTCCGAGGTCGGCCGCACGTTCGGTCCGGTGGGGCCGGCCAGGCGCCTCCCACGGAACTGTCCTCCGATCACACGCACCCGTACAGCCTACCGGCGGACCTTCCCCCCCTCGGGCAGGCCGCGTGCATCGGTCAGCCGCGTCCTCGGCAGGCCACGTCCTCGGCACGCCGGGGGGCCACTAGCTCTTGAAGAGGAACTCTGCCTCGCTGTCTTCGATGAAGATCCGCAGCTCGTCGACCAACTGGCGGTGGCCCTCGAGACCCGGGTCCCCCTCGACCAGGGCCACGGCCACGGTACGGGCCTCGACCACCAGGTCCCGATCGGACAGGAGCTTGGCGGCCTTGAGATCGCTCTTGCCCTTCTGCCGTGCCCCGAGGATGGTCCCCTCGCCGCGCAGTTCGAGGTCGACGTCGGCCAGCTCGAACCCGTCGCCGGTCCGTTCCATTGCCGACAGTCGGGCGGAGGCCTCGGGACCATCGTTCTCCGAGAGCAGATAGCACCAGGCCGGGTCCCCTGCCCGCCCCACCCGACCGCGCAGTTGGTGGAGCTGGGCGATACCGAAGCGGTCGGCGTCCTCGATGACCACGACCGTGGCCTCGGGGACGTCCACGCCCACCTCGATCACCGTCGTGGCCACCAGCACGTCGAGTCGGCCGGAGCGGAAGTCCGCCATCGCCTCCTCTTTGTCCGACGGCCGCATCTGGCCGTGGAGCAGCCCGACCCGCAGACCCGAGAGCTCGGCCCCCGACAGCCGTTCCTCCTCGGCGACGACCGAGGAGGCCTGCACCCGGTCCGAGCCCTCGACCAGGGGGCAGACCACGAAGGCCCGATGGCCCGCGGCGACCTCTTCGCGCACCCTCGACCAGGCCTCCTCGACCTCGAGGGGGCTCCGGAGCCACCTCGTGGTGACCGGCAGCCGGCCGGGCGGCATCTCGTCGATGATGGTCATGTCGAGGTCGCCGAAGACCACCATGGCGGCGGTCCGCGGAATGGGCGTGGCCGTCATCACCAGCAGGTCGGGATCCCGACCCTGTCCGTCGCCCCCCCGACCCTTGGCCCTGAGCGCGGCGCGCTGCTCGACACCGAAGCGGTGCTGTTCGTCGATGACCACCACGCCGAGGGACCGGAACCCCACCTGCTCGGTCAGCAGTGCATGGGTGCCGATCAGGATGTCCACGCCCCCCTCCCCCAGCCTCGCGTGGATGGCGGCCCGCTCGCCGGCGGCGGTCTTGGACGTGAGCAGGGCGACCCGCAGCGGGCGTCGGCCTTCCAGGGTTCCGGCGTCGGGGACGGACAGCCCCCCGATGAGGGAGCCCACCTCTGCCGCGTGCTGGTCGGCGAGGACCTCGGTCGGGGCCATCAGCGCGCTCTGGTGGCCCCCCTCGACCGCCACCAGCATGGCGGCGAGGGCCACCACCGTCTTGCCCGAGCCGACGTCACCCTGAAGCAGCCGGTGCATGGGCAGGGCACCGGCCAGATCCTCGGAGATGGAGGTGATGGCCTTCTGTTGGGCGCCGGTGAGGGCAAAGGGCAACTGCTGGACGAAGCGGTCCACCAGGGTCGGCTCCCCGTCGGTCCGCGCCACCACATGGCGGATCCCCCGGGCATCCTCGGCCAACCGGTGCTGGCGCAGCACCAGGGCCAGCTGCAGCCGGAACAGCTCGTCGAACGCCAGGCGCCTCCGGGCCGGCTCGCGCTGGGACAGCGAGGTCGGCCGGTGGATGTGGTCGAACGCAGTCGTGCGGTCGAGCAGGCCGAGGCGCCGGACCCACGCGGAAGGAAGGGGATCGGCGAACCCGCCCGCCCGGTCGAGGGCCTCCTGCACGAACCGGCTGATCCGCGTCGAGGTGAGATTGACCTTGTCGCTCAGGGGGTAGACAGGGAACACGCGGCCGGACCGTTCGTCCTCCCCGGGCCCGTCCTCGTCGCCCGGCTTGCGGAGCACCTCCACGGTGGGGCTGCCCAGCTGCAGAGCGTCCCGGAAGGAGCCGATGGTCCCGTAGAACAGCGCAAGGGTCCCCAGCGGCAGCTGCTTCGCCCTCCAGGCCTGATTGAAGAACACCACCTGCAGCCGACCTCCGCCGTCGGAGATCTCCACCTCGACCCGCGAGGGGGCCCGTCCCCGGCCCCTGCCACTGCGGGCCGGCGGCCGGTTGACCCGCACCACCTCGGCCAGCACCGACACCTTGTCCCCCTCGGCCAGCTCGGCGATGGGCACCAGCCGGGTGCCGTCGATGTAGCGACGGGGGTAGTGGGTCAGCAGATCGAGCACCGACTCGATGCCGAGCTCGGCCAGGTCACGAGCGGCCGCTGCCCCCACGCCGTTGAGGACCGACACCGGCAGCGCTGCAAGCTGGGCGAGCCGGCGGCCGTTCCCGCCGGCCGGCGGCCGGTCGCTCGGAGACGCGTCGCTCACTCGATGGAGAACAGGTACGGATACAGGGGCTGGCCGCCGTGGTGCTCCTCGGTCTCCACGTTGGGTCGGTGGTCCCTGAGCCACTCGGTGATCCGGCGGGTATCTGCCGGGCCGGATCCCTCGCCTTCGATGATGGTCACCAGGTCGTGGTCGTCGGTCACCAGTACGTCGAGGAGTGAGCAGGCGACACCGGCCAGCGAGTCCCCCACCACTTCGATGCCCTGGCGTGACAGCCCCAGCCAGTCGCCGGTGGCGATCGGCCCTGCGTCGCTGACCGAGGCGCGCACGGCCCGGGTGACCTCTCCGGCCACCACCTTGCGGGCCGAGGCCTCCATGGCCCGGGCGTTGCTCTCGCCGTGGGCCTCGGGGTCGTAGGCGAGCAGGGCGGCGAATCCCTCGGCAATGCTGTCGGTGGGCACGACCCAGACCGTCTTGGTGCTGAGCTCGTCGACCCGGTCGGCCACCGGGCGGATGTTGCTGTTGTTCGGGAGGACGATCACCTCCTCCGACCTCTGCGCGTCGACCGCGGCGACCAGCTCGGCGATGGACGGGTTCATGGACTGCCCGCCGGCGATGAGCCCCTGGACGCCGAGGGAGCGGAAGATGCGACCGATCCCGTCACCGCTGGCCACGGCCACCACGCCGGTGACCGGCACCGGTCCCGGTGGGGTCTGCGACGGCCCGCTCTCGGCGGAACCCGCCCCTTCCCGCACCCAGCGCTCCTCCTCGACCTCCTCGAGCAGGTCGGTGACCCGGATCGCCCTCGGCCGTCCCGCGTCGAGGGACGCCTCGACGGCCGCACCGATCTCGTCCGTGTGGATGTGGCAGTTCCACAGGCCGTCACCGCCGACCACCACGATGGAGTCACCGAGGCCCGCCCACACCTCCTTGAACATGGGGATCGTCTCGTCGGGTGCCTCGAGGAGGTACATCACCTCATAGCGCAGACCGGACAGGACGGCGTCGGCTTCGTGGCCGGGCAGCGTGGCGCCTTCGAAGGTCGCGACGCCGGAAGGGCCGGCCGGCAGCGCCGGGGGCGTAGGCATGGGCCGGCCGTCGAGGACCGACAGCAGTGCGTCGAACAGGAGCAGGTAACCGGCGCCGCCGGCGTCGACCACACCGGCCTGTTCCAACACCGGCAGGAGGGACGGCGTGCGCGCCAGCGCGTCCGCGGCCCCGGCCCTCGAAGCCTCGGCCACGCCCACCATCGAGTTCCCTTCCGCGGCGGAGGCCCGGGCGCTTTGGGCTGCGCCCCGAGCCACGGTCAGGATGGTGCCCTCCACCGGCCGCATCACTGCTTCACGCGCCAGCTTGTCGGCGATGGTCAGGGCCTGGGAGAGATCGGTGGCCCCGGGAAGCCCGTCACCGGTGTTCAGACCCTCGGAGATGCCCCGGAGCAGCTGGGACAGGATGACCCCCGAATTGCCGCGCGCCCCCATCAGCGACCCGTGGACGATCGCCTTGCAGGTCGCCTCCATGTCGGGCGACTCGAGGCCCTCGAGCTCGGCGGTGACCGACTCGAGGGTCAGAGCCATGTTGGTTCCCGTGTCGCCGTCGGGCACCGGATAGACGTTGAGGCGGTTGATCAGCTCCTGATGGGTCCGCACCCCGTCGCGGAACGTGGTGATGACCTGGCAAAGCTCCGCTGCACCCAGACTGTCGAGGACCACCATGGCCAGGATGCTAACCTTTGCGCCTTACCCAGAGGATTCGAAGAGGAAGTCGGAGCGTGATGGCAGCGGTGTGCGAGGTCTGCGGCAAGAAGCCGTCGTTCGGAATGAACATCAGCCACTCCCACCGGAGGACCAAGCGGCGCTGGGATCCCAACATCCAACGGGTCCGGGCCCTGGTCGACGGTTCGCCCAAGCGCCTCAACGCCTGCACCTCGTGCATCCGATCCGGAAAGGTCGTCAAGCGGCCGGTCCGGAACATCCCGGGCTGACCCCACTCCGCGGTCTGGCCCTCCCCGGGATAGGACAGCGCCCGTTGGGCAGGCATCGGCAGCATCAGAAGAGATGCCTCCAGCCCCCGAGTGGTAGTGGGCGACCCTCGAGGGTGTACTCACCAGGTCGAACCGTGCAGTGGCCCAAGGCCAGTGGCGGCCGCATGCCCGCTGACTCGAAGGCCGCCACCAGGCGGTCGGGCTCCCCGGTGGCGATGATCAACTCGTAGTCCTCACCGCCGGAGATCGCCTCCTCCCTGGTCGCCCCGTCGTCCACCGGCAACACGTCGAGAGCGATGCCGACGCCGGACGCCTCGGCCAGATGCCTGATGTCGGCGGCCAGGCCGTCGGAGATGTCGATGGCCGCCGTTGCCCCGGATGCCCGGGCCAGGGCCCCTTCGGCGAGGCGCGCCACCGGGCGGCGGTGGCGGCGGGCCAGCGCCGAACCCGGCCGTTCGGCGGCACCACCCTCTCGCAGCATCCGGAACCCGGCTGCGGATCCGCCCAACGCCCCGGTCACGAACAACCGATCACCGGGCCGGGCACCCGAACGGACCAGCGGCGCCAGACCGGGGTCGCCCCTGAGTGAGCCGAGGACCGCGGTGGACACGACCAGGACCGGTGACCCGGACAGGTCGCCCCCGACGACGGTGCACCCCGACTCGTCGGCCGCCTCGGCGGCGCCCGCTCCCAGCAGTTCGAGATCGGTGCCGGGCGGCGCGGCGATCGACACCAGCGCGTAGTCGGCGGTGGCGCCCATGGCCGCCAGGTCGGACAGCGAGACCATCAGCGCCTTGTACCCGACATCGTCGAGCGCACACAGCTCGAGGTCGACGTGGACCCCCGCAACGACCAGGTCGGTTGCGAGAATCACGGGGCCGGGGGACGTGGGCCCGACCACGGCGGCATCGTCCCCGATCCAGACATCGCCCGGTGGGTGTGACCCGGGAGCCGATCGGGTGCGTGCGGCCGCCTCGAAACGGGCCCGGAGCCGATCGATGACGGCGAATTCGTCGCCCGGGCCGGCCTCGGGCGCCCCGGCATCTCCGCAATTGGGACTGTCCACCCGTCTTGCCTACCATTGGGACGAGGCTTCCCCACTACAATTTACTGGACCACCGAGCAACGGACCCTGGCAGCACTGGTCCTCAGAGGCGCCGGTCGCCGGAAAACCAAGGAGGAAACACCAGCCCATGCCCCCCACCGATCACAAGAAGCTCATCGCATGGGTAGACGAGATCGCCGCTCTGACCGAGCCGGACACCGTCGTGTGGTGCGACGGCTCCGCCGAGGAGTACGACCGGCTGTGCCAGCTCTTGGTGGACCAGGGGACGTTCACCAAGCTTTCCGAAGCCAAGCGCCCCCACAGCTACTGGGCCCACTCCGACCCCGGTGACGTGGCCCGCGTCGAGAACCGGACCTTCATCTGCTCGGCGGACGAGTCCGATGCCGGCCCCACCAACAACTGGCGGGACCCCGCCGAGATGCGCGCCCTCCTGACGGACCTGTTCAAGGGCTCGATGCGGGGACGGACCATGTACGTGGTCCCGTTCTCGATGGGTCCCCTCGGGTCGCGCATCGCCCACATCGGCGTGGAGATCACCGACTCGGCCTATGTGGCCGTGTCCATGAGGATCATGACCCGGATGGGACGGGGCGCACTCGAGGTGCTGGGATCCGACGGCGTGTTCGTGCCCTGCATGCACTCGGTGGGAGCCCCCTTGGCGGAAGGCCAGGCCGACTCTCCCTGGCCGTGCGACGCGGAGAACAAGTACATCGTGCACTTCCCCGAGACCCGGGAGATCTGGTCCTACGGATCCGGCTACGGCGGCAACGCCCTGCTCGGCAAGAAGTGCTTCGCCCTGCGTATCGCCTCGGTGATGGCCCGGGACGACAGCTGGCTGGCCGAGCACATGCTCATCTTGAAGCTGACCTCGCCGGCGGGCGAGACGCGCTACGTCACCGGTGCCTTCCCCTCTGCCTGCGGCAAGACCAACCTGGCCATGCTCATCCCCACCCTGCCCGGCTGGAAGGTGGAGACGGTGGGCGACGACATCTGCTGGATGAAGTTCCATCCTGACGGGCGCCTGTACGCCATCAACCCCGAGGCCGGGTTCTTCGGCGTGGCCCCGGGCACCAACACCCAGACCAACCCCAACGCCATGCTCACCCTCGAAGGCGGCGCCATCTTCACGAACACCGCCCTCACCGACGACGGCGACGTGTGGTGGGAGAGCATGACCGACCAGCCGCCGGCCCACCTCACCTCGTGGAAGGGCGAGGACTGGACGCCCGAGTCGGGCACCCCGGCCGCCCACCCGAACGCGCGCTTCACCGTCCCCGCCGTGCAGGACCCGGCCATCGCCTCCGAGTGGGAGGACCCGGCCGGTGTGCCGATCGACGCCATCCTGTTCGGTGGCCGTCGGGGCTCGGTGGTGCCGCTGGTGTTCCAGTCGAGGGACTGGCAGCACGGCGTCTTCCTGGGCTCGATCATGGCCTCGGAGACCACCGCGGCGGCCAGCGGCGCCGTGGGCAACCTCCGCCGCGACCCGTTCGCCATGCTGCCCTTCTGCGGCTACAACATGGCCGACTACTTCGGCCACTGGCTGAGCATCGGGGCATCCGCCGACCCCGACAAACTGCCCAAGATCTTCTACGTCAACTGGTTCCGCAAGGACGAGGACGGGCGCTGGCTCTGGCCGGGCTACGGCGACAACTCCCGTGTCCTCGAGTGGGTCTTCGAACGGGTGAACGGCACCGGTGGGGCCATCGAGACCCCCATCGGGCTGATCCCGGCACCGGGCGCCATCGACACCGAGGGGCTCGACGTGTCGGCCGCCGACATGGAGAAGCTGCTGGCCGTGGACCCCGAGGAGTGGCGGGCCGAGGTGCCGAGCATACGCGAGCACTTCGCCCAGTTCGGCGACAAGCTGCCCGAAGAGCTCCGGGCCGAGGTGGACCGGCTCGAGCAACAGCTCGGCTGAGCCACCGGCGCGGGCGGGCCCGCCCGGCGGCCGGGTCATTGGCGCGGGCGGGCCCGCCCGGCGGACGTCGGAGCGCCGTGCACCGCCCGGCGCGAACTCATGTAGAAGACAGCCCCCACGGAGGCCACCACGGCCATGACCAGGTTGCCGGCGGCGATGGGCAGGGACAGCACGACGGGCACCAACGAGCCGATCACCCACAGCAGCTGCAGCTGTGCTTCGAACCGGGCGAAGGCCCGGCCCTGGTCCGACTCGCGCACGTGGCGTTGGACCAGGGCGTCGAAGGAGGGTTTGGCCACCGCCCCGGCGGCCCCCACCCCCAGGGCCACCACTGCCTGGAACCACCGGACGGGGAAGTACCCGCCGAGGGCGGTGACCCCCGCCACCAGCCACAGCGAGCCGGTGAGCATCTGCTGCTCGCTCAGCACCCGCCGGATCCTCGACACGGAGAGCACGCCGAGCAGGGCCCCGGCGGTGAGGGATCCGAGCAGGAGGCCGAACCACCAGGTGGCAGCCGCCTCGCGCCGGAGACCGAAGGCGTAGAGGAAGGTCAGGAAACCGAGAAGGGCCTTCTGCACCGACATCGGCATCAGGGCCAGGATCACCTCGGTGTCGGCCATCGGCCGGAAGGCGGCCAGGTCCTCCTCGTCGCCGGCCCAGCTCTCGTCGAAGTCAGGGGCGAACTGCACCTCGGCGGGCACGGGCATCCGGGCCGGCGCGGCCCGGGGCCGGCGCTGCAGCCGGTGCCGGACCGGCAGCCGGGCCCCGGCCACCACCGCGGCGGCGAACACCGCGGTGTCCGCCCACAGCACACGGGGTGACCCGCCCAGTTTGAGGATCGCCACCGCCGGCAGGGCGAAGGCGAAACCGGACAGGGACGCCAGGAGCCCCAGCCGCGCATTGAGGGTTGCCAGGTCCGGCTCGACGCTGTCCGCCCCGGTCACCGTGTCGTCCACGTGGACGACCGGGGTGCCGTAGGGAGGGGTTGGTCTCGGCCGGCCGGCGCCCGGAGGCTCAGGATCGGGGTCCTCGGCTGCAACGGGGTGGCCCGTCTCGACCCCTCGTCCGTCGCCGAGTGCGTCGTCGAGCATGCCGAGGGCGGCCATCTCGGGGACCAGCGCCCCCTTGGTGACCAGGTACACCTTGGAGAGCACCAGCATGAGGAAGGCCTCGGGGAACAGGAGCAGCGAGTGGATGTCCCGGGCAATGAACGGGCAGAGCACGGCCCTGCCCAGGGCCGAGGTGACCACCATGGCCCGACGGGCTCCGCGGCTCCGATCGATGAGCGGGCCCAATGCCGGGGCAACCACGGCGAAGGGCCCCATCGTCAGCAGGAGGTACAGGAGGACCTTGTCCTTGGCCGCGGTGGGAGAGATGGAGAAGAACAGCGAGCCGGCCAACGAGACGGCGAACATGGTGTCCCCGGCCGTCATGAGCACGTGGGTCAGGGCCAGTCGCCCGAAGGGTCGACGCTGGTCGAACAGGTCGGTGATGGCCGACCTGGCCAGACGCCGGAACTGGTCACCTCGCTCCCGAACGCCCACGATGGCATGGTAGGCGCCGGGTGTGGCGGGGATAGCATGTCCACGCCACACTCCCCGTGACTCAGGAGATTCGAATGCCGGTCAGCGCCTACGTGCTCATCCAGACCGAGGTCGGAAAGGCCGCCTCGGTGACCCGCACGGTGGCGTCGCTCGACGGCGTCGTGGAAGCCGAGGGGGTGACCGGGCCCTATGACGTGATCGTCCGGGCCGAGGCCGGGACCGTCGACGAGCTGGGGCGGATGGTGGTCGGCAGGATCCAGCTCATCGAGGGGATCACCCGCACGGTCACCTGCCCGGTGGTCCACCTCTGACCAGCCGGGCGGGGTGCGCCCCTACCGGATGGCGCCCGACGCCCGGAGGGCGCTGATCTCCGCTTCCGCAACGCCCCAGTCGGCCAGGGCCTCGTCGCCGTGCTGGCCCGGATTGGGCGGGGGCCTGCGGACGGAGCCCGGGGTGCCCTCGAACCGAGGCGAAGGTGATGGCTGTACCACGCCTGCCACCTCGGTGAACGTGTGCCGGAACCGGTTGTGCGGATGGTCCGGCGCCTCGGCCGGTGATAGCACCGGTGCCGCACAGGCGTCGCTCCCCTCGAAGACGGCCTCCCACTGGGCCCGGGTCCTCGAGGCGAACACCTGGGCGAACCGCTCCTTCATCCGGGGCCACGCCCCGCGGTCCATCTGGCCGGGCAGCTCCTCCCCGTCCAGCCCCATCAGCCGGATCAGCTCGGCGTAGAACTGCGGCTCGATGGCCCCCACTCCGACGAAGCCCCCGTCGGCGGTCTCGTACACCTCGTAGAAGTGGGCACCGGTGTCCAACAGGTTGGTACCCCGCTCGTCGTTCCAGATGCCTGCGGCCCGCAGGGTGTAGGTCATGGTCATCAGCGACGCGGCCCCGTCGACCATGGCCGCGTCGACCACCTGCCCGGCCCCAGTGCGCCCGGCACTGAGGATGGCGGCCAACATGCCGTAAGCCAGCAGCATGCCCCCACCGCCGAAGTCACCCACCAGATTGAGCGGCGGCAGCGGGCGGTCGCCGGCGCGGCCCAACGGCTCGAGGGCCCCGGCCAGTGCGATGTAGTCGATGTCGTGGCCCGCGGCCTGGGCCAGAGGCCCCTCCTGCCCCCACCCGGTCATCCGCCCGTAGACCAGCTTCGGATTGCGGGCCAGGCAGACGTCGGGCCCCAGCCCGAGGCGCTCGGCCACTCCGGGCCGGAACCCCTCCATCAGCGCGTCGGCCCGTTCGAGCAGCCGGAGCACGAGGGCCACGCCGTCAGGGGCCTTGAGATCGACGGCCACCGAGCGCCGGCCGCGGTTCAGCAGGTCGACGTGGGGCTCCTGGCGTGGCGGGTACGTCGCCCGGTCGGAGCGATCGATCCGGATGATGTCGGCACCGGCATCGGCGAGCATCATCCCGGCGAACGGGGCAGGTCCCAGTCCGGCCAGTTCGACGATCCTGATGCCTTCCAGCGGGCCGCTCATCGCGCAACGCCCACGACCGGTGCCGCCCCGGTCGGGACGTGGCACTGGGGACCGATGTCGCTGGAGATGGTCATGGCGGGATGGTGGCCCGTCTGCCCCCCCGGGGTCAAATGAGGTGGGTCTCCGGTCGGCACCCCCGCACCCGGACCGTGGTCGGCGCTCAACCCTCCGCGGACGGGACGACCCGGTGGATCGAGCCCGACTCGACGTCGTAGCGCCAGCCCTCCACGCGGACGCCGGAAGGCAGGAGCCCGCAGGTGCGCACCGCCTCGATGTCGGCTCGGAGTGCCCGGTCGGGGTCGGGCATGGCCAGGAACTCCCAACGGTCCGATCCCACCGCCTCCCCGACCCCGAGGCTCGTCCGCACGTCCTCGTCGCTGCGGTCGGCCAGCGCACAGTTGGTGTGCTGCATGACTGCAATCTCCCGGACCCCGAGGAACCTCGTCGCCAGGATCAAGGACCGCAGGACGTCCTCGGTGACCCGTGCGCCGGCGTTGCGGAGGATCTTCGCATCGCCGGGCCGGAGCCCCAACATGTCCAACGGCTCGATGCGGCTGTCCATGCAGGTGACCAGGGCGAACTGCTTGGCGGCCGAGGGAGGGATCCCCCGGAGCGCGAAGGTGGAGGCGTAACGGCGATTGGCCCGCAGCAACTCGTCGAACATGGCCGAGAGCATGCCAGACGTAAGTGGCCACGGGTACGGCGGAACAGAACGCCGGCCCGTGCCGGCACATCACCCCGGGGCCG